>Ga0114933_10004904_pt1 | contig 12312 bp, 15 predicted proteins | sample 4SBtaG_FD_89691 | JGI IMG/M metagenome (GOLD analysis project Ga0114933, IMG submission 89691) | Deep subsurface microbial communities from Kolumbo volcano to uncover new lineages of life (NeLLi) - 4SBTROV12_W25 metaG | ecosystem: Environmental > Aquatic > Marine > Volcanic | place: Kolumbo...
AGAGATATACTCTCAATATTATTAGATGAAATATTTGCATAGAGTTGATGAATTGGAACGTGCTTTATTAAATAATCATAAATTAACTCCAGAGATTTTGAAGCTATGCATTTCATTCGTTATTTTTCAAATATAATAATCCCAACCCCTACTCTTCTATTTATAAAGTCATAGTCAAAAAGATCTATAAAACCTAAAGCGTTATTTTCATCACTTATTACTAGTCTTAATTGTTTATGTTCAATAATATCTAAATGTGAATTTTGTATAAATTTTTTGAGAGTATGCTTTGAAAAAGGAGATGAATTATTAGAATAAATCCAGAGAGATTCGTCATTTTCTGTTTCATATACTATGTCTAAATCATCAGGTTCAAGGGCTCTAAGCTTTAAATTCATTATTCTCTAGTTAAACAATAGTTAAAATATAATTATTAAATATTTAATATCTTATTTTTACTAAAAAAAATGAAGCTGTATCTCAAAATTTTAGGTATTTCTACTCTATGTTCTATTATCACTTTGCTATTATTTAGCACAATCAATGATGAGGAAAAAATTGATTATCAAACTAAATTGATAAGTGATTCTATCTCTGAATTCTCAATTAATAATACGGTACAAAGAAATCTTGGCAAATCAACACTTCCAGACTTAACTTTTGCTGCAAGTAAAACAATTGATGCAGTAGTACACGTAAAAAACACAAGTATAGTTGAAGAGAGTGATAGCTGGGCTTTACAATTTTTTTATGGTGATGATTCTAAAAAAAAGGTAGGCACAGGTTCAGGGGTAATCATATCACCTGATGGTCACATAATTACTAACTATCACGTAATCGAAAATTCATCTGAAGTAATCGTGACAACAAACGACAATAAAGAGTATGAGGCAGAAATAATTGGATTCGATGAAGTCACAGATATAGCAGTACTTAAAATTAAATCTGATATTAACCTTGATTATATTTTCTTTGGAGATTCAGACTCTACTTTAATTGGAGAATGGGTTCTTGCAGTTGGAAATCCTTATAATTTAAATTCAACAGTTACAGCAGGTATAGTAAGTTCTAAATCTAGAGACCTAAATGAGTATGATCAAAAGAATCAGTCATTTATTCAAACTGATGCTGCGGTCAATTTTGGAAATAGTGGTGGTGCTTTAGTTAACATTCAAGGAGAATTAATTGGAATAAATACACTTATTCAATCAATGACCGGAGGATATGTTGGATATTCTTTTGCTGTTCCCAGTAACACAGTGAGAAAAATATTTGAAGATATTATAGAATATGGAGATGTTCAAAAAGGACTTTTAGGAGTAAGAGGTGTAGCCTTAAAATCTTCATATTCCAGACAATTAAATATAGATGAAACTGAGGGTTTCTATATTGATGAAATCGAAGAAGGGTTTGGAGCTGACACTGCTGGTCTAACTAGAGGTGATATAATCAAATCGATTGATGGTTTTAAAATCAATAGATTCTCTGATCTATCAGGATACCTATCGTCAAAAAGACCTGGTGATAAAGTTGAAGTTAATTTTGTAAGAGAAGGAAGATTAAAAACAGCTATTGTAACTTTGAAAAAAAGCTCAAATTGATGAGAATTGATGTTCTAACTCTATTTCCTAACATCTTTGACAACCTTAATTCCTTCTCAATTATAAAAAAAGCAATTGATTCGAAGAAGGTTAAAATTAAATCACATAATCTAAGAGAGTTTGCAGAAAATTCAAGAAAAGTAGATGATTATCCTTATGGGGGGGCTCCAGGAATGGTAATAAAAATTGAACCAATTGATAATTGCATTGAATTTCTAAAAAAGAAGAATAATTATGATGAGATAATTTATCTAACTCCTGACGGAGACCTTCTAAATCAAAAAACATCAAACTACTTATCAACATTAAAAAATATTATTATAATCTGCGGTCATTACAAAGGAATTGATCATAGAGTTAGAGAACACCTTGTTAGTAAAGAAATTTCGATTGGTGATTTTGTTGTATCTGGAGGAGAACTCCCTGCAGCTGTTTTATGTGACTCTATAGTTAGACTTCTTCCTGGAATCATTGGTGATGAATCATCTGCTTTGTCTGACACTTTTCAAGATAATGTATTATCTCCACCAATATATACAAGGCCAGAAGTATATAAGGGTATGCAAGTCCCTAAGGTTCTTCTATCAGGTAATGAAAAAGAGATTCAAAAATGGAATGATGAAAAATCAATCGAAAGAACAAAATTACTTAGGCCAAATCTTTTTGATAATGACTAAAAAAGGTTTATTTTTGCGCGTGTTTGAAATTAATCAAACTTTATAAAATAAACTTCAATGGAATCTGTAGTAAATTTAGTTCAAGAGAAACTTATCACTAAAAATGAATTTCCAGCTTTTTCATCTGGTGATACTATAACAGTATATTATGAAATTAGAGAAGGTGATAAAGTTAGAACCCAATCCTTCAAAGGTGTAGTCATTCAAATTAAAGGAAGAGGAGAATCTAAAACATTTACAATCAGAAAAATGTCTGGTACGGTTGGAGTTGAGAGAATTTTCCCGTTAAATATGCCTGCTTTAAATAAAATTGAAGTCAATAAGAAAGGTAAAGTTAAACAATCAAGAATTTACTACTTTAGAGAACTTAGAGGAAAGAAAGCAAGGATTAAAGAAGTATAAATCTTATGTCAAAAATTAAAGTAGCCAATCCCATAGTCGAAATAGATGGTGATGAAATGGCTAGAATTATCTGGAAATTTATTAAAGAGAAGTTGATCTTAGATTACATAGATCTTGATGTTGTATATTATGATCTTGGTATAGAGTCTAGAGACAAGACAGACGATCAAATCACTGTTGATGCTGCTAATGCTATAAAGAAATATAATGTTGGTATTAAGTGTGCAACCATTACTCCAGATGAACAAAGAGTAGAAGAATTTTCTCTTAGCAGGATGTATAAATCTCCTAATGGTACTATTAGAAACATAGTTGGAGGAACTGTTTTTAGAGAACCTATAATATGTAGATCAATACCAAGATATGTTCAAGGATGGTCAAGGCCAATATGTATTGGGAGACACGCATTTGGTGATCAATACAGAGCTACAGATGTAACTACTCATGGACCAGGTAAGCTTGAGATGAAGTTTACACCATCAGATGGCTCAGAATCTAAAACTTGGGAAGTATATAATTTTGAAGAAGATGGCATTGCAATGTCAATGTATAATATTGATTCTTCAATATATGGCTTTGCAAGATCTTGTATGAATATGGCTTTGACAAAAAGATGGCCTCTTTATCTTTCTACAAAGAATACAATATTAAAAGCATATGATGGAAGGTTTAAAGATATTTTTCAGGAAGTTTTTGAAAATGAGTTTAAAGAGAAGTTTGAAAAAGAAAATATAACATACGAACACAGGCTAATTGATGATATGGTTGCAGCTGCAATCAAATGGAAGGGTGGATTTGTATGGGCATGTAAGAACTATGATGGAGATGTTCAATCTGATGTAGTAGCTCAAGGATTTGGTTCACTCGGACTTATGACATCTACTTTAGTAACACCAGATGGAAAAACTCTAGAAGCTGAAGCAGCCCACGGAACTGTAACAAGACATTTTAGAAGACATCAAAAAGGTGAAGAAACTTCTACTAATCCAATTGCATCAATTTTTGCTTGGACAAGGGGTTTGATGCATAGAGGAAAACTTGACAATAATAATGAATTGATTAAATTCTGTAAAGCTTTAGAAGAAGTTTGTATAGAAACTGTAGAAGACGGAAAAATGACAAAGGATTTAGCTTTACTTGTATTTAGAGATGATCTTGTAGACTCAAATTTTCTAACTACACAGCAGTTTTTAGCCGAACTTAAGAAGAATCTAGACTTAAAATTAAATTCAAAAGAGTAATGAGTTTTTACAAGGTAACAGAACAAGAATCAAATCATAAAGATTTAGAAAAACAATCTGTAAGTGAACTTGTCAATGCTATGCATGAGGAGGATAACAATGCTCTTAAAGCTATAAATAAAGTACTTCCTAATATCACTAACTTAATTGAGAATTTAGCCCCTAAAATAAAAGAGGGTGGTAGACTATTCTATATAGGAGCTGGTACTAGTGGAAGACTAGGTGTTTTGGATGCATCAGAATGTCCTCCGACCTTTGGAACACCACCTGAAAAAGTTGTTGGTATTGTAGCGGGAGGTATACCTGCACTATATAGTTCAATAGAAATTGCTGAAGATGATTTAAATCAAGCATGGAAAGATCTCTCCGATCATAATATCAACAAAAATGACTTTGTTATTGGAATTGCAGCATCAGGAACTACACCTTATGTTGTTGGTGGTTTAAAAGCCTGTCAAGAAAATAATATTTCAACAGGATGTATTGTATGTAATGAGAATTCTCCATTATCAAAATATGCAGATTATAAAATTGAAGTAATAGTTGGTCCTGAGTTCTTAACTGGAAGCTCAAGACTTAAAGCAGGAACTGCTCAAAAGCTTATCTTAAATATGATTTCTACAATTTCAATGATCCTTGACGGACATGTAAGAGGGAATAAGATGATTGATATGCAAATGAGTAATGCTAAACTTAATAAACGCGCTAGAAGAATACTTATGGAAGAGTTAGGAGTTGATGAGCAAGAAGCTGATGAACTTATTATAAAGCATAAAAGTATCCGATCTGCCATAGATAATTATTCAAATGAATAAATACTTAAGAAAGGGCTTTATTCAAGTTTTTGTGGGAATATCTTTATGCTTTATAGCACCAGTAACAGTTTCACAAGCATTTAATAATCAAGACCACCCATTCTTTCTAGTTGTATTAATTATAGGTGCAATACTTCTAGTGTTAGCTATTTTTTACGGATATAGAGGAATTAATAATATATTAAATGGAACACTTGGACCTAAGAATAAATTAAATTGATTTATTTTTGAACTAGATTTTTAAATATGATTAGTATAATTTTTCCAGATAAGTCTGTAAAACAGTTTGACAAAGGTGTTAAAGTTATTGACGTAGCTAAAAGTATCAGTGAAGGTCTAGCAAGAAAAGTTATTTCAGCATCATTTAATGATCAAATTCTTGAACTTGAATCCGAGTTAACTAAAGATGGGAATATTAAACTATATACATGGGATGATAACGAAGGAAAACAGGCATTTTGGCATTCTTCAGCTCATATATTAGCTCAAACTATTAAATTTTTCTATCCGGATTCTAAATTAACTATTGGACCCTCAATAGAAAATGGGTTTTATTATGATGTTGATTTTGGTGATGAGAGTATTTCAGAAAAAGATTTTCAAAAACTTGAATCTAAATTTCTTGAGTTTTCACGAAATGATTTCAAATTTAGTATGAAAAGCATGTCAAAAGATGATGCTTTAGATTTTTACAAAAAAGAAAAAAATGAATATAAGGTTGAGCTAATTGAAGCTCTAGATGATGGAACTATTACTTTTTGTGATCATTCAGACTTTAGTGATTTATGTAAAGGAGGCCATATCCCATCAACTGGAATTGTTAAAGCTGTAAAACTTTTAAATATTGCAGGCGCATATTGGAGGGGTGATGAAAAAAACAATCAATTAACAAGGATTTATGGTATTTCATTTCCAAAGCAAAAATTACTCACTGAATATCTTGAGCTAGTTGAAAAAGCAAAGGAAAGAGATCATAGAAAAATTGGTAAAGAGCTCGAGCTATTTACGTTCTCAAGTAGAGTTGGACATGGTCTTCCCCTCTGGCTTCCAAATGGAACAGAATTAAGAGATAGACTACAAGACTTTCTTGAAGACGCTCAAAAAAGAGCTGGATATAAAAAAGTTATGTCATCTCATATTGGAGCTAAAGAATTGTATGAAACATCTGGACATTATGAAAAATATGGTGCTGATAGTTTCCAACCAATTTCTACTCCAAATGATTCTGAAACCTTTATTTTAAGACCCATGAATTGTCCTCACCACTGTGAGATATATAATGCAAAACCATATAGTTACAAAGATCTTCCATTAAGATTAGCCGAGTTTGGGACAGTCTACAGGTATGAACAAAGTGGAGAATTGCATGGCTTAAGTAGAGTTAGAGGATTTACAGTTGATGATGCCCATATATTTTGTACCCCAGAACAAGTAGACTCTGAGTTTAATAATACTATTGACTTAGTTCTTTATGTTTTTAATTCACTTGGGTTTAACGATTTTTCTGCACAAGTATCATTAAGAGATCCTGATACGCCTGAGAAATATATTGGTACTGATAAAAATTGGGAAATATCTGAGCAGGCAATTCTTAATTCTGCTAAAGAAAAAGGTCTTGAATATAATGTTGAATATGGAGAAGCTGCATTTTATGGTCCGAAACTTGACTTTATGGTCAAAGATGCACTTGGTAGGAGTTGGCAACTTGGTACAATTCAAGTTGACTACAACCTTCCAGAAAGGTTTGATCTAACTTATAAAGGAAGCAATAATGAAGACTTAAGACCTGTAATGATTCATAGAGCCCCATTTGGAAGTATGGAAAGATTCGTTGCAATTTTAATCGAGCATACTGCTGGTGTTTTCCCATTATGGCTAACAACTATCCAAGTAGAAATTCTTATTGTTGGAGAGAACTTTAAAAATTATGGTCAAAAAGTTTTAAATATCTTAGAAAATCACGAAATTCGCGCGCACTTAGATGATAGAAATGAGACTGTTGGAAAGAAAATTAGAGAATCTGAAATGAAAAAGATTCCTTTTATGGTTGTTGTAGGTGAAAATGAAGTTAAAAATGATTCAGTTTCAATAAGAAGACATCATGGTGATGATCTAGGTGAAATGAAAATTGAAGAATTCGTGGATATTTTTAAGAAAGAGGTTTCTGAATGTATCCCAAAGTTTAATATTAATTAAAAATAGTTGTTATAGCAATAAGAAGAAGAAGATCGAATAGGAGATTCAGAAGAGAAATAAAAGAAGATCCTCATAAAATCAATACTAAGATAACTGCTCATGAGGTTAGATTAGTTGGTGATAATGTAGATGTTGGAGTTTATTCTACAAATGAGGCATTAAGGATGGCAAGAAATTTAGAATTAGATTTAGTTGAAATTTCTCCAAAAGCATCTCCACCTGTATGTAAAATATTAGAATATAAAAAATTCTTGTATGAGCAGAAAAAGAGAGACAAAGCTCTAAAATCCAAGGCAACTAAAATTGTTGTCAAAGAAATAAGGTTTGGGCCTCAAACAGATGAACATGATTATCAGTTCAAGAAAAAACATGCAGAAAAATTTTTAAATGAAGGTGCAAAATTAAAAGCTTTCGTTTTTTTTAAAGGAAGATCGATAATATTTAAAGAACAAGGTCAAATACTGCTATTAAGATTAGCGCAAGACCTAGAAGATATTGGAAAAGTTGAACAAATGCCACAATTGGAAGGAAAAAGGATGATAATGTTCATAATACCAAAAAAGAATTAAATTAGGGAACTATGCCAAAAATGAAAACAAAATCCAGTGCCAAAAAAAGGTTTAAAGTTACTGGTTCAGGTAAAATCAAAAGAAAACACGCCTTTAAAAATCATATTTTGACTAAAAAGTCAAAAAAAAGAAAACTAAGGTTAACTCACTTTGGGCTTGTTCATGAAAGTGATGAGAATAGTATTAAAAGACAATTAAGATTAAAATAAATTTACAGCAATGCCAAGATCAGTAAACTCAGTTGCCTCTAGAGCAAGAAGAAAGAAAATTTTAAAACAAGCAAAAGGATACTTCGGAAGAAGGAAGAATGTTTGGACAGTAGCTAAAAATGCTGTTGAAAAAGCTCTTGTATATGCATACAGAGATAGAAAAACAAAGAAACGAAACTTTAGATCTTTGTGGGTAATGAGAATTAATGCTGCCGCACACCAACATGGCCTTTCATATAATGAGTTTATTTATAAACTTAAGTCTAATAATATTTCTCTTAATAGAAAAGTATTAGCTGACTTAGCGATGAATAACCCTAATGCATTTGAAGCTATAGTTAAGTCTTTAAAATAACTCCCCCCTATCCTACTTCAACTATTCTATTTTTTTCAGGTCTAACTAGAAAAATATAGATTGAAAGAAGGTGCTTTACTTAAATTATTAAAGAATCCTGGTTCAAAAAGTGAGGGATTTACACTTCTAGTAGATTTATATCAAGAAAAATTATACTGGATGATTAGAAAGATGGTTTTATCACATGACTCAGCTAATGATGTTCTTCAAGAAACATACATTAGAATATTTAAGGGGATTGATAACTTTAAAGGAAATAGTGCTATTTCAACATGGATGTATAGAATAGCATATAATGAATGTCTTCGTTTTTTATCAAAAGAATCCAAACTTCTAAGAGTTGAATTAGATATAAGTGATAGTGACTATTCAAAAAAACTATATGCTGATTCATATTTTGATCCCAATGAATTATCGACTAAATTTCATACTATATTATCTGAATTGACTGTAAATCAGAGAAATATCTTTAATATGAAATACTTTGATGAATTAAAATTTAAAGAAATTTCTGACATTATTGGTATAAACATAAATACAATAAAATCCACTTACTATCTTGTTGAAAAAAAAATTAAAAAAGAAATAAATGAATAAGCATAAAGAAAAATTAGGTTTAAAAATTCCAAAGAATTATTTCACGGAATCCAAAGAGAATATTATAAATAAATATCTAAATAGTACAGATAAAAATTATTCATTTAGGTTCTATCAACTATCATTTGCAGCTATTTTTATTTTTACTCTTATATACTTTAATTATCCATTTTTAGAGCGTGAATCAATTAGTTTTGAAACTGAATCACCAATTATATCAACTATCTTATTAAATGAAGAAATAACAGAAGAGCAAATAATTGATTTCCTTACAGATCAGGTTGTATCAGATGTATTTTATATGCCTAAATAAACTTTATGATGAATCTAAGTTCAAAATATAGAATGTTCAAATCAAATAAATTTTTATTAATTGTATTACTAAGCTTACTTTCGTTTAATACTATTATTAGTCAAGAAAGCAGAAGGTATAAAAAGGGTTTTTCAAATGAACTCATATCTAGCTTTTCTGAATTTCAAAAAGATTTACTCAAAAAAGAACAAAAACTTTGGAAACGTCATCGTGAACTAATTAAAGAGACTTTATCAGAAATACAGGAAAGCATAATAGGTGACAGTTCAATTAATATAAGGGAAAGGCACAAAAATCTTATGAAGTCTTTAACCGATGAACAAAAAATTATGGTTAAAAAATTTGAAGAAAGAATTGACACCATAAGACAAAAATTTTATGAATCATTATCTGAGAGACAAAAAAACTTAGTTAGAAAAAAAAGAAAGAGATCTAAGAGAAATGATTAATGTCTTTTAACAAATCCTTGTGTTTTACTCTAATTAATATAAAATATATTTGCGCAACCAAACAAAATAAAATGAATAAAATCTATTTATTTCTCCTATTAGCATCCTTTTCTTTATTTTCTCAACAAAACAGTGGAGGAAATTACCAAGGATATGCTAACATGAATTTTAAAGTTTCAGGGCTAGTAATTGACTCAGAGACTTCAGAGCCACTTGAGTATGCTACTATATCATTAAAAGCTAAAAATAATCCAGATAAAGTATTTGGGGGTATAACTGACGAAAACGGAAAGTTCTCAGTCGATGTTAACCCTGGAATGTATGACCTAACTATTGATTATATTTCCTTTATTTCATACTCGAATCAGAATCTTGTGGTAAGAGGAAATACTGATATTGGAAACATTCCTTTAGATCTTGATGTCTCAGTACTCGACGAAGTTGAAGTGAGAGCTGAAAGAACTCAGGTCGAAATTAGACTTGATAAAAAAATATATAACGTTGGGCAAGACATAACTGTTAAGGGTGGAAATGTTTCCGATGTTCTTGCTAATATTCCTTCAATTGATGTTGATTTTGATGGAAATATTTCTCTTAGAGGAAATAGTAATGTAAGAATTCTAATTAACGGAAAGCCCTCTGGTCTAGTTGGCCTGTCAGGACCTCAAGGTTTAAGATCACTACCCTCTGAATCTATAGAGAAAGTTGAGGTAGTGACATCACCATCAGCTAGATACTCAGCTGAAGGAACTGCTGGTATTTTAAATATTATCCTCAAGAAACAAAACCTTTTAGGCTTTAATGGAAACTTTAATGTCAATTTAGGTATTCCTAAAAATGAGGGTATAAATGGAACATTAAATGTAAGAAATGAAAAAGTAAATTTATTTGGTACAGTTAACTTAAGTAACTCTGAAAATTCTGGTGCTTATTTTTCTGAAACTAATTATACTAGGCAAGACCTAACAATTGAAGAATCAAATAATTGGGATTATAACAATAAAAACATTTTTTTCAATTTAGGGAGTGAATATTACTTTGATGATAACACTTCCTTAACCATAAGTGGTTTTTACAAAAAAGGTGATGATTTAAGTTATCTTACTAACATAGTAAACGATATATCTGAAGGTGGAATATCTTCAACGAACAATAGACTAAGAGATGAAACCGAATTAGATGAATCTTTTGAATACGCATTAGACTTCTATAAAGATTATGAAAGAGAGGGACAAACACTTAGCGCCAGAATTTCTTACGAAGAGAGTGAGGATGACGGATTAGAAGATATTGAAGATTTTGCAACCTTTCCTTTAATATCGGAATCAATTTTTGAGAAAGTATCAAATGTAGATTTTCAAAAAAGATTATTAGGTCAAGTTGACTTTATATATCCAATAGATAAAGACACTGAATTTGAATTTGGGTATAGAGGTAATTTTTTAGAAAGAGAAACTGATTATGATGTCTCTTTTTTAAGTGGAAGTGATTTCATCTCAGATCCTGGTCTATCAAATATTTTTAATTATAAAGAATCTGTAAATTCAGTATACACTCAATTTGGTAAAAAATTTAATAAATTATCAGCACTATTTGGATTAAGATATGAGAACTCAACTCAGGAGATAGATCAAAGGACAACGAATCAATTTGAAATTAAAAAGTATTCTGATCTTTTTCCAACTTTAAATCTTGCTTATGAATTTTCAAGTCAGGAATCTTTAACATTTGGTTACAGCAAGAGAGTAAGAAGACCTAGAGGATGGAATATAAACCCATTTCCAAGAAGAAATTCTGTCACAAGTTATAGAAGAGGTAACCCATTCTTAGATCCAACTTTTACAACAGCCCTAGAGGTTGACTACTTAAAGAGGTTTAAAAAGTTTACTCTTAACACCTCAGTCTTCTATAGACAATCTGATGGAAATATTGAAAATATAACTGAAGAAACCGGTGAAATTGTTGATCTTATCATTGGAAGTGATCCAAATGCTCCTTTACTTCAGGTTCCTGTTTTAGAATCTTATCCGATAAACTTATCAAACAATAAACGTATTGGGTCAGAATTAAGTTTAACTTATACACCCTCAAGAAGCGTGAGACTGAATGCAAGTTTTACAATTAATTCTAGCTCAATTAGAGGTCAATATGAAGATCAAAATTTTGATTCAGATGATACCAATTGGAGTACTAGGTTTAATGGGTTTATCAGGTTACCTAAAGATTATAGCCTTCAATTTTTCGGATTTGTTCGTGGGCCTAGTGAAAGTGCTTTTTCAAAGAGGGAGGCTTTTGGGTTTGTTACAGGTGCAATTCAAAAATCGATATTAGATAAGAAAGGGACCATATCACTTAAATTCAGTGATTTATTTAACACAAGTAAGTCTAAATCGGAGTCTTTTAGAGACTCTTTCTACAGAAAAAGTGAAGGAAGATGGAGAGAGCCTACTTATGTTCTAACTTTTAGTTATAGGTTCAATGATAATAAATATAAGCAAAGGAGAAAAAATATTAGAAGAGATCGAGGAGACTCTGATCAAGGAGGAGGCGATGAACCTATATTTAATAATTAAGATTTAAGCTTTTTTGTTATAAACTCTTTTATTCTTTGGAACACATAAGATGAAGCCCAATATGGTGCTACTAGTGCTAAGAAAATCATAAGCCAAAAACCCAATGTAAATATTGCTAAAAAGGCTAAAAATCCGAGGTATTGTTGAAACTCCATATATTTGTAAATGCTTAACAAAAGTAAATTTTTTTAAGTAAATTACAAAGATGAAGGACTATAGAATTGAAAAAGATACATTAGGAGAAGTAAAAGTTCCACAAAACTCTCTCTGGGGAGCTCAAACCGAAAGATCTAGAAATAATTTTAAAATTGGCAA
>Ga0114933_10004905_pt1 | contig 12312 bp, 10 predicted proteins | sample 4SBtaG_FD_89691 | JGI IMG/M metagenome (GOLD analysis project Ga0114933, IMG submission 89691) | Deep subsurface microbial communities from Kolumbo volcano to uncover new lineages of life (NeLLi) - 4SBTROV12_W25 metaG | ecosystem: Environmental > Aquatic > Marine > Volcanic | place: Kolumbo...
ATTCTGTTCAATAATGTTGACTTACCAACATTTGGTCGCCCTACAATAGCTATTCGAAGTGGAGACAATTGAGACTTTTTCTGAATGATCTCAGAATTCTCAACATCATTTGTGTATATTTCATTGAAGTTGGATAATAGTGCTTCATATAAATCCCCAAGACCTTCAGCATGCTCGGCAGAAATTGGTATAGGCGTTCCAAACCCAAGACTCCATGCATCGGGAATAGTTGAATCTCCTGCACTACCCTCACACTTTGACAAAATTAGAATTGTCTTTTTGCCACTTTCGTGCATCAGTTTAGATATATGTTGGTCTGTAGGAGTGACTCCAGCTCTTCCATCAATCAAAAATAAAACCGTATCAGCATGATGAATAGCAAGTTTTGTCTGTTGCATTATTCTAGATTCTAAACTTTCACCATGTAAGTCCTCAAGTCCTGCTGTATCGATTACACGAAAATTTAAATCTCCTAGTTTTCCATCTCCCTCTCTTCTGTCACGTGTAACGCCTGGTATATCTTTTATTATAGCTGCACGACGTTGAATTAATCGGTTGAAAAGTGTCGACTTTCCTACATTAGGTCTGCCAACTAAAACTACTGTACCTAACATTGATCAGCCCCAGAGACTAATTATCGAAGTGCATATATAGTGGCCTGATCCGTAAGAACAAAAATTGTTCCATTGGCGGCGATCGGCGGTAAACTAATGGCATCAGGAACAACTATTCTTCCTAGATATCGACCATTATATGGTGAAATAGCAACAGCTACACCTGCAGAACTAGTAAGGAGAAGCCTATCATCAAGAAGAAGGGGTCCATGCCACTTAATAATATCTTTCCTAGTGTCAGGATCAGCATACCTTGGTAAAGATTTGACCCATCTTATTTTTCCACTATCTCTGACTAAACAAACTACCTCACCTTCAAGGGTGACAATGTATATAAAGTCTCCTGCAACCCAAGGCGTATTGACTCCAGCAATATCTTGTTCCCAAATTCGCGACCCGGAATGAACGTCGATAGCTACAAGATGTCTACCATGGCTTATTATTAAAGCTAGCCCTCTATCTATAACTGGACTGCCATAAATATCATTAAATATTGAGATACTAGTTGTAACTTGACTTTGATTTCCAAGTGCATCTGTCCAAACAGTTTGTCCATTTTTTTGACGTAAAGCAGTTATTTCACCAGAAGAATATGGAGCTAAAATAATATCTCCTGCTATTGCAGGGCTACCCCCACCAACTAGACCTGCTGGCTCAGCAATCCCCGTATGACTCCAAAGTTTTTTCCCATCTATACCATCGAAAGACCAAATTTGATTATCTATACTAATAGCAAAGACTTTTTTATGCGCAACAACTGGCGCTGCTCGAAAAGGAATTCCGGCAACACTACGCCAAATAATTCGGCCTGTTTTGGCATTAAGGGCAAGGATTTCGCCATAACCAGTGGAAGCAAAAATCCTCCCCCCTGAATAAGCTAATCCTCCGCCAAAACCACTCTCTTTATCTTCATATTTTGGTTTTGGATTAATACTCCATAAAAGAATTCCAGATTTTGCAGAAAAACAAAAGATTAATCCTCTAGCGTCAGTAGCATATATACGTCCACCTGCAACAACAGGTGTGGATAATATTTGCACATCATCGTCAGAAGCAGTCCCAAAATTTGCATTCCAAATGATTCTTGGATTCATTGCAGCAGATAGGTGGTGCATCGCACGATCAGGGTAACCTCCAACTTGAGGCCATTCTTCATTAATATAAGGCTTAGGTAAAATAATGGGCAAATCAGCAATACTTGAGTCAGCCTGAATCACAGATGATTGTAATAGTATTGATACTCTTTTTCCTGGTAGGGGAGGATCTTCCTTCTCACCCACCCAGCTTCCACATGAGGTTAAAAAAACAATCAATGGGATAATTAAAGTATGAATGGCAACAAAACGCATGATTATGTCCTAGTGATCCTTAGATATTGAAGATTCACTATCTAATACAGCTAAAAGTTTAATTGATCGCTCTTTCACCCCAGAGGGAACTGAGGACTCTATACTAAGGGAACCTAAGATCTCACGGGCCTCCGCAATATTACCAGACTTTACAGCAGACAGTGCTAATGTCTCTTGAGCCATAGGTTTCCATACACTATCTCCCAAAAGGATAGGTGCTATTTTTTCCTTTATATCCAGAAAAGATGCTGTATCTACTAATAAATCAGCACTAAGGTAGGTTGCTAGATCTCTGTATATAGGAAAAACTTTTGTATTTGAGGAAATTGAATCATAAGTATTAACTGCTTCTGATATTTTCCCCTCAGAAGTGAAGGCTTGTGCTGCACGGAACTGAGAAAAAACTAAATAAGCGGGATCATCAGAGTTTTTAGCAAGTTCTAAAAACATTTTTGCTGCAGTATCTTTATCACCTGCCTCAGAAACCTCAAGTGCATTATAAAATTTTAATGCTTGGTCTAGTTTTCTAGTTTCTGTTGCATCCGTTATTAATACGTATGCTATTACTAGTCCTACTATAATTACGACTAGACCAGCTAAAGGCCATCGGAGTCTGAGCCATAGCTTCTTTAACTTATCCTGACGAATTGCATCTTCAATATCGTGAAAAATGTCGGCCAATTGAACCTCTCCATATTAAGACCCATAAAAAGCCAGCAATATATAGCAGTTTCTTTTATAGTAAGCTAATCCGGCTTAATCCAGAGATTTACTGTAGGTTTATATCTCCAATATTAGCGCTTTTAAGCAGAGAAGTAACCAGCAGTTAGTTCCAGCCGAATTTCAAATATAATATTTTAGAGAGAAGTTTTAGTTTACTATAATAAACAAAGGTTTATTTATTGTGCTTTTTTACTGTAGCATATTAATACAATTTATACCTTCTTAAGCTGCATCTTCCTCAACTTTAGGCTTACTTTGTATATATGCCATTGCATAGTGTTTACCACAATATGGCTTCGCTTCAACAGCAGGCTCACCACAGAAATGAAAGTCTGGTTCGCCAGGATGTCCTATTGGCCATTGGCAACGCCTACCACTACGGCTGATAGGTAATGTACGTGGTTGAGTTTTTGGAGTTGTTGAAGGTTTTCTAACAGACCGTGAAGGTCGACGTGTTATACCCCTTCTTATTGGGGAAGGTCTCGATGGGAGCTCTAAGCGATGGGCTTTTCCAACTACGGCATTTTTAGAGACACCAATATGTTTACCAATTTCCGCAGTTGTAAGACCTTCATCCCACAATTTTCGCAGATGCTCAACTCGTTCAGGGGTCCAGGTCGTCATTTTAACGCTCCTTTCTAGCAATACGAATAAAGCTCCGATTTAATGGATATAATTGATATTCCACAATCGGTAGTAGCATAATTTTCTCAGCCCCCAACATACAGTATTAACCGCTATAAGCAAGAGTTCAATTATAAAAATAGTCGATATATGTGGATGCATATTTTTCTAGGTAAATTTATATTTCTTTTCAATGTGTTAATACCCACACTGAAATTTTATGAAATAGAAATTTATGGAAATAATTTACTTGAAAAAAGAATATGAAGTTAGGTTAGCAAAAAAACACTAAATAAACTTGGCTCATTTGAGAATATCTTTCGAATTCAAAGAGCAATTATTTATTCTCTTAACTTTAAAGATTATATTTTACCATCTAGCCATTTAAAAATATGATCTAACCACTTTTCCCTTATGTTATTTCGTTCAAGATACAATTCGTGACGCGCCCCTTTGTATAATATTGATCTGCAGTTGATTATAGCACGGCATAGTTTAAGACTATCAGCAGGAATTACCAATGCATCTATCTCTGCTACAGTCATTAAAATTTTAGTTTTTGTTTTGGTTAAAAAACTACTATTTAAAATTTTACCTCGTGACTTAGAGTAATTATTAAACCACTCAAGTGTAACTCCATAAGATTTCCTAGTGTGCTGTTTATGCCTCCTCCATTCTTGCTTTAGAAGCGATCGCATAGGGTCAGATGTATTTTCATTATCTCTAGATAAATAATTACTGCTATCTATCCATTCATCATTGCCTGGGGCATACCACCAACCCACTCCCATTGTAGACGCAAAGCCTGCTACGAAAGAACTTAATCCATGAGGAAATAATCCCGTTTTAACTGTGACCATCGGAGATGACAACACTACTCGATCTATAGCTATCATATCAGCACTTAGGGCACCAAGTAAGATATGTGCACCCATCGAATGAGCCACAACTACGGGTAACGCCTTGTGGTTATATGCTACTATACTTGAAAAAAACTTGTTTAAGTCATCCTGGTCATTTTGAAAATTTGTTTTTGCCCTAGTGTGATCAGACATGGGGTGCTCAGATCCGCCCTGACCATGCCAATCCATTATCCAAACATTATAGTTGCGCTTATTAAAGTCATTAATAAGCTCAAAATAACTCTCAATGAACTCTGACTGACCTGGGGCTATTACAATAGTTCCCTTAGGTAAACTAACTAGTGATGATCCATAGCGTAAGGTATATCCGTGCTCAGAGAAAAAATTACCAAATTTAAAATTTTTATTTGGCTTTGCGGCTAACGGTAAACTTTTATAAAAATGCTTATCTTCAGATAATTCTGTATTTGTAAAAGTTTTGGTGGGTGGTGAACATGAAACCATAACTAATAATGTAACTATACAAATTAGTGATCTTTTAAATGTGATCAACTTATGGCTTAAGGTAAACCTGTATATAAAACCTAAGGGCAATATATTTCTCCCTATGTTTACTTTCTGTATTTAGCTTAAACTTTTCAAAATAGATTTTTTTCCTCAGTAAAATTAGTAATACTTTTGGCACCTGTTCATATTTGTTTTTTGCTTTTGATATTATGGCTCTTTTGGCTTTGCTTTTTTTGCTCCTATATTGATAAGAGCTAGGCTTGTAAAAAGTAAAATAACTGCTCCCCATACCCAAATACTTAGAGAGTCAGAAAAAATTATCCATGACCAAATCAAGCCAGCTGCTACAATCACATAATTTATTTGTGCATAAAAAAGTCCGCTAGTACGTTTAACTATTTCGAAAAAACACATATAAACTATTACCCAAACAAGTGAAGCCCAGATAGTGCTACCTATAGCCTGCCAGCCAAAATTTCCAAAAAAATACAGCCCATCTTGTGCAAGCGTAACAGGAAATAGAATTATCGAGGCTACCAACATAGTACCTGCAGCAAGACCAAACGTTTCTACGTCTGGAGGTCTCAACAAAACTATAAATGCATTATTTGCTCCGCATGCAATCGGCACAAGAAGTGAGAAAATTACCCAAACTTCTGCTCCAGAAATTGGCAAGCTTCCACTTGGAATGACTATTAACAATACACTCCCAAAACCGATGACTACACCTAGGATACTTACTAAGCGAAGCCTATCAGTTTTTATAAGAAGAGACATCACATAGGTGCTTGCTGGGATTAATGCAACAGATAGTGTTATAACTCCAGGCGGCAACTTATCTGCAGTCACATTAAACACAATCAAAGGTGAGAGCATTCCTAAAACTGCAGTGAAAATAAATACCTTAATATTTTGCCAGTTAAATCTAGGAAGACTACCTGTAAAAAAACATATTAATAATAAAATTATAGACCCTAAAAATACCTGCCAAAAAACATAGGAAAAATAAGGAAGACCAGATTCTAATGAATAAATATTGGCGGCAAATATACTGCCAAAAATGATGCCACCCAGCACTACTAAAAGGCTAGGTATAAGTAAGGTTTTCATTGCATCATCTCGTAATTAGCTTCTGCAGTTTACTCTAACACATACTAAATCGTTATTGGAAGGATTTTGGAAGACATTCCCAACTTGACGATTACCATAGTGCCAAGCCAATGTAAGGTTTAAAAAATGCTAAAGGATCAAAAATAATGAAAAAAAATTCTATACCTTTAGTAGGTTATGCGGACAGGTTATCGGCTCGTAGTGGTGAAACAATAGCATTTAAAGTTAGTTGTACTAACTCTAAAAATTATAAAGCTCGTCTAGTTAGAGTAATTTCATGCGATCCTAACCCAGAAGGTCCTGGAATTCATGAGGAAACGGTAAATTCATCATTTGAGGGCTTATATTCCGGAAGATCTCAACAGGCTAACCTTGGTTCCGCAATGAGAGTAAAAGAAACCAAGTTATTTGATGAATTAGAATCCTTCACATTAATTGCCACTATTTGGCCAACTACACCTCAATCAGGTTTGCAGGGTTTAATTACCCGCTGTGGTCTAAAAAGCAAAGAAGGATTCGGGCTAGCTATAAATAATAGTGGAGCAACAGCAATTTTAGGTGACTTAAGCCTTTCTGTGGGAAAGCCACTTTTAGAAAGACGATGGTATAGAGTTTGGATGACTTATGATTCTTACACAAAAACTATATCAGTTGGGCAATGTCCACTTATAGATAAATTTGATGCAGATGATAAAAGTTTCAAAACAACTAAAGCAAAAAGTATATCTATGGGATCAGGAGATCTTTTAGTTGCCTCTTTCCAGGGCACACCCCGAAGCGGTCATTATAATGGAAAAATTGAACGACCTATGATTCTCGGCACCACTATAAATATAAAAGAATTAGCTTCAATTCCTTTAGATGATTTACAAAAACTTTCCTTGGCATGCTGGGATTTCTCTAAAGATATCACTGGTTATAAGATAATAGATTGCGGACAACATAACCTCATCGGAATCCTAGAAAATTTACCTTCTAGAGCAATGACAAGCTCAAAATGGGATGGAAGTTCTCACGATTGGACAAAGAAGCCTTCTCATTATGCAGCTATTCATTTTCATGATGATGATATTTACGATTGTGAGTGGGATACAGATTTCACATATACTATTCCAAAAGAATTGAAAAGTGGTGTTTATGCAGCTCGTATTGAGACCGATCTCGGAGATAAAGAAATGATACCCTTCTTTGTTCCCGCTCCTAAAGGAAAGCCTCAATCGCGTATATGTATTTTAATCCCTACATTCACTTATATAGTTTACGGTAATATTTCACGTGGGAATGCGACCTACAAAGATGATGGTTCATTAGCAAAAAAAATATCTGACTGGGGGGCGTGGCCTTGGAATTGCGATGAACATAAGGAGTTTGGTTTATCTACATACAATAATCACAATGATGGAAGTGGTATTTGCACTGCTTCTTTCCTTCGTCCCATAATCACTATGCGAACAGCTACAGTAGCCTATCCAGATGTCCCAGGTTCAGGCTTGCGCCACTTTGCAGCAGATGCACATCTCTGGTTTTGGTTAGAAAAAATGGGCTATGATTTTGATGTTATTACAGATCACGAGTTGCATGTTGAAGGGCTTGATTCAATTAAAAAATATGACATTTTGATTACTCCATCACATCCAGAATATCATACAACAGAAACCCTAGATGCACTTCAAGCATATGTGGATAATGGTGGTCATTTTATGTATCTAGGAGGAAATGGATTTTATTGGAAAGTAGCTCTTAATGTAAATTTCCCTGGTGCGGTTGAAATTCGCCGTGCAGAGGGTGGAATCAGGATGTGGGCTTCTGAACCAGGAGAATCTTATAATGCCTTCGATGGATCCTATGGGGGAATGTGGCGACGAAATGGTCGCCCCCCACAAATGCTATGTGGTATTGGCTTTACAGCTCAGGGAAAACACTTCGGGAATCCATATCGCCGTACAGAAAAATCTAGGGACCCATCATATGAATGGATTTTTGATGGAATTAAAGAAGATGTTATAGGTGATTTCGGTTTATCAGGCGGTGGTGCAGCTGGCTTTGAACTTGATCGGGCAGATACCAAACTAGGAACACCCCTCAACGCTGTCATTCTAGCTACCTCTGAAGGGCATGGGGATCATTTCGGGCTCGTCCCAGAGGAAATTCTTATGACTAATATGTTAGCATGGAATGGAGAACCATATGATGATCTTATTCGTGCAGATATTGTCTATTTTGATACACCCAAAGGAGGGAGCGTTTTTTCTGTTGGCTCAATTACATATTGTGGATCTCTGCCTTACAACAATTGTGTAAATAATATTTCTCAGCTGACCAAAAATGTAATAAATGGACTTTTAAAAAAATAAATTAAATTATTTAGAGATTTTCTAAACTTTTAAATCAGGCGACAATTGACTTTCTCTATCGACTGACGCATAACCAGACCTTATGAGCGGTGGGCAAAAACGCCGGTACCGTGCTAGCAACACAGCAAGAAAATTTATGACAAGCGACAAGAGTTCTATGGTCGGCGATGCAGCCGGTGGCATTGCTTATGAAATTATTAATGTCAAAAAACTAGCTACCGCCTTTACAGATTTCAGCCTTCATGAGACGTTGCAGACAACGCTGTCTCGCGAGGGGCTAATCAAACCTACCCCCATCCAACAAATGTCAATACCTGTTCTACTGGACGGTAAGGATTTAGTCGGCATTGCCCAAACAGGCACCGGCAAAACAGCTGCCTTTTTGCTGCCAATGTTGACACGTCTCAGCTTCACTCCACCTATTCGAGGTGGGCAGCCACCAAAGGCATTAATACTGGTCCCAACACGCGAGCTTTCTAACCAGATTTCAACAAACCTTAGCCGATTAGCCCGCAAAATGAATATCAGCCACATCACTGTTTTTGGTGGGGCACGTTATGATTCTCAGATTAGGGGTCTCCGGCGAGGGATAGATATTGTCGTGGCAACACCGGGACGTTTGATAGATTTAATGGAACGGGGTGCTTTCAACCCCTCTGGCATATCGCATCTAGTGCTTGATGAGGCTGACCATATGCTAGATCTAGGATTCTTTGATCCAATAAAAAAAATCGTACGTGAACTTCCAAAGGACCGGCAAACAATGCTGTTCTCAGCAACAATGCCGCCGCCAATCGAACAGCTGGGTAAGCAGTTTCTGATAGATCCTATCAAGGTCAAGGCACCACAGACAGGTATCACGGCCGATAAGATTGCCCAGTTTGTCACTCTCATGCCAGAAAGTGAAAAGCGCGACCGCCTGTGTGATATTTTGAATGATGAAAATACTGGACAATGTCTTATCTTCGTAAGAACCAAACGGCGTGCTGATGCGCTAGCTAAATACATGCAAACACGTGGCTTTTCTATTGATGCGTTGCACGGCGATATGCGCCAAGGTCTTCGTCAGAAAGTGTTACGTAATTTCCGGGATAGAAAACTGCAGGCACTTATCGCTACAGATGTGGCAGCGCGTGGCATTGATATCGCTAGTCTAAGTCATGTGGTCAATTTTGACCTAACTGATACTCCCCTAGCCTATGTCCACAGAATTGGCAGAACTGGTCGTGCCGGTCTTGGTGGACTGGCCCTTTCATTTTGCTCTCCATCTGAGGAACCGAAGCTCGCCGCCATAATTTCGTTAGTCGGTGATAAGATCGAGCTATATGATCTTGATGGTCAACCAGTAAACAATTTTCAGTCTGGTCCAGCTCCAAAGAAGCGGAGCCGCCCCTATAGAATAAGACAACAGAATAGAGGTAAGAAATTCCAAGGGGGTGGGTTACCACGGCGTTCCCGTAAGGTAAAAGACACTAATCAAAAACAGTTCCAACACAGCTCCAGTAATGTCGAATCAACTAGGACAAGAGATGTGGTAGACTGGTCACCATTAGATGGTGGTGGTGATGGTAGCCCTAAGAACCGTTCAGGCAATGTCTCACGTACCATCGATAACAATAAGAAATCTGAAAAGAGAAATAGGAAGGGTATTAAGAAAAAAAGAAATACCTTCGACAAGAGAAATAAAAAGGGTGATACAAATTTCGTTATAAAAACTGTTAAAAAAGTTAAAGAAGATAATGAAAACCAACCGAAACGGACTGAAGGGCTCGACCGCAATAACCGGTCAAAAAGTGTTGATCAAATAAGTTATGATGAGCAAAAAACCCACAAAACTGGCAAAAAACATTTGAAAAAAGGCAGTAAGCCCTCACATTCCAAGAGTTTTAGTGCAAAAAAACCAGCCAGTAATAAGTCAGATCGCAAGACAGCCAATAGACCAGCTAGCGTAGTAAGACGTAAACAATCAGCAAAACCTGGCAAGAAACAAAATTACAAACAAGGAGGTAATAGCCCCTTGCGGCGTAAATAAGACTTAGCAATTAAGTTTTGCAAAGGGTACCAAAACAATTCGATTCTCCATTTAGGCAATAGCTTTAACTACTCATATATGTATTAGCTGCACGAAGTACTGTTGCATCATCCATCCATCGCCCAGTTAACATTAAACCAATTGGTAAATCTGAAACATTCCTGCATGGCACACTGATAGAGGGGTGACCACTTAAATCAAAAGGTGCCGTATTGTGGATCATATTTAAAGCATTATTGACATAAGTAAGCCTGTCATTCTCAACAGATGGTTGGATTGAATGTGCCTTTTGCGGTGTGGTGGGCATTAATAATATATCGTAATCTTCTAACACACGATTATACTCGGATGTAAGTTCACGTGACATATTCTGTGCCCGAGCATAGAACGCCCCTTGATATTGCTCGCGCATGTAATGCCCAACCAAAAGCCCTAATTTTGTAGTTGGTGAAAAATCGCCCCCATTAGTCTTAATCGCACGCAACATATGGATCATAAAACGCGGATTATATAATCCTTTATTTTGGTATACAAACCCACCGCGATATAAGTTGTCAGTAGCACCCTCTATAGCCAATGCTGTCCATATAGCAGGTCCACGACGATGGAAAGGGATTGAAATATTTTCAACTATTGCCCCTAACTTTTTAAAATAGTTTGCCGCAGACCTGACAGTATCATCAACCTCTGGTGATGATACATCTGGGTGGTTAAATCCCTCTTCTACAACTCCAATCTTCAGACCTTCTACCCCACGTTCAAGCTCCGAAGAGTAATTCTGTGGTTTTAAATCATCAGGTTGACGTGGGTCGCAACAAGTCTCATCTTTACCTGCAAGTACTGTTAGAAGGAGCGCACAATCTGAAACATTTTTAGTCATGGGACCTACATGGTCGATGGTCAGGTCAAAACCTGCAATTCCAGTATAGGGTATCAATCCGTGACTGGGCTTAAGACCAACAGTCCCCGTCCAAGCAGCTGGTATACGAATCGATCCTCCTTGATCCCCACCTAAAGCTAAGTCAACAATATCTGTAGCTACAGCGATGGCAGAACCTGATGATGAACCTCCAGGATGATAGTCAGGATCTATTGGGTTTTTTGCTGGTCCATAAGTACTTGTATGACCCACACCAGCAAATCCAAAGTCGTCAGTAGAGAGAATGTGAGTTATCTCACCACCGGCTTCAATTAATCGCTTAACTACAGTGGCATCAATATCTGGGGTATAATCATAAAGAAGTCTTGAGGCACATGTCATAGGTATGCCAGCAACAGAAATAGTGTCTTTTATACCAATTTTTTTTCCACTTAGTAGTCCAGATACACTCTCAACAGATTTAACACTGCAGGTTCTTACAATCCCATTATAAGGGTCATCAACTGGTTCTGGGCGAGGGCCTACTTGGCGGATCGCTGATACTAATTTACGAGAAGGATCTGGATATTGATCAAGAACGTCATAAGTATCAATAACTCCAGAGACAAGGTCGGAATAATCTTTTAATTCAGACTCCGTTAGATCAAGAGAATAACGGTCACTTAGATCACGAAGATTTTCCTTTGATGGTCTCCGAATAGTCATTTTCTTTTCCCTATGTAGAAATTGCAAATGTCATTTCACTAATTAACACGCGCTAACTTTATGTTTTCATTTAAAGGTCATACCTCTCTTCCTACTCTCTAATGATAACAATAAGTCAGTCATGAGCTCACCTAAAACGCTTTCGCCGAGCCTTCCCGATACTTGTTAGATGGCACGAATCCGGTCATCTCAGGTGCTCGTGCGTCGGAGACCCAGAGCTCTCTGTCGGGGTGCATGCCGGCTCCGAATACAGCTGAGACAGCCGAAAGCCGCATCCTGTTCAGTAAGCGTGTATCCGCACCACCAATTGCCGGGTGCATGCCGCCATTATCAGCCACGGCTTTGTCCCAGCTTGCCTTGCGGGCGGACAGTGTCGAGTCATTGTCGAGCTGTAAACAGTTTATTTCGTTGCTGTTCAGGTCAACGACGATGTCATCGCCATCCTCAACATAGGCTATCGGTCCCCCAAGCGCAGCTTCCGGACCGACATGACCAATAACTAGTCCGACAGAACCGCCAGAGAATCTTGCATCGGTCATTAGGCCCACAAC
>Ga0114933_10004906_pt1 | contig 12308 bp, 9 predicted proteins | sample 4SBtaG_FD_89691 | JGI IMG/M metagenome (GOLD analysis project Ga0114933, IMG submission 89691) | Deep subsurface microbial communities from Kolumbo volcano to uncover new lineages of life (NeLLi) - 4SBTROV12_W25 metaG | ecosystem: Environmental > Aquatic > Marine > Volcanic | place: Kolumbo...
CCCGTCGCGCTTGGGGCCGTCAGCCACCAGGGTCTTGGCGCCGATCTGCAACTCGACCCTGCCTGCGCGCACCGGCTCGCCAGTCTCCAGTACGGAGAAGTGAGCCAGGAACCTGGCGGACTCACCGCAAATCAGGTGGGGGTTCTCCATGAACAGCAGCACGCGCTGGCCAAAGAGCGTGGTGATCGCAGGTTCGATCTCGGCCTCGACTTCAGGCCCCGCTTCAGCATCGGCCAAACCGACGTCCTGGGACGCAACGACCGGGCTGCAGCCAAGGAGCAGAGACAACAAGATGAAAACGGAGCCAACACACAACGGAACAACACTGAAGATCTTCAAGGAAACAGCCCTACGGACGAACGTCGATGGACCGCGCCAAGCCATGGCACGGGATGGTCAGAACCCACACCGGCGCGCACGCCGGCCACTGACAGCTCGCCCTAGATCAACAGCCCGCCACTGAGACAGAGCACCCGTAGCGCTCCGGTGCAGCGCCCATGGCGCACGGCACGCACGGCTTGGCCAGCGCGTTCAGGGAGAGCTGGCCCCAGCAGGGCCGCTAGATCGAAATCGCCCATCAACACAGGGGGCAACTCTTGGCCCATCCCAGGCAGCTGGTCGATCGAGCGACCCTGCAACTCTGGGCGGAATGTAGGGGACACGGCCAGCTCGACGATGCTCCCGTGAGGCACATGCCCCGGTACATCTTCGAAGTGAGCGACCACGCCGCCTGCAGCTTCACGGTGCTCGTGGCCCGCAGGCTCTTGCCCCACAGGCCCCGGCACAGCAGCGCTTTCACCTTCATGACTGACCCGCTCATGAGCAGCGTGCTCACTCACGCTGTGCTCAGCCACGCCATGCTCCCCCTCGTGCCAAACCTGCAGCAAGGCAGCATCGCCCCGAGACACAGAAGCCGGCAACACATGCTCATGCAGCCCCTCAGACCCATGGGCATGCAACAAGGCCAACCCCGAAGCAAAGGCAGGCCCCAACAAGATCGAAGGCACCAAAACCCCCAGCACCAACCCCCGCCACAAGACAGAAAGGCCAACGCGAGCATTGAGGTGAGCACATCTCATCACCCCCCCATTCCAACATCCCCCCAAAACCCGAGCAACCCCACCCCCGTGCGCAGCGATATACGAGGAGCGAGCCGCCAGGCGAGCCCGCAGTCGATCGCAGCGCACGGGGGTGCTCGCCCGCGACGCCAACAATCCCAGCCCCCAAGAGGCGGCGCCTACTCGTGCCTCAACGCCTCGATAGGGTCCATGGCCGCCGCGCGCCGAGCCGGATAGAGCCCGAAGACCACGCCCGTCAGACAGGAGATGCCCAGCGACAGGAGTACCGAGAACGGCGTCACGATCGCGTTCCATTCGGTGAAGCTGCGCACCAGGTAGACGCCGAACAGCCCCAGGCACACGCCCAGCAGCCCGCCCACGACCGAGAGCGTCACGGTCTCCACCAAGAACTGTGCGGTGATGTCGGCCCCGGTGGCTCCCAGGGCGCGGCGAATGCCGATCTCTTGAGTGCGCTCGGTGATCGACGCCAACATGATGTTGAGGATGCCGATGCCACCCACCAGCAGCGAGATGCCGGCGATGATGGGCAGCACGATGTTGAAGACCTTCTGTGTGCGCTGGCGAGACTCCAGCAGCTCCAGGGGCACGATCACCTCGTAATCGCGCTTGTCGTGAAAGCTGCCCAAGATGGTCTTGATGCTGCGGGCGGCCGTGACCACGTGGGCCTCGTCGTCGATGGAGCAGACGATCTGATGGAGCTCGACCTTGCTCTTCTCGTAGCTGCCCGCTCGCTGCTTGGTCTCGGTGAGGCCGAAGCGATCGACCACCGTGCGGTAGGGCACGTAGACCTCGAGTGAACGATCGTCGATGCCCAGGCTGACCTTGTTGGGGCTCTGAAACTCGTTGTCGGGGAGCACGCCCACGACCCGGTAGTACTCCTTGCCGATCTTCAGGTCGAGCAGAAGCGGGTCGCCGATGTAGCGGGCCTCTTGCAGCAGGCGCTCGCGAACGACCGCGACCCGTTGGCGTCTGTCGCCGTCGAGCTCGCTCAGCGCCCGCCCCATGAAGGGCTTGAGGTTCAGCTTCTCGAAGTAGTCGGCGGTCACGCCTCGCACCTTGGCCTCGATGCGCCGGCTCTTGAACCAGATCCATTTCTCGACGTCGTGCACAGGCAAGACCAGGTCGACCATGGGCAAGGTCTCCGAGATCTGCTGTGAATCGCGCAGGGTCAGGCCGTACTCGAGGGTGAAGCCGCCCTCTTCGTCTTGCACGTCCGCTTCGTCCGGCGGCTTCTTGGCGTTGATGATGATGTTGGTGATGCCCAGCTGGCTGATCTGGTCGAGGATCGCCCGCCGGGCCCCCTCTCCGGTGGACATCATGGACATCACCGAGGCTACGCCGAAGATGATGCCCAACGCCGTCAAGAACGAGCGCAGGCTATGACGGCTCAGGTTGCGCAGGGCCTCCGTGATCAGCTCAAAGAGGAACGTCATCAGAGGTGGGTGCCGGCCAGGTGGCTGCGCACCAGCGCTGCATCGACAGAACCCTCGGCCAGGTCCGACTCGATCAGGCCGTCACGCAGCAGCACACGCCGGGGAGCGGCCGCGGCGATCTCGGGGTCGTGGGTGATCACGACCACGGTGCGCCCGGCGGTGTGCAGATCATGAAACAGCTCCATGATCTCGGCGGAGGTCTTGCTGTCGAGGTTGCCCGTGGGCTCGTCCGCCAGGATCAGCGCCGGGTCGTTGCTCAACGCCCGGGCCACCGCCACCCGCTGCCGCTCGCCACCGGAAAGCTGAGCAGGGACGTGATCGAGCCGGTGACTCAAGCCCACGCGATCGAGCACCTCGCGACAACGCTCGCGCCGAGCCGCACGGGACATGCGCGCATAGAACAGGGGCAGCTCGACGTTCTCGTGAACGGTCAGGTGCGAGATCAGGTGAAACGACTGAAAGACGAAGCCGATGCGGATGTTGCGAATGCGGGACAGCTCGCGATCGCTGAACTTCGCCACGTCTTCGCCGCTCAGCAAGTAGGCGCCAGAGGTCGGCCGGTCGAGGCAGCCCAGCAGGTTGAGCAGGGTCGACTTGCCCGAGCCCGAAGGCCCGATGATGGCCACGTACTCCCCTTCGACGATGGAGAGATCGATGCCCTTCAAGACCCGCAGCGACGCGTCCCCCAGGCCATAGATCTTCTCGATGGCTCGCAGCTCGAGGACGGGTTCGGCGTTCGACAAGGTCAGGCTCTCTCGGTCGCGGGGGTGTTGGCGGGGGTCTGACTACTCGGGCGCGGGCGCGGTCACGCTCTCTTTGCTGTCAGCGTCGCCTTCATCGCCGACGCCGTCGTCGACGCCATCGGCCTCCTGGTCATCGCTGTTCCCCGTGGGCAGGTTGGGGTTGTAGAGCAGCACCTGCTGGCCCTCTTCCAGACCACTCAAGATCTCGATGTAGGCGTCGTTGCTCAGCCCCGGCTCGATCTGAACAGACTCTGGCGCGCCGTCCTGCCCCACGATCCAGGTCCAGTGCTTGCCCTCTTGCAAGAAGACGCACTGCAGGGGGATGAACAGCACATCTTCTTTTTCTTCGATGAAGATCTCGGCCTTGGCGCTCACGCCGGGCTTGAGCTCCACGTCCAGACCCTCGCTGTCGATGGTGACCTCGACGTCGAACTTCTTCACCTCGGGATCGTTGTCCCACTGGTTGTCACCGGAGGCGATGGTGGCGATGCGCGTCACCTTGCCCGAGAGCACCAGGCCCGGGTAGCTGTCCATGCTCACCGAGACCCGCTGCTCCTCGTCGAGCTTGCTGATGTCGGCCTCGTGCACCCGCAGCTTGACCTGCATGACCCGCAGGTCGGGCAGGGTGACCACGGTCGTGTTGCCCCAGATCTCGCCGCCCACCCGGATCTGATCCCGCCGCCAGGGCTGCCTGGGGTCGCCGTAGATGACGATGCCCGGGATCGGCGCCACCAAGGTCATCTTGCCGATCTGCTCGGCCAGCTCATCCCGCTGCTTCTCGAGCTTCTCCAGACGCTTCTGGTACTGGTCGACCGCCACCTCTTTCTGGCTCAGCGCCGACTTGGCCCGCTTGCCCGCGCTGGAGACCTTGCGCTCCGCCTCGGCGAAGGCCGCCGTGCGCTCACGCAGGGTCATGGGCAGGGTGAACTCGTTGAAGATCTCCAGGTCGCGCTTGGCCGCTTCAAGCCGCACCACCGAGCGCCGATAGGCCAGGTCATCCTCTTCGTAGTCGAAGCGATTGATGAAGTCCCGCTCGAAGAGCTTCTTGCTGTCCGACAGCTTCTTCTCGGCCTTGGTGTTGTTGGTCTTCGCCTCCGAGATGGCGATCTCCAGATCTCGCAGCTCTTTCGGAGCGTCGCCCTCCCTGTACCGCTCGAGCTGCTTCTCGGCCTTCTCGTAGGCCACGTCGGCGTTCTCGATATCCGACTCGTTCTGCAGCTCCTGGATCTCCTTGTCGGTCACCGCCGTGTCGAGGTTTGCCTGAGCCTGGACGATGTCCAGCTCGCGCTGTTCGAGCTGCTCTTCCTGGTCGGTGGGGTCGAGCTTGCAGAGCACCTCGCCCTCTTCGACCAGGGTGCCCTCTTCGATGAGCCAGGTGATCTTCGCGTCGCCGCGTACGTCGGCGTCGACCTTCGAAGATTCCTTGGCCACCAGTGAACCGTTCTCGATCAAGGTGACCTTGAGCGGACCTCTTCGCGCGGCGACCAGACCCTCCTGGGGCACGGACGCCTGCACCGCCTGATCGTTGAGCATGTCGGGGACGTACTCTTTCGCGACCAACCCCGCACAGCCCAGGCCGAAGATCAGTATGAGCAGTTTCATAGGCGCCAGCTTCCGTCGTTGTCGATGAACAACAGGCCCAGGTCGCGGTACAGCCTGAGCCTGCCGATGTAGTGACTGACCTGCACCTGAATCAGGCCATTGCGCGCGTTGATCAGCGATTGCCGCGCGTCGAGCAGGTCGCGGTTGTCCGCCTCGCCCGCCTCGTATCGAATCTGGGTGACCACCACCGCCCGGTCATCCTGGGTGATCTGCAGGCCCGCCAGTTCGATCTGCTTCTCCAGTCGATCGAGCTCCCGCAGGGCCGCACGGACGTCTCGTTCCGTGTTCTCGAGCAGCAGCTCGAAGCTTCGCAGCGACCGGTCATAGGTGATCATGGTCGAGCGGTAGGCGTTGCGTTCGGGCAGGCGCTGAAGAGGCACCTCGACGCTCAAGGACGCGTTGGTGTTCCAGTCGGTGGGGCCCAGGCGACCCAGCTCGCGGCTCGTGTCGCCCAGGCCGTAGCCCAACGAGAGATCGACGTCGGGCAGCAGGCGGTTCTTGGCGATGACCAGCTGCCGGCGGCTGTCCTCGACCTGCTCTCGGGAGGTCAGCAGGTCGAGCCGGTTGTGCAGGGCGACCTCGACCGCCGAGTCAGCGTCAAGGCGAATGGGCTCGAAGGGTGGATCTTCGATACCGATGGTGATCTCGCTGGCTTCGGGCAGCCCCAGGCGAATGCGAAAAGCGTCGAGGGAGAACTTCAGGTCGGTACGCCCCACGAGCAGCTGGGTCTCGGCGTCGACCTCGCGCCGACGGGCGAGAAACACCGCCTCGTCCTGGGCCCGGTCGACGCTGCGCAAGGCCTCGGACTTCTCTCGATCGAAGACCGCCTGCTCGTAGTTGCTCTCGTCGTTGGCCAGCTGGGTCTTGCGCCGGATCAGATCGAAGTACTGGGCGATGATCGCGATGGCGTGATCCTGGCGGAACAACTCGAAGTCTCGAGTGGCGTAGAGAATGTTCCGTTCGGCCTGGGTCAGCGACTCGAAAGCCACCGCCTGGCCCGCCCCCCGAGCCAGGGGCTGGGTCAAGCTGAAGTCGGCGCCCGTGGTCCAGCTGCGGGACGCCCCCGGCCCGCCAGTCCAGCCAGTGCTCAGGTCGGCAGAGGCGCTCACCGTGCCGCCGCTGCGCAACAACTGGCTGACCCTGAAGTCTGCGCCAGCGAACGATGAGCCCGGGCCGAGCTCTGAATCGGCCCAGCCCGTGTCGACGCTGGCATCAAGCTGTGGCCCGAAGCCGAAGCGGGTGCCCGTCAGACTCAAGCCCGACAAGTACAGGCTCTCTTCGGCGGTGATGTACTCCCGAGCGGTGGAGAACGCGGCCGCCAGGGCAGAGTCGAGGGTGATGTGCAGGGGAGCAGGCGCGGTCTCAGGCGGCTGCCCCACGGGGTCGGCGAGTTCACCCTGGCCCTGATCGGCGGCCTCAGGCGACAGCGGCAGGGGCTGCTGGATCCACTCCGCCCGTTCGTCGAGGGCGGTCCGGTCAGCCTTGGCCAGGACCTCAGCCACCTCGCTGTCCGCCTCGCCGACCCAGCCGCTCGACGCGCAACCCACTGCCAAGCCGGCCAGCAAGCCGAGACGTGCCCCAACGTCCCAGGACGGTCGACGGCGGCGCGGCATGGCGATGAAGGGATCAGTCATGGGTTCCAGTCTAGTGGCGACGCTCATGCCCAAGTGTCACCAGAGTGTTGCCTCACCTGATCAGCGTCGACAGGGACCCGGCGCACCGCACAGAAGGACGCACACCGACCCGCCCATGACAACTCGACCCGCCCGATCTTGCACAACACCTGAACGACCTCTTCTCGAACTGGGATGACATCAGAGAAAGCACGCGCCGGCCCAGCAGTCACCACATAGAGGCATGCGGATCTGCCCGAATCGACTGAAGCTCGGCCTCCCCAAGCGCTTCGTCGCTCCAGCTACGTTGGCTTGGACGGCGGCGCTGAATCGAACTCGGTGACGAAACCGTGGCGCTATGGCCCTGAGGGTCCAGACGTGCCCGCAGCCGATCGTGGTGAGCAGTCCGGGCAAGCCCGGAGTGAGCCACGTGCTCCTGGGACGCCGGGCTCTCCTGTCTCGCCCCGACCGTGCATCTCGCGTTCGATCATGGCAGGTTTCCTGGCATGTTCATCATTCGCGACGCCACGCCGAACGACTGGACGGCCATCTGCCGGGTTCATGATCGCGCCCGGCCGGACGAGCTGCGGGGCTCTTTCGACGCACGTGCCTTCATCCCCCTGGCCGAAGACCCGGAGAGCGAAGAGCTCGCCTCGTGCGACGTGTTCGTTGCTGAGCTCGAAGGCGAGGTGGTGGGCTTCGCTGGCATCGATGACCCCTACTTCGCCTGGCTCTACGTCGACCCCGCCTGCTACCGGCGGGGCATCGGCCGCGCCCTGCTCGAGCACAGCCTCGCCCGCCTCAGCGACGATGCCTGGACCATCGCCTGCGGCAACAACCACCCCGCCATCGCCCTCTATCTGCGCGCAGGCTTTGTCATCGAGAGCCGATCCATCGGCACCAATGCGGGTTACGACGGGCCCTCGGCGAGGCTGGCGCTCCATCCAGAGCGGCGAGGTTGGACGCAGCCCAAGAAGAGCGCAGCGGCTGACATGGCAGGGGATTTGCCCTCGCTCCCCCAGCTGCCAGAGACCGCTGCGCAGGAGATCTGCACGGCCCGCCTTGAGCAGACACCCATGCTGCGCGCCCACGCTGCGGCGCTGTTCCCCGTGCTCGATGACGAGGCCCTGCACGAGTTCACGGGCGGCGCCCCGCCAGCTTCGGTGGAGACACTCGCCGCGCTGTATGCCAGGCGCGAGACTCGCCGATCCCCCGACGGCAAGCAGCTCTGGCTCAACTGGCTGCTGCGACGGCGTGACGACGGGCGTGCCTTGGGCTTCACCCAGGCGACGGTCCACCCAGGCCGCGCCTATGTGGCCTGGGTCGTGGGCACCTCGAACCAGGGACAGGGCTACGCCACCGAGGCGGCCGCCGCCCTGGTGCGCTGGCTCACCCAGACCCTGGGCGTGCCCGAGGTCCGCGCCTGTGTGCACCCGGAGCACGGCGCCAGCCAGCGTGTGGCCCAACACGCCGGGCTGCACCGAACCCCCGCCATCGAAGACGGAGAGGAGGTGTGGGTGCACCGTCCCCCCAAGGAGCGGAAGATGGACTATCCTCCTTAGATGGACTCGCTCGGACACCGGGCCGCGCCATCCCCCCAGCTCGCCCGGATTCGACACCTTGAACGCTCTCACGATCACGCTCAGCGGCCTGGCGGGGCTCTCGCTGCTGGCCGGTGCCACCAGCGCCGGTGAGGACATGTTCGGGCCGTCCATCCTGCTCAGCGACTCCATCGACGGTGCCATCTCGATTCACGCCGCCGATCTTGACGCCGACGGCGACCTCGACATTCTCACCGCCTCGTGGCACGACGACCTGATCCGTTGGTTCGAGAACACCGACGGCAAGGGCGCCTTCGGCCCCGAGCAGATCATCTCCAACCTCACCGACCGCGCCTACTCGGTGGACACCGCCGACTTCGACGGCGACGGCGACCTCGATGTGCTCTCGGCCTCCTTCGCCGACAACAAGATCGCCTGGTACGAGAACACCGACGGCCTGGCGACCTTCGGCCCGCAGCAGATCATCAACGGGACGGCCATCGGCGCCTGGTCCGCACAGGCTGGCGACCTCGACGGAGACGGCGACCCGGACGTGGCCTCGGTGTCCGACACGATCGACACCGTGTTCTGGTACGAGAACACCGACGGGCTGGGCAGCTTTGGCCCGCCGACCATCCTCTCGACCACGTCAGACGGAGCGGTGAACATCTCCATCGCAGATCTCGACGGCGACCTGGACAACGACCTGCTCGTGGCCTCGAGCCTGGACGACACCGTCGCCTGGTTCGAGAACACCGATGGCCTGGGGACGTTCAGCGCCGCCCAGCCCATCATCACCACCGCCGATGGTGTGCGCTCTGCCCACGCCGCCGACCTCGACGGTGACGGTGACCTGGACGTGCTCTCTGCCTCGGGCACAGACGACACGGTCAGCTGGCACGAGAACACGGACGGCCTGGCCACCTTCGGTCCGCGGCAGATCATCACGAGCCTGGCCGACGGCGCGCGCACCGTCTGGACCGGCGACCTCGACAACGATGGCGACCTGGACGTGCTCGCGGCCTCCATCGAAGACGACACGGTCGCCTGGTTCGAGAACCTCGACGGTCTGGGGAGCTTCGGGCCCGAACAGGTCATGACCTCCACAGCCGACGGCGCCTTCTCCGTGCGAACCTACGACTTCGACGGGGACGGCGACCTTGAGGTCATCGCCGGAGCCGTGCTGGGCGACGAGGTGTTCTGGTTCGAGAACTCGACCGCCAACTGGACTGTCTTGGGCGGGGGAACGCCCGGCCAGGCGGGGCTGCCCTCGCTCACCGGCTGCGGCCCGCTCTCCCCCAACAGCGCCGCCAGCATCGACCTGGTCAACGCGCCCCCCAGCGCCGCTGTCTTGCTCTGGATCTCGCTCACGTCGAGCCCGATCATGGCCCTGGGCGGCACACTGCACGCCTTCCCCTTCGCCAGCCAGCTCTTCTTCGCGGCAGACGCCGACGGCAACTTCAGCGCCCCCACCACCTGGCCCCCCGGGCTGCCCTCCGGCACCCAGGCCTGGTTTCAGTTCTTGCTGGCAGACCCCTCCACGCCGCAGGGCATCGGCCTCTCGAACGGGCTGCTGGCCACCACGCCCTAGCCGTTTGCCGGGCCACGGCTGCACACCGTGAAGGCACCGCGAAGGCGCCTCGATCGCGCCAGCAGTTCGACACCCCGGCGGCCAGGGGTTGCTCAGCCGATTCCGGTCAGCCGCTCGCTGACTTGCCAGAGCCGAGCCGCGAGCCCTTCGTCATGGCTTGCGGCTGACGACTCAGCTTGGCGACGGTTCACGAAGTAGGCGCCCGAGATCTGCTCGACGTCTGGCGAAGTCGCCAGGTGCACGCTCGTGCCGCAAGCCTCGTCGGCCGTGCACACCTCTGAGCTGCGGCCCTTGAGCGCAGCCAGCTTGCGGCCCATCGCTCGCTTCATGCGCATCCCCAACGACGGCTGGCTAGTCGAGGGAGCGCGACCGCTGCCCAGATAGTTGTTCAGGTTCGTGGACACCACACCGGGATGTAGACAGTTGGCAGTCACACCGGTGCCGTCCAGGCGGCGGGCCAGCTCGTAGGTGAAGAGCACGTTGGCCAGCTTCGACTGGTTGTAGGCCCGGGCTCCCGTGTAGTCCCGCTCGCCCTGCAGGTCGTCGAAGTCGATCGTCCCCCGCTCATGCACCCGCGAGGCCACGGTGACCACCCTCCCCGGGCCGTCGTTCACGAGGCGCTCCTGCAGCAGGTTCGTGAGCAAGAAGGGCGCCAGGTGATTGACCGCGAACTGAAACTCGAGGCCGTCCGCCGTGACCATGCGCTCGGGAGAGGCCACTCCCGCGTTGTTGAGCAGCACGGCGAGGCGACCCGGTCGCGCGAGCAGCTGTGCGGCCAGTTCGCGCACCGAAGACTGGGAAGACAAGTCGGCCAGCAAGGACTCGACCCGGGGGTTGCCCGACGCTGCGCGCAGTTCGGCCACGGCCGTCTCTGCCCGCTGCGGGTCGCGACTCACGAGCACCACGTCCAGGCCCAGACGGGCGAGACCCAGCGCGGAGGCCTTGCCTATCCCCTGGCTCGCTCCCGTGACGATGGCCGTGCTGCCTTCAATGCTCACCACAGACCTCCGCTTGTTTCATTCGTGCACACAGGACTCGTGCAAGTCTACCCGCCGCGGAATCGAGATCGCTCGCATCTGTTACCCTTCAGGTCACGTGTGAATCGACAGCAGCAGACTGCCAGAAGCGAAGCCGGGCCCATCATGAACGATACCGAGACGTACTCCCTGAGCGCCGAGCAGGTCCGCCAGTTCGACAAGGATGGCTTCGTCGGGCCGTTCACCATGTGCTCGCCAGAGGAGATGGCGGTCATCCGTGAGCGCGTCGAGAACGAGGTGCTCACGGCCACGGAGACGATCTCGCCAGACGTCCGCAAGGACCGCTACCTCGACTCGCGCCTGGTCTACGATCTGTGTACGCACCCGGCGATCCGCGAGCGCATGGTCAGCCTCTACGGACCAGACCTGCTGCTCTTCGCCAGCTCGCTGTTCGTCAAAGAGCCCAACTACCCCGAGTTTCCCTGGCACTGCGATGGCCCCTACTGGCCCATGCAGCCCAAGGTCGGTGTGACCGCCTGGCTGGCCATCGACGAGGCCACCATGGACAACGGCTGCGTCTCGCTCATCCCCGGCTCGCACGTCGAGGAGTTGCGTCACACACCCTTCGGCTACGACCGCATGAGCGACGTCAGGCGGCGCATGGGCAAGACCGTGATTCAGGGCCGCAAGGCCGACGTCTCCCGGCTCGACCCCAGCTCGGCCGTGCACATGGTCGTCAAGCCCGGCCAGTTCTTCCTCTTCGCCCACAACACCGTGCACTGCGCCCGCCCCAACCGCACCACCGGCCGACGCACGGGCCTCGCCACCCGGGTCACCGTGCCCCAGGTACGCATCCGCAGTGACGAGATCTACCAGGGGCACAAGTCGATCCTGATCGAGGGCGAAGATCGCTTCGGCTGGAACGAGCTGACCTCGCCGCCGGAGTGATGGCGACCGGGTCGGGTCCATCGGGAGCGCGCGCGTTCGCGCCGTGCTGCTGCTCTTCGTGGTCGGCAAGCTCGATGTGTGGCGGTACGACGGGAGCGCCCTTGATTCAAGACGTCCCCCCGCCTCGCCGATGCATGCGAGACCATGAGATCCCCACAGCCGCTCCCCACGTGTTGCCAGTCGACCAGCCCGGGCCCCCCAGGCGCCCAGCGCACGACGGGCGGCTTCACGCTGGTCGAGTTGCTGATCGTCGTGGTGATCCTGGGCATCCTGGCCGCAGTGGTCATCCCCAGCTTTGGCGACGTCCGCAGCGACGCCAAGCTCTCGGCGGCCCACACAGAGTTCGGCGTCTTCCAGACGGCCTTGCGCAGCTACTACGCTCTGAACGAGGCCTGGCCAAACGACGAGAACGAGGGTGTCTGGCCCGCTGACCTGGACGGCTTCATCTCGCAACAGATGTTCGAGCGGCCGCCCGTGCTGGGAGACCACTGGGACTGGAATCCCGACTGGGGCCCGGCCGACCTGCAGCCCAACATCGCCGTGCACGCGAACAGCCCCGACATCGGTCTCTGGCAGCTGCTAGACAACCGAACCGACGACGGCGACCTGAACACGGGGCTGCTGCGCAGGTACGGCGACCACCTCTGCTACGGGGTCTCGCCCTAGTCCGACCTATTCACGGACTCCTGCTGCGAACGCGTTTGCGCCTTCGTGGACTGCGTTGGAGTCCACGATGCCATCCTCAACGGGGTGGCACCCCGCCTCCGGTGCCATCGCGCCC
>Ga0114933_10004910_pt1 | contig 12304 bp, 6 predicted proteins | sample 4SBtaG_FD_89691 | JGI IMG/M metagenome (GOLD analysis project Ga0114933, IMG submission 89691) | Deep subsurface microbial communities from Kolumbo volcano to uncover new lineages of life (NeLLi) - 4SBTROV12_W25 metaG | ecosystem: Environmental > Aquatic > Marine > Volcanic | place: Kolumbo...
GATGTCGGCATGGATGCCTTGTCTCGCCCTGTCTCTCGCTGCAGGCCACGCTCTGGGTCAGGTCGATGAGACCGCTGAGTCGACCACAGGGTCCGCGTCGGCAGGTGCCGCTGCGGCCGAGGTCATGGCGGACGACACGGCGGCCGAAACCGTAGATCTGGCAGCGGGCTGGTCGGTGCATGTGGCCGCCGAGCTCGGCGAGAAGCTGGGCTGCGTGGCGGTGGGCGACGTCGACCCCACCTGGCCAGGCAACGAGATCGTGGCCTTGGGCGCCAGCGGCAGCGTGTACGTGATCTCGTACCACGACGGTGTGTGGACACACGAGCGCGCTGTGCAGCTGCCCGGCGAGATGATCCAGTGCGCCGTGGGCGACCTGTTGCCCGAGGTGGCAGGCCTTGAGATCGCCGTGGTGGGCATGGCTCGGGGCGGTGAGTCTGCGGGAGGCGAAGGCGCCGCCCATCTCATCTCTCGGGACGGCTCGGGTTGGCGTGTCGAAGAGCTCTACCGATCGCCGGCGCTGTTGCACGCGGTGGTGGTGGGCGGCCTCGATCCCCGTCCTGGTCTCGACATCTTGGTGGCCGGTTTTGCCGAAGAAGCCGTGGCCCTGGTGCGCGGCGCCGAGGGCTGGGAGGCGCAAGACGGGGTCAGGCTCCCCGGCGCGGGCAAGTCAGCGGTGACCTACAAGGGTGGCGCGGCCATCGCCTGCACCGACGGCTCCGTGGTCAAGGTGCGGGGGACCAGCGCAGGTTGGGTGAGCAACGTGGTCGACCGTGACGGCGCCGGCCGGGCGCGCATCGCCTGCGACGGCGAGCGGCTGCTGGTGGCCGGCGACGACGGCGCCCTGGTGCTCGTTGCCGGTGGCAGCTCAGGCTGGGTGTACAAGAGCAGCGACAAGCTGCGCGGCGCGGTGATGTCCCCCCTGGACAGCTTCAACGGATTTCCTTCCATGGCGACTGCGGGCTACGACGGCAACGTGGTGGTCATGCGCTACACCGCCGAGGGCATGCAGCCCGTGGTGGTCGCCACGGACAGCGACCGCCTGCACCACCTCACCGCAGGCGAGCTGCCCCTGCGCGCCGACGGCAACGTGCTGGTGACCTGCGGCTACTCAGGACGAGTGTTGGTGGTGACAGCGCCATAGGTCGCTTGGTCTGCGATGTTCCGGGCGGCCCTGTTGCTCACCAAGGGGGGCCGTGGCGCTCAGACAACTCGGCTGCGCCTCGTGAACTCGCTCCAGACCCCCCTTGGTGAGCAACAGGGCCGCCCTCCCCGTCGGAGGCACGGCGACCATGGCCCTGCACTGGTTTGTGCTTTGGGGGCTGGCGCTGCCCTCTAACTGGGGAAGCACTTGCCGAAGCGCACCAGCAAGCGCGGGTCGCCTGACAACCGTAGACGGCGGGTGAGCAAGGCGGAGACGAGCTTCTTTTCTCCCGCCAGGAAGCCCAACCACGTCTCTGTATCGGCTCGGACTCTGAGGTCGGGCTGACCCTGGTGGCCGTTGGTCACGGTCAGCTTGCCTTCATGGATGACGCAGGTCGCGTGGACAGGCTGGGTGGGATCCTCAGGAGGCTGGTCTGTGTTCGCGTTCAGGTGTCCGGGCTCGTAGAGACCCTCGTGAACGAAGGCGCCGCCGACCGCACCGGTGAAGGTGAAGTGGTAGCGGGCGCTCAGGCCGGTCGACTGGCCTGGCTGGAACACGAGCGGCAGCCCGTTGAGAAAACCCTGCAGCGTCCGGGGGCGCAGGCTGCCGTTGACCCTTCGAATCGTCTTGTGTGGGTAGGTCTTTTGCACGTGGGCTTCTGCGTCGGAGTCGGGGACCACGTAGATCGCTTCGGCCTTGTCCCTGAACGGCTTGACGATGCGCTGCACGAAGTCCTTGCGGTCGGCCGGGTAGTCGGCGATCAGGTCGTCGCCGGCGGGGCAGGCGGCCATGCAGTAGGCGGCCTTGTAGTTGGCGCCGTATGAGAGGCTCTGCCACATGGACGCGGACTCTGCGTCGGAAACCCGCTCGCGATAGTCGAAGCGGTCCTTCGCGTCGGCCACGTCTTCGACCCAGTCAGTGAAGCCGCCCATGAACTCCCTGTAGTTGTGGGTGTAGCAGGCGGAGAAATCGAACTGTCCGTCGCTCTTGATCGCTCCCGTGGGGCAGGCGGCCACGCAGAGCTTGCAGGTCATGCACGGGTCGCCGTCGAGGGGCTGGTCCTGGTCGTGCCGGACCACCTCGATGTCCGTGGCGATGGTGCCGAGCAGCACGAAGCTGCCGAAGCGGGGGTGGATGACCAGGCGGTGGATGCCCATGCGTCCCAGCCCTGCAGCCTCGGCGACGGTCTTGTGCGAGATGACCCACAGGCGTCCGGGGAACTTCTCCATCTCCATGGGAAAGCCCACGGGCGCGGACGCGGCTCGGTGCCCGGAGTCCTCGAGCTGCCTGACGACCCTGCGGTCCACGGCGCTCACGTCCTCGCCGGTCTCGTGAAACTCGTGGTTGGCGATGGACCGGGCGGGGGATCGAATGGGCTCGCGGCTCGTGCGGCACACGAAGGCCACCAGGCTCTTGGCCCAGGGGAAGGCTTCAAGGATGTGGGCCCGCTCGTCTGCGAGCTCTGGGCGATCAAGAGAGACCACGCCCACATCGTCGGCGCCCGCCTCCCGGGCCATGACGCGCAAGGCCTCGGCATCGAGGGCGGGTCGGACTGCCCCATTGGCCCGTGTGGCGGCCACTGCTGTGCTGGACGTGATGGTCATGGTCTCGTCTCTGGGAGATTGAGTGCATATACAACAAATGGAGCAAAAAAAGAGAAACTCAGCTGGCCGTGCGCAACCCGTCCACCGCGGAGTTCAGGCTGGCCACGGTCTCGGCGCCCAACAGCTTCCTGGTCGCTCTCTGGGCTCGACGCCAATCGGGGAGCAGCTGTTTCAGCAGGTTTCTGCCCTTGGCGGTGAGGGACAGATCGTGGCTGCGACCGTCGCCGTCTCCTCGCCCGATGGACAGCCAACCCTTCTCGACCATGCGGTCCACGTTGCGGCTCACGGTCGAGCGCTCCAGCAACAGCCGGGCGGCCAGGTCTTTGGGGCGAGTGGGTCCCATGCGCGAGACCGCCACCAGCACGTTCAGCTGGCTGGCCTTGAGGCCGTGGGGGCGCAGGACGTCGTCGTAGATCTTGGTCACCACCCGGTTGAGCATGCGCATGCGCACGAGGGTGCACTCGGCAGAGATGATCGCGGCGGGGTCCTTGGCTGCTCTGGGCATGTGTGATGTATATACAACAAGGCAAGGGAACTGTCAAGCAGGCGAGCCGTGGCGGCGGTCACCGCCAGCAAGGTGGGGCGGTCAGTCCGGCTCAGGCAGGGGGGAGGTGAACACCACCGCAGTGGGGATGGGCGGATAGCGCATGGTGAAGCGCAAGCCCTTGAAGTCCTCGGGGTTCCAGCCGCCTCGTTCGAAGGCCATGTGCAGCAGGTCTACGTAGCCAGGAACATGGGCAGAGGCCATGGTCTCTGCGCCCCAACCCAGATCGTGCACGTCCTCGAGCAGAGGCAGGCGGTTGGTGCCCCCTGGCCCCACGAGCGTGGACCCGCGCCCATTCAGCATGGAGAACAGGCCGACTTCAGGATCGTGGGACCAGGGCAGCTCCTTGCTGACGATCAGGTCGAACTGGACCCGCTCCGCCGGGGTGATCAGCAGACAGCCCAGGCGCTCCTCGGTGTTCTCGGCGGATCTCACCGAAGGGAAGATCGCCCGGCGGATCTCACCGAAGACGCAGTGGAAGGCGGCCGTCTTGCCCACGGGCCCCGCGGGCAGCACGAAGCTGGTCTCCGTTCCCGAGATGATGCGCTCCAGGGAGGGCATGGTCGGGGAGCAGTGGGCGCGGATGAGTGGCAGGCCGTTGTCCAACCCCTCGGGGTCGATGGCCTCGTCAGCGGCCGCGGTCATCAGGCTGCCGTCGTCCATCCGCGAGCGGTGGCGGAACAAGGTCCAGCGGGCGTCGGCTCGCACTCGGCGAAGACCGACCATGCCCTCGAGGACGGCCAAGTCGGTCCGAGGCTCGCCTCGGTCGTTCGACGGCGCCCTGATGCAGGTACGAAACTGGGTCTCGGCCTGCACGCCCCAGGTGCTGCCCATGCCCAGAAAGGCCTGTCGTCGCCCCTGCTCCAGCCGATCCGCTGCGCCCCCTTCGCCGGTCATGCCCGCGGCGAGCTGCTCGAGGCTGCTCCGGTCACCCGAGTGGACGGCGGCCATCTGGTCGTAGGCCGACATGGCCTGGCGCACGGCCAGCACCGTCCTTGCCGGCACGTCTGCAGCGGTCAGGGCCTTGACGAATACCTCGAAGGCCGCTTGCCCGGGGACATGGGGCACGGCATCAGCGGGTTCCATGGCCGTGGCGATCCTGCCCACGCGCCAGGCCAGGCTGCGGCTGATCCCCAGGCGGCGGGCCAGGTCCCGGGCTCGCCTCGGATCAGCCCCGATGGCCCCGATGGCCTGGGTAAACGACGCTCTCAACCTCTGGAAGACCTCCAACAAGTGCACCTGGAACGGCGGGAGATCGGGGCTGGCCTGGCTTTCGGCTTCGATCAAGCTAGAGCTACCGAATGGGCGGGGAGAGGGCGTTTGAGGCCCTGAATGGGCCAACAACACGGGAAGCGTAGCATCGCTACCGTATCGAGTGTACCCAACACAACGTCCCATGGGACACTTGACGGGACAATATGACGGACATAGGCTGCCTCCCCCACCTCATTCCCGGACTCTGGACCCAGTACCATGAAGAGCCTCGCTTGCCTCGTCGTGTCCCTGCTGCTTGCCACCTCCCCTGAGGCCGCTGCGCAGGCTGTCTCCTTCGAAATCATCGCGCCGGGCGGAGGTGCCCAGGCCATCAGGGTTTCGGCCAACGGCGACTTCGTCGTGGGCACGGGCTTCCTCTGGTCCAAGGCTGGCGGGCTGGTGACCAGCTTCGGTGCTCCGGGCACTCTTTGGGGAGTCACTGACGACGGCACCATCGCCGCGGGCCCGTTCTTCAATGGCGGCAACATCGAAGAGGCCGCGGTCTGGGACAGCACCAACGGTCTGTCCTTCAAGGGCACCCACGCAACGGGCAATAGCTGCGGAGCCGATCTCAGCCACCTCTTCGGTCTCTCGGCTGACGGCAGCACGGCTGCGGGCATGTCCTGGCAGGCCTGCAAGACCTGGCCCATTCGCTGGACCGATGGCGTGGGCATCACCTTGCTGGCCAAGCAGAACGCCACGTCGAGCGCCCGGGCATCCGCGCTTTCAGCCAATGGCCTCGTCGCTGGCGGCTGGGACCAGGGCCTCGCCGGCGGCGGTGGCTCATCGCGCCGCGCCTGTCTCTGGACGGATGACCTGACCCAGCTGTTCGTGGCCACGACCCCGGGCAACCCCAACGGCCTGGGCGAGGTCTCAGACGTCAACACAGACGGCAGCATCTGTTGCGGCACGACGCAAAACCAAGGCTACCGTTGGACCGCGGGCGGTGGATTGGACCTGCTGCCCAACGTGACCGGCCTGGGCGGCCAGTATTACGCCAACGGCATCGCCGACGACGGCTCCGTGGCGGTCGGCGTGCGCCTGCAGTTCCCCACGGCCACGGCTGTGATCTGGCCCAAGGGCGGCGGCGCCATGACCATGCAGGACTTCCTTGCTGCCAATGGTGTCAGCGTCTCGGCCAGCGACGTGCGCAACTGCACCGGTATCTCCGACGACGGCACGGTCATCTGCGGCTGGGGCAACAGCGGCGCCTGGATCGTCACCATCGACGAGACCTGGGAAGACCTGGGCAACGGCCTGGCCGGTACGCACGGCGAGCCCACCCTGTCCGGCTTCGGCGACCTCTCGGCGGGGAGCGTAGCCACGCTGCAACTCGAGAACGCCCTGGAGAACGCTTCGGTCGGGCTGATCATGGGGCTCTCGGCACTGAACGCGCCCTTCAAGGGCGGCGTGCTCGTTCCCGATGCGGACTTCGTCATCTTGGGTCTGACCACCAGCCCCGGCGGGCTCCTTGAGCTGTCGTCCGTCTGGCCGAGCGGCGTGCCCTCGGGTTTCGTGACCTACTTCCAGGAGTGGGTGTTCGACCCCGTGGGTCCGGCAGGCTTTGCAGCGAGCAACGGTCTCGGGGGCACCGCTCCCTGAGCTGACGTTCGTGCTAGCGTACGTCCCCTATGGACGATGCACACCAGGCTGCGCTTCATGCGCGTCACAACCCGACGACCGGCGAGTGCTTGATTCTCCGCAGCGGGTCGCCAGGAGTGGGCCGTCAGGGTCTGCGTCTGGCGACCCTTGCGTTGGCGGTGCTCCTGCTCCTTGCGGCCTGTACTGAGGGCGCTCCCGCTGATCCGTCTGCTGTCGATCGCCAGAGCGTGGTCGAGCCTCGCGCCGCCATCGAGCGGGTGGTGGTCATCGTCATCGACGCCACCCACGCCGCGCACCTGGGCTGCTATGGCGGCCCGGAGCAGCTCACACCGCGGATCGACGAGCTGGCAGAGCGTGGTGTGCGCTTCGAGCGGGCCTTCAGCAACAACACCTGGACCCTGCCGTCGACCGTCTCGCTGCTCACCGGCCAGCTGCAAGAGCACCATGGGGTGATCACCAATCGCCATCGCCTGGGCTCCGAACTGCCCATGCTGCCCGAACTGTTTCAGCGCGCCGGCTGGCTCACCGGGGCTTTCGTGGAGATGATCTACGGCTCGGCGGTGTTCGGGCTCGACCGAGGCTTCGACGACTATCACTACTACTCGATCAAGGCCGGCGCCCATCCCCTGACCATGGGCACGGCGGTGGTGGGTTGGTTGGAAGAGCATCGCGACGATCGCTATCTGCTCTACGTGCACCTGCGCCGTCCCCACTCGCCCTACGACCGCAACCCGACCGTGCAACGGCAGCTGGCGCCGGGCTGTCCTCTGGCCGACGGCAGCCAGGACGAGCTGCTGGCCCACGCGGACAGCAAGGTCCACGACGGGTTGGAGCCCGTGCAGGCCGACCACGTACGCCATCTCTACCGGGGCAACCTGGGTGCGGTCGATCACACCGTGGGTCGGCTGCTCGCCACTCTGGCCGGGGATGACCATGCGTTGGTGCTGCTGACGTCCGATCACGGCGAGGCGCTGGGTCAGCATGGGCACTGGGGGCACGGTCACTCTCTCGACGCCGAATGTGTGGACATCCCCCTGATCGTGGCGGGCCCGGGAGTGGTGCAGGGTGTCGACCCTGACCCCGCCTGCACCGTCGATGTCATGCCCACCCTGTTGGATCTGTGCGGCGTGCCCTCGCCGTCAGATCTTGCTGGCCGTTCACTGGCCCCGCGCCTGATGGGCGAGAAGGCAGGTCGTGCGCCGGACAGCGGTCGCGCAGGAGGGGGCGCCGGCGTCAGCAGCGAGGATGCGTCAGCAGCGCTCCAACCCATGGCGTTTTCATCGGCCTACCGGCACCAACGCATCGCGCTGCAAGGCGTCATTCTCGGCGACCTGAAACTCGTCCTCGATCAGGAAGGCGGCGCTCAGTTGTTTGATCGGCGCGCAGACCCCGGCGACACACGTGACATCTCCGCCGAGCACCCGGGCGCCTTCGCTCGCATGCTCAGCTGGGCCGAGTCCCGGCGTGACCTCGGAGCGACACTGCCCTTGAGCGGTGTCGAGCCGTTCGACGTCAATGAGGAGCAGCTGCGGGCCTTGGGCTACACCCGATAGGGGGCAGTGCAACAGGTCGACAGGCCTGGGGTGCTGCCGGGCGTCCCTGTTTCTCACCAGGGGGGCCGTTTCGCTCAGACAGGGTCGGCTTTGCCTCCACACTCGCTTCAGACCCCCCTGGTGAGAAACAGGGACGCCCTCCCCGGTGGAAGTCCTGGTGACTGTGGCCTTTCGGGGGGTTAGCTCGTGGTGACGGCAACCTCTTGAGGGGCACGCCAGCCTTCGATCATGTCCAGCAGGTCGTGGCCCAGGGAGAGCAGCACGGGGACGAGCAGTAGGGTGAACAGGGTGCTCAGGGTCAGGCCGCCCACGATGATCGCGCCCAGGCCCTGGTAGAGCTCGGCTCCTGCGCCGCCTCCGATGGCCAAGGGCATCATGGCCGAGATGGTGGTGATGGCGGCCATCAAGATGGGGCGCAGGCGGGAGCGGGCAGAGAGGGCCAGGGCCCGCCGTCGGTCGACTCCGTCGGCGCGGAAGTTGTTGGCCTGGTGCACGATCAGGATGGCGTTGTTCACCACCAGCCCGGCCAGAATCACGAAGCCCAACATGGCGATGACGTCGAAGGCCGCCTGGCCGCCGGAGAGTTCGTGGGCCACGCGAATCCCCAGCAGCCCGCCGGTGAGAGCCAGGGGCACGGTGACCAGGATGACGATGGGTGTGACCCAGCTGCGAAACAACGACACCAGCAGCAGGTAGATGATCAGCACCGAGAAACCGAAACCGCCGGAGAGCGATTGCAGGGTCTGCTTGAGCTTGTCCGCTGAGCCGCCCACGCCCAAGGTGTAGGCCGGGCCCAGCTCTGCGGAGAGCGCAGGGAAGACCTCGTCTTCGACCTGGGCCACCACCCGCTCGAGGGCAGCGTCCGTGGCGATGTTCACCGTGAGCAGCACGTTGCGTTCACGCTCCAGTCGCCGAATGCTCTGGGGACCGATGGTCTGTTCGACCGTGGCCACCGAGCCGAGGTTGACCACCCGCTCGTCGGCGGCGATGAAGTTCAGCGCGGCGAGCTCGGCGGGGGTGGACACCCGGGCCTGGGGGGCGACCACGTTCACCTCGACCTCGCGGCCCGCGTCGATCAAGGCCGAGACTCGCCGCCCGGCCACCACCGTGGAGACCACCTCGCCGATGGAGGCCGTGTCGAGCCCTCGGTCTTTGGCGCGATTCTCATCAATGGACACGGTCAGCTGCGGCCGGCCCATGACCAGCGAGTTGCGCACGAAGTCGATGCCGGGGACGGCGGCGAGCCGGGCTTCCAGCAGGGCGCTGGCCTGCTCCAGCCCGGCCAGGTCGGGGCCCGACAGCTCGACCTCGAACTGCTTGCCCGGGTCTTCAAAGAGGCTGCTGCGCACGGGCACCACGAAGCGAAAGCCGGGCATGTCTCCCGCAGGCCGGAAGAGCCGCTGGTGAAAGTCCGCCAAGGTCGCCGCGTCGGAGAACTCGTCCTTGAGCACGATGCCGCCGCCATTGAAGAACCGTCCGCCCACGGCAAACATGCGGTCGGCTTCAGGTTGGGACAGGGCGAACTGCTCGAAGGCGGCGAAGTTCTCCCGCACCGCTTCGGGGCGCGTACCCGGGATCGGGTCGGCGAAGAAGAAGACCAGGTTGCGATTGCCCGTGGGCAGGTACTCGGCCGGGGGCGTGAGTCGCAGAGAGGCCAGGGCCATGGCCAGAACCAACAGCGAGAAGCCAGCCTTGCCCGCGGTGGCCGCTGCGCTCCGTCGGCAGAGCGCATCGGTGAAGCGGTTGTAGAGCCGCCCCACGAGACCGAGCCCGGTGTGGGCCGCTGAGTCTGTGGGGGTCTCCGAGGCGGCCACCACACCGGCCGGGGCCGACTTGCGATAGAGCAGGGAGGCCATGACCGGCACGACGGTCAGAGCCACCACCAGCGACAAGGCCACCGCAGACGAGATGGCCAGGGCCATGTCCGCGAACAACGCGCTGGCCTCGTCGGCTTGCAGCAGGATGGGCACGAAGACGGCGATGGTGGTGAGGGTCGAGGCCAGCACGCCTCCCCACACCTCGCGCCCCCCGGCGATGGCTGCGGCCAGCGAGCTCTTGCCCTGCTCCAGATGCCGGAAGATGTTCTCCAGCACGACGATGGCGTTGTCCACCACCATGCCGCTGGCGAAGGCGATACCCGCGAGAGTGATCACGTTGAGCGTGCGCCCCAGAGCGCTGAGCACGATGAACACCGTGATCAGCGAGATGGGGATGGACAGGGCGATGACCAGCACCGATCTGCCGCTGCGCAGAAAGAGCAGCAGCACCACCACCGCAAGGATCGACCCCAGCACCAGGTTGTTGGTCACGAACGACAAGGCCTGGCGGATGTAGTCCGTCTCCTGGTAGGTGGGCCAGAGGTGGATGTCGATGCCCCGGGCAGCGTACTGGGCGTTGATCTTGTGCAGGGCTTGAACCAGCGCGTCATCGAGTTCAAGAACGTTCGCGTCCAGGCGCCGGTTGACCCCCAGGGCCACCCCGTCCACGCCGTTGATGTTGACGAAGCCGGTCATCTCCTGGTGGGTGTCGACCACCCTGGCCACCTCGTCGAGGCGCACCGAACCGGCGGCTGTCTCCTTGACGATGATGCGGCCCAGCTGCTCGATGTCCGGGGCGCGACCCACGGTGCGCACCACCAGCTGCCGCCCGGTGGTCTCCACCGTGCCGCCACGCACGTTGATGTTGCCCCGGGACAGGGCCGACAACAGATCACCGATGGCGATGCCCCGCGCCACCAGCTCGTCCGGATCGATGCGCACCTGCACCTCGCGGTCGGCGCCACCGGCGATGAAGATCGAGGCCACCCCCGGGAGTCGCTCGATGCGGGCCTTGATGTCCTCTTCGACGATGCGCCGCACGGTGTCCGGGTCGTAGCCAGAGCCCACCACGATCCACATGACCGTGTCGCGCCCCAGGGTGGCGTCGATGGTGACCACGGGCTCGTCGGCTTCGAGTGGCAGCCGCGAAGCCTGGCTGAGCTTGTTGATCACGTCGACCACGGCCAGCTGGGTGTTGGTGCCGTAGGCGAACTCGAGGCTGATGTTGCTCACGCCTTCAGAGCTTGTGCTGACCATCTCGACCAGGCCTTCGACGCTCTGCAACACCTCTTCGAGCTCGCGGGTCAGCTGCTCTTCGACCTCGACCGCGCTGGCGCCACGGAAGGTGGTGGCGATGCCGATCTGCGGCGTGGCCACGTTGGGCTTGAGCTGCACGGGGATGTCCAGCAACGCCAGCACACCGAAGAGCACCGCCAGGATCACCGCCACCGCGATGGTGTACGGCCGTTCGACCGCCGCCTGGATCGGGTTCATGGCGCGCCGTCTGCGCTGTCAGTACTGTCCGCGTGGTCGCCGCTCGACCGGGGGCCCAGGGGCACGCCGGGGTAGGCGCTGTCGACACCGGTGAGCACGACCCGGTCGCCTGGGTTCAGCTCGCCCGCCAGGGCCTGCACGGCGGAGCGGCCGTTGGCGCTGGCGACGATGCGCACCGGCACGAAGCGGGCGGTCAGGCTGGCGCCCGCGCCGGATCCGGTCTCGTCGGCCAGGACCACGACGGCGCCGTCGTCGGTGATGCGGACGGCGTCGCTGGCCACCACGGGCATGTCGGTAGCGGAGCGCAGGGCCAGTTCGACGCGCACGAACATGCCCGGGTGCAACACGGCCTGGGTCGCGGCGTCGGCGGTCAGGCGCACCAGCCCGAGAAAGTTGCGACTGACGCGGTCGGCGGTGGGCACCGCTGCGTCGAGCACGGCGGAGAGGCTGAAGTCAGGGGCCTCGTCGACGGTGAGGACGACCGCGGGCCGGTCGCCCAGGCGCAGGGCGTACTCGGCGGGCACCTCCACCTCGACCTCGAGGTTGGCCAGATCGGCCAGCTCGAACAGAGGCGCCCCCGGGGACAGGACGTCGCCCACCGAGTGGTAGCGATTCACGATGGTGCCGTCCCAGGGCGAGAGCAAGATCGTCTTGGCCTGGGCGCGGGCCGCCTGGTCACGCCGGGCTTCGGCGGCCTTGACCTGAGCTGCCGCGACGTCGAGGTCTTCCCTGCGGGTGCCCGCGACCGCCTCTGCCAGGCGTTGAGTTGAGGCGACGTGACGAGCATTGGCGGCCTGCTCGGTGGCCAGGGCCTGGTCGAGTTCTGAGCGTGAGACGTCGTTGCTGGCGGCCAGGCTCTGGCGCCGTTGCACCTCGAGTTTGGCCAGGGTGGCCTCGGCTGCTGCGGCGTCCACCTCGGCAGAGAGTCGGGCGAGCACCTCGCTCCGTTCGCCAGCGGCCAGCCGGGACAGGTTGCTGCGGGAGACGGCCAGGTCGGCTTCGCTGCGGGCCAGCTCGAGGGCGTGGTCCTGGTCGGCGAGTCGGGCGAGCTGCTGTCCGGCGCGCACCTTGTCGGCCTTGCGCGCGGAGAGCTCGCTCACCGTGCCCGAGACCTCGAGGGCCAGATTTGCCCAGCGGTGGGAGCGCACCGTCCCCGTGAGGCTGATGGAGGGGTGGATGTCGTCGAGCTCGACGGTGGTCAGGGTGACCGGCAGCACGAACGGCGGGCGGCCGAAGTCGTCGCCCCCGTCCTCCCGCTCCTGGCCCAGCCACCACCAGGCCGCGATGACCGCTGC
>Ga0114933_10004914_pt1 | contig 12297 bp, 5 predicted proteins | sample 4SBtaG_FD_89691 | JGI IMG/M metagenome (GOLD analysis project Ga0114933, IMG submission 89691) | Deep subsurface microbial communities from Kolumbo volcano to uncover new lineages of life (NeLLi) - 4SBTROV12_W25 metaG | ecosystem: Environmental > Aquatic > Marine > Volcanic | place: Kolumbo...
GCCGCGGCTGGTTGGCGTCGCGCAATGTGGCCAGCGCGTGGTCGTGGCTGCGCATCTGCGTGATGTCCGGTCGCTCTCCGCCACCCTCGGTCAACACCTTCATCCCGTGGTCGTTGTTGTCGGGCTCCGGATCGACCCAGAGAATCCGCTTGCCCCGCAGCAGCTGCCGCAGTTGCGCCCTGGTGTTGGTCAGCCCGTGCAGCTCACTCAGCAGTTCATCGAACCCGCGATGGGCCGGCTCTGTCTCGCTGTCGTAGTTGATGACGCGGATGCCTTCGTGGCGTGCGAAGAAGTCGCACAGCGGCTCTGAGACATCGTTGGCGATCGCATAGGCGGTTGGCTCGTCGCCCGGCTCGTGGCCCAGCAATGCCAACACCTCGGAGCGAAGCTCATTGATGTAGGCGTCCGTGAATGACACCCCCAGGTAAAGCACCGTCCGCGTCGCCATCAGAGAGCGTACGAAGCTGGCGTATCGGGCGTCCTCGTAGAGGTGTCGTCGATAGTCGCGGCGGGCGAGCACGGCGTGGTCGCCAGCGTCGCCGTGCAGCTTGACGACATGCTCGCTGTCGCCTCCCTTCTTCCAAAACTGCTCGTCCGACCACCTGGTTGGCTGCCGTCGGAGCACGCGTCGATACACGGGCGCAGCTGCCAGGTCGCCGTTGAGCACGGTGTCGAAGTTGGTCGTGACGATCGCAGAGAAAGGGATCTGCAGCAGCAGGCGCCGGCGCCGTTCGAGCACGCTGTCGATGTCCGGACTGACCTCGCGGCGTAGGGCGTCTCGGAAGGCCTTCGGGTACTCGTCTTGGAGCAGTTGGGCTGCCGCCTCGAGGTTGAGGGCCGCCGGCCTGTCATTGTCCAGCAACGATCTGACAGGGGAACCCTCGTGCCAGAGCCCAAGGGAATCGGCGATGGACTCCAGCAAGGCAGGCCACGCCTTGACTCGTGCAGCCGAGAAGCCCGCTCCGACGAAGGCGACACAACGGCCCGCGAGGATGTCCTCGACAAGTCCGGCTGGGATTGATGTGCGTCTCTGCATGAATTCCGGTCCTACGTGCCCCTGCGAGCCCGCTATTCGAACATCTCGAACTGCCCTGAGCGGTCGGCCACAACGATCTGGGTCATGTCGAACGTCGTCTTGCCCCTCGCACGCGCCGCCAGGTGCGCGTCCACCCACGAGGCCAGCGTGGTCGCGTCGACTCCCAGCCAGTCGAGGGCGCGCGCAGCTCGGGAGACCGAGGCTTCCGCCTTCTCCTGAGCGTCTGCAACACCGTCGGCGATACCGGCTTCGTCGATCAGGCTGGCAGGATAGCGGTAGTGCAAGAGGAGGACGTCGTACTTGGTGGCGTTCGCAGCGACCAAGCTCTCCACGGCTTGACTCTTGACCCTGCAGGCGATTGAGAAGTTGTCGAAGTACAGTCGGCCATCTTCAACTCTGATTGTCACATCGCCCTTGCGCGACACGATTGCGTGGATCCCGATCATGGAGCCTTCGTCGAGCGCGACGACGGCAGGGTCGGACTGGTCGTCGGCTGGCTCGACGCGTTCGACCGGCTCAAACTCAAAGTGAGCACCGCACCAATCCACCAACAATCGACTGGCCGACACAGTCCAGATGCCGTCGCCGGCGGTGCCTTTCTTGGCGAACCGCTTGAGGCTGCGCACGGCGTCCGAGAGCGCCTTGGACTTGATGGTGATCATGGGTCCTCCCGCCTGACGCGGTGTTGCTCGCGCATCACAGGAGTCCACGCCAACGTGCGAAGTGTAGGATCACCTTGACGGTTGTCCGTGCGTCATCACCGTCTTCGAGCACGTGCTCGCGGTACGACGCCCCCTGTGTTGGACCTTTGTCCGTGAAGCGGTGAGCTCCTGATACATCGAAATGTTCGCGACCGCGTGCTCGAACATCCTTGCGGGGCGCCTTGTTGGCGGTGCGAGTTGGGAACACCAGCGCTCGTACGACGACCACGTTCTCCTTCACCCGAACTGTGCACAGGTTGCCACGGCGCGCTGCCGCGTTCGGGTCACGCGGATTGGCCTTGAGCGCCAACCGTCGGTCTTTGCGGTCGACCTGGTGCAAGTCGTGGCTCTTGCCAAGGGCCTTCGACAGCGCACGGCGGAATTCACGCAGGGCAGCCAGGTGCTGGCCGTGAACACGCTCGGCAACCAACTCGTCGAAACTCTGGGGGCGAGTTGACCGAAGCAACGTGTCCGTGCGGCTGACCGCGGCGAGGACAAACTTCTTCATCTCAGGCGCATGAAACGTTGTCGGGCTCGGCGCTTTCCACGCTCTTGCAAGTTTCTTGGTGCGGAGCTTGTTGGTCCACGTGCTCAAGGGAATCGCAGGAGCCGAGCGCGCGTGCGCCAGCTGCGCCACCAGTCCGCGAACTGCCTTCTTGTTTTCGACCCGCATCGAGAGTTCAAGGTTGCGGGTGAGCGCCCCTTCCGTGAGGTTCGCCGAAGTGATCCAGGCCACGTCTTCGTCGGCCGCATAGAGTTTGGCGTGTAAGCGACGGATTAACTTCACGTGCAAAGTTGCGCCGACTTCTTCGGCTGATTGTCGGAGGTGATCCAAGCCAGCCGCGAGTTCTCGAGGGGCTTGTACGATGCAGGCGACGGGGTCCGTCAGAAGCTCTAGCGACAACTTGTTCGACGCGCCTCGCTCGGAGACGCAGCGAGCAATGAAGTGGAGCACGCCGGGGCCCAGGAATGGGGCGCACAGCAGCAGCCGCGTATTTGCGCGTACCACAAGTTCCCGCAGCCCCGCCGCCTCCAGGGGGGTCGGTTCAAAACCCTTCATGGCCATCTCCCTCTTGGACAAGACTGGCGTCCCCACTGTCGTCCTGCGTGATAGTGAGTCGCAGCGCGGGCGCCGCCAGACGAGCAACGGCGGCGGCAGCAGTGTACGCCGCGCGCGATGCGCCCCTCTGTTGAGCGAGCACACCCTCAGGCAAACAAACATCAAATTTCCCGTCAGCCTGCTTTATCGTCTGCGCCGCCCGCGCCGCCTCGGCGTCCCAGTCGTCGATCTCCAACACCGCGGCGACCGCGTCGCGAACCTGCGCTCCACCCTTCGCATCCCTCGGCTTCAAAGAGAGGTTGCCCGGAGTCCATCGGCCCCCACCATTCGCCTCCAGCGCCGACGCCAGCAGTCGATTCGCTCGGCCGCCCGCAAATGTGTGCCAGCGGATCGCGTCGTCCGTGAACTCGACCGGCACGGTGTCAGCCTCGAGCAGTCCCGCGTACCCAGCGCGCAGGTCGCCCAGCTCCTCTCGCCCGGCAGCGTCCAGCCAAACGGGCACATCGCCAGCCATCAACACCGCCTTCATCTCTTGGCAAAGCTCGTAGCTGATGTCGTTGGGCGACCCAAGCCAGGACGGCACGCGTCCAGCTTCGGCAGGCACGACGTGGCACAGCCCTCGACGGTCATCGATGTAGGTCGCCCGCCACGCGCGGTTGCCAAGCCGAAAGCAGAACGGCCCGTCCTCGAACATCGCCCCCATGGCAAAGAAGGCGCTGACGGTGCCTACCTCGGTCTTGCCGTGCATCACCTTCAGCGTGTTCGGCGTGTCAAACACGGAGTACAGCTCAAAGAAGTGGCGACGGCCGTAGCGGGCCTCGCCGTCAGCGCCCAACGACAATCGGCCGTCTGCTTCATACAGGATGTCGCGGTCGATCATGGTGTCGATGATGTCCTGCACATCATCCTCGGATAGCTTTGAAAACCCTGCGGCGCCGGCCACGAACTGGAACAGCCGATGGCGGGAGATGCCGCCCTGCTGCAACGAGAGCGCCATGACCTGGTGCGCCAGAACTCGTGCGGCCGAGCGGTGCGGCTGCAGGTCCTCGATGTACCCGCGTTCCATCAGTTGGAGCAACGCCACACCCTGGAGCATCGACTCGGGCGACATGCACAGCATACGAAAGTTAGCTACCGAACCAGTTCGGCGCCCAGTGCGTCCCATTCGCTGCAATAGACTGGCGACGGTCTTGGGCGCATCGGCCTGAAGCACCAGGTCGAGGTCGCCGATGTCGATGCCCAACTCCATCGTCGAGGTGGAGACGATGGCCGTGTTGTTTCCCTTGGCAAAACGCTCCTCAGCCAAGCGACGGTCCGCTCTGCTGACCGCGCTGTGGTGAACGAAGACCTCGATGCCTCGTCCGGCCATGGCGGCCGCGACGCGCTCGGCCATGCCTCTGCTCTCGACGAACACCAGGCTCTTCTTGCCGGCCCCAACGCGCGCAGCTTGGACAGCCAGCGCGTGCACGTCCTCAACGAAGTCGATCGCCAGTCGGCGCTTGGTTGGAGGCTTCGGCGGGTTGATGAGCTTGTTGTGGCGCTTGCTGGAACCCTGCAGCCACTCGCCGATGACCTCCGGGTTTCCCACGGTGGCCGACAAGCCGATTCGCTGGATGTCTTTGCCGCAGAACCGCGACAGGCGCTCCAGGATGGCGACAAGGTGCGCACCCCGCTCATCGCCAGCGAATGCGTGGATTTCGTCGATGACGACCATCGCGAGGTTCGCAAACAACCGTTCAGCATCCACACGTTGACTGATCAGCATGACTTCCAGCGACTCCGGCGTCGTCATCAGCACGTGTGCCGGCCGCTCGAGGAATCGCTTGCGGCTCGACGCTGCGACATCGCCGTGCCACTTGAAGGCGCTCAGGCCAACCATGGAGCAATACTGGCCAATTCGGTGTTCCTGGTTGTTGAGCAACGCACGAATCGGGCAGATGTACAGCGCTGCGACAGGCGCTACGGACTCCTCGAGCACGCGGGACAGCACCGGAAACATGCTCGCTTCGGTCTTGCCCCCTGCTGTCGGTGCGAGGACGACGGCGTTGGCGCCGTCGAGGATGGCCGCCGTCGCTTGCTCCTGGACAGGCCGCAGGCTCCGCCAGCCCAGGTCGTGGGTAATCGCGTGCTGCAGCGTGGGATGCAGACGGAAGAACGACGAAGCCACGGCCAACGCTCCCCTACCCGTCAAGGCGCTTCGGGCCGCGGTCTCGGGGCTTTGTGGGACTACGCAGCGCGTCCAGCTCTTGTGCGGTCAGGTCGGCCTCTTCAACCTGTAATTCGCCGCCGACGTCGGGCCGGTAGTCGGGGTGTTGGTCCACGCGGTCCAAGATGTCGACGAGCTCGCGCAGAAACAGTCGCGGCGCGACCGAAATCCGGTCGCCGAACGCCTTCGTGAAGCGATCCACGATGGCAACCATGGCGCGTTCGTTGAAAATGGCCTCGACGCGCTCAGGATCTTCGGCCGGGTAGAGCGCACGAACCTTGTCGGCGACCTCCCGCAGCCGGTCAACGTCGAACGGTGCAAGCCGGACCTGCGGCGCGCGGAGGTTGTCGAAGCGGTGGTCCTTGTCGAACCGGGTGTGGACACGCTGAAAGAGCGCCTGGGCCGACTTCAGGCCCTTGTAGCCTTCGAAGAAGTCGGGTGTTCCCGTGACGACGAGGTACAGGCCGGGCAGCTCATCGTTGTAAAGCATGTCGACGAGCTTTCGCAGCGCGTCCAGCGCCTTCTCGCGCGTGTGCGACGGCATCAACTGGATCGTTTCGACCTCGTCGAGTACCAGCACAAGACCAGCGTGGCCCGACTCGCGGAGGATTTGCAGCAAGCCGCCGAGAAACGCCAACGCCGCCTGGCCGTCGACCGTGCCCTTCAGGCCTGCGCCACCCGTAATCTTGCGGCCGACGTGTGGTTGGCCTCCCAGCCAAGCCAATAACCCCTGCGCGGTTCCAAAGTCACCGGACTCGATCGCGGTGTGGTAGGCCCGCAGGACTTGCGCAAAGGCCGGCGTGCGTTGCGACAGTCCGGAGAGACGCTCCTCCATCCGAGCGCTGACCGCATCAGGAAACGCCGGGTCATCCTCGTCGAGCCCGCGAAGCCGGGTTACTTCGTCGCCCACCTCAAACAGCCACGCATCGATGACCGACTGCAACGCGCCTTCACCAGCCGACGCCGTCGCCATTCGCTCGATCAGCCGGCGATAAACCGTCTCGAGGTGATGCAGCGGCGTGTCGTTGATCGAGATCTGCACTTCGGACGTCGCGAACCCTCGCGCGCGGGCCGTGGCACAGATGAGGCGAGTGGCGAACGTCTTGCCACTGCCGTACGCGCCTCGCACCCATTTGGCGCGGCCGCGGCCGGACGCGACGTCGTCCAGCTCGGTGTTCACCGCCTTCATCAACGGGTCCATGCCCGTCGCGAAGTGGTGCAGGCCCTGTCGTGGGACCGCTCCCGTTCGGAGGGCCGAGACGATGGCTCGGGCCTCTTGCGTCCCGACCGTCATGCTCGCCCTCCCGTCAGCGTCCACCTGTAGAGCGGTTCGCCCGTCGGCAGCCTGGCGGTCTCAAAGCACGAGGCACCGCGTTTGTGTAGCCGTGTCTGAAGGCGCGACATCATGCCCGGAACCCGTGATGGCCGACGGCCGATCGCACTGGCAAGGTCGCTCACCTTGACCTGCGTGTTGGCCGCGATGGTCAACAGCGCCTGTCGCTCGAACTCGTCAAGGGACGCGATCACCTCTTCAGACAAACCCTTGGCCAGCAGCTGCTGATCGTTCGACGGCGCGATGAGGTCGAGTTGGCCCGGAGGAATGGTGGTCTTCGGCGCCCGTGACTTGGGCGGTGGCTTCTTCCGCGCCTTGCTCGCTGGCCCGGCGGCTTGCTTCGGCGTTTCATCGGTTGCGGTCGCTGAGGCCGACGTTTGGGAGCCAGGCAAGCTGTACCACCACGCCGGCTGGTTGAGGCGCACGCCATCGCGCTTCAGCCACAGCATCGGCACGACCATTTCCTCCAAGCCGCAGCCGCCGTGAAAGCCCACCTGCGGTCGGCCCAGGTAGACACTCATCGCCCATGCGAACGCCTTGCGTTGGCCGTCTCCGCCCAGGTTTCCCGCGTCGATCTCGATGAAGTCATCAGGGACCTTGGTATCCGCCTCGAGCATCGGCAGGTAGCGGGGCTGAGGGTTCTTGCCCCGGCGAAGGTTCTTGGCGAAGAACGGCGAGTGGCCGTGGTCGGCGGTGATCAGCACCTCCCGACCTGCATCGAAAGCCGACTGCAGCGCGGGTAGAAAACCAGCGATTTCTTCTGGACGGATGTGAATCGCGGCACCCGTGTTGCTGGAGCCGATCTGGTCGTCGATCGCGTTGAAGACGGCCGCCACCAGCTGCTTTTCATCCGATCGCAGCGCCGCTTGCAGCGCGAGTCCGCCGTCGGCCAGGTCACCCTTGAGGAACAGCTGCCGCGTTACGCTCCGTAGCTTCTTGTTCTGGTTCAGCTTCGCCTTGTCGGTCACGGCCTCCTGACCGTCCGCTTCAGTAGCCAGCGGGTCGTTGGGGACGCTGCCCAGGAAGAGCGCACCGCGACAGTGGCTGGTGATTGTGGGGAGCGGAGTCAGCGCGGTCGAACCGAGCTTGCTTGTGCGACCAAGGTCCACGCCGATGTTGACCGTGCCCTCACGCAGTCGCTCCAAGAGGTCGATCATCACCGGGAAGCTGCAGCCATCCAGCACGACGACGAACAGCTTGCGTCCCTCGGCCGCTACCGGGGCAATGGCCCTATCCGAGACCCGGTGCAGCGGCATCACGCCCGCTGCCAGGTAGACGTCTTCAAAGCCGCCGGCGAGCAGCTCGGCCCACCGCTTGTTTTCGGCGTCTCGGCGCTCTCGCCACAACTTCAAGAGCTTGCCGGCCTGACCGGCCAACGATGTCGCGCCAGCGAGCGACCGACGCAACCGCAAAGCCGCGAGGTCCGCGAACGCACCGCTGGCTCGCCAGTCCTCGATCATCTTCGCGGGACTGTCGGCGGCGCTTTCCTCCGCGGCGAGATACCGAGACAGCCGGCCCATGGAGCGCAGCACGTCGAGCGTCGTTCGTTGGCTTGTGGCTGCGCGGTGCTTGTACAACTCGTCGATCGACTGGGGATCCAGCGGCTTGCCGCTGGCAGCGTCCAGCGCGAGCTCCGCAATTCGGTTGCTCAGTCCGAGCGGCAGCACCCGGTTAGCGCTCAGCGCCCGCTTGGGCAACGTCACACGGGCGATCGATTCAGCGCGAGTCAAATAGCCTTGGGCGTCGGCTGCGAGCGCCTCCAAGGTCGACGAGGCCAGCGTGGCCAGCGTCGTCCCAAGCATGTCGTCGACGATGGCGACGCTCGTCTCCTGCCGTGCGTCGGCGAGCGGGCCCCACGCGCCCTCGGGCAAGTCATCTGCGTCGCAATCCAGCAACGCGCCGTGCACCACCAGCGCGTCGAGGCGTTCCATGCCGCCGTTCAGTCCCCAGGCGAGCACGCGCCCGACGGTGCCATGAAGCGTCGGCAGCCTCCTCTCGACCAGCTTGCGGACAGCGTCGCCCCAGTCGTCGATCCCGTCGCGCAGCCAGCTCGCCAGCAACTCAGGCGCGGTGGCCCGCCGAAACTCTGCGCCGAGGCTCGCGTCGCACAGCAGGTCTTCAAGCAGCTGCCGGTCGACGACAGTCGGGAGTGTCCGGTCTTTGAGCCGGACGCGCAGCTGGTCGACATGCTCGAGCGCGAGGCGCTGGATGTCGTCGTCGTCCGTTCCGACAACGGGGACGCCCAGCGCGATGCCGAGGATGTCGCTGATCTCCAGCGCATGAACGCGCCGTCCACGGGCTCGATGCAGGACGTCGGGCCGGCTCCGCAGCGTGTCGGCCAGAGTGGGCGGAACCAAAGCAACCAGGGGCGCGCCACCAGCCTTCCAGAGCGCCCGTCGCAGGCTCAGTTCAGTTTGCGGCTGAGTGACGTTCCACGTCTGGCCCAACGCATGAAACGACTCCGGCACCTGGTCCAAGCCGTCGCCTGACAGCGCTAGGACAAACCCCGTGTCGTCGGGGCCGCCAGCCATCTCGACGATCTTCTGCAACAGCGCGGCGGAACGGCTCACGGCTCATCCTTGCGCACGCCTTGGACGGTGATGTCCGTCACGGCGAAGTCGTCGAGGTCCTGCAATTGCTGGCGCAACCGGGCCAGGAATGAAGCGACCGCGTCCCCATCGCTCACGTCGGTCGCCGGGAAGCTGAACTGAAACTGACTATCGGGCCGTGGCGGTGGCGGTGGTGGTGGCGGCGGCGGTGGCGGTGGGAGCTTGGTCAGTCGGCGGACGATGTCCTTGGCGGTGCGGTTCCACTGGCTGATCTTGGCGCTGTTGATGGGAGAGGCCTGCTGCGAATCACTCAGCAGATTGCGCAGCGTGTCGAGGTGGCCGCGCACTTCTTCCCCGAGCGGCACGTGCTCCACGTTGTTGCGGAGGATCTCGAGGTACGTCTCGTTGACGTCGTCCAGGGCGCGCAGCACGGCTTTCGCATCGCGAACGGCGCGGCCTGTGGCGTCGTCTTCGTTCGGCCACTGCGCCAACCATCCGGTCAGTCGGTCGAAGCTGTCTTTGTCCGACTCGACCAGATCGGCGAGCCGGCGGATGCCTGCTCGAAGCTCGGTGATCCGGGTCCCTTCGCTCACGCCAAGATGCACGAGTCGAGTGACAAGGTCTGACATCGTCGTGCGACGTTCGGTCGCGGCGGCCAGGAGTTGCTCGGCGAGCGCGTCCTGAACGGCCAGCGTGTGCCGCGCCGTCGATGTCGTCACACCGAGGACGCTCGACGCCAGTGTGCGGGCACGGCTCCACTTGGTGACGTCCAACAGCTTCGCCCGGTGCAGCGTCAGGCCTGGGTGCCGCCGGCTGTCCACGCGATCGATGACGACCTTGACCCCGTCGCTGTTGACGGCCCGATAGCTGCCGCCCTCGAGGAGGGTCCGCAGGAAGAAGTTCCGAACGGATTGCGTCAAACCGAAGCTGTCCGCGAGCGTTTGGTCGATCGGATCCCACTTGCAGCTGTCCGCTTTGACCTCATCAAGCACCGCCTTGAGGTAGCGCCCGCTTGTCAGCAAAGTCGCGCGCGTCTGGCCGATTCGGCACAGCGACAAGGGCTCGCCCAGCTTCGTCAGCACGGTCTTGTCCGCGGCTTCAATTGCGGCGGACTGCTTGTCGCTGCTCCACGCGGTGACCGCCCACTTCGCGAGCTGCTCCAACGACGAGGTGTCTGGATCCACGAGGAACTTCGGGTGGTGCGGGTAGCGCACGTCGAGCGTCGTGCCACCGAGAAGGCGCATGTTCTTGCGGAGGTCGGGATCGAGCCGGTCGACGATGACTTCGGACTTCAGCGCATCGGCCTGCGCGTTGGTCGCGTACACCTCCTTGAGGATGTCCTTCATCCGCTCGGTCTGCGTGTTCTGAAACGTCCGGGCCTGCTCGACGATGCTTTGACGCTCGGTTGGACCCATGTGGCCCATCAGCTTGTCGCCGCCCTCGGGGCTGAGGATTCGCTGGACAGCCGCGAGGTCGCGCAGCGTGTCCAACTCCGACTGCGTGAAGTGCCGAGGCAGCCAACAGACCGTCCACGACCCGCCCGACGACTTGCGAACAGCTTTGATCTTGGCGCTGTCGGAGCTGACGTCGTAGCCCGGGTCGTCCCACGGGTAGTCGATAAGGATGCGGAACGCTTCATCGTCGCCACAGGAAAACGCTTTGCTGGGCAGTGTGCGGACGTTGTCGATGCGCAACGTCCCGGACCGCTCGGTGTTGCGCCAGCGGATCTTGACGGTGCCTTCGTTTTTCTCGCCCGCACCAAAGCCCTTCTTGTCCGCGAGGCCGAGCATCGGCTTGAGCACATCGTAGAGCGCTCGAAATCGCGCCGACTCGTGGCCTACTTCGCTGCGTGCACGGTCGAGTACTGCGCTGAAGTCGCCGCCCTTGAGGTTGACCGACACGACCGCCTGCTTGCCCTTGCCGGCCACTTGCAGCTCGGTGACGCGCCGCGACAGCTCGGTCAGCAGCCGAAACGCCTTAGCCATGCGCCCGCGGTTGGACTCGCCGGCCACCTCCGCGTTGTTGAGCTGCACGATCTTCTCGATCGTGAGGCCACCGGTGCCTTTGAGACGGTTGGACACCTCGGCCATCAGCACCGTCTTGACCAGGTGGTCGAGCATGTGCCCGTCCGCTTCGGTGGCGTTTTGGCCTTCCGTGACAGCCCGCAGCGCCGGGCGGAACTTCTGCCAATAGAGTTTGTGTACCGCTCGTAAGCGGCCTTGCTCGCGGTTCGGGTCTGCGTCGACGCCTGACTGCGGGAAGATGGCCTCGAACGCCCGGCCCACCGGCAGGAACTCGCCCAGCGGCAGGTCGGGGTAGTGCACGACCAAGAGTTCGTACAGCAGCGTCAGCGCGGTCCGGTCCCGCTGCATCAGCGACGAGATGTCGACCAGCGCCTCGATCAGCGCCGGGTGAAACGGGTAGACGTCGCGCAGGTATTGGACGTCGCCACCAGCCAGCAGTGTGGGCAGGACAGCGGCGTGGTCGTCGACGAGGCGATCGAGGACCGGGTCCAGCGCCGCGGCGTCTTTGCGGCGCAGGATTCGTTCTTTGCACACATGGCGCAGCTCGGTGTCGTTCAGCTCGAGCTTGGTGAAACGTTCCTTGTGGTGGTCGAGGTACTCGTGGATCTGCTTGTCGGCGGCCAGATCGGGGAAGAACTCCTGGATGCTGCGCTGTCGGGCCACGAACGCGATGACGGGAACCGCCCGCGCACCATCGGTGTGGTCAACGACCGTGTTGAGTTGGTTGATGGCGCGCCGGAACTGGCTCGGATCCTTCTCGCCCAGCCAAAGCAAGAACTCGTCGACCAGCAGCACCAATGCGCCGTAGCCGTGCGCCTGCAGGTGCTGCGTGATCCGCTGCAGGCCATCTGCCCACTCGACCAGCAGGTCACCGGCAGCCACTTGAGCGCCTCTGAAACGGAGATACTCGGTGGCGAGCATCTCTCGGTCTTCCGGCAATCCGCCGGCCAGCTCGTTGAACTCCTGCTCGCTACCGAGGATTCCGGCCCGCTCCATCTGCTGCCAGAAGGCGTCGCCGTACAGCTGCCCTTCGCGCCGGGCCTGCTCGATGATCCCGTCGACGTTGTGTAGCGACACCTGGTCGATACCAAGCCGCTGCAATTGCCGGTTGACCGCCTCGTAAATGACGCGCTCAAACCCAGCGTGCTGCCCGCGCGCCGTAAGCATGTGAACGCGCAGCACAAAAGGCTTGCGCTCGCGGACCCAGCCGCGATGCCCATCAGCCAGCGCCTTGACCAGCTTGTCGTCGCGCCGCCAGCCGATGTCGTTGTTATCGAGCAGCAGACCCAGCATGCCCAGCAGGTGACTCTTGCCCGAGCCGAAGCTGCCGTGCACGAACCAGCCCAGGTCGTCACCGTTGGCGATGGCGTGTTTGACCTTGGCAAACA
>Ga0114933_10004917_pt1 | contig 12293 bp, 19 predicted proteins | sample 4SBtaG_FD_89691 | JGI IMG/M metagenome (GOLD analysis project Ga0114933, IMG submission 89691) | Deep subsurface microbial communities from Kolumbo volcano to uncover new lineages of life (NeLLi) - 4SBTROV12_W25 metaG | ecosystem: Environmental > Aquatic > Marine > Volcanic | place: Kolumbo...
GTTATCTTTACCTTGAAATCTTCATTGTGTAGCGTACCGCATACGCCAGTCTCAGACCACGACAAACTGAATACACAGTTACCATCCGCATCTAAAACATCTAGGCCACGAACAGAGCGCCAGATTGTACCGTCATCATCGGCACATATTTTCAGCGTGTCGTTGGTCATCTCAAAACTTTGAGTTCCGTTAATCTCAAACAACTCTAGCCCATCTTGGGCTCTCTCATTTGCAGTTATCATTTTCTTTCCTTTCGTTCTTTTTTTGGTTTTGTTCTTTACGCCATCGCTTATAGATTTCGGCGTCATTTCGCATATCTTGACGCTTCTCGGCTACTGGATTGTAAACGTTATATGGAGCGTTCCATTGGTTGGTTCTTTTACTAAACATAACTTTTCCTTTCTATAATTTTATCCCACTTCTTTAGGACGTAATCATATTGACCCTGACATTCAGGATTGCCCATACAATTACCCTCTGAGCCTACCCAGCTACAGATTGCCCACTTACCAAGCCGATTGCATCGCACTAGGTAACGTGTGCCGGTGGCGGTTTCTTTTGTTCGTCTAATTTCGTATGCTGTATAACTCATATTATTTCCTTCCTATATATATTATCGACCATTTCATTGTACCAACTTTAGCCTGTTTGGTCAAATGGGGATTTTTCTTCACCCCCGACTTGCTCAGCGTAATACTTCGCAAGCCATTCGATACGCTCATCTGAGCCGGGATCGTGGGGCAGGTTATCGTGCTTGGGCACTTCACGCTTGCCGATTGTTTTATCGGCTATTTTGCGATACCCCCACAGATCGTGACCCTGTTCGTCGATCTCGACGTTGAAGCATTGGAATACTTCGATATCGCTTAGGTGACGGACGCCGTTTACTAGTGGGGCGATTGTATGTGTTTTATGTGTCATATTGTTTACCTTAAAAAAAAGAAATTAAAATGGTTTGCCGTGTATGTTGTTCAGACTATCCACCTGAGTCAACATCGTAGCTTATACCACACTCATTACAAGTGTGATTGTGGTAACAGTTACCTTTACGGGTAACGGTCATATCGTACTGACGCCGCACTTCTTGGCGTTGGCGTTTAATACAACCCCCTTCCTCAGGGTATTCCATGAAGCAGATAGTTGCTTCGTACTCAGTACCACACTCAGCGACGTGCTTCGTGTACTCTACAGGGGTTCCAGTTAAAGCCCAACCGTTAGCGGTTCCTAAATTTTTCATATCAAATCTCCTTTTCATATATACAAGTTTACCATAGGGGTGTGACACGTTAGGTCACTAGGATTGAATTTTCTCAAAATACTTTGCGATTTCTTTATCGGCGTATGCCTCTGTTTCGGGCAATCGTGCTGGTGCATCGACGTGTTCCATAACATGGCAATTCTTACACAGGAAATCACCCTTTGCGATTTCGTCCATGATACGTTGTAGTGAGGCACCTGACCACACTAGACGGGCAACATCTGCTGTTTTGCCGACTGACTTTTCAGCCCATGCACCTACTCGACCGCCACCGTAGTGGTTCAAATCCAATAGGCGGCATTCAGCTTCAGACTGAGGTTTAAAGCCACACCCACAACATCCAGACGCCATTTTGAGCGTGTTCACGAACTTCTCGTTACGTCTGCATCTACGTTGCATTGCATTATGGGTGATTGCGTTGTCCGATTGTGTGATTGTTGTGAATGTCATAATCGTGATTCCTTGAAAATCGTAAAGTAATAAAGTTGCCCCTCTACCCTTAGGAAAATCCCCATTGGGGGGGTATTTGCCGTAAGTCCAATGATTACAAGGGTTTACGTCGATAAAATCAGCTTATTGCCTTCTCTTATTGAGACAACAAAATTTCCATTTTTCCAAAATAATTCTTAAACCCCTAGTTTTATAGGCTGAAGTTTTTTTTCGTAGCACACCCCACAAGAGGGGGTAATCTCAATAAGGTAATTGCCTATTTTAACACACCCCCCACAAGAGGGTAGCACATAGTATGCCGGAAACACCCCTATTTAAGCATCTGCTTATTGAGAACGAGTATCAACAAGGGGGGTTTTTATGAATCAGAGCCATTCCCCCCGAAGGAGGGGGAAAACGCCACGGGGTACAAACAAAGTAAGTGGCCCAAAATGGCAAATGACCACTTTTAATATAAGAACTGCCCCTCTAGAAATCAAACGGCCACTTTTATTTTAGATTTTTAGGGTCTGTTAGCCCTTTTCGATGCTCACTAGCAAAGATTTTGAGATTAGCTTGCTCAGGATCGCGGCATTCTGTATAGACTATCCACTTTGCGCTCACTTCTCTTACCACATCGTCACTTCTATCCCAGAAAACTACTGTCACGCCCTTCTTTTTATGGCTTACGAGAGGTCTGACGCCACCTGAATGTGTCTCGCACTTCATCATCTTGTAGTCTACAACGACAAAACCGCCTCCATACTGGACTAGGCCTGTAGGTTCGCCCGTTTCTTTTCTCTGAATATGCGCAACCCCAGAGTCTCGCCACTCCCAGAAGATTATTTGTGTACGAGAGCCGTATGTTTGCCCAAATTCGTTTATTTCTATGTAATCGCACCTGTCTTTTATGCACCCCGTGTCTATTTCGGGGCTAAGCAGCATGCTAACCGCACATAATATTATTCCTAATTTTATCATATATATACCTCGCAGTGGCAACATCTTCAATAGCTAGCCCAGTAGCATCGAACAATGTCTGCCTTCCCTCATGTTCTCCATTGCCAGCAACCACTGTCGCCAATGGAACCATAGTAGTGTTGCTACCGTATTGTATTTCCCCGGAATGAGAACACTGTTCCCACTCGTCGTACACAATAAGGTCAACTCCCTCTAGAACACTTTGTCTAACTTCCCTTTTGCCTTTTGCATCAGCCCCAACAGCATTGACATGGCACGTATCCTTCAACATACAATGCTCTAAGTAACCATCCCCCCTCGCTGGAGTTAGCGTAGTCACTATGTCAGCGTTGCCCACACAGTCTTCCAGATCTAGACAAGGATGGATCTCCACCTTATAATCCTGCATGTCTCTACAAATGCCCAACATTCTCTCCCTGTCTAAATCAAACACATTGACTCTCTCCACGTCCCTAACAGCACACACGGCTTTTATCTGATTAGGTGTCTGGACGCCACAACCAACGAATGCAGCCACTCTAGAGCCTTCAGGGGCCATATACTTCGTTGCTACGCCTGTAACAGCAGCCGTCCTGATAGCAGTTATTAATTCGCCATCCATTATTGCTAGAAGATCGCCCGATATGGTATCATTTATAAGAATCTTAGCAAATATATGTATCTTCCCCTCTTCTCTTATGTTCAGCCCACACCATTTTATACCCGCAGTGTTTCCAACAACCGCAGGCATAGACCTAAAATCTCCATTTGGTATATTCATGTAGACCTTTGGAGGCATCTGTGTGTTTTCTATATTCTTGAATAACTCCTCAATAACAGGAACGCACTCTTCGACCGTAATAAGATTTGCAATCTGCTTGTTTGTTAGCGAAATCATGTTTTCCAACCTCCCCTAAGTAAACGCAATGAATTACCACCTAAAACTTTTTTAATTACATCATCAGAATACCTTAACGATACAAGATACTTTGTCAACCTTGGAATCTCACTACAATCCACCATCTCATCAGGAGGATCTGTAAAACCATCGTAGTCTGTACCTATGGCGGGCACTGATTCGCCCCCCACATTAATCATATGATCTATTGTTCTCTCTATATATTTCATCCCAAGACCAGTGTCAACAGGACTCAGCCAGTAGTTCATGAATATAACTCCTGCAACCGCCCCATTATCTGCAAACCACTTAAGCTCCCAGTCTTGCAGGTTATACGGATCTGGATTAATATCGAATACTCCAGTATGTGTAGACACCACACAGCTTCCCGCCCCATGATGCTCCACTATTTCATATATTCTCTTTCTAGCCGCTGGCGTGCAATGACACACGTCAATTAACATCTTTAGTTCGATCATCTTCTCGACGACTTCCTCCCCTAATTTTGTTAATCCCTTTGTCATGTCCCAGCCACCCATCAAATGCTTCCAATTAGACCTCTTAATCCCATACTCAGGATAAGGAAACACCGGGTACGCACATCTGTTTGGATAGAAGTGAGCTAGAGTCAGGTATGCCACTCCCCTATCAGAGAAATTCTGTAGATTTTGTAAGACCTCCGCCCTGATCTCTTCACTATCGCCCTCTACATTTTTTCCTGCTAAATCCCCCTGTAAACTATGAGCACCCTCCACCGAGTGAATATAGACCATAGGGTTGTTTGGATCTGCAAGAGCTTCCTCCATCTCGCCCGCACTCTTTGCTAGAATCGCCCCTCTTTCCGGTAGGCAATCATTCCACTTATTAATCTCACTCTCCATCTCATCCATCATATTTATTGTAGACTGATAGTACGTAGGCTCGAACACATGCTTTCTGGTTCTAGGAGCAAACTTAAGCACCCACTTAATTAGACTCTGATCATCCAACCATTCTTTCTCTGGCACGTAGTTAGTAGACAGTATAACGTCCATACCGCCCTTCTCCATACTAGTAAACGTAGACCTAGCAGAGAAAGGCCAGAACGCCCTCTTAAATAGTTTTGACAGCCACTTCTCCTTCTTCCCCCCTAATCCTCTAAACATAAGACTTTGCTTCATACATGCATGATTATGTAGATCAACCACGTTAGAGGTATAGTGTAACTCTTTCCAGTTCATGATGCCACCTCATCTGCGAATCCATAGCGTACTGCCTCATCTCCAGATAAATACCACTCTTGTTGCATTCTCATTCTCCTGTCTAAAAATTTCTTGATTCTCGCTCTACCGTATCCTTTGAATCCGGCAGATTTATAACATGCATCAACATAGATATCTAGCATCGTATTGTTACATCTCTCGTTCCAGTCAATAGCTGTCTTAGCTGACACAGAATTACCCTCCAAAGAAAACTCTCCATAATGTACCATAAATTCGGCGTGGGGCATAATAACCCTCTCATCGGCGGCTTGCATTATAACGGTGCCCATAGAGCTTATGCTGCCATGACCTATGATTTTAATATGGGGGCCTGATAATTTTATAGCATCATAGATAGCCATGCCCTCGTGCCAGATACCACCTATACTTTGCAGGTGGATTGTGATGGGGTCTTTCTCGTTAAGATTTTTAAGCAGGTGGAGGTTCTTAATGAGGCGGGATGACATACGGTAGTCTACGCCGGGGTCGTCTTCACTCTCGGTGATATGGGCGTGTAAGAATATGGTGCGGTTGTGTATATCTACGCAGTAGTCCTGTGCGTCATGAAGAGCCGCACGCTTTTGTTGATAAGTTCTGGCGGTCATTTTAAATCCTCCCTTATATAAATACACCGTAAGAAGGGAGCATTACATGGATTCAGCTACAATATTTCCCACTCTGGGCAGTTCTTTCCCACTCTGGATACCTTCCAATCGTCTGTTATGTAGACTTTTGTGTAGTTTAGACCTTTTTTAGGGTCATCCAGCAGACTCCCATAATTATGGTAAGTTCTATGTTCTACCAAATGAAGGTGTCTTGTTATAATCTGTAGGGCGGGGTTAGAAAGCTTCATACCTCCGTCATGCATGATCCATGCTAGAGCGTTGTCGCACCCCATCCTTCCGAGGTAGAAGTTACTCTTTTCCTCAATCCTCCTACTTACCGGGGAAGTAAATATCCAACTGTCTTGACTATCCGCTCTTCTAAATAACTCTATTTCTCCGTTGCTCTTAATATCCCACCTAGAAAGGCTGACCATCCTATCACCAAGCTCAACATCGCTTATAACCTCTAACGTCTCATCAAAGAATATATCGCTGTTGGTTATAATACATTTCTTTCCACTTAAGTTCTCTCTCGCATACCTAAATAAGTCCGAGAAGGTAGCCCTGTTTTTGTCGGACACCTTGAGATAGGACTTTTGCTGTTCATTTCCCCTGTGCTCCTCCGTGTTCTTTTTCTTTACCTTTGTATAGACTATTTTTGGATCTTCTATTGGGGGCCTCTTCCGGTTAGAGTTCAAGAAGATATGCACCTTTTCTATATACGGGTTCTTAAGATTCTCTCGTATGCAAGTAAGATATTCCTCATGCCTGTCTTCATTCTCAGGAACATGATACTCGACTATTAGGTGAAACAATTTATCTTCCTTTCTTCACGGTCCCCGAAAAGCTTCAAGGAGGCCTATAACTCTCATCGGGTAGCCTCCCTCCTCACTCTTCTTTAAAACCTTTAACGATGTAATCTGGCATTCTATCAATGCCATTTCTAGTTCACACACTCTGCCTAATTAATATTTCCAGTCCTCTTGCGGTTGCTCTAGGTCTCTATCTTTAGTAAAGTCTACTAAAACTTCTTCACCAATTTTTATTTCTTTTGTGCTGACTAGTACTTTAAATTTTCCTTCAGTCACCGACTTACAGTTTGCATTTTTGCTATGGTTATACATACAGTTCGGCTTTATATTAACCCACTCAGGGTCTGGGCCATCATCTATGACATGGGTTTGAAAAAGCCGTTTATCTGAAGATATTTCTTTCGTAGCAAATATGCCGTTGCCATGTATAGGACTCTCCTTATACTCGAACATTACTTCTCTCCGCAGCACTTTTCGTTGTTGAACTTCTCTTTTGCTCTTTCCATTGAGTCTTTAGGGTCTTCATACATCCCCAAGTTAACTACTTTTATTATATCATCAAAAAAAAGCTTGAGCTTTTCAGACACATCTTTTTCTAGCAGCGCCTGTTCAGCTAGGAACTTCACATCACTTAATGCGCTCCTCAGCTTTATCACATCTTTTTCATCTTTCCTCGTTACAAACATTTTCTTCCTTCTTTTGAATTTTGCATATTCCACGTCCGGGCTTTTTTGATATTCCCATTTTTTGACGTTGTTTTCTCCAAGCGTGTATTGTAACTTTTCTTCCGGTTATTCTGGTAAGCTGCTCAGAGCCCGCCTTATCCGTAAGTATTCCGGCGTTTTCTCTTATAAATTGCCTTTCGGCTTCACTCCAAATTTGGTTCATTTTTTTTATTTCTCCTAAAGTACTGGTCTTTTCGTACACTTTGAGTGTATTATATAATGTAACAACCAGTTTTTTGAGGGGGTTAAGAATGAGCGATTCGATTCATAGTAAATTATATACGACTGAAGCTGCAAAAAGCAAGAAAAAAGTTGTCGAAGAACTAAAAGTTCCCGATCCAGACTTAGAGCAGGCAAAAGCATTACTAGAGCAAGAGGAAGAAGAAGATAGTGCAGATTCCCAAAGGAATGACTGAAGAAGAGGTTTTGGGGGTAATAGACAGAGTAGTAAATATACTCGCTTTTAATTTTAAGTTTGGATATTTCGATTTAGACGACATGAAGCAACAGGGCAGGATGTATGCAATAGAGGCAATGCCTAGATACAATCCTGACATGGGAAATCTCCATAACTTTCTTCGCAGTCATATACGCAATAGATTTCTAAATCTACACAGAGATAAGCTTTCTAGGCACCAGCCCCCATGCCAAGGATGCCCCTTCTACGATCCTAATTGCCAGCAGTCAAAGAATAAATGTACTGCATTCTCAGATAAATTAGAGTGTGATAAATATGCTGGCTGGGAAAAAAGAAACGGAGCCAAGAGAAGCCTAGTAGAACCATTGGATATATCTGGCATCAGGGATGAAAAAGAAAAGAATATGAGAAACAATGTAGACATCCCGGAGATTGTTACGAAGTCAGAGCTAATGGATATAATTGACAATAACCTGCCAGTGACTATGAGGGCCGATTTCAAAAAAATGATGGAAGATGTCAGTGTTAGCAAGCAGAGAAGAGATAAGGTTATCTTAAAAATAAAAGAGATTGTCGAGGAACATTACAATGGCGAAACGTGGTAGAATGTCTGATGACGAGAAGTTATTTCTCGATCAGTATTTAGACAGCAAGACAGACGAGGAGCTATCGCAGACTCTTGACAGGACTGTTGCCTTTGTTGCTAAGTACAGAAAAACAAAACCCCATACAGTGTTTTCAGAAGAGCACGACGATATTATCGTAAAGCTCCACAATCTTTATTTTTGGAAAGAGATGCTGACACAGCTAGCTCCTTACGAGCTTAAAAGCTTCGAGGCCCGATGGGTCGCTTTGCACCAGCAGTTTCAAGATGTTTTGCCCACAGACCAGATGCAGATAAAAGACCTTATTACGCTTGAGATTCTAATAAATAGAGTATTAACAGAAAAACAGAAGGTATTATCTACGATTGATAGGCTAGAGCAGCAGTTAAAAAGAGAAGAGGAGAGACCTATTGAGTTTCAAGACACTAATTTAATGCTTAACATAGAAACGCAACTCAATGCAGCTATGGCTTCTCAAAACGCTAGAACTACAGAGCACATGAAGCTACAAGAAAAAAAGGATGCGAAATTCAAAGACTTGAAGGCAACTAGAGACCAGAGATTCAAGCAGCTCGAAGACTCTAGAAAATCTTTTTTTGATCTTATGAAAATACTAGACGAAAAAGAGTCAAGAGATAAAGAAGGAAGACAGATAGAGTTAATGAAGTTGGCTGCTACCAAGAAGAGGGACAGCTTAGGAGAGTATACGGAATATGAGGACGGCACTGTTGACAAACCTTTACTAAACAGTGACACTATAATAGGAGAAGATGATGAGTAAAACCGCTATGATATCAGGTGTTACCGGGCAAGATGGATCTTACCTTATGGACTTGTTGTTGTCAAAGGGCTATGACAGTGTTGTAGGTATTGTCCGTAGAAGCAGTGTATCAAATACCAAGAGGATTGACCATGAGAGTGCAAATAAAAGACTAACCCTTGTAGAAGGAGATGTCACTGATGCATTTTCTGTGTCCCAGTTAATACAAAAATACAAGCCTGATGAGTTTTATAATCTAGCGGCGCAAAGTCATGTCAGAACCTCATTCGATCAACCCATTTATACATGGAAAACAGATGCTGAAGGCCCTATGTACATCCTTGATTCGATTCGTCAACACTCCCCTGAAACTAGATTTTACCAAGCCTCTACTAGTGAGATGTTTGGAAAATCCTACACAGAAAGAAATGGCAAGAAGTTCCAAGACGAGCAGACCGTATTCACGCCTCAATCACCTTACGCTATCGCTAAGCTTGCTGCTCATCATACCGTGCGACTTTACAGGCAATCTCATAATATATTTGCTTGTTCTGGCATTCTGTTCAATCATGAATCGGAGAGGAGAGGGGAACTCTTCGTAACAAGAAAGATCACCAAGTGGATTGGAGATTTTTATAAATGGTCAGAACGTCAAGGACTAGACCAAAACCCAAAACACTTTACATATGACGATGATTTTATTTCGTCAAAAAGAGAAGACTTTCCAAAATTAAGACTTGGCAATCTGGATGCGCATCGAGACTGGGGGCATGCTGAGGACTATGTTCGCGGCATGTGGCTTATGTTGCAGCAGGATAACCCAGAAGACTACGTGTTGGCCACAGGAAAAACGAACACAGTAAGGGACTTCTTAAATGTGGCTTTTGAATTACTAAACGTGTCTGACTGGAGTAATTTTGTTACTATAGATCCAGCTTTCTATAGACCTTCGGAAGTAGACTTTTTACTTGGTGATGCATCAAGGGCCAATGAGTATTTAGGCTGGAAACCAAAGGTAGTCTTTAAAGATCTTGTCACCAGAATGATTGTTAACGATGCAGGTTTGACATATATAAATGCCGTATAGAAACTACTCAGACCCCTTATACTCTAGATGGAGAAATCAAGTTTATTCTAGAGATGGAAGGTGTTGTCAGCTATGCAGGTCTAAAAAAAGACTAGAAGCGCACCATATAAAGAGATGGTCAGATTTTCCTCAGTTGAGGTTTGATCCCAATAACGGTGTAACATTATGTAAGAAGTGTCACAAAAAGGTGACAAATTCTGAGGACAGTTGGGAATCCCTTTTCATAAAGATTGTAGCGAGGAATAATGGCAAGAAGAAAAAACAATAAACATCCGTCTACTCACCAGAAGAGAAGAAGAGTATCTGCGAGATCTCCTAACCAGAAGGAGGTGCTAAGGCAAATAAAAGACAATGATCTTGTTTTTTGCGCAGGCCCCGCTGGAAGTGGAAAGACACATCTCTCTGTTGGCGCTGCAATCGAGTATTTTCTAAAGAACGAAGTAGAGAGAATAGTAGTAACTAGACCTATCGTTCAGGCTGGCGAGAGAATAGGGTTTCTTCCCGGAACAGCAGAACAAAAGCTAGACCCATATCTATATCCAGTTTTTGATGAATTTAGACACTTCATGTCTCACGAGGAGATAGCTTCCTGCAAGAACGAAAGAACAATCGAGATAGTCCCATTGGCATTAATGAGAGGAAGAAACTTTCATAACGCTTTTATCATAGGCGATGAGATGCAAAATGCTACATATGAGCAAATGAAGATGCTTATAACCAGAATGGGCATGGGCTCGAAGTTATTCATATCTGGTGATTTAAGCCAGTCGGATTTAGACCCTAGAGATCAAGGCGCTTTTGAATTTTGTTTAGAAGAACTGGACGGAATTGATGGAATAGGGATATCATATCTAATGAAAACAGATATTGTTCGTAACCCATTAATACCAATTGTTTTAGATGTTTTAGATGATGAAATATACGGTAATCAGAGATACCAGAGAGCACGACGATAAAGGCTGGCTTTTTGCAAAGTCATCGAGGTGCGAAGGAACCGAAACTTCAAAGCTAGATACCGGGGATTATAGTATCGTGGGTATGGAGGACTCCTTTTGCATTGAGAGGAAAGGCTCCGTTACTGAGTTTGCCAGAAATGTAACCGAGAATCGCTTTGAAAGAGAGCTAGAAAGATTAGAGTCTTTTGAGTATCCTTTCATTATACTAGAGTTTGACATGGCTGACATCCTTGATTACCCTAAAAATTCCGGCATACCATACAACAAGAGAAAACAACTGAGGTTTAGGGGCGCTTTTATACTAAAGAGGCTTATTGAATTTCAGATGAAATATAAGACGAAAATATTAATATGCGGGAGTAGGGGCAAGGAAGTTGCTTCTAGCATATTTAAAAGGGTTATAGAGCTTGACTCCTGAAAACATAGAACAAATACTACAAGAGTCCTATCTAGGTCTGGGTGACACCAGAGACCTAAAGGTCAAAAATTCTCTTACTACAGGCAGAGATGAATGGGCAGTTAACAACCCTGTATTAGAACTTACAAGGCATCTGAGGAATCCGGACAATTTTTCTTGGACTTGTAAGCATCTCCTCAACATAGACCTTTTGCCATTTCAGGTCGTAATCCTAAAAGAACTATGGACTAAGACCTTTCCTATGCTCGTTGCGACTCGTGGCGGAGGCAAAACTTGGATACTTTCTCTATACGCTTTATTAAGAGCGCTTTTATGCCAAGGTTCAAAAATCGTAATTGTGGGTGCTGCCTTCAGACAGTCTAAACTTCTATTTGAATATATGGAGACATTCTGGAGGAACGCCCCTATTCTTAGAAGCATAGTGGGTAGCGGCAAGCACCAAGGCCCAAAAAGAGATGTGGATAGATGCACGTTCTACGTTGGCGATTCTGTGATTATGGCTATTCCTATGGGCGATGGTACTAAGATTCGTGGTTTGCGCGCCAATTATATCATTGCAGACGAATTTGCATCAATCCCGCAAGAAATATACGAAACGGTTGTTCAGGGTTTTGCTTCTGTTAGCGCTTCTCCAGTAGAAGGCGTTAAGAATATGGCTAGAACCAAGACCCTTAAATCTTTAGGACTTTGGGCTCCAGAAGAAGAAGACCCAGAAGACGGTATAATAACCGATATTGGAAACCAGTCGATTCTCTCCGGAACAGCCTACTATGCATTTAATCATTTTGCCGACTACTGGAAAAGGTACAAGGCTATCATCGAAAGTGCTGGCCAAGAAAAGAAGCTTCAGGAAATATTCTCAGGCGAAGTGCCAGAGAACTTTGACTGGACAAAATACAGCATTATTAGGATACCTTATCATAAACTACCATATGGCTTTATGGACGAAACTCAGGTCTCTAGAGCCAAGGCTACAATACATAGCTCTATCTACCAAATGGAATACGGGGCATGCTTTTGTACAGACTCTGACGGATTTTTTAGAAGATCTCTTATTGAGTCGTGCGTATGCAAGCCCCCCATTGAGCTTCATAGTGGCCCAGTAGAGTTTCACGCGGTTA
>Ga0114933_10004919_pt1 | contig 12287 bp, 8 predicted proteins | sample 4SBtaG_FD_89691 | JGI IMG/M metagenome (GOLD analysis project Ga0114933, IMG submission 89691) | Deep subsurface microbial communities from Kolumbo volcano to uncover new lineages of life (NeLLi) - 4SBTROV12_W25 metaG | ecosystem: Environmental > Aquatic > Marine > Volcanic | place: Kolumbo...
CTGGATGACACGATCATCATGATGTCCGGCGAATTTGGACGAACGCCACGAGTCAACGGGAACGCCGGCCGAGACCACTGGCCGCAGGCGTCTTCCTTCTTCTTGGCCGGCGGTGGTTTCAAGCACGGTCAGTTCATCGGCTCGACGAATTCCCGCGGCGAGCGACCGAAAGATCGCCCTGTCGATCTGCAGCATGTCTTCACGACGGTCTACAAGCAGCTCGGCATCGACCCGGAAGTCGTCACACTGACCGACCCAAACGGGCGGCCGCAGTACCTGATGGAAAAACGCGAACTCATCACCGAACTTGTGTGACTATTACGAAAGGCCACACAGGAAAGCCTTCTGCGTTACGGCACAGAGGGCTTTTTCGTTTCCACGCGATTCTTGTTGCGTACCGGCGCATTCTGCCGGCCATCTTTCACCGCTGGGGCCCACAGTCAGAAGTGGTACTCGTCGATGTTATCTTCATCGAAAATCAACGGCGGCCCAAGGAGCACTTCGCCGTCACGCACCTCGACCCCCTTTAGCCGCCCGAAGTCACGCTTTCCCGACTCCAGCTTTGCCTTCGAAAGCGCATGAGCCACGTGGACCGTCAGGTAGCCCAGGTCGACCGCGTCCCACAGCAGAAACCGATCGACGCTGCCGTCTTTGACGTACTCCCGCATCAGGTCCGGCAGGCTGAGTCCCGTCACGTAGACTTCCTTGCGTGAGCCATCGCGGCACGCCTTCGCGGCGGCCGGCAGAGCAACCGAGGTGATGCCCCAGATGCCTTTCAACTTCAGATTGGCTCCGAGGGCTTCGGTCGTTTGTTCGTAGGCCTTCTGCTGATCCTCGCCTGGCGTCAGATGCTGGAGCATATTCATTTCCGGATGCTTTTCGGCGATGACCTTGTGCATGATCTCAATCCAGGTGTTCTGGTTGGAAGCCGTGGCCGTTCCGCTGACGATCAGATAGTCACCTTCGAGTAACTCGCCGCGCCCTTTCACTCCGTCGACCATCAGTTGAACAAGAGCTCTGCCAAGCTCATCGTTGTCGGCTTGGTTCACGAAGGCGGTCCGCTCCGAGAGCTTCGCATTGGCATCGGTGTCCCAAGTGATGACGTCCGAGCCCAGCTCGCGGGCTTCTTTCAGTGTCTTTGAAACGGCTTCAGGATCATTCGGCGCGACGGCCAGCACGTCGACTCCCTGGGTCAACCAGGTATTGATCATGCGAATCTGGTCTTCCGAACGCGCCTCGGTCGGACCGTCGTAGATCAGAGTGATGCCCAGCTCCTTCGCCGCCTCTTCGGCTCCCTTCTGCGTCGCGTCGAAATACCCGATGCCGACCAGCTTGGGCATCACCCCAATCGTCATTGACGAGCGGCCGTCAGGTACTGTCTCGCCAGGCTCGGGAGTTTCTCCGTCGCAGCCAGCCAGAATTGCGGTGAAGAGGACAGCAGACAGAATTGCAAGAGAAGAATTGCGCATGACTCTTTCCATGAAATGCAGGAACAGCAGCGGGAAACCCTACTCTTTCTGCAGCCGCTCGTTCCAGACTGCAAGGCCGATAAGCAACAGACCTGTCGTGACGAGACGCGATTCGGCTGTCAGAAACGCAACGCGCGAGCTCAACAGATTCAGGCCAATGTCCAGCAGTGCGACCACTCCCAGTCCGACCAGCGTCTGCAGCACGCCGCCTCGGCCACCAGTGATCAGCGTGCCTCCGACCACGACACAAGCAATGACCTGAAGCTCGACGCCACGGAACGCATCCGGCACGGCCGTGTCGTGCTGCATGCAGGCTGCAATGGCGACCAGCGAGGCCACCAGTCCGCTGACTGTGTAGAGAGCGAAGTCAACTCGACGGTCAGGCACAGCCGCAAAGCGAGCTGCCGTGCGGTTGTCTCCGACGGCGAAGCACCAACGTCCGAATATCGTCGCATGAACCACAACGAGGCCCGACACCGCGACAACTCCCAGCAGCCAGAACTGATTCGAGACACCGCCCAGTCGGCTCAATTCACAGAACGATTCCGGGAACCCGGTCACTCGCTGCGTGTCGGAAATGATCATCGCCAGACCTCGGAAGAATGCCATCGTGGCGAGCGTCGCGACGAGCGGCGACAGCCCGGCGACGACCAGTCCCCCGTTGAGCGCTCCCGCTCCGGTGCCAGCGACAATCGCCCCAAACACGGACAAGCCGATCGGCCAGCCAGCTTCCTGATAGAGAGATCCCAGAACGACACCGCTCAACGCGGCGCTCGATCCCACCGACAAATCGATTCCGCCGGTCAGAATGATCGCGGTCATCACGATGGCCAGAGCCCCGACCTCGGCCCACGGCACGAGCACCCGCAACAGCAACAGCGGTCGCGATGTCTGGCTCAGCACAAGAACCAGGCCAGCCAGCAGAAGCAGGACCGGCAGAGAGATGGCGATGATCCGGCGGAGTACCTGAGAGCTCATTCCGATCGCCTCCGCCAGACGAGGTCGAAAAGGATCGCGGTGAGCAGTATGGCCCCGACGGCGAGGTCCACCTGCTGCTCGGCGATGCCCCAGCGGACCAGAGCACTATTCACGAGCCTCAAAAGCAGCGCTCCCAGAACCACGCCGACGACTGTTCCGCGACCGCCCGTGATCGCGACACCCCCGATGACGGCAATCGTGATCGCCTGAAGTTCCCAGCCAGTGCCGAGGTTGGCCTGCATGTGTCCACTGATCGCTAGCTGGACGACGCCAGCCAGCCCCGCGAGGAATCCGCCCACACCGTACGCCGTCAGCCAGCTTCTTCGATGCGAAATCCCCGCCTGCCGGGAAGCCGTTGGACTTGAGCCGAAAGCGTAAAGATGCCGACCGCTGCGAGTGTGTTTCAGCCAGACGAAACTCGCCACAAGAACGACCGACGCCAGCAGAATGACTCCTCGAAAACCGCTCGCCGGATCGATCGCCATTCGACTGAAAACGAAGGGCAGATCGCCGACGGATTTGCCGCCGCACAGCATGATCACCAGCCCGCGGTAGATCGTCATGGTCCCCAGCGTGACCACGATCGGGTGAACTCGACCAGCAAGAGAGATGACGGCGTTGGCCAAGCCACCAGCTGTGCCAACGGCGACTCCAGTGAGACAAGCCAGCGGAATCGAGACCGCAGGAGAAAGGCCCGTTTTCAGAACGAGGCTCGCTGAGACCGCCGACAGACCAACAAGGGCTCCGATCGAAATGTCGATGCCGCCGGCAAGGAGGACTGTCGCGGCGGCCAAACCGAGCAGTGACCAAACAGAGGCGTTTGTCAGCAGACTGGCAAAACTGAATCCGTCGCTGGTGGTAGCGAGCCAACCGACAAGCAGCGCGACGATGACGCCGAGGGCTGTTTCCGTCTGGGCTCGACGGAAGAGGCTTGTCTGGCGTGAGGCTGCCGAGTTGCTTCGCGGCCCCCTTACCCGCCCTTCGGGCGCCCTCTTCCCCGAGGGGAGAGGGGACGGAGAATGGACTGAAGAGGGCTCGACCGGAAAGGCGGCGTCCGCGATTTCCCGGGCGGAGGACTCACGCGGGTTGAACTCGGCGGAGATTCGCCCCCCGCGGAACACCAGGACCCGGTCGGAGTTCTCAAGCACCTCGGGCAGTTCCGAACTGATCAGGATGACCGAGCACCCCTCCCCTGACAGGTCTCGCAGCAGCGAGTGAATTTCGCGTTTCGACCGGATGTCGACGCCGCGTGTTGGCTCATCCAGAATCAGAATTTTGGGCGAGGTCAGCAGCCAGCGACCCAGCACAAGCTTCTGCTGATTGCCGCCAGAGAGCTGGCCAATGGTTTGCCGGTCTGAATGACAACGGACGCTCAGATTTTCGATCTGACTGAGCGCGGCCGCTTTTTCGCGGGAAGGAATCGCAAATGGCCCGGCAGCCCAGCAGGCAAGGCTGGCCAGCACGGCGTTCGCGCGACTCGACAGGCCGCGGCACACTCCCTCCCGCAAACGGTCCTCGGGAACGAAGGCGATTCCGGCGTTGGCCGCGTCGCGAGGCCTACGAATCGAAACCATGTGCCCGTCGACTTCGATCGAGCCAGCGGATGGCTGATCGAGGCCGAAGACTGTTCGGGCCAGTTCAGACCGCCCCGCCCCAACGAGACCGTAAATGCCAAGCACCTCTCCCGGCGCGACTTCCAGCGACACGTCGGAGAATCGCCCCGCCTTGTGCGAGAGCCCGCGCGTTCGCAGTCTCGGCACAGATGCGTCTTGCTCGGAAGCCTGAACGGAGGGCCGATTCGAGGTCTCCGTCTCGCGTCCGACCATCAACTCAACCAGTTGTGGCTGATCGACCTCACGCGTCTCCCCCGACCAGACTCGCTCACCATCACGCAACACAGTCAGGCGATCGGTCAGTCGGAAGATTTCTTCGAGACGGTGTGAGACGTACAGGACGGCCGCTCCGCGTTTTTTCAGACGCTCGATCTGAGCGAACAGCCATTCGACTTCGGGTTCGCTGAGGGCACTGGTCGGTTCGTCCAGAATGACGAGTTTTGACTGCTGCTGCAGGGCTGCCGCAACCTGGCACATTTGACGCTGGGCAACGCTGAGCGTTGAGGCAAGGCGAGAGGGCTCGATGGATTCGCCTAGTGACTTGAGCAACTCAGTCGCCCGGCGGTTGATTTTGCCTCGATCAACGAGGCCCCACGAGGCCCGCGGCAGGCCCGCCTGAAGAGCCATGTTTTCGGCAATGCTCAACGTCGGAAACAATTCGGCTTCCTGATGAACTGTTGAAATCCCCGCTTGGCGAGCCTCGACTGGATTCGCAAATTCGCAGACGGTCCCCTCAAGCCCAATCGTTCCCGAGTCCGCAGTGAGAACGCCGGAAAGAACGTTGATCAGCGTACTTTTTCCGGCTCCGTTTTCGCCGACGAGGCCGTGAACCTCGCCCCGCTGGAGTGTGAGCGACGCGTCTGCAAGCGCACGGACGCCCGAAAAAGTACGGGTCAGGCAGCGGATTTCCAGCAGCGGGTCAGTCACGGTGGCGGTCTTTGAAGGGGTCTCGACCAGAATATCGCAGACGGGCACGCAGCAGTAGCAGAGTGCCTGATGCCGCGCCACTTTCACGTTGCTGCGATTTCACGATTTCTGATACAAGTCGGATAATGGCGGGATGCCGTCTGTTTCCTCGTTTCGCGAAAAGGATTTCGCGTGATCAAACCGATTTTCCGCGATCCGAAAACCACGATCCGTCGAATCCTTCCCGCAGCCGTGGCCCTTGCGCCCGTGCTGCTTAGCCTGGTCTTCCAAGCAGCAGGACCCCGGCCTGCATTTTCTGAGCCGGCAAAGCCAAAGCCACCTCTCGCATTTCATCAGTACATGGTGAACCTCGGCGAGGTCGAGTCGAAGCGGATTCACGACGCTCGATTCTGGATGACAAATCTCGGCGAACACGAACTGGAAATTCGCGATATCAAAACGAGTTGCGGATGCCTCGCCGATCAGCTGGAAAAGAAAACCGTTCTCCCCAACGAGACAACTGATCTGGCCCTCTTCATCCGAGCCGCCAATCAGTCGTACGGCTCGAAGCACTACACTGCGACGGTGACGTACGGTCCGATTGATTCGCCAGAGACAGATTACATTTCGGAAGTCGCCTTCCGCCTGACGCTGCCAGAGCAGACGGTGACGCTGAATCCCCGTGTGCTGATTATGCATCAGTACCAGGGAAACCGCGTGACACACCAGGTGGACGTTAACGATCTGCGGGACCGCCAGCTGCGAGTACTCGGTGTGTCGTGCGAGGCCGAGTACATCGATGTCGAACTTGTTCCGTACAACGAATTGGCTCCAGGCTCACGTCGCAATGGCCTCGTCGCTCAACTGAGAGTGACGGCTTCCGGCGTTCCCCCAGGTCCGCACGAGTGCGTCGTTCGAATTCGAACGAGCGATCCCGAGTTTGCCGAGATGACGCTGCCGATGCGGATCTACGGACCGCAGACCGGTACCGAAGCAACAAGGCCTATTCCTGATCGAATCCAAGAATGATCATCCTTCCTCTTCCGGGAACTCCCATGGCTATCAGACTGGCCGTCGTTTGTGCTCTCTTGGCCGCCTTGATCGACTCAGCAGCTACGGCTGCCGATCGCACGAACACCGTTGCAGAACCGCAACCGTCGACAGCTCCAACCTGGGCATTGAAATACCGTTTCAAAAAAGGTGACGTCTTCCATTTTCACGCAAAGTCCAACTCGCGAATGAAAGTCACTGCGGGGCAGGTCGCCCAAGTGCTGTATGAAACGCGGGAGTCGTTCAAGCACTATCGCGTCGTCGAAGTCAAAGAGGACGGATCATCCATCCTTCAGCCGATGATCGATCGAGCCATCATGAAGGCACGGCCGGATGACAAACCCTGGATCATCTGGGACAGCCGTTCTTCGCGACAGGTGCCTCGCCGGTTTCAAAACGTCGCAAAGGGAATTGGAACGCCGACTGTCCAGGTTCACTACAGCCCGACCGGGAGAATTCTCGATGTCAAAGCGATCCAAGACAAAGCCGCAAACGGCACAACGAAGCCAACTCGACCGGTATCGGGCGAAAAGGAAGTGGAACCAAACGACGACAAATCTTCGTACACCTTCCTGGTTAAACTTCCCGATGAGCCAGTCGCAGTGGGACAATCATGGGACGATGACTTCGTCGTGGAAGTCTCGCCCGATCCGGACCTGTCGCGCAAACTGCGAAAGAACATCGACATTCGCCGAACTTACACGCTGGACAAAATCGAAAGAGGCATCGCAGAGATTTCCTTCAAGACATTTGTCAAGAAGCGAATCAACGACCCGATCATTCAGGTGCAACTGATCTCGCGATCGCTGACCGGAAAAGTCCGCTTCGATATGGAACGTGGGCTGATTCTGGACTGGTCCAGTGCCGGATCGGGCGAGGTCTTTAATCCGTACGGCAACAGCTCCCACGTGGAAAGTGCGCTGCAGAGTCGTGAAGTCTACTCGAGCCGTTCGCTGTCTTCGCTAAAGCCCGTCATTGCGAGCGGCCCCCCTGGTGCCGCTGGACCACCACGTCGCCCGAAATTCTGATTCCGCGCGAGGGCCTGCCGTGACGACATTTCGCGCGGACAGTTCCCGGCCAGTAGTGATTCTGGGAGCCGGCGTCCAAGTGCTGACGCTGATTGGAAGCAAGCTGACGACCTGCCGGGAAGTCGCCGAACTGATCCTCGACGAAGGATCACAAAAAAACCTCGTCCGATCGGACTCGCGCATTGTGCCGGGTGGCGAGGACTGGCCGGATTCGCCCGACGCGATAGAGCAACACCTGCGGCAACTCTCGGCGCAGTACGACCTGACGGAGACTCTGACGCTCACAGTGTGGTCGCTCATCGAAAACCGCTTTGACGAGTTGGCCTGGTTTCTAGCCGAACCCGGTCGCCGACACCGACATTCCGCTCGATGGTCGATCCCGCACGAATTCGCCACGAGGTTGGATGACCTCGTTGAGCGGCGGTTGATGCTGACGATCTCCAGCCGGCTCTGCCGTGCAAATCTCGGCGAACTCGCCGCGCAACTGATGGCAGCCGGACACCTCAAACCACATGAAGTCGAAGTAACAATTGATGAAGCCACAAAACGGCTTCGCCATTACTATGGCAAGTCGCTGACGCCAACTGCCTGACAGGACACCGGATGGCTATCGTTGACATTAACTGGAATCCGACCCGCAAAGAACTGCGCTGGTTTGCCGGACTGCTGATCATCTTCTGCGGCATTGTTGCGTGGATGGTGGACAAATCCTCGCAGTCCGTGGCCTCAACACTGCCGCAGACGATTTCGCCGTTCGCCATAGCGATTGCCGTCGCGGGAGCGGTCATCGGCATCACCGGCCTGACTCGGCCCGACTGGGTACGGTACGTCTACGTCGCCTGGATGGTTGCCGTCAGTCCAATCGCGTTTGTCGTCTCCAACCTGATTGTGGCCATCGTATTTTATCTCGTTGTAGCTCCCATCGGTTTTGCTATGAAACTCGTTCGCCGAGACACGCTGCATCTGGAATTTCATAACGAGACGAACTCGTACTGGCAGGAGAAGCAGATGCCGAAGGAACCTCGCCGGTATTTTCGTCAGTATTGATGTGTGAGCCGGAAGCCGTGCGGAAGTGACAAATCCCGCGGCGTTCTCTACAAAAGAAGCATCCTCACCACCGCTCTCCGGAGACCCGCCATGTTCGCTCGCCGAGTCGCATTGTCGCTGGCCGTCTGCTTCGCCATTTCCCTTTCGTTGCAATCCGTCTCGGCGGAATCCAACTGGCCGCGATGGCGGGGACCTCAGCAGGACGGGCACACGACGGAAACCGGCTTCCCGAAAAAGTGGGACAAGTCCAGCGTCGTCTGGAAGAAAGCTCTACCGGGCGAAGGCCAGTCGGTTCCGATCATCTGGGGCGACCGGATTTTTCTGACAACAGCTCTCAACCGGGGAGCCGAACGTGTCGTCCTTTGCCTGGATCGGAAAAACGGCGACATCATCTGGAAGCAAAGCGTCTGGAAGGGAACTCCAGAACCCTCACACACGATGAACGGCTGGGCCTCGTCTTCCTGCGTCACGGATGGTGACCATGTCTGGACCTTCTTCGGCAAAGGCGGCGGCCTGTTCTGCTTCACCGTGGACGGAACTCTGGTCTGGAAGAGGAATCTGGGAGAATTCCCCGGGCCGTGGGGAACGGCAGCGAGCCCGATTCTCGTGGGCGAGCTTCTGATTCAGAACTGCGATTCCGACGGCGAGGGCTACCTGCTGGCCGTTGAGAAATCCACCGGCAAGACTGTCTGGACCGTTGAGCGGGAAAAGCAGCGCGGCTGGAGCAGCCCGATCATCATCGACGCAGCAGGCCGTCAGGAACTGGTCATCCAGGGTCACACTGGAATCCGCAGCTACGACCCGGCCAACGGCAAAGAGTTCTGGCGTCTGTCCGGCACGAAGGGACGTGGAACGCCCACTGTCACGCCAGCCGACGGGCTGATCTATGTTGTGCCTGGCCGAGGTCCCGCGACTTACGCCGTCCGGCCTGGCGGCTCCGGCGACATTTCGAAAACTCACGTCGCCTGGTCGGCTCCGCGGAGAGGTCGCGACCTGCCCTCTCCGATCGTCATCGGCAAGTTCGTCCTGGTCATGAGCATGCGAGGTGGAATCCTCAGCTGCTATGACTCGAAGACCGGTGATCTTCACTGGCAGGAGCGAATCGGCGGCACATTTACCGCCAGCCCGATTGCCTTTGAAGGGATCGCTGCGTTTGTTGCCGACGAGGGCCCGGCACTGGTCGTAGAACCTGGCAAAGAGCCGCAAATCACCGAGTGCGGCAGTCTGAAGGAAGCCGACGAAGAAATCTTCCGCTCGTCGATCACGCCGAGCGGCGGGCAGTTGTTCATCCGATCGACGAAAGTGCTGTACTGCGTCGGCAAGTGACGCTTAAGATGACCGCAGATTTGCCATCCTGACCCAGGATGCCCGGGCGAAGGAGTGCCCTCGACTCAATTGCGTGACAATTGCGGCCGCGCATCGATATCACTCTGCGGGTTCTCTCGATGAAAAACCGATTCGCTTATCGCCTGGGGGCGAGCGTTCTGCTTGCCGGGCTCCTCGTTTCGCCTTTCAGTTCAGTCCGAGCTGACGAAGGGGACGACAATTACAAACTGGCTCTCGGACTTTACAAGGACGAGCGTTGGACGCTGGCGGAAACAGCGTTTCAGAATTTCCTCACCAGTCATAAGGATCACCCGCGAAGTCCCCTTGCGCGACTGTACCTCGGCCAGGCTCAGGTTCAGCTGAAGAAGTACGGAGCCGCCCGGTCGACTCTGCAGAACTTTGTCAAGAAGCACCCCACCAGCCGCGACGTCCCGCACGCTGAGTACCGTATCGCCGAGTGCAGTTATTTTCTGGGCATGCTGGAAGACGCGGAGAAAGGGTTTGCAGCATTCACAAAGGACCACGAGAAAGATCCGCTCAACGAAATGGCGTGGGCCTATCTGGGTGATTCGCAGCGACGCCTGAAGCAATACGACAAAGCAGCCGCAAGCCTCAAAACATCGCTCGATCTTTTCCCGAAAGGACGCATGGCGGACGAGGCCCGATTCGGACTCGCCCAGTCGACCGAGAAACTCGAAAAGATTCCAGACGCCATCGCTCTCTTTCGAGAAGTCGCAGCCGACGAGACTTCGAAGCGAGCGGCCGAAGCCCAGCTGCAGATTGGAACGCTGCTTTTCCGCGGAAAGAAATTCGCGGACGCAACGACCGAGTATCAGAAGCTGCCCGAAAGTTTTCCGGACAGCACACTCGTTCCGACCGCCTGGCTGAATTCAGGCTTTTCGCTTTATGAGCTCGGCGAGTTTCAGAAAGCGATGTCGGCTTTCGACAAGGCGGAAAGTGGTTTCGAAAGCCGGGCGAAAGATCGCTCTCAGTTCATCACGGCTGGCTACTGGAAGGGGCTTTGCCTGAAAGCCCTGGAGGCTTACGAAGACGCCGCAAAGGTGCTCGCCACAGTCGCGGAATCCGGCAGCGAAGATCCGCTCGCCGAGTCCATCCTCTACCAGCTGGCCGACTGCACGTTTCGAGCCGGCAATCTACAGCAGGCCGAGCAGAGATTTCTGGTTGTGACCAGTCGCTGGCCCAATGGACGCTACGGCGACCACGGTCTGTACTTCGCGACAGAGTGTGCGCTGGAACTGGCGACGGAGCAGAGTGGCGAGGATCGGAAGACACACCTGCAGACGGCTGGCCTGCTGCTCGACAAATTCGAGCGAGAATACGAGAAAAGCACGATTCGGTTTTCGCACGACATGCAACGCGGCCACTTCCTCGTACTGCGCGACGAGCCCGGCGACCTGAAGGCGGCGGAGGAACTTTACAACCGGATCATCAGCCGCAGCCAGCGATCTCAGACACGCGGTGAGGCGAGATTTGAGCTGGCTCGGCTGCTGAAAAACAAGGGCGATTCGAAAGCTGCCCTCGCGATGATCACGCCACTGGCTCGTGAGGTCATGGCCGACGCGACAATTGGTTTTCCAGAGGCACTGATTCTCTACTCGCATCTGGCTCTTGCCGAAGGCGACTTCGGGACCGTTCGCGATGCCGCCGACAATTATCTGAAAGCCAACGCGGCCGGAGACAATCGCGATCAGGCGTGGGCCTACCTCGCAATGGCGTCAGCCCGGGCGAAAGACTGGCAGGAAGCAGACCGGGCCACCGGCCTGTTGCTCAGCGACCACGCCGCCAGCCCGATTGTCTCGCGCACGATCAACTCGGTCGCCGAGACGGCGTACGACAGCAAGAACTGGGAGGAAGCGATTCGCTTTTTCACAATCCTCAGCAAGACCGGCGAAGAGTCTCCCTTCTTCCCCGTGGCTCAGTCGGGGCTCGGCTGGAGCCACTTCAACAACGGCAACTTCGAAGCAGCCGCTACTCACTTCGGCATCGTCGTCGAGAAATCGCCGAAGCACGAAACAGCTCCCGAAGCCGGCTTCAAGATTGGCGAGTGCCTGCTGCAGTCCAACAAGAAAGAGGAAGCCGCCAAAGCGTTTGAAGCGGCCTTTGCGAAATTCCAGCCGGCGCGGCGAGCGTTCCTGGCGGGAGTTCAGGCCGCTCGGGTTTACGTCAACCTGGCGGATATGAAGTCAGCCGACGCAGCTTACTCGGCCGTCGACAAGGCGTTTCCGGAAATCACTGAGCACGATTTGGTGCTCAACGAGTGGGCTCTGCTTCGCTACGAGGCGGAAGACTACGACGGTTCCGACAAGCTGTTTGCCCGTCTCGTCAAAGAACACCTGGACAGCGGTTTTGCCGACAACGCCCGCTTCAATCTCGCCGAAAGCGATCTGGTGAATGGCAAAGAAAAGAAAGCGGCCGAGGAGTTTTCAGCACTCGCCGCAGACAAAAAGGCCGACGTCGACGTGCAGACGGATTCGCTCTACCGGCTGGTCGGAATCGCGGCCGGAAACGAGTACTGGAAATCAGTCGTTGAGCAAGCCGGGGAACTCAATCGGCGTTTCGAAAAGAATCGGTATCGCCTGGAGATGCTCTTTCAAAGCGGCAACGCTCAACTGAATCTGGCGATGTTCACGAAAGCCGAAGCGACACTCAAGATGGTTCTCGCCGAACGACAGGCTGGCGAAGCCACGAAGTCGGACTGGTTACCTCACACTTGGGTGCTGCTGGCTGAATCGCAGGTTCGGCAGAAGTCCGACCCGAAGAAAGCCACGGAAACGCTCGCGACGGCGAAGGATTTTCGAGACCAGAACCCGCACTCGCCACTCACCTACCGCATTGATGAGATCGCCGGC
>Ga0114933_10004921_pt1 | contig 12287 bp, 13 predicted proteins | sample 4SBtaG_FD_89691 | JGI IMG/M metagenome (GOLD analysis project Ga0114933, IMG submission 89691) | Deep subsurface microbial communities from Kolumbo volcano to uncover new lineages of life (NeLLi) - 4SBTROV12_W25 metaG | ecosystem: Environmental > Aquatic > Marine > Volcanic | place: Kolumbo...
ATGACATATACAGCTCACCTGGATTACAAAAATCGTATGTAGTTAATGATGTTTTAGAAGACTTTAAATCTAAGGAAGGCCAACACATTGAAATTTTAGATTTAGAACAGTTTGGAAAATCATTATTTATAGACGGAGAAATACAAGTTGCTGCAACTGATGAACATTTATACAGCTCAACTTTCGTTGGCGCTGGACTTAATTTAAATAATTATAATGAGAGAGCAGCAATTATTGGTGGAGGCGATGGAGGAGTTGCAAGAGAGTGTATTTCTAAAAACTTCAACTTTATTGATTGGTATGAACTCGATCCTGAAGTAGTAGATATCTGCAATAAGCACCTGGGTGATATTGGAAAAAAAGCCACAAAAAAAAATTCAGTTAAATGTGTATGGGGAGATGCTTTTGAAAGTATAAAATTTATTGATGATGATACATACGATCATATTTTTGTTGATCTAAATGACGATCAATTTTGTATTGATCTTGCTGCAAAAAATATGGACTCTATGATCAGAATTTTAAAACCTAAAGGTGTAATTACTGCGCAAGTTGGTAGCCAAGACAAAAAACCTAAACAGGTTGATAACTGGCTAAATGTATTTAATCATCATTTTGGAAATACTAAATTATCTAGAGTTTATATCCCAAGTTTTGATTGTTCCTGGAACTTTTCATCGTCTATAAATCATTAATTTATCTTTTTTAATTATTAAATTTGTGAAATAATTACTTTTAATTAAAGGAGAAAATAATGAATATATTTAAAAAAACTATTTTAACAGTTCTTGCTTCTTTATTAGTTGTTGGTAACGTTTATGCTGATAAAGTAAAAATTGGAACTGAGGGAGCTTATCCTCCGTGGAATTCAAAAGATGCTTCAGGTAATCTTATTGGTTTTGAGGTAGAGTTAGCAAATGAGCTTTGTGCAATCATGAAATATGAGTGTACTATAGTGGAACAAGATTGGGATGGGATGATTCCAGCTCTATTAATGAGAAAATTTGATGCAATTATGGCTGGAATGTCAATTACCGCTGAAAGACAAAAAACAATCACTTTTTCACAAGGTTATGCAGACGAAGTTGCGTCACTTGCAGTTATGAAGGGTTCAAGTTTGGAAGGTATGGACACACCTGAAGGAATTAATTTAAATTTAGGTGGATCAGATGTTAAAAAAGCTCTCTCAACTTTAACTGGAGCCCTTGCTGGTAAAACAGTTTGTACTCAGACAGGTACTATTCATCAAAACTTCTTAGAGTCTGGAGATGTAGGAAGTGTAAATGTTAGAACTTACAAAACTCAAGATGAGGTAAACTTAGATCTTACTTCAGGAAGATGTGACGTTGCATTAGCTGCGGCAGTTGCATTTACTGATTATGCAGATAAATCTGGAGAGACAGTTGTGCTTGTAGGACCAACTTTTTCAGGTGGTGCTTTTGGTAACGGTGTAGGTGTTGGAATTAGACAAGGTGGAGATGATGCCATCGGAAAAAGAGACGCTAAACTTCTTAAAGATTTCAACAGAGCGATTAATATAGCTAGAAAAAAAGGTATTATTAGCAAGCTTGCTATTAAACACTTTGGTTTCGACGCTTCTATGTAATTCTTTAGATTTGGCGACTATATTATATAGTCGCCAATCTTTATGGAACTTCTAGCATTTGGCAAAACCGGGTGGGGTGACGAACTATTTTACGCTACCCTAATGACTGTTGCTGTATCAATTACAGCAATGTTAATTGGTTTTTTATTTGCTTTAATTTTTACTCCTTTAAAATTATCTAAATACAAATCATTAAACTTGGCTGGAAATTTTTACACCACAGTTATTCGAGGTGTACCCGAGCTACTTGTTATTTATCTTTTCTTTTTTGGAGGTAGCGGAGCAATTATGTATGTAGCTTCAATATTTGGATATTACGAATATATAGAGATAAATGCATTTATTACTGGATCAGTAGCAATTGGTATAATTTCTGGAGCATATTCTACAGAGGTATTTCGTGGAGCAATTCAATCAATAGATAAAGGCCAGTTTGAAGCTGCAAAGGTATTAGGGGTAAGTAAATTTACTCAATTTTATAAAATAATTTTACCTCAAATGTTAAGACTAGCTATTCCAAATTTAAGTAACGTTTGGCAAATTACTTTAAAAGATACCTCTTTAATTTCGGTAACAGGCTTAGTTGAAATAATGAGACAATCCTATATTGCAGCAGGATCTACAAGAGATCCTCTATTCTTTTATTCATTTGCTGCAGTTTTATATTTATTACTCACGTATTTGAGTATGAAATTAATTAACAAATTAGAAGCAAAGTATAGCAGGGGGTACTAATGGATTTTGAATTAATGATCACTAGCTTTCCTAAACTTTTGGGCGCATCCGTCATTACTTTAAAATTATTATCTGCCTCTTTATTTTTTGGTTTGTTTATTGGGCTGTTGTTTGCAATTTTAAGATTAAATAAAAATGTATTTATCAATAAGTTTGCTTATGGCTATTCCTATGTTTTCAGAGGTACTCCATTACTGGTTCAAATTTTTATTATTTACTTTGGACTTGGACAAATAGAATATTTAAGATCAACAATATTATGGGTAATTTTAAAAGAACCCTATTGGTGTGCAATTATAGCTTTTACTTTAAATACAGGCGCCTATACATCTGAAATATTAAGATCTGCGTTTCAAACAATCAAACCAGGAATTATTGAAGCCGGAAAAAGTCTAGGTATATCAAACAAAATAATCTTATATAAAATTCAAATTCCAATAGCGATTAGACAATCATTACCTGCCTATGGGAATGAAATAATATTAATGATGAAAGGAACCTCTTTAGCAAGTACTGTAACTTTAATGGATCTAACAGGAGTTGCCAAGTATATTATTTCTACAACATTTAAGCCAATTGAAGTATTTATTGTAGCAGGAGGAATATATTTATTTATGACTTTTGTAATTCACAACGTGATAAAGTTTTTAGAAAAGAAATATTCTTTTAATAGCTAGTATATTCTTTAATTTCTTTAATTTTAGACCCTGTATGATTATTAATTTCTAATTTAATTTTTGCACGATCGTCATTTAAAAAATGAACATCTCTAGAAAGTTTCACAAATTTATCAGAAAATTCTTTATCTTTTTCACACTGTCGTTTGTCATCTTCAATAACCCAAAGTTTTGCATTAATATTTTTTAAGGTTAGAAAAAGGTCGTTTAGTTTTGGATCGGTTTTAACATTTTTATTTAATTGCTCAGTAAGTATTGAATGCTCATTTTCAATAAATTTAAGTTTTTCAGGATCTTTAATTTTTTCTTTTTTTATCTCTAAAATAGAAACTTTATCGAGTAACTCACCGACCGACACTTCAACTAGAATTTTATTCATTAAAAAATATACTATGTTAAGTTGTTACAAATATGTCTAATATTTTAATAATTAAACACGGTTCTCTAGGTGATATAGCTCAAGCAAGTGGGGCAATTCAAGATATTTCTGAAAGTCATAAAGATGATCAAATTCACTTATTAACAACTAAACCTTATTTTGAACTATTTAAAAAAAATCCCTATATAAAAAATGTAATTTTAGATAAACGATTATCAAAAATAAACTTGATTTACTTATATTCGTTAATGAGAGAGTTAAAAAAATATAGTTTTTTAAAAGTATACGATCTTCAAAATTCAAGTAGAACATCTTTTTATAAAAAAATATTATTTCCTAAGGCATCAAAAGATACTTGGTGCTCAACTGATACTACATTGCCAGAAGGTACGACTAAAAAAGATTTTGATAAAGACTCGGTCTTAGAAAGATTTAACCATCAATTAAGAAATTCAAACATAGATACCAAACATACAAAAAAGCCCGATTTTTCATGGAGCTCAAGTGATATTACCCAAATAAAAAATTATTATAAGCTTGAAAATTTTATTATTCTTTTTCCTTTTTGCTCACCACATTTAACTTCAAAGAAATGGCCTTATTATAATGATTTAATTGATTTGATTAAAAAAAAATTTGAATTTTTCAAAATTGTTGTTGCACCAGGCCCTAACGAAATTGATGAAGCATCAAAAATAAATGCTTTATGTATTTTAGATAATGGCAAGGCGCTTGATATTTCTCAATTATCATCATTAATCAAAAGTAGTTCATTCGTAGTTTCCAATGATACAGGTCCTGCGCATATGACAGCACACTTAGGATCTAAAGGAATCGCTTTATTTGGATCTCACACAACTCCTTTTAAAGTAAGTATCGAAACAGATAACTTTAAAGCAATTCAGGTCCCAGATTTGTCAAAGCTTTCTGCTGAAAAGGTTTTTCAAAGACTCTCTGAAATTATTTTTTAATTTTTTCTGTTATTCTTAAAAATATAGGAACTGTGAATAGTATGAAAAGTAATCTAATTATATGGTGAAAAGCAACAAAGTCTGGGTCTAAATCAAAAGCAATTGCTATAACAGCCACCTCATAAATTCCTCCAGGACTAAAAGATAATATTAAAGTTAAAATATTTGTGTCAACAAATAATGTTGCAACATAGGCTGCAACTAAACCTAATACTACCAAAATAGTAGTAGCCACAATACTATGAAGAGAATTATTAGCTATCTCTTTAACAGTTTTCTCAGCAAACCTGCAACCAACTGAAGAGCCAAGTATAAGTAGACAAAAATTTACTGTTTCATCTGGCAGTTTATATGTAGCTATATCTGTAACTTGTAACAAACCGCTCGCAAATAATGTTCCAGATAACAAAGCTGCAGGAATTTTAATTTTTTCGAAAATAAAAATAAAAAATAAAGATGCAACAATAAGTAAAAATAAATTAACATGATTTTGAGCTAAATAATTGAGACTATCATCGAACAAAACATCGTTTTCAGTATTATTTACTATAATAAATGGAATTACGGTTATTATAATAATTAATCTAATTAGATGAGATGTTGCTACTTGAGATAAATCTGTTTTTTCATTCTCGGCTAAGATCATTAAAGGTCCTAATGCACCAGGAGCTGCTGAAAATATTGAGGCTTTTTCACTATAGCTTGCAAACTTTTGAAGATATTTAGCAACAAATAAAATACAAATTATTATGTAGATTAACATAATTAATGAAGTCCAAATCCAATCAAACATTTGATTAAATAGATTTTGATCTATGTAATTTCCAATATGCAAACCTAAAATTATTAAGATAAAGCTTAATACAATTTTAGGCATAATGATTTTTAGACCTGATAAAGCAGCAATTGATGTGACAATCATTGGTCCTAAAAACCAAGCCAAAGGAATGCTCAAATACTCTGTAAAAATTGCAGTGGGAACAGAGATCAAAATTACAATAATAAATTTTTTTGAAAAAACTTGTTTTAAATCTTCAAAATAAAAAGCAATGTCGTGTTTTATCATTCATTAAGCTTCTATCACCAACAATGCAAAAGATAAGAAAAATGTACTAACGAATTAAGTGAAATTATAGTTTTATAAAAATAAAAAAACAAAGATTTTAATAATTTTTATTAAGAAAAAAATTTTCAATTATGAGTTGTACAAACTAATTATAGGTTGCATTAATATCAAGACTATAATTAACTTATATTTTTAAACAAGAGAGGGAAATAATGAATAAAATAAATAAAATATTTTCAGTATTATTCTCAGCAATCCTATTACTCTCAGCAACAACTACAAGTTCAGTAGCAATTGAAAAATTGCACTTTGTAATCGGTGGTGGTGCAGGCGGTGGTTGGGATGGAACTGCTAGAGGTACTGGAGAAGCTTTGACAAAAGCTGGAATGTTAAAAAGTGCATCATTTGAAAATATGTCAGGTGGTGGTGGCGGTAAAGCATTAGCTTACATGATTAACACCAAACCAGCTAATACTGTTTTAGTTCAATCAACACCATTAGTGTTAAGATCAATTACTAGACATGAAGGTTATGTAAAAGGTAGCGGAACATTATCCTACAAGGATGTTGTGCCAATTGCTGGTGTAATCGGAGACTATGGTGCAATTGCAGTTGCAAAGAACTCACCTTACAAAAACTTTAAAGATGTAGTTGATGCATATAAAAAGGATCCAGGTTCAATTAAAATGGCTGGTGGATCAGTAAGAGGAAGTATGGACCATTTAATTGGTGCTTTAGCATTCCAGGCTGCAGGTGCAGATCCAAATGCTGTTGCATACATTCCTTATGATGCTGGTGGAAAAGCATTAGCTGGACTTTTATCAGGTGAAACTCAAATCATTTCAACAGGTTTAGGCGAATTGATGGGTGCAAGAGACCAAGTAAGAATTATTGGTATCACAGCTCCTTCAAGAGTTTCTGATGCACCAGATGCTCCAACTCTAAAAGAGCAAGGATATGACGTACAATTCGTTAACTGGAGAGGTTTCTTTGGCCCTCCAGGTATGAGTAATTCTGATAAAAAAGCTATTGCAAAAATGCTCGGCGATATACAAAAAACTCCTGAATGGGAAACTGTCAGAGCAAGAAATGCATGGGTTAATATTTATAATCCGGAAGGTAAGTTTGTATCTTTCTTAGAAAAACAAACTGAAGAAATGACAGATCTTATGAAAAAACTAGGCGTTATATAATCCTTAGGATTATTTTAAATTAGAGCAGTGAATATAAATACTACAAAAATTATATCACTGCTCTTTTTTGTATTTTCAGCATTCTATTTATATCTAGCATATCAAATTCAGGTTTTTTCATTCGATGAAAATGCACCATTTAATGCAAGAACATTTCCAATTTACTTAGGTTATGCTGGATTATTTTTTTCTGGATCAAAACTAATTTTACCAGATCCAAATACTATAAAGGTCAAACATAAAAACTTAGAGTATAAAAAAACAGGTACACTTATACTTATCGCAATTATTTATGGAGCTACAATTTTAAAAGTTGGTTATTTTTTAACAACTTCTTTATTTTTATTTACGTCTTATTATTTTTTAGGAGAGCGAAGATGGATCTTAATGTTTTTATTATCTTTTCCATTTGTAGCTGCTTTTATGTATCTCCTTCATGGTGTTCTTGATATTTATTTAAGAGATCCATTTTTACAATCAATTGGAGTTATGGGATGATTGATGGAATATTAATTGGATTAACAACTGCACTCACATTCCAAAATATATTAATGGTTATGGTTGGTTGTTTTTTTGGAACTATAATTGGAATGCTTCCTGGTCTAGGTCCGATGACTGCTATTGCTTTAATGATACCAATTACTTATGGTTTTGATCCTGCAACAGGATTGATTTTAATGGCTGGTGTTTATTATGGAGCAATATTTGGTGGATCTACCTCCTCTATATTATTAAATGCACCTGGAGTTCCTGGAACTGTTGCTACTTCATTTGATGGATATCCGATGGCACAACAAGGTAAAGCTGGAAAAGCTTTAGCTATTGCTGCATGGAGTTCGTTTGCAGGTGGAACATTATCTGCAATCTATTTACTATTTATGGCACCAAGTTTATCAAAAGTTAGTTTATCTTTTAGATCACCAGATTATTTTGCATTAATGATTTTAGGTTTAACAGCTATTGCAGCTTTTTCCTCTAAAGGTCAATTTTTAAAAGCAATGATGATGGTAGTGCTTGGATTAATGTTATCTTCTGTGGGTCAAGATAGTTTATCTGATATTACAAGATTTACATTTGATAATATGAACTTAACTGATGGAATTAGTTTCGTACTAATTGTGATGGCAACATTTGCGATGAGTGAAGCTTTAACAATTATTTTAAAAAGAAATGATCCAACTAGTGTTGCTAAACAAGTCTCTCTAACTGAACTTGGATCTATTAAAATTAATAAAGAAGAACGAAAAAAAATGTATAAAACAATTCCAAGATCATCAGTAATTGGTTTTTTAATTGGTGTGTTACCAGGCGCAGGTGCAACAATAGCTTCTTTTTTAGCTTATGGAATGGAAAGAAACGTAGTTAGTGATGAAGAGAAAGAAAAATTTGGCAAAGGAAGTGTAAATGGTTTGTCAGCACCAGAAACCGCAAATAACGCTGCTTGCTCAGGTTCTTTTGTACCGATGCTTACATTGGGAATTCCTGGAAGTGGAACTACAGCTGTAATGCTAGGAGCATTATTAGGTTTTGGAGTTCAGCCTGGTCCTAGACTTTATATGACTAATCCTGAAATTTTTTGGTCAATTATTATGTCTATGTATATTGGAATGGTAATATTGCTAATATTAAACTTACCTCTCATTCCTTATATAGCTAGAATTCTTGCTGTTCCTAAAAATTACTTAATCCCTTTAATTTTGTTTTTCTCAGTAACTGGAATTTATGTGATGTCATTTAATAATTTTGATATTTATCTAATGATTGGGATTGCTGTGGTTGCAACATTTTTAAGATTATATGATTTTCCTATGCCCCCATTAATTTTAGCTTTTGTACTCGGCGGGCTCATGGAGGAGAATTTGAGACGGTCTTTATTATTAAGCAATGGTTCATGGGAATTTTTATGGGATAGAACTTTAACGGCTTGTATTTTATTAACAACAGTGCTTATTGTTCTTTGGCATATTTACAAAACTTTTTCAAAAAAAAATTAATTTAGAATTTTTTTATATTCTTCAATAATTTTTGACCAATGAAATTTATTCACATATTCTTTTGCATTTTTCCCAAGCTCTAAATATTTTTTATTTTCCAACATTGAACTAATTGCGGAATACACTTCATCAAGACTGTTACCATCACATATTAAACCAGTTTTTTCATGATCAATTGCATCTACGGCACCACCATCTGTTCCACCAATTGATGGAATAGCGTATTGAGCAGCTTCCACATATGCAATACCAAAACCTTCAACTGATTTTTTATAAATTATTGAGGGCATTACAAAAATATGAGATTTAGCAATTAATGCATTTTTTAAATTAGTACTTATATCTTTAAAGAACATAACTTGATTTCCCAAATCTAATTCTTTGACTAAAGTTTTAATATTTTCTTCCTCATCCCCATGACCAATACAAACATAAACAATATCTGGATAAATTTGCTTAAGGTTTCTTAAAGCCATTATGATTTTTTCATGGTTTTTTCTTTTATCAAATCTTGAAACTGTGATTAATCTTGGTGATTTAATTTTAAGTAAACTTTCAACTTTATCCAACGATTTTTTATCTAATTCTTCTGCTGGATCTATGCCCGGATTTATAACTATTATTTTATCCTCGCTTATTCCACAAGTTACCGCTAAATTTTTTGTATATTTAGAGTTAGCAATAACTTTTTCACAACTGTTTAAAACTTTTACAACACGTTTGTTTATACTAGATCCTTTTGTGTGATTAATCTCTTTACTATGTATTAAGCAATATTTCTTTTTTAATGTTTTAATAAGCTCTAAACTTTTCCAATGATCAGCAATAATTCCTTCAATATTGTTGTCTTTAATATATTCATTAATTAATTGAGCTTTTCTATATTTTCTTAGAAGTTTTATTCCACTAACTCTTTCGATTGTAAAAGAGCACTGTTCATCAAAATCTTTATGCCCCTCAATAAAATCTGCAAAAACTTTTATCATAAAGTTTTTTGATAATTCTCTTGAAAGACCCCACATCAAATTTTGCATTCCACCCAGTTCAGGTGGAAAGGATCTAGTGACGATTAAATGCATCAATCATGTTTCCATTTAATGCCGCAACCAGCACTTGGAGTTTGTTCCTCTGGACCTTTTCCTGTCTCAGCCACTTGCTTCATAGCTTTTAATAAATCGCTTTCTCCGTCTCTTACAGGTATAAGTTTTTTTAATTCTCTTACTCGACCCCTATACTGAAGTTCTAAGTCTTTGTTATATCCAAAAAAATCAGGGGTACAAACAGCATCGTATTTCTTTGCAACTTCTTGAGTTTCATCTATTAAATATGGAAAATTAAAGTTATTCTCTTTTGAAAACTTTATCATATTCTCAAATGAGTCCTCAGGGTAGTTAACAGCATCGTTAGAACAGATTGCTATTGAATTGATCCCTATTTTTTTTAGCTCATTACAATCTTTAACGATATCCTTTGTAACTGCTTTTACATAAGGACAGTGGTTACAAATGAACATGATTAGAGTTCCATTTTCACCTTTAATTTCGTCCAACTTAAGAATTTTACCTTCAGTGGATTTTAACTCAAAAGGTATAGCTTTTTTACCAAAATCACATATTGGAGTTTGTATTGGCATATTGTAAGAATATATAAATTATGTTTTACGATTTAAAAGATAAAAAACCAAAAAACTCTGGCGAAAATTGGGTTGCACCCAATGCAACTATAATTGGAGATGTAACCCTAGAGAAAAACACAAGTATTTGGTTTAATGCAGTATTAAGAGGAGATTGTGAGAATATACTTGTTGGCGAAGGATCAAATGTTCAGGACGGCAGTGTTTTACACACTGATCCAGGTTATCCATTAATAATAGGAAAAAATATAACTATTGGTCATATGGTTATGCTCCACGGCTGCTCAATAGGAGATAATAGCTTAATTGGAATCGGTGCTGTCATATTAAACAATGTAAAAATTGGTAAAAATTGCATAGTAGGTGCAAAAGCTTTAATCACTGAAAATAAAGAAATACCAGACAACTCGTTGGTAGTAGGCTCACCCGGTAGAGTTATCAGAAAGGTAACAGAGGAAGAAAAAAAGGCTATATCTGAAAATACAAAGCATTATCAAGATAATTGGAGAAAATATTCTCAATCTATATTTTAAAAAATGCCAACTTATACAGTAACAAATTCAAATTTTAATTTTACTTCAAAACAACAAAAGAATTTAGCTGAAGGAATAACTAAAGTTCACAATGTAGTAACAGGAGCTAATACTTATTTTGCACAAGTAATATTTAATAAAACAAAAAAAAATAACCATTTCATGGGAGGAAAAAAAGTAAGAGAGCCTTCAATATTTTTACTTGGTCAAATAAGAGCAGGTAGACCAAAAAAAATAAAAGATAAATTAATTTCCCACCTAAGAGATATTGTAATTAAAAATTCTAAATTAAATGAAACGCAAATTTGGGTTTATATTGTTGATTTACCTCCATCTCAAATGATTGAGTATGGAGAGGTTTTGCCTGAGTCAGGAAAAGAAAAAATATGGTTCTCTAAACTTTCAAAAAAATTAAAAAAAAAATTGTCCAAAATAGGTCATTAGAAATTAAATAATTTTTTTTATAATTTAACAAGAAAAAATACAACTATAGATTGAAGAAATAATTGTTTTGTTTACAAGACCTTTAAATAGGTTTTTAATTTCAATTATATAAATGGTTAAAAAACCAAAAAAGACTAAAAAGAAAAAAAAGAAATTAGTTAAAACTTCTAGAAAAATAAAAAGTAAAAAAAAAGCTAAAATTAAAAAAGTTGGGACAAAAAAGTCTGCGACTAAGAAACCTTTAAAAAAAACTAGAAGATCTAATAACATCAATACTAATAACAAAACAAGAGGAGAGAATAAAATGAGTGCAGAAGCATTAAAAGTGTCATCAGCTCTAGATTCGTCTCATTTAAAAGTAGAATTTCCATATAAAGCTAAATATGGAAACTTTATTAATGGGAAATTTGTAGAGCCTTTATCTGGCAAGTATTTTGATAATCCGAGCCCGATATCAAATGAAATTATCTGTTCAGTAGCAAGATCAAATGAAAAAGATGTTGAGTCAGCATTAGATGCGGCTCATGCAGCTTTTAAAGAATGGGGAAAAACAGACATCACTACTAGATCAAATATAATGATGAAAATAGCAGACGTTCTTGAGCAAAATAAAGACATGCTTGCAGTTGCTGAATGTTTGGATAATGGTAAACCAATTAGAGAGTGTATGGCTGCGGATATAGCTTTAGTGATCGATCACTGGAGATATTTTGCAGGAGTAATTAGAGCTGAAGAAGGTTCTGTTGCTGAAATAAGTAATTCTCAATACTCATATAATATACCTGAGCCTTTAGGTGTTGTAGCTCAAATAGTTCCATGGAACTTCCCGTTACTTATGGCAACATGGAAATTAGCGCCAGCTCTTGCTGCAGGTAACTGTTCAGTTTTAAAACCAGCAGAACAAACACCAGCTTCTATCATGGTTATGATGGAGCTTATTGGTGATTTACTTCCTCCAGGGGTTGTAAACATTGTAAGTGGTTTTGGTTTAGAAGCAGGTAAGCCTCTAGCATCTTCAAAGAGAGTTGCTAAAGTTGCTTTTACTGGTGAGACTAC
>Ga0114933_10004926_pt1 | contig 12279 bp, 5 predicted proteins | sample 4SBtaG_FD_89691 | JGI IMG/M metagenome (GOLD analysis project Ga0114933, IMG submission 89691) | Deep subsurface microbial communities from Kolumbo volcano to uncover new lineages of life (NeLLi) - 4SBTROV12_W25 metaG | ecosystem: Environmental > Aquatic > Marine > Volcanic | place: Kolumbo...
CCGGGTCGTGCTGGATATCTCCAGCAAGCCGCCTTCGACGATTGAGTGGGAATGATCTGACCGGTCTTGTGGGATTCTTGTGGGGCTCAACCTCACGAGACCCAATGACAGTCATCAAACAACCCAACGGTACCTACCACGTCGAGTTCCAGTTCCTAGGGGATCGGGTCCACCGATCAGCCCGTACCCGTAATCGACAAGAGGCCCTCGGGTTTGAGGCCAGACTTCGACAGGAGCTCCTAGAAGTCGGGAACCACGGTCGGCCCATCAGGCGTCAGTCTATGACCTTGGGGGAAGCCACGCGGCGTTACTACGCGGACCACCTTGCCCCACAGGCGCGCCGGGAGAAGTCCCTGCAGGCGGAGCAGTACCTCCTAGAGCGTCTCTGTGTGCTCCTGGGCGGGCCCGATACACCCCTGGAGGACGTCGACAGCTCCAGGGTCTCCTCTCTTCGAAGCTGGCTCCTAGAGCAAGGGAGGGCGCCCGCCACAGTCAACCGGTACCTGGCCAGCCTCAGGGCGGTGCTCCGGAAGGCCGACCTAGAGTGGGGGATCGAGACGGCACATCCTGTGATCCGCCTCTCTAGGTTGGACAACGCCAGAACGCGGGCCCTCAGTTTCGAGGAGGAGGACCGTCTCATGCTTGCACTCGAACAGCGGCCCTGGATCAGTGACCTCGTGACGTTCCTGCTGGGGACCGGGGCGCGGCTCGGGGAGGCGTTGGGCCTCGACTGGACAGATGTTGACCTGTCTGTTTGTCGAGTGACCTTTTTTGTCACCAAGAACGGAGACCAGCGCTGCATTCCGCTACCTCCCTTCGTCACAGTCTTGCTAGTGCGAATGAGCCGGTCGGCGCTAGGTGGTGGCGCCGTGTTCCGCGGGCCCTACGGAACGCCCTACAAGCGGCCTCACGGTGCCTTTCGGTCTGCCTGTGAACGGGCCGGGATCGAGGATCTACGAATACACGACCTGCGGCACACCTACGCTACTCGCCTCGTCCAGAGAGGGGTCAGTCTCTACAAGGTGGGGAAGCTCCTGGGGCACCGCGACGTGAGGATGACTCAGAGGTATGCCCACCTAAACGTGGAGGACCTCGCAGCGGATGTGGAGGTATTGGAGGGGCGGTGAGCGAGTGCGATTGCCTGAGGTCGATGCCGTTTCCAAACAGAGGCGGAAGTCGAGCTCAGGCCCGGCATGGAGCTCTGGCAATTACCCTCACACTTCCCCGTTACCCATTTGCTGCTCGAACGCTTGGCGAACCAGACCCATGACGTAGGGGATCTCCTTATTAGACTCCAATCCCACCTCAACATTCCCGTTGCCCCATCGGCCCATGCCGGTGACATCTCTTGCCATTTCTCGTGGATCGTGCAATTCATGGAAGTCCAGGTTGATCGAAAGAAGTAGCCGCTTGGCCTGGGGCACGATGTCCACGAAATTCGTCTCCGCCTTGTAGGCCACATATAGCTTCAGAAACTTCTCAGTGACGCATGGATCGAGCGTCAGGACCTGCTCGCGCAGGTCATCAAAAAGCTGCCGTGAGCTTGTACCCTCAGCCAAGTGCTTGTGAGTCTCAATGCCGTAGCGTGCCCTACTCTTGACCTTTGAGGGCCTGTAGGTCTCCAGTACGTCCACCGGCAGGGACGGCGCGACCCAAACCTTGGCCGCCTTCTGGCCTAGCTGCTCGGCACGACCCTGAATCTCAGACTCGCCCCAGGATTGCAGCTGCCCGAGGTCTTCGTTGAGCCGCAGTGGGCTCTCATGAAAGCCGCCCTTCATATCGCGCTTCTTGACGAACCCGTGGTCACTGTACTCGGAGTTGTAGCCCGTTAGCGTCAGATTGCCGAGCGTGTGAAGCCATGTCTCATGCACGCGCTCCCACTCCTCGCCCAGCGCCTCGCGCCACTCGGAGGAGAGGTCCTCGTTTTGGGGCATGATGTGCTCAATCGTGTACTCGTCCACCGGCACGCGCTCCTTTCGGCCGAAGTTCTCCAGCCGGCGAAGCCAGTAACTCCTGCTGCGGAAGTTGTATAGGTCCCGATGCATCAGCTCCCGTCGGAATTCCTCGTCTCTCGGGAATCGGCGGTAGGAGGGCAATAGCAGGAAGTGGGCCTGCAGACTCTCGATGTAACAATCCTTGTTGAGGCTCTTGCCGAAGTTGGCGAAGGTCTTGTTCAGTGAGTTTGTAGGGATCGCACAGACCGCGCGACGGAAGACATAGCTCTCAATCCAACGAACCGCTTGAAGCAAGTCATCACGCGATAGCCTGTCGCAGGTGTAGTCCCGGTAAAGCTCAAGTAGCAGGGGGTAGGCGACATCGACCTTCAACTCCCTCAGGTCGGCAAAGGCAGCGGCCAGTTGCGGTTCGTTCTCCCTCGCCAGCGCTATTGCGCAGTAGTGGTTCGCAAAGGTGTGGACATCCTTCACTAGGGCGTCCACGCCGAGGCTGGCGACCTCGGGGCTCCGGGCGTAGGTCTTGAACGCCTCGTAGACCTCACGGACGCGCGGAATCTCCTCGGTGCGCAGCGTTAGATAGTGGCGCATGAAACCATCGAAGTGCTGCCCGTAGGCTTCCTGCCCGAAGGCCACCTCCATAGGTCTCCAGTGATCTTCGTACAGGCGCGACTGGTGATTAGGCTCAAGCCCCATGAGGATGAAGTTCCTGATCAGGTCGGCCTGGCTGAGTTCCCGGCCGGTGGAATTCATGCTTTCGAAGATCAGCTGTGGGTTGTCCTGGTCGCGGCTCAAGGCGATGTCCACAACCATGAGCTTGGCGAGGCCCTTGCAGAGAGGGCCGAGATCGCCCGCAAGGCCCGCGATCTGCTTCCCGAAGAACTCAAAGTTGTCACTCAAGCGGATGGACTTCTCGGTGGGCAGCGGTTTCTGCTCCACGAGGGACAGGAGGGTCTTCCTGTCGGTCTGGGTGAGGAGCAACTTGTATGCGCTCTCGCCATCTTCGAGTGGATTCAGCAGGTAGTAGTTGCGGAGCTTCTTCGCGGAGAAGCCAGGTACCGGCTCGGTGCCCTCTAGGATCAACCTGGCTAGAGCCTCGATGAGAAGGGAAACCGTAGTCAGGCGTTGCTGGCCATCGATCACCAGCAGTGGCGACTGGCTCGATACTTGGGACAGCCCCTGCTCGATGTATACGATGGAGCCTACGAAATGAGTGTTGATTCGGTCTTCAGATCCCGTCCGGAGAATATCGTCCCAGAGCTGCTGGCACTCGGCCAGCGTCCAGGAGTAGGTCCGCTGGTAGATGGGAATGATAAACTGCGGAGACTTCCGTAGGAAATCGAGGAGCTTGACCTGACGGGCGATCACAGGAAGCTCCCCTGGGCGAGCCCGGGCGACCAGGCGGCGGACGCATTTTCGTGGGCTCGTTGAGATGCGGGCGACTCGTCTGTAGCGGAAACCAGTGCCTTGTAGCAGAAACTCGTGTTTCCGTTTGGGCCTGCCAAGGCAGTGGGTTGACTTTGATTGGTTGATGACTCCGTCATGACAGTCAGTATTTCCAGTTAGGAATTCTTCCCCAGGAGAGCCGAGTCTTCCGCTCGGCCTTTTCATTCTACTTTCGATCTTTCGGACTTGGTCTGAACAAAAAACCAATGTCACTCGTCGGGGCTCTCATCGCGCTGAGTCGGGGAGCCACCCGCAGCAGTGCTTGCAAGAGGCTCTGATCGGTGAACAACGCAGAGTCTTTCACCAGGATAGGCGATGTGGTCGCAACAGTGTTCTGAGCAAATGGGAAGGCTAGAAAATTGGCCTTCGGAGTATTCAGCCTCAAAGTTCGGTTCGTCGTCTGCCATGACGTGAGGATTGTGAACGGGGTCAGCGATCAGCAATCCGTCCATACCCCAGGATGGCATCGATTCACCCGCTGGAATTCCAGATCCAGCAAAGTCCTGTACCGGGCCCGGGGTGAAATGACACGGTTTCCCCTGATGTCGGTTGCTGATGAACCAATTGCCGTTCTCGATTGCATGTTGGAGGAAGGCGGCCGTGTCACGGACGAAAGCGAAGGACACTACAGTTCGGAATTGACCTTCTGCTCTTGGTAACTTGCGCGGATCGTGCTTTGGCCTGACCAGGTTGGGCTCTGACTTCCACGACTCCAAGGTGCACTGGGGGCAAGCCGGGTCCCTTGCGGGGTCCCATCGTTTGGAGCAGGAATTGCAGATTACGAATGTCATTTCCCATTCGACTCGGAAGCGATGCGATTCTTCATGTCATCGATCAAGCCGTCGACCACATCGGGGTTCGATCGCAGGTCCCCTGCTACGTCAAGCACCTGACAAGGAGCGGCTTGGGCCCACACCCAGTTCGTGAAGAACGCTAATGATCTCACTTTCTACGCGTTGGCCTGTTCAGCCTGAATCTCAAGCCAACAGACCAGCCGCACTTCATCCCGTTCAATCCTCGGAAATCTCTCAGGCGGAGCGCACGGCTCGATGCCCGTCGCCTTCACAGCCATCATGAGGGCAGTGGCCTTGTCATTGTTCGACGGATACTCGTTCTTCCAGACTTCGCGCAGCTTGTTCTCCTCGCGTCGGGACCATGGGCTGGTCAGCGTGCTTGATACTCGGTCTAGTTCGGTTTGGTCCACATCAGCGGGCGGATTCTCCATTAGGAACTCATCCACCCGCATGTTTAATGGTCGGAGTTTGGGCTGGAGGTTCGCAGGGTCAGTGTAGAAACTCCAGTAGTTAAGGATGTTCTCGCGAGCGAGTTGCCAGGCGGCATATGCTCGTTCCAGGGTTGACCCGGTGACCATGCGTTCGGTGTCCTCCGTGCATTCGATCAGCCGCAAGCAAGTTCCCATCGCTTCGATCAGCTCCTCCGACTTAGTGGCATCCTCCGGCACGAATCGCAGGAAGGGTCGGTCGCCCACCCTCGCGCAAAAGAAGTGACCGGAACGGTTTCCCTTAATCATCCCCGAACCCGCCTTCCACGGGAGTTCAATGAATTCCTCCCCGCGGTTGGAGTGAAGAGCGTTGCGTAGTTCCTGCCGATACTCCTCACCTGTTTGAGCAGCCGAGTCGGTCCCGCCTTTTTCGAAGATGCCAGCCTCCTCGTTCTGGATGCGCTCAATCTCGTCCCGGGTTTCCGCGAAGGACTGGTCCCGAACAGCCGACCCCTCAATGGGAGCGTCGGCAACTCCGACTGCGGCGGCAGCCAGAGCGAGTTTCCTGCGGACACGGTCTTCCAGTTGCAGCAGGTCGTCGAGAATCTCATCCGGGAAGAAGGTCCGCAGAAACACCCGGTTGTGCTGACTCAAGAGCCGGTCGATACGTCCATGCCGCTGAATCAAGCGCATTGGGTTCCAGGGCAGGTCGTAATTGATGATGTTGCGGCATTGCTGGAGGTTTACTCCCTCGGCCAGGACATCGGTGGCAATCAACAGGTCGTAGAGGTCGCCATCCGTGTAAGTAGCAGGGGCCGCCGTCTTGGGCGCGAAGCCCCACGCTGCGTAGTTTGAATCGAGAACTGCCGCATCGTCGGAGGAGCCGCAGGTTGTCGCGATTCGGCCCTGGAAGCAAGCCAAGCGCTCATCCTTCCGTATCACCCCCTCCAGCCAGTCCCGAATCCAGATGGCGGTGTCCCTGAAGTATGAGAAGACGAGGACCTTGCGGTTGTCGACCTCAGCTTCGTCGCTGGCGCTGTCCTGCCGGGCTTGTTCCGCCAGTTGGACCAGCTCCTCAACCAGAGCGCGAAGTTTCGGGTCGTCCTCGGGGCGGACCTTCTCTGCCTCTGTGGTGAACTCATTCAGCAGGGCAAGGTCGTTCTCCACATCTTCCCGCAATCGCTTCGTGTCGTAGAGTTCCAAAGCCTCCGTGTGTTGACTCTCTTTTAGCATCTCCTGGAACTCATCCTCATCCAGGTCGCCTGCCGCTCCGCACTCCTTGTAGAAGTCCTTGCGAATGACCTGCCCGGCAGCCATGGCCTCGAGCAGGACCTCGTGCTGTTTCGCCATCTTGCGGCAGGTGTTGGCAAAGGCATGAGCTGAGGACTCAAACCGCTTCAACAACCCTGAACGCAGCAGACCGACCACCGCACCCTCCCTGGCCTCTTCCTCGTCCGGATTCTGCAAGTAGCGGGAGACCTGGTAGCGAGCCATGGTCAACTGCGGTTCACCCTGTTCGGGCATCAGGGCTTCAGCGAAGTGCGCAAAGAAGCCGGGCAAGACCTCGTCTAAGTTGTAGCGGACGGTAGTGGGGACCGGTTTGGGGAACGTGATGGAAACAAACCCACCATCCGGTCCAGGAATGCGGTCGTCCCCGTAGTGCTTCTTAATGAACTGTCGCGTGCGCTTGACCGTCGTCGCATCCACCAGCGGATAGAGGAGGTCGGGGTGCAGGTCTCCTGGGTCAACGCTGTTGGCCTCGTCAAACAGGGCTTTGATGGATGGGATGCCCTTCTTGAGCAACCGTGAGTCCTGCTTCAGGAAGAAAGAAACAAGGTGATAAAGGTCGTAGAGACTGTTGTTGACCGGCGTTGCAGTGAGCAGAACTAGGTCGCGCCTCGGTCCCCGTAGCAATTCTCGCAAGACACCTGCTCGCGTCGGCGCATCAGGATTGCGGTAGTTGTGAGCCTCATCGATAACGACCAGTTGGTATTCGTCCACCGGCCTACTGAGGTTGTGCTTCTTTCCGCCGAATTGGACATCTCCCGCGAGTTTCTCGTAACTGATGGGCTCCACGTCACCGAGATGGTTATCCGACAGGAAACCATCCCAGGTGCCCTTCAGAGCGGCAGGGCGAATAAGGAGCATCCTCTGCCTGCGCGCCTTGTAGGTTTCCATTAATCCGCCCGCGACGAAAGTCTTGCCTAGGCCGACGCCATCTGCGACCACGACTCCGCCTAGGTCGTTCAGTATGCGTTGGGCACGGCCAATGCCGTCCTTCTGAAACTGCGTGGTTCTGATGGTCCCGTCCTCCTCGCGCTCATCCTCCACCTCCTCGCCGTAGAGTTCCCAAAGCACACGCATGTAGATGAGCCAGGGCGAAAACTCCTGAAAAAGTATCTCGTAGAGCTCCGCCAGATCGAAGGGGACAGCCTCTTCCCAGACTTCGTCATACCAGGTTTCGACTTGCCCAATCAGTGGGTCGTCGTAGTGGCCGAGGCTGAGTTCGAGATTGCCGCCCATGCCTGCGGCAGTCAGGTTCGATGAACCAGCCAGGACACCTCGGTTGCTGCCCCGCAGAAGCCAGGCCTTGGCATGGAAGAACCGCCCCTCGAACCTGCGCACTTCGACGCGCCCAGAGCGGAAGAAATCGAGCAGGCGTTTCAGTCGACCCAGGCCATCCGGGTGAAAGTCGAAGTCCTGGTCCCGCTCCGTCTTCAGATTGTGGACCTGACTATTCAGGGAGTCTTTCACCTGCTTCTCTGTCCGTGCCGGTTCCCGCGGGTCTCCTGGCTGGCGCGGCCCCATCTCGGTGCTGGGCCGAGGTTCTGCACCTATGAGTAGTCGCACCTTGTCCAGTCGTTCTGCCTCTGCGGCGATCTTCATCCACCCCGCAGCGTTGAAGTAACCCGTTGCGATGCACAGTTCCTTGGGCGATTCCCCTGCCTTGCGCAGGGCCTGGAGATGCCCACCGATGGCCTTCGCGAAGGTGTTGCCATCTCGGTTGTCGATGAATTGGGGACTGGTCATGCCTTCGACTGCCATTGTTTGAAATGCTTCAGCGTGGCGTCGAGTCTTTCGTGGTAGTCCCAGCCGACATGGAAGGTTTCGAAGATGTGGGTGAGATGGTCCTTGGTGAGGCCGTAGAGGTGTGCGACGACCGCATCCAGTTCGTGAATCATGTCCTGCTTCTCGTCTTCTTCGAGAGGGCCGCACTCCACGCCGACTTCCTCAGCCCAGTCAGTGAAGCGGTCATCGGGGCAGGCGAGGCGACCGGCTAATTCGATGACCCGAGCACGGAGAGGGCTGTCGGCGTCTGGGCGAGGGACGGGGAATGGGTTGAAGATGAAAAAGTTGAGGTTCAGTTCAACAAAGCGACGTGCATACCAGTCGAGCGGCACACTACCCAAGACCCCAAGAACGAAAGCCTGGTCAGTATTGTCACCTCTCGGGAAGACGAGGTATGGCCCCTTGTTGGTGATGAACACTTTGGGCGGCACAAGGCAGCAGATAACCGTGCGCCTATTGGTCCGGTTCGTTATGTCCCGGAACGCAATGCGTGGATGCAGGCAGGGCAGTGCGGCCGGGTCATTGCACCAGTCCGCATCGCATTCGAAAAAGACGGACTTCTTCAGTCGGTTGCCCTTAGCCCGCTTGGCTTGCAGCCTCGGGAGAAGGGCCGAAGTGTCTCCCCAAGCGTAGTAGGTCCGAGAGTCCGGTTCCCAGAGGTCGAAGGACTCCCCCTTGTAAACCGGCCAGAATCCGTCCGGGCACTCCGTCGACTCAAGGTCCATAAGCACTTGGCCTGTTTTCTTGTCCTTCTTGTCATTGGTTGCGTCTAGTTCGCGATGAGGCCTTGCCCGCCACAGACCCTCCTCGTCAAGGTCCAGGCGCGGTGCCTTACGGAGTTGGGCAAAGACATCGACGGAGTCAGGTGTCGGTAGCAGGGGTAACGATGCCGAGTCGTTCCAAGTGAGGACCTCTTCACCGACGAAGGACGCTCCGCCATTCTCTGGCCGAGAGTCGTAGGCGTTGCGGCTGTTGTAGGGGCCTTCGAGGTAGACGGCACACCCGCTGTCATCAGTGGGGAGCCGCTCGATGGCAACGAGGCCAACGGTGTATTGCGGGTGGACATCCTCGAAGAACCAGTTCCTATTGTTGAGTATGAGTGACGCGTCGACCGCCTTCGCCTCGCCGAACAACCTCCACCGGAACTCTTCTGACCCCTTGGCAGCAAGCGCAGACCGGGGGAGGACCACGCCGATGCGCCCGCCGCTCTCTGCGACAAGCAACCAGAACCTCCAGCAGAATGCCTTATAGAGGTCCGCGTCACCTGTCCCCATCCCAGGGAATGGACCTCGAACCAAGGCGTGGCGCGTTGATTCTGCCTCGCCGAGTTCCTCCTCGTATTGCTCGAAGAGGTCTGGTCGCTCGTTGCGTAGTTCGGCTTTGCGAGCCTCTTGCTCTCGTTGCGGTAACGACCGCAATCCCGGATAGTGCCGAGCCCAAAACGCATCCTCTTCGAGCGTGGCTTCTTCCCAGGGTGGATTGCCGAGAATGACATCAAACCCCGCACGTTTCCTTAGAAAGACCTCAGGAAAGGCTACAGGGAAGTGAATATCGCTCATCCCATCCAGTTCTTGATGTGCGCGCTCATGCTCTGGAGTTTCCAGAAGCAAATGCGGCTTGTCCTTCCACCGGCGGTTCGGCCTCTCGAAGAGCTCACTGCCAGCAATCCGGCAATGAGTCACAATCTTGCAAAGGGCAGCCAAGGGTCTGACGGCCTTCTCCGCTTCCTTCCAGGCTCCCCGCGCGCTCGCAATCTCGGAGCGAGTGGCATCTGCGATTCTCCCGAGGCGCGCTAGCGGTTCCTTAGCGGATGCCAGCCATTCGTCCAGGTCGAACCAGCCCCAGAGTTTGTTCTCCTCCAAGGCCTGACGAACCTCATCCAATTGCCCGATGCCAACCAGAGAGTTGCCGTGGATGAGGTTGCGGTCAAGCAGCGAGAGAGGAAGCCCCGGCACGAAGGTGTGAATCCAGATGCCCAGCCGAGCCAACTGCACGGCAACTTCATTGATGTCCACGCCGTAGATGCAGCGGCGGGCGATGAGGCGACGGAGGAGAGCGTTGTCCTCGAACTCTTCATAGGAGTCGGCTGCATCACCCAGTGCCTCCGTTGCCGCCGCGCGAAGGTGCGCAATTTCTTGAGCGACTTGGGGTAGGGGGCGGTTGGCGAGGTAGCCAGAGAAGCGAGCCTCGATGCGGTCAACTGCGGCGACAAGGAAGTGACCGGACCCCATGGCGATGTCGGCCACGCGGAAGTCGAAGAAGGACTCCGCTGCTTCCAATTCGTCCAGTTCGTCCAGTCGCGCGAAGTGGTCGTCGAGGGCGGGCTCCAGGGAACGGTCCAGAAGGTGCTCTACCGCGAACTGCTTCGTGTAGTAGGAGCCGGTAGCCTTGCGCGCACCCGAAGCGTTGTGCAAGTAGATGGAGCCTCTGGCAACTGCTGGCTCTTCGCCCTCCTTGCAGGGCCTGTACGTGTCCTTGTTCTTGCCCTTGGACTCAATTGTCAGGTCTGTTTCGGCTACGGATAGTTCGGATTCCAGGAGACCCTCATAAATGGTCCCGAACTCCCGCACTCCGAGAGAGCGGAAGTCGACCGGCCCAAGGACTCCCTCCTTTGTGGGCACCAACAAAAGGTGTTGCAGGGCCGGGCCAAGAACCCGATTGGGAAGACTGACCTCGGACAGGGCCGCGCCAATTTCCGACTCGTCAGGGTCACAAGAGAAGAGACCGCCGTTGTAGGCGGGCACCCCCCAATCGCGGTTGCCCTTGTCGACCGCCTTGAAGAGATTTTGGACCTCCACCCACCAGGAGTCGCTCTCGTCGAACTGGTCTGGTTCGATGTTGAGTAGTTCCCTCGCCTTTGTCTTTAGAGAGCGCTTCTGGTAGAGGCCGTTGAAACGGTAGGGCAGAAGGTCCTTGTCTTCCCCGTAGGCGATGAACAGCAGGCGAAATAGCACCCGCATGGCCATCTGGTAGGTCTCCGCCAGATCCTGTGCAGTGGGGTCATCTATCCCACGCGCTTCGGCCAGGCCCTCAGCGAGACCCGGAATGACCTGGTCGTAGATGCGCTCTCGCAGTCGACTGGCAAGGTCTCCGGCGAAGTCCTTGGAGTCGCCCAGAATGGAATCCAGGCTGCCGTTTTCGGCCAAAGCAGCGGCAGAGAATAGCAACCAGAGGTAGGCAGCCTGTTCATCCGGGATGAGGCCCGTGTGGCACTCGAGGAAGGTCTCGGTGCGTCCCCTGCGGCCCACTCCCACACCCATCTTGACGGGGTAGAGGCGAATCTTGCGGCCGTGGACGAGGACAACCCAGTCCAGGTTCTCTTCGTCGGCGCGGGCTAGGGCATAGGAAACCGGCGAGAGAGTTCCGGGAATGCGTTGGGAGCCGGACTCGGGAGTCTCGTGGTCATTCAGCAGGATGGCGACGGCACTCTTGTGGTCCCCAGCCTTCAGGACTTCAGTGACCTTGTCCAATGACTCGATTGTGAAGCCGAGGGCCTTGAGCAGGTCCTTGCCAGTGTGGCTCAGAATTGGTTGAGCCTTGGCCTTGGCCTTGCTCCAGTCCGAACGCCCGGGGACTCCGTTAGTGAGTTCATGGGAAGCCAGAAACCCCTCGTTACGTAGACCGGGCAGCCCATCTTCTTCGAGGGCACCCAGACTGTCTCGAAGGGACCTGAGAGCAGCTTGACGCGAGGGTTGCTCGAGGGCCTCTTGGCAAATGCGCTCCACCTGCCCTGCATCGAGATCCGCGTAGACCGTGGGGTCTTCACCAGACGGCCCGCAGACGTGAGCCTTGCCATCATGTAGCACCACCACCAAGAGGGGAACACCGCGCCGATCCTGACGAGACTTCCAAGCGGCCCTCAGTTGCGTGGGCTTGGGGACCGACGAGTAGTTTGAGTAGAGGACTTCCAGCTGATGGCTGCTGCCTCGACCGAACGCGATGCCTTGCGGCGTAAACGGCCAATTAGGAAGCGGGATCTCTTCAAGCGCTATGGTGGGAGTTTTGATTGTCATGAATACTGTTTCTTGGGCAGTGACCAGCTACCTGGGAATCGTACTCCCGCAGTCTATGCCGAACAGTCCCGGCGAAGAGCCAGTAATGGAAGACGGACAATAGACGAGCCGTTGTCGTAGACTCACAGCCTTCTCCTCCTGGCTATTTGCGCTAGGTGCCGACCCAGCTCTTGCCTTTAACACCCAGGCCTTGTGCGTGCGCATAGCCTACTGGGGCAGCATGACGGTTAGGTGGTATGATCGAGGCGTGAAAGCTGATCCAGAGTTGGTAGAAGCCCTAATTGCCTACGCCGAGTCTGGTCAGGCTGGAGAAGTTCCCGCGGCCCTAGCGGGTTGGATCGAGTCCAGGGAGTTCGATGGCTCACTCTTGGGGGATTGGGATGAGCATTTTACTTGGGTCTCCCACGAGGCTGCCGAATCAGCGCTGGAGCCACCCAGCAGCATTGAGTGGAGCTCTCTAGAAGGCGTCCTAGCAGAGGACCGAGTCGAAGCGCTCGAGACAGGCGCAAAGCCAACGCGAGCGGAGTCGGATCTACTTGCGAAGTGCTGGGCTGAGGGGATTCTGGGTGACGACGGA
>Ga0114933_10004927_pt1 | contig 12279 bp, 11 predicted proteins | sample 4SBtaG_FD_89691 | JGI IMG/M metagenome (GOLD analysis project Ga0114933, IMG submission 89691) | Deep subsurface microbial communities from Kolumbo volcano to uncover new lineages of life (NeLLi) - 4SBTROV12_W25 metaG | ecosystem: Environmental > Aquatic > Marine > Volcanic | place: Kolumbo...
AGGTGGACCCGGTTTTACAACTACTTGCAGCAACTGGACTAGTGGCGATGCAGGTAATGCCGTGGTTGGACATCATGATCGCCTAGGTGGACCCAGTGCTTCTTGGAATGCTGTGCATAGCACACGCAGCTGTTCACAGGCTGATCTGGAATCAACTGGCGGTGATGGCTTGTTCTATTGCTTCGCAGCTGATTAAGACAGGGTTATTGATCCTTAAGTAAGATGCCTTCAGCAATGAGGGTAACTCGTTGGTCACCAGATGATGCACTATTGTGTGTCATCTGGGTGGCCTATGAGGTTTGTAGCGTAGAATAAGTTTGTGTGAACCTTAATAAATTAAAGTCGCCCTCTCCTCGGGCAACCCTTTATAGCAGTTCTTTATTGGTTGTATTTGCATGGTTGTTTTTCGACTTTGCTATAAGAGACCCATCCACTATATTGTTCGCGCTAATAGCGCTTGGCTCAGATTTTTTAGTTAGAAATGTTACAAGTGGAGCCTTTACTGATAGGTATTGGTTCGTTGTAGTAGCAGTACAGTGCTTTCTTGTTTTTTCTTTTTATTTCTTTCCTGCTATTTTTTTAAAATGGTTTGGAGCTAGACACTTTCAGTCAAATGAAATTTCAGCGCTAATATTTATATGGTTAGTTTTTTATCTGGCTGCCTTATCATTTCTTTTTGATCTAAGGTTAATTTTGCGATTCTTATAGTTTATTCGGTTTTATGAAGTCCTAGAATCGAACATACTCCTTTGTTATGAATATAGTTTATATGAGAGTCACTAAAAGGATCATGCTTTTTCTGGTGTTACAATATTAGAGACGGAAAAGAATTATTTATGAAAAAAAAACACGTCAATATTGCCAATATCGATTGCGGATCAGATCAACTATTCCTTATTAGTGGCCCATGCGTAATAGAGTCAGAGAACCTTATGATGCAGACGGCCGAGCGACTTAAAGGGATTTCTGAGGAGTTGAATATCCCTTTAATATTCAAATCATCTTTTTCTAAAGATAATCGTAGCTCTCTCGAGTACTACCAAGGACCAGGATTAGAGGAGGGCCTTAGGACTCTTGAAAAGATAAAAAAAGCATTTGACCTGCCTATCCTTACTGATATCCATTATCCAAACCAGGCAATGCCCGCTGCTGAGGTTGTAGATGTTATTCAAATCCCTGCGTATTTATGTATGCAGAGTGAGCTTGTTGTAGCTGCAGCTAAGACAGGTAGTGTAGTTAATCTAAAACATGGTCAGTTTATTGCTCCGGATAATATGTCTAAGCCCGTCAAAAAAATAGAGGATTCTGGTAGTGAAAAAATTATCCTAACGGAGCGTGGATATACTTTTGGTTATAACGATCTAGTGGTAGATCCTCGTAGCTTTCTTTTGCTGAACCAGATTGGTTATCCCGTGGTTTTTGATATTACGCATACTATTCGTAAATATGGAATTCCAAGTAAAGATCCAAGAGGCGGTACTCGAGAGTTTTTATCCGTCCTTTCTAGGGCTGGTGTAGCGGCTGGCGTTGATGGAATTTTTATTGAAGCCCATCCAAATCCACCTGAGGCATTATGTGATGCCGCAAGTCAGTACTACTTGGACCAATTATCAGAATTTGTTAAACCACTACTTGAAATACATAATTTAGTAAGAGCCCAAACGGTTCATTAGAAGGGTTATAAATGGATCTTTACCTAGACTCAGTTGATTTTAAAGAAATAGAACAGGCCCTAGAGTTTGGTTTCATTAAAGGGTTGACTACAACGCCTACATTCATGCATCGCCATGGGATAACTGATATTGATAAGGCCATTGTTAAGTTGTCTGGAATGGTTCCTGAGTTACAAGTGGAAGCATTAGGAGATTCTCCTGACTCTATAATCGCCGAAGCAAATAGAATATTAAGTTTGCCTTTAGAACGAGAGCCAGTTTTTAAAGTGCCTATTTCTAATGAAGGTTTAATTGCCTGCCAGAGTCTTACTAAGAAGGGACACCGAGTTAATGTTCATCTTATTTACACGCTTAATCAGGCGTATATGGCTATTGAGGCAGGTGCAGCATTTGTGTGCCCATTGGCAGGACGCCTACAAGACCAGGGACATGATGCAATAAAGCTCTATGAGCAGTGTGTAGAGGTTATTAGTAAACATAATTATCAGTCCAAGGTCATGTTTTCATCGGTCCGTTACCCGGAGCATGTGCGCCAAGCTTTGCTAGCAGGGGTTCATGTTTGTACAGCCCCATTCAGCGTAATAAATCGTCTTTGTGAGAACTCATTGACTGCTGTTGGTACATCCCAATTTTGGGAACATACTCAGTTAATGACACAGAGCGTCAGTGATGTAATGCGACCTGAGAATCCTGTTTGCATGATATCTGAGACCTTAACGTCTGCAATGGTAAAAATGACGGAGTCCAGATTAGGGGCAGTTACCTTGGTAAATTCACAAGGAGATGTAGCTGGTATATTTACGGACGGTGATTTACGACGGAGCCTTCAAGAGGACGGAGAAAAGATACTTACAAAAACACTCGATGAAATTGGTTTTTCAAGAAATCCAATTACTATCGATCAAGATGCCTCTCTTGAGCAAGCGGTTAATCTTTTTAAGGAGTCTCAGGTAGATAGTATCGTGGTAATGGCTGATAACCGGCCTTCTGGCCATTTGGACATTCAGGACCTGGTTAAGATTGGACTTCTTGGACAAGAACATCTCTAAAATTGCAGACCGCTTTATTTCACGCGGTGGGAATTTTCATACCGACCCATCTGATTTAGTGGCTCGCCTAAAGAGTGTCCGAGGACTTATTTTTGACTGGGACGGCGTCTTTAATAATGGTACTAAAGGTTCTGGATTAGCTAGTACGTATAGCGAGGCTGATTCAATGGGAACTAATATGCTGCGCTATGGTTTATGGTTATTTAATAAGTCGTTACCTATAACAGCAATAATTACAGGAGAGACAAACAGTTCAGCGCAATTTTTAGCCGAGCGCGAACATTTTCATGTTATCTATGAAGGGATAAGGAATAAGCGTGAGGTTGTTGATGAGCTATGTGGAGATTACGCTTTAGAGCATAAAAATTTGATTTGTGTATTTGATGATATTAATGATCTTAATATGGCGTCCGTTTGTGGAATAAGAATTATGGTTCGTCAAAGTTCTGCACCCTTGCTTGAAAAATTTGTAGTACAAGAGGGTTTGGTAGATTATGTGACAGCTGCAGAATCAGGTAGACAAGCGGTTCGCGAGGTTGCAGAACTCTTACTTGGTCTAATGGGGTCTTATGAAACAGTAGTGAGATCTCGTATAGCAATGGATAAGCAATACCAAGCATATTTTAAAGAGCGCCAAGGGATACTTACAGCACATCAAAATCGGAAAGACATGGGAAAAGAGTCACGCCTTTAGTCTATTTGTTCTGTTTAGCCTTTATTAATAATTTCCTGAGCAGCCTGCTTCCCTGACTCCATCGCGCCTTCCATACCTCGGTTAGCGATACTTAAGTGCTCACCACAAAAATGAATACCCCCATGAGGCATACGTAACGCTTTGCAAAAGCGAGTAACCTGTCCAGGCCGGAAATAAGCCCATCCACCCTTTGCATATGGATCTGCACCCCAGGATTTAAGTCCGAGGAATTCAAGTTGCCCTCGTGCAGATGGTCTGATCGCTTCTATTTCTTGAATTATCAGTTTGCCAGCTGCCTCTTCAGGTAATGTGTCTAAGTATCTTGCATGGGGGCCCATAGTCCAGGCTGTAAAGCTGGTTACCTCAGTAGGGTCATCTCCGTTTCGGGCTGCCGCAATCATCCCGGCAACACCGTCGGTAAACATACTTGGTTTGAGACCATCAGACTCCCAAAATTTTGATTTATGAGCCAAAAAAACCTGTGTGGTTGGTTGTGAAGGAATATCTTTAATTCCTTGGCTATGTAGCTCACCAAGCGGTGGGTTAATTACAACATCACGTAAGGCTGCTAATGGAATTGAACAGATGACATGGGGTGTTTTATAGATAGCGCCATCAGCACAGCGAATTTCTATGGATCTACCGTTATCCTCTATGCTTTTCACCACCTTACCTAAATGTGTTTCTTTTTTGAGTGCACTAGCCATAGCCTCGGGTATTCGTTGTACGCCGTTTAATGCAGTAAACCCAATAATTCCTTTTTTAGCATGCTTACGTTGTGATGATGAAAAGGCTGCACGAAACAACATTAACAACGCAGAGACATCATGAGCACTACTGCCAAAGCTTACGTTTATTCCATAGGCTAGGTTAATTGCATCTTCGGATAATCCAAGTTGCCTCATCCATGCATAAAAAGAGATGTCGTTGTGTGCTTGACTACTATCTAGCCATTCTTCTGGCCTTTTCAGAGGGTTTTCTCGGACAGTTAATATCCGACTATAGTTCCAGGGCATGAGGGCTTTATCATTCTCTGGAAAAGGATTAGCGGGATGTTTGGGCCACTCTGATTGACGGATGATTTCGCCATTTAATACTAATTCTTGCTCTCTAAAAAATTCCAGAGTAGGTGTGACATCAATAAGCTCAATTGCATAGTCTTTTGCGGCTCCAACTACAGATTGGTAACCTGCGCCAATGTAGGTGCCACCTGCTTCCTTGTTGCTACCATGCTGGCGCATCGAATGCACTCTACCCCCAACTCGGTCCTGAGCCTCAATGACCTGGACACTGATTCCTTGATTTTGGAGGTGTATTGCGGCTGAGAGTCCTGCAAGTCCTGCGCCTATAATAACGGCCTCATCACGATGGACATCTGTCATCAGCTTCCGATACCACAAAGCGTTGGTTTTGGGTTTCCGGGTCTTCCAGAGAGACAACAATCGGGTTTACAGTAATCTCCATTTGCTCCCCGGCTGCCAAGATATTGACGATCAGGGTTCTTGCTCATACGTTCAATAATAAGCTCGCGCACCATAGAAATATAAGCTGGATGGCTTCCTACGGTAGCAGCCCGGGTCAGTTGTAAACCCAGATTATCAGCCTGTTCTTTTGCTTCAATATCAAGATCAAGCACTACTTCCATGTGATCGCAGACAAAACCTATGGGCATGATTACTACATGAGAGCGTCCAGAAGACTTAACTTTTTCAAGTGCATCTGCAATATCAGGTTCAAGCCATGGTTCACCATAAGAGGCATTATTACTTTGATATACGAGCTGCCATGAGTTGATTCCCACAACTTGTCCGACAAGATTACATGCTTCCTGTAATTGTGCTTCATAGTCAGTACATTTAGCCATTGACAACGGTAGGCTGTGGGCCGTAAACATCAATACCACTTCTTCCTTATCAACTGAGGTGCTTTCAAGTGCTTCACGTGTCCTGTCACTTACCGCCTTAATAAAGCCCGGGTGGTTATAGCCTACTCGTAGCTTGTCGATATGGGGAGGATTGTCGACACCCTGAATTGCCTCATAAAGATCTTCTCGATATTTTCTACATCCACTATAGGAACTAAAGGTGCTAGTTACATAGGCAATTGCATTTTTGATTCCATCATCAGCCATACGATTTAGAGTGTCTGGCAGCATAGGGTGCCAGTTACGATTTCCCCAATATATTGGAAGTTGTGGACCATTATTTTGAATTTCAATTTCTAGAGCTTGAATGAAAGACCGTGTTTCGCGATTAATGGGACTAATACCACCAAAACGTTGATAGCGTTTTGCGATTCGAACCTTTACAGGCTTCGGCACATTCAATCCCATGAGTACGTTATCCAAAAATGGCATTACGTCATCAGGGCCTTCAGGACCTCCGAACGACACTATTAGGATAGCGTCATAATTATTTTCTTCATCATCGAAAAATCTAGACGTTTTCATAGATTATCTAAGAGCTGGACTTTGCCAAGAAACTTTTCCAACGAAGAAAGGCCCAAGACTTTCAAGAAATTGAGAAGTTTGTTCTGTTTTACGCATCTCTTGTACAACAGCAGATAATGGGAACAGGTTGGGTCCAAGAAGACCAATGATGAAATCATTATCATTTTTATCAAGGCCATGACAAGCAAGACGAATATCTGCAGCAAGTCCAGCAAATCCGTATCGTTTACCAATGGATCCATGCTCTGCGAGAATCTGACGTTGCTTCGCGTCTGGCAGCACATAAAACGCTTTTGAACGTTGTAGCGGGTACCATACTGCCCAGGAAAAGTCTGGATCCAGAACTTTAGAGCGTGGTTTCTCAAATAATGTATCCATTAAATTAGGCTCATACCCAATAGAGTATGTGCGCCCAAGCATGTCGAATTCATTTCTATGTACCATGGATCCAAATGGCTGCTGAGAAAAAACTTGTCTTAGTTCTTGCACGAAGTATTCGGGATCTTCGGAGAGAGCAATAATGCCTATCCCTTTTGGGTCATTAGCATCGAGGTATAGAGCACCTTCTACTCCTGCAGCAGATAGTGCTTGGATAGCTTCCTCTACATTTAAGCACTGACTAAAAACTGTGAATTTCATAAATAGTCGTCTATCTATAGAAATAGGTTGACCATCTTTTGTTCCCTTTTCGCTTAAATCTACAGATGATTTTTTCTCAACTGATTCGTCTTTTTTATTAGTTTTTTCTGTTTTATTGGTCGTCATTCTTGTGTCTCGTTATGCACTACATCTACTAGTGCTTCAACGCTTTCAAGTGGTGTTTTAGGTAGAATGCCATGACCTAAATTCACAATATGGCCTGTAGGATTAACTCGTTGTAGTAGTTTTTTGGCTGCTATTTTTGTTGTAGCTGCTCCGTGGAGTAAAATCGCCGGGTCTATATTTCCCTGCATGGCATGATTAGCGTAGCGTTTTTGTGCATCTGCAAGGTCTATTCTCCAATCAACCGCAAGAACCTCTGCAGGAAGGCTTGCATAGGCATCTACCAAATGGGGTGCATTTTGAAGAAAGAGAATCCTAGGAACACCGGCATCACCTACCTTCTGGAGCAGACTATGTAGGTGTGGGCGAATAAGTCGTTCCCAATCATAGAGAGAAAGAATTCCAGCCCATGAGTCAAATATTTGCACAGCATCAGCACCAGCACTTGCTTGATTGATAAGGTACGTAGCCATGGCATCAGATAACTTTTTTAAAAGCGAGCCCAAAGCATCAGGTTGTGCGGCGGCAAATGCTCGCAGGGTAGGGAAATCTTTCACTCCTCTCCCTTCCACTAGGTACGCAGCTAATGTCCATGGCGCCCCACAGAAACCTAGTAATGCGGTATCTTCTGATATAGCGGAACGCGTTTGGTGAAGTGTAGTTATAACTTCAGATGCGAGTTTTTCTGGGTCAGGAGGTATGAGCAAATCAACATCTTTTTGATTGCGAATTGGATTTTCTACAACTGGACCCGGGTCAAAATCAAATTCAATTCCCAAAGCTGGGAGTGGGCTCATGATATCTGCGAAAACAATAGCTGCATCTAGTGGGTAACGTTCCAAGGGAAGCAATGTCACCTCGGTTGACAATTCCGGTGACTGAGATAGAGCTTTAAATGAATACTTTTTTCTTAATTTTCGATATTCAGGTAAGTAACGCCCAGCTTGACGCATTATCCAAAGCGGCCGTCGTTCGGTCGGCTCCCGTCGTATTGTTCTTAAAATCAAACGATCCTTACTCATGTTGAGTGGCCTCTGCTTCTTCCGTGAATCGATAGCCTACGCCTCGTACTGTATGGAAATGCGCTGGGATTTCCACATTTTTTTCGAAGCGTTTACGTAATCTAACAATAAAATTATCAATGGTTCGTGTCGAAGGAAACACTTCATAACCCCAGACCTTATCGAGTATCTCTTCACGAGGCACGATCATGCCAACCTGGTCAGTAAGTACCTTTAGAATCATTGCTTCTTTATGTGTCAGCAAGTGCTGGGTCCCATCCCATGCATTTGCATGATAAGTCTGGAAGTTTACTTCATTACCTCCAAAGCTAAGGCTTAATTTTGTATGGTTATACCAATCCGTACGTCTCAAAATAGCCGCCACACGCAAAAGTAGCTCTTTTAAGTGAAAAGGTTTTGCTAGATAGTCGTCTCCTCCTGCCTCTAGTCCTCTAATGCGATCTTCCGGATCGTTTTTAACCGTGAGGAATAACACAGGCGTCTGTATGCCATTTCTTCTCATTTCTTCGCATGTTTTTAGTCCATCCATTTTGGGCATCATGACATCGAGCAGGATTAAATCGAAAGATTCAGTCATTGCTTGTTCTAAGGCTTCGACTCCGTCATGAGCAACAGTAGTTATATAGTTTTCAGCCTGTAAGTTTTCACGAATTCCTTCAGCGAGATGTTTTTCATCATCTACAATCAGAATGTGAGGGAGGCTTGATTGATTCACGTCATCTCCGCAATTGGCCAGATGACATTAATGGTTGCACCTTTGCCTGGGCCCTTACTTTCAGCCTTGATTTGGGCTCCCGAAAGAGTCACTAGCTGCCGAACTATATAAAGGCCTAATCCAGTCCCGGGTGTAGAGCGCCTGAGCTCATCCCCTAGACGATAGAATTTCTCGAAAATCATAGCCGCATCTTCTGGCGGAAAACCAAGGCCATCGTCTTGTACCGAAAACTGAATAAAACCCTCTAGACGTTTTCCGCTTACTTCAACATAGGTTCCATTCCCTGCGGTACAGGCTTTAATAGCATTGTCCATAAGGTTGCGGAGAACGGTTTCTAGTGTAGTGCGGTCAGCGATAATGCGGAGATCATCGGCAATCTGAATCCGTATTTTAATTCCACTGATCAAAGCACGTTCATGTGATTCTGCAGCACTCGCTTGAACAGCTTCTAGGAGAGAAATAGGTTCGCTTATAAGTTTCAGCTTGCCGTCTTCAATGCGTGTGGTATCCAGCAGGTTATCCACCATACGTAAGAGTCTTTCGCCATCAACAAGCATTCGTTGTCCAAGACGTTTCGTATCAGCATCATCAGTGCGCATCACCAAGGTTTCAGCTGAGAGACGCATGCTAGCTAAGGGGCTTTTAAACTCATGCGAGACAGCCGCAAGAAAATTTTGTTGCCTTTTTCTCAATTCAGTATCGTGCCGTATTGTGCGAGTAAGTACTGTCATTCCACCAAGCAACACCAACAAAAAAAATCCTCCTTCCCAGGTATAACGATTTATTTTTGAAGAAGCCCTATCATGTAGAGTTTGTACTGCCTCCATTTTTACGCTAGCCGTGTTATTTATTGGATTGATTTCTAGATGGGGCATCAAATCCGGCAATCTTTCGGCTGCCTCGGATAGCATTGTGGTGACTGCAAGCGCATCCGCTTCGTACAAAGCTACGATACGATCCCGATCATCATTGGCCATGTTAGCCAAATCCATTATCCAAAAAGCAATTAAAATAGTTGAGAAAATTAGTAGCGTGAGGAAACCTAACTGTAACGCCTTTGTAGGGTCGCGCTTAAGTATCATAGAGAGCTCCGGGTAATTTTATTAGTTCCTGCATGCCCATCACCAGAGTTAACACCCAAGAAGTTGTTGTCTAGGACATTAGCAAGAGTACTAGATAAACGGTCTATGTCTTTATGAGTATGTGCAAGAGAAAGAAATCCTACCTCATAGGCTGAGGGTGCTAGCGAAACTCCCTGTTCAAGCAGCCCGTGAAATACCTTTTTATAGTAGTTGGTAGCATTTTCATTAATGGTTTCCGCGCTGCGCGGAGGTGTGCCTGACCCCCATGCAATCCAAAAAATTGAACCTATTCTTACAAGACTTGCTGGTACCGGACTTTGTTCAATAACCTTGTTTAGTTGATTATCAAGATACTGCCCAAGTTCTTCCAGCATGCCCCAACCTTTATGTTTTTTCATGTAATGCAACGTAGTTAAACCCGCAGTCATAGCAACAGGATTTCCTGACAAGGTTCCTGCCTGGTATACGCCACCCTGAGGGGCTAAATTACTCATGATCTCCTGAGACCCACCAAAGGCTCCTACTGGCATTCCACCCCCAATCACTTTTCCAAATGTAGCTAGATCTGGTTTTAGACCGTAATGTTCTGCGGCTCCACCAGGACCAAGGCGAAACCCTGAAATAACCTCATCAAAAATTAACAGCGCTCCATGTGTGGTACAAAGGTTACGTAGTGTATTTAGGAATTTTGGGCACTGTAGTAGTAATCCATTATTAGCTGGTACAGGTTCAATAATTACAGCTGCAATTTTGCTACCTTCTTTTTGAAATAGGGCGCTTACAGCATCACAGTCATCTAAAGGCAGGATGCGAGTGAGTTCAGCAAAAGTTTTCGGTACTCCATCGGATGATGGTTTGCCGAAGGTTGCTAGACCGGAACCAGCCGCTACTAGCAGGTAGTCCACGTGCCCATGGTAACAACCTGAGAATTTAACGATCAGATCTCGTCCAGTTGAACCACGTGCGAGCCGTACTGCACTCATAACCGCTTCTGTGCCAGAGGATACAAACCGCACTTGTTCTATTCCTGGGTAGGACTCAGCAACCATCTCTGCAAGTTCAATTTCTGGCCGGGATGGTGCTCCAAATGAGGTTCCCCGTTGTGTAGCCTCACGAACTGCTTGAGTTAAAATAGGGTGGGCATGTCCTAAAATTAGAGGACCCCAGGATCCGACAAAATCTAAATAGCGATTTCCATCTTCATCTATGGTCTCTGACCCACTTGCAGAATGAAGAACGCGGGGCATACCATCTACACCATGGAAGGCGCGGACTGGCGAACTAACCCCGCCAGGCAGTGATTTTAGGGCTCGTTTAAACCAAAGTTTAGACTGCTTGTTTTCCAGATTATTAGTCACAGCCACTTACCCTTGATGGCATCCCGAGCATGATAGGTGATAATTTGGTCAGCACCAGCACGGCGAATCGCCATCAGGTTTTCTCTTACTACCTTTGCTTCATCAAGCCATCCTTTGGCTGCGGCTGCCTTTACCGCAGCATATTCACCCGACACATTGTAAGCGGCAAGTGGCAAGGTGCTAGCATTGCGAACTGTTTGAATAACATCGAGATAGGCGAGAGCGGGTTTTACCATCAGAATGTCTGCTCCCTCTTGCTCATCTAATTCTGCTTCTCGCAAGGCTTCAAGCAAGTTACGCGGATCCATTTGATAGCCTTGCCGATCCCCCTTGTCAGGTGCTGAGTCTGCTGCGTCTCGAAAGGGGCCATAGTACCCAGATGCATACTTCACAGCGTACGCAAGTAAAATAACATTCTCATGTCCACCTTGATCTAGACCATCTCGAATAGCAGCTATACGCCCATCCATCATATCCGATGGAGCAACCACGTCTGCCCCTGCCTCTGCATGACTTAAAGCAGTATGTACCAGCGGGGTTAGGGAGGCATCATTCAGCACATACCCATTCTCAACAATTCCACAATGGCCATGATCTGTATAGGCGCAGAGGCAAACATCTGTCATAACTATAAGATCATTTCCAAACTCACTTTTAAGCCGCCTTATAGCTCTTTGCACAGCACCTTTTTGGTCCCACGCAGCCTTGCCATCTGGTGTTTTATGAGCTGCATCATCAGGATGTCCAAAAAGTAATACAGAACGAATACCTAGTTTTAGATCAGTGCTGACGTTTTTTACTAGATTTTCAATGCCAAGTTCTGAAATTCCTGGCATGGAAGGGATAGCCTTTTCTTCATTTTCTGCTCCTAGCACGAAGTGTGGCACGATAAATTGTGAAGGAGAGATATGTGTTTCAGCTACCAGATCACGGACTACCTGGTTTTTTCTCAGTCTCCTAGGTCGCATACGGCCTGGAGAATATGGGGGTGTATCGCTCATTGCATTGTCTCCATTAGACCATCAAGACTTGGGCGGCTAGCCTCTGCTGTCACTACTAGATCAGCAGCTTGTGCCGCTCGAGTTGTTGATGGTCCTATCGTAAATATTTCTGCTGATGAATCGAGATCCATCTGATTTATAAACCCGGTTACAGCACTTGGGCTTGCAAGAAGGATTTTATCCACACTGAACTTCGATAAGGGCTTTTTTTTAGCGCCTGTGTTAGCAGGGACTGTGCGATAGACATTTATGCGTGTGCACTTACACCCCGCTTCAGTTAGGATTTTTTCCAGAACATTACCCGCATTTTCAGCTAGTAAGATCAGGATTTTTGGCGCACTATTTTGACTCTTTTTGCTTAAAACAGAAACAAGTGTTTTTCCTAAAGATTCTGCCGTTCCATCCTTGGCTATAAGGTCTGCATGACCAAAATATGAAATAGCACTATCTTTTGTGGCTGGGCCAATAACTGCA
>Ga0114933_10004928_pt1 | contig 12278 bp, 18 predicted proteins | sample 4SBtaG_FD_89691 | JGI IMG/M metagenome (GOLD analysis project Ga0114933, IMG submission 89691) | Deep subsurface microbial communities from Kolumbo volcano to uncover new lineages of life (NeLLi) - 4SBTROV12_W25 metaG | ecosystem: Environmental > Aquatic > Marine > Volcanic | place: Kolumbo...
ACTCTATTATTAGGCAGCGCAACAAAATTACCAGTCCAGGGACCAGCATCAGTCAAGTATAGCACATGAGATTGTTTGTGTTGAGCTGGATCATCCGCGATTGAATGTTCGGTATAATCTACTGTAAACATGTATTTACCCAAGTAAAATTCACCGCTTATTTTACAATACCAAGGGCTTGAGCTCACACGATCTAAAGAAACCACGCTGTGATGGTGGCTTAAACAATCCCAAGGCTGCGCTAAATGATCTTCCATAGGCTCTGGCCATTCTTCTAAAGGAATATCGGCAACAAGCGCTTGTATTGGCATCCTAGCCCACATAGCCCCGCCATGCACGTTTTGATCTGTCGAATCGTCTAAATCGGTTTCACAGCCTGTGAAAACCACTTGGAAAGACAAGGATCTGTCCGGGATTGTGTTTACTGCAAATGCCAAGGCATGCAGATACTCACCATGATAGTTTTGGTGATTTGATGTAAATTCTCTTCTTACCCAGCATTTAAACTGAGGAATGTTTGATATTAAATACGCCACAATATTTAATTATATTAGTTAGTCTAAATGTTATAGTCGCCGCCTCTAGTCGCTGCACCCATGCCTCTTGCTACACCTCTCTTCTTGACAGGTCCACCCTTAGACATATATTTGGTGCCTTTCATTTTGCCACCTTTAGCCATGTATTTGGTGCCTTTCATTTTGCCACCTTTAGACATATATTTACTTTTTTTCATTTCAGCTCCTACCGAATAATCCCATGTTAGGTTTTGATCTTATCATACCACCTCTGGCCGCAAAAGTTTTGACATTGGTTGGCTTTCCACCAACCCCTTGTTTTTTGGCTCTTTTTCTTTTGACCGCAGATTTTCTCTGTGATTTTGTCATGCTGGCCGCTTTTGCAGCTGGCACACATTTTGGATATTTTCTTTTAGATTTTTTTGCTTTAGGTCTGCCGCACTTTTTGAATCCGCCGCCTTTCTTTGGGGATCCAATATCGACCCAATCTTCTTTGAACCACTTGGTTAAGCTCATTACACTCTAGGCACTCTGGTTTTTTTGCGCTTTGATTCCATCATTGCGCCACAACCTCTGCCTTGGACCATCATTACAGAGCCACCATTTTTCATGTAACCCATTTTATTACGGACTTTCTTCGGTAGTTTTGACAATCCTTTATTTTTAGATGGCACTGCTTTTAAACTCATCTCTCCTCCAGTTGCTTTTTTGGCACCTTTATATTTGCCGCCCATTTTTTTGTATTCTTTAACCATATAAGCATTGGCATAAGCAGACGGATAAACGTCAAACTTAGCTTTCGCTTTTGATTTTGCTTTTTTATATAGACTTGGATTTGCTACGTTTTTTGGAATTGCCATCTTTTATCACCAATTTTTACAAGACCAATATCCAGCTGTAAAAACATCCTTTTTCTTTTGGACCGAATCACAATTATGCCTGGCCCTAAAACTTTTTTTACGAGCGGGTTGGCTTTTTTTAATTGTCATTTTTGGATCCCCGTATCGAACAATTTTTATTTGGTCGCCTTTTTTAGCCAAGACAGCAAATTTTTTGTTCTTGCCCGGAGTTCTTTTTTGTTTGTTGAAACCAGAAAAAGTTTCCCCGCGGTAGGAAATCCTACCGCTGGGTGATCTTTTTACATCCTTCGTAGTCGCCATTAATAGTTCTTATTCAGAACCAAAATGATCGTGTAAGCATCGCCGCTACTGTGCCCAGCAGTTGTTAAATCAATGTCTCCAGTTACTCCGCTTCCAGCATTGTTCGGAATACCAGTAAATAAATCATAGTATTCATCCCCGGTGCTGTCAGCTGGCAAGTGTACTAAAAGGACATTGGATGTTGCATCAAACTCTAATTTGACACTCATACCAAATGTAACCCAATAGATTCTTGCTACTGAAACAGAGGTGCATGTTTGCCCGGCACTATTTGTTGCCAGAGCAGAAACATCTACTTTTTTAACAGCTGATTCACCAGTGCCATCAGAGACATTGGTGAATTTCAGTATGGCAGTCTTCTCACCATCTTGGATAGTTTGTGAAGTTACTGCATCAGCCATAATCTACTCCTTACAGCTCTGTAACTGCTGTACGCTCTTTCATGGCTCCAACATAATCGACTGTCAAAGTCTTCGCAGCAGCAGCACCATTTTGTATGCCAAATGAAAGAGTCATCTCTTCATTATCTGGAGCATTAGTGCTTACTACAGTGCCCGCCAAAACATTGTTTTGGAAGACATGAAACTTCTGATCTTTAGGACTATAAACAAAACCTATAGTCATAAAAGTATCGTCGGCCAAAGCGTTTGGCAAATCCAAAGTAGATTGCGTGCTGTCTTTTTCAACGATGAAAGTAACAGTTGTTCCGCCATCAGACTTCAAAAAGAAAATACCATCTGTAACATCCAAAGGCGTCGTGTCAGTCAGTTGTAAACCAGCTACGATGTCTGATTGCGTAGCATCACTGGTTTTAAACCTCATATTGAAAGCCAACTGTTTGCCAGTTTCGTATTTAAAACCTTCTTTAACCAGTTGGAAAAAGTCATGGTCATTGTCGCCAGCTGCATTGGTAACGAGTAGTAAACCACCATCGCCATCGGCTAGTGCCTCTGTAGCAGACCCAGTTCCGTCCTCAGTTGTTGTGATTGTCCAATCGGACGCGAGATAAGTATCGAAATCATTGAAGTATGAATGATACTTGTGTGGTGCGGGCATTTTTATTTTACCTAGTGTTGTATCAGTCCCAACATTGGTAACACCCGAAGTGAAATGTGTAGTCATAAATAGTCCCTCCTTATAAATAGACCATTGCGAGCACCATGCCCGCAACATTTATTCTACACTTTGATGATACTACTAGGCGGTCTTTTGTGCAACAGAGCTTATACCAAAAAAAAGGGCCCGTGAGGGCCCTCTTTTGTAATACTGAGTAATAAAGTGTATTACGACTTCAAATTATGCACCTTGAGATCCATAGATTCCTCTCCAATCAGAGAAACCGAAGGAATATCTTTCTCTAGCCTTATATCTAATGTTGCCAGTTGAAAAGTCTGGTTCCATAGAAGTCTCCATTGGAGATCTTTGGAACATTTTTAGACCTTCGCCCGCTCCATTGACAGAAGTAAGGAGGAAGAAAGCATCCGGATCAGAAAGATAATGATTGACCGCGTAGCCACCTGGTAATACTCCAGTGTTTCTAATCGCGTTGATGTCATTATCAGCTGTTCCAGATCTATTCGCAGAGTTTAAGATTCTGTCTGCAACAAAAACGAGTTGCGGCGGAATAATCATTTTTTCCGCTTGAACAGAAACAGTTAATCCTCTGTCGTCTGTAAAGGTTGAAATGTCAATTAAAGCATCTTCTAAGGAAGCCTCATTGAGATCCGCCATAGTTGTCGCTCTATTAGCAGCTGTTCCTCCACCGGAAAGTGGGTGAGCAGTGTTAATGAGTGATACGCCATCGCCTCCAGTAAAACTGGATGAGAAAGCGTTGTTCAACACGTCGGCTCCTTTGGTTTCTTTAGTATTAGCCATAGATTTGGCCAATGCTTTAACATATCGTTTCCCCAGAGAGTCATAAAGGTTGTCTTCGACAGCTTCTTCTGTAAGTGCAAATGCAAGTGCAATCGTATCATGCGTATATCTTGCGCTGTAACTTTCAGAAGCGTTGTCAAATACAACACCTTGACCTTCTGATTTAACGGGTGCAGAACCGAATCCTGTTATCAACACCTCTTCTTCAAATGCTCTACTTGAATCTTCTGTGACGAAAATATCTTCATATTCTCTGTCATAAGAGTCGTAGGACATTCCAAAAAGTGCATTTAGCCCAGGTTCAAGCTCTTTCGCTAGTTGTGCTCTTGAAATAGCCATTATTTATCTCCTTATGCTAAACCAGCACCTTTCTGCCCCATGATGTGGTTTTGAATCACACATAGAACATTGGTGTTGCTTGACGCTACGTCGTCGTTATCGGGATCCTGAGAGATGTCAATACATTTGAGCGGTAACGTCGCGGTCGTAGCACCAGTAGTTACATCGAGCTCTGCATTGGATCTTCCAGATTTAGTATCGCCAACGGGTGATCCCTCAACGATGTCAAAGTTTCCAAACAAATCAGCTACCGGGAAGGTTGCGTCTGCTTGTACTTCAAAGACAACATTAGGATCGTCAATCACGCTTGCAATGATATCCGAAGCAGAAATACTGCCAGGATAATAGTTTTTAAAGATTTGTTCGCCTGTAGTGGGATCGGTGTATGAAACTCCGTTAAACACTCCGACAATCGGAACAGTACCAGTTGCGGCATGACGTCCTAAAACTCCAGCTGTTAGCTGTGTTACCAAGTCGCCTTGGTAAATTGGAGTTGTGGCGCCACTAGCAATTCTATATCTGGATTGACCTCCAGAGTAGGGTGCTCCGCCCATTTCACGAACAGGCTTTAAACCAAAAGCGGCATCTTTATTTGCCATAAGATTTACTCCTATTTATGTTTGTTACTTTTTCCCAAAAGTAACATTGGACTTCCTATTGGAGTCATACTTCACATATCTTCCATCTTTTCTGGCATCGTTAAACATATTGTTGTCCAAGGCCTCAGTTCTAAGACGGGTTTGTTCTTCGTAATATTCATTACGTTCATCTCGAGTCTGTGAAGGTATTTTCGCCAATAATAGTCCTTCGCTATAAATTAAACCAGCATGTCTACCTGTTTCTGCAACTGGGTAAGAATATTCATCGGGTAAATCAGAACCTCTTACGAGCTCCCAACCTTCACGAATTCTTCTTGCCACATTCGCTTTATCCTCTTGCCCCAGCATGGATTCTCTTATCCAACGATATTCGTATCCTTCTGGTGCCGGAGGTGTTTCAAGTTTTCTTACTGGCCTCCAAGGTTGTCTACGAGATGTTTTAGCGTGAGACTCGGACTCACGAGATTTTCTGGTATGTATCGTTTCATTATTTGATTCAGTCATTTTGCCTCCCGGCTTGCTATTTTTTGTTTCTCTTTAGCAACGGATTTCAACCAGGCATCATCTGTCATGCCATATGGTTTTATCCCACGGAGAGTCTCGACTTCACTTTTTGTGAATGATACGCCGTTCTTTTTGCCTTGTGTTTTTTGCCGACTCCCAACGGAAGCAGAGGTGACTCTTTGCACAGCGGGCCTGTCCTCTCTTTGTCCGGCATTATCGGATCTAAGATCCGGATAAACTTTATAAATTCTTGTATTTAACTCACTATAATACTCTTCTGAATCTGGTTCAAACCCTTCATTAACTAAATTCACATGAGTAAAGTAAGCATATTGTGTTGGCTCTGGCTCTTTTCCATACCAATTATTTTGTGACTGCCAATCCAGTGCTTCATTTGTCGGCTGAACCTCTTGTTGAGTTTGTTGTTGATTTGATTGTTGCGCTTGCTGTCCGTTTTGCGGATATTGAGTATATTGCGCTTGCTGCTGAGATTGTTCTTGATTTTGTTTAGCAATACGAATTTTCTCTTTTTGTATAGAAACCTCGTTTTTTAAGCTATCGGCTTTTGACATCAAATCAGCATCGCCAGCTGTATGTGCTCTTTTGTAGAGCTCATTTGCCTCTCTTTCTTTAACCTCAACATTTTCTTCTTCTTTTGCCAAAAGATTATTTTGGGCTTGCACCGCATGTTGATAGTAAGCATGCACTTCTGACTCTCTTTGTTGGAGAGCCGTTTCTAATTGCTGTGCTCTTTCTTCGGTTGCTCTATTTCTAGCGTTTAATTTATTGATTCGTTTAGAAACACCTTTTGTGTATTGTTCTAACTCATCATCGTTTGATGCTTTGGCTGGTGCCTCAGTATCAGTAACTTCTACCTCGATGTCCTCAACCTCTGGTTGCTGGACTTCTTTTACTTCGTTATCTGTCATAAGCTCACTATATCATCTGGATTGAGTATTGTGGCTATTACTTCATCATCATTAATGATTCTGACCTCTGCACCATCCTCAAGTTTAAATCTCGAACCAGAGTAGCGTCCGATTAAAACCCATTGTTTTTCTTCACACCAAGGCTTGTCTCCAAACCTAGATTCATCGTTGTAACATTGCGGTCCCATTTTTACCACATAAGCAACGACTGTTGCCAATGCTTCACGATCGACTGTTTCTTGTGCCAGTACAATTCCGCCTTTTGTTTTTACTTTACCAGCATAAGGCAATACCAACATACGCCAACCTGTGGGTTGTGGCATCCTTTCTAATATTGAGGAATCCAGCTTTTCTGGATCTAAAACTAAGTCTGTGGGATCAACATAAGCCTCTGCTACCTTTTTTGCCATAATGTTGTTTTCTGCTGCTTCCGACATTATATATCCTTTCCTATGTCACTAATTTCGTTTGCAATATAGTATAAAGCAGAAAGCTCTCCTTGCAAATATTTATAATGTTCAATATCTTTCAGACTACCGGACATGAGAGTTTCTTGTATCTGTTCCTCTCTGCGCTCGATTAGTCTTTTAACCTTATCGATTAAAGAAATATCATCCATTTATTTTGATTTTTTTGGTCTACCTTTTTTCTTAGCAGCTGGTTTTTTCTTAACAGCTGGTGCTTTTTTCTTAACTGGTGCTTTTTTCTTGGCCGCAGCTTTTTTAGGAGCTGGTTTTTCAACCACTTCCTCTTCAACAGGCAATCCAGCTTCAATTCTAGCCATTTTATTGGCTATCCTATTAAGATTAGCCTGGTGTTTTTTCTCTTCTGCATCTTGAGCAGCTTTGAGTTCTTCGGCTTCTCTAATCCTTTCAGCTTCTTTTTCAGCTTTAAGATTTTTAACCGCTTCTAATTTGTACGATGTTGTCATAACAAGCCTCTAATTTTATTTTCTAATTCAAACAATTTCAGATCTGCATTTTGTTTCAATCTGTCAATCGCCACTTCGAGTTTATCATCTGCTATTGATTTTTGCACATTCATGCGCTCCGATTGCAATTCTGCATCCATCATTTTTTCTTGGGCTCTTTGATTTTGTTTTTGTGAGAATTGTTGATTTTCAAGATCCAGCTCTTTGTCTTTAAGATCTAATTCTCTTTTTCTTATGTCAACCAATGGGTCTTCACTGCCGCTCATTCCTATAGATTGTAAAAACTCAGAGGCAAGTTCAGCCATAACACTAGAGCTTATCTGCTCCATCATCATTTGTATTTGTTGGCCGATCATTTGTGCTTCTTCTTGTGGAACTTGCTGCATCTGTGCTTGGATCTCTGCAATCCTTTGTTGCATTTCTGCTGGCATTTGTTCTTGGGCAATTTGACCAGCCATAAATTGTAGATGTTGCATGCAATGACTAATTATCAGTGCTTGCACTTGGGGACTTTGTTTAACGATATCTGTAAAGAATAAACTTTTGTGAGTCTCAATGTGTGCTTGGTGATTCTGCTCTGCAAATGCTTGAGCTGGTTGGCCCAATAATAAAGTAGAGTTTTCTGTCCCCGCATCGACTGGTTTTGGTGTCGTATCTGCTGGTGGCTGCAATAAAGATTCAATATTATCTACACCCAATGCTGCATACATCCTTCGATATGCCTCATAAATACCTGTTGGACCATGGACTTCTGGATTTGATTGCACCATCTGCAATAATTCTTGGGCCAAAGTCACTCTTTGGCTTTGTGAGAATATATTGGGATCTGATATTGGTATGATGTCTACACGATCATCAAAATCTTGTTGTTTTATTTCACTTGGAGCTGTTCCTGTTTGGAAAGTATAAACTGGCGGTAAAGACTCGCCAAAAACTTTGGCCAATAATACAAACTCTAGTTTTTGTGAATGATGCAATCTTTTATGAATTGCACTCATAACTTTTGTTCCACGCTCTAACAGTGCAACTGTTGTGCCTACAGGCATTGCTGCATTAGCATCACCAATGTTCATGTCCGCAATGGCAGCAAATCGTTTGCCAGAATCGACCAATATTCCTAATAACTGCATCAATACATTGCTTGGTTCCTTTATTGGCAAAGGTATTAGGTTTTCTTTTAATGATCCACCCGTGGTATCAATGTCCCTAAACTCGCCCGGTTGCAATGGATTATCTTCATCTCTAATTCTCATTCCTCTGGCTTTAAAGCCAGCTGGTAAATTAGCCAATGTCCCAGCATCAATGAGCTGTCTGAGTATTGATGTTGAGGCTTTTGATAGACCACCAATCATGTGCGATAGTCCTAGGCCATAGAAACCGAGTCCCGGCATAAACTTGTATTGCACAAAATAATTAATCTTATTTTTGAGCATGTCATTTGGAAGATAGTTTCTCCTAATTGACAATACTTTTTCTGAATCTTCTTCTAGTGTGACAATATAAGGCAGTTTCAATCCAGTTGGATTGCCTTGTTGATCGATGTCTTCAAAACCTTCTATGTCTAAAACAGTATGCACTTCATAAACTGTCCTACTTCTATTTTCTTTATAAGAAGGTGTAACACCTTGTATTTCGTCGATCGCTTCTTCTACCTCAGATAAATTTTCTGAGTGAGAATCAGAGCCAATATCAACATCTGCATAAAAACCAGTAAGCTGTTGTTTTTTAATTTCATTAGACGACATGCTGATCGCATGTGTAATTCTCTCAGCAGAGCTGATATCTGTGGCCTCGTAAGGCACAATTAAATCTTCTGGTGTTATAAATTTAGAAACCGCTCTGTTCAAAACAAAATCAAAATATATTTTTTTGAATGTAGATCCAGCCAACGGCAAATAAAATAACATTTGGTCGAGCTCTGGATCATACTCCTCCATTACATTCATAATGTAATAATTCATAAACTCTTGGACTCTTTCAGCTTGGTTTTCCGTATCAACAGTACGAGCTCCAATAATCTCTGTTTTAACAGGGCCTCTTGCTGGCAACATTTCCTTGTATGCTTGAGCTTGAAACTGAGTAACGGCTTCTGCCAATATTGGGTGAATAACTCCAGAACTGCCTTCAAATGGCTGTGATCTGCCTTCGTCAAATTTCATTCCTAAATATTTAAGGCCTTCGGTATATGTTTTTTCCCACTCGCTTCTGGATTGTTTGTCGCCCTTAATAGAGCTTAATAAATCACCAGAAATACTTTGCAAGATATCGTCCGATAAAAAATCAACTAGATTGGCATTAAAATCGTCTGTGGGTTGTGGCTGACTTTGTTCTATCTCATCGTCAATAAAAATTTGTTCGTTATCGACCAATATTTGTGCTGCTTCTGCAATTTGATCTTCACGGGTTGTATCGGGAAAAACCTCTACAGCGGATCCTTGGATTCTTACATCTGGATTGCTTTCGGTTCCTAATTGTTTGTCAATCGCCATATCTAATTAGTGTAGCACTCTTGGACTATGATAATCCATATCAATTAAATCTGTCAGCTCGCCGTCGACAGACAAGCCATGATACTCTGCAATCGTTTCTGCGTCCTCTAAATTTTGTGCATGTATGTCTGGTCCAGCATAATCTTTCCCGTCCCATACAAAACTTGTCACAAATATTTTTAGTAATAAACTGTTCTGTTCTTCTTTAATAATCTCACCTCATCTTGGTAGTCTTCATTTAAAGATATGAAACCGCCTTGTCTAAATCTCATTAATGCCATTGTAGCACTATCACAAAAGTCGTCATAATCGCCGAAAGGGAAAGATGCCATTTCTTCAATCACTTCATCTGCAAAATCTTTCTCTGGTGCCCATACCATGCCAGACTCAAATATGGGTGCAACACTGTTCATTCTTGCAATTTTATCTTGGCCTCTGCTCGGCGCATAAGAAGTTACAGGTATGCCCATTCTTCTCAGCTCATGTGTCAATGGTGTTCCAGACGCTTTGGCCTCAATTAAAACACAATCTGGCTCCCAATATCTATATTCTTCTAGTGCCATTCTTTTAAGCTCTGGAAAGTCTACTCGGACTCTTTTGGCATCAAGTAATATAATTTCATCTGCCTCGCCCTCTTCTCTATTGAATATTGCCCAGGTTGTAATTGCTGAATAATCAGCTGTTTCTTTTTTTGAAAAAGCGGTGTCATAACTTTGAATTACATAAGAATATGGCGGTATATCTGGGTTTTCCCATCGATTCCACCATTCTCTTTTAACAATAGAGCCTTCTTCCGCAGTTGGGTTCTGCATCCATTGACTATTCCATTTAGATATTGGTAGTGATGCTTTAACACCTAAAAGCTCCTCTTTTTTCCAAAATTCTGGCCATAAGGGATCTTCTGATTCTGGCATAATTGCTGGAAACTCAATCACTTCCCATTGATCGGCATGATCCTCGCCTTGCCTATTTAATACTTTTCCAACCAAATCTTTGGTGCTCCAACGTGTCATTACTATCACAATTATTCCGCCGGGCTGTAGACGCTGCCTTGGACCAGAAGTGTACCATTCGTATGCGGACTCTAAGGCTTTCGGTGACATTGCATCTTGCTCTGAATGAGGATCATCAATAACCAAAAGATCAGCGCCACGGCCTGTAATTGCACCACCCACACCAGCTGCGAAAAACTCGCCTTCTTGGTTGCTCGTCCAACGGCCAGCTGATTTGTTATCCGCTTGTAACTGTAGCTCTGGAAAAACATGTTGGTAATCTTCGCTGCCGATGAGGTTTCTGACTTTACGACCGAACCTTACAGCAAGCTCCGCTGTGTGTGTTGTCTGAATAATTTTTAAGTCGCCTCTTCTGCCCATCATCCAAGCTGGGAAAAATGTGGATGCAAACTCTGATTTTGAGTGCCTGGGTGGTAAACAAACAATTAATCTTTTTAGCTTTCCATCTGCAATCCGATTGAATTTATCTGCTATTATTTTATGATGTCGGCCTTCAATAAACTCTGGCCACATGTGTTTGATAAACGACATGAAATCGGCTTGGCAACTGTCTTGTTTGTCTAATTGATCGTATCGATTGATTAAAGCAAGCGCCTCGGCTTTATCTTGCTCAGACAAAATATCAAAATCTTTGTAGGAAACTTCACTCATAAGCGAGCCGGGGGGCAAGGTAGTGACGTAAAAGACCACCCGACTCTAAGCGAAACCGCCTAGTCGTAGTATTACACATCGCTAAATCTCGTGCCATGGTTCATTCATAAATAACAAACTTTCTGCCTCACGCCTACGGATCAAGCCATCCAATGTCTTTCCTCCGGCCTTATTCCATCGTCGCATCTCGCTTGGTACTCTGGCAAAATTCTTGGCATTAATTTCTTTAAGCATAGTAGAGGACTTTAGGTTTGAAGGCCCAAGATTCCAAGTCCATGCCATAATTGCGTCCCATTGATTTTGTGTAAGCTCAACTTCAATATATTTTTCCAAATAAGTCTCAAACTCTTCCAATTCTTCATCGAATCTTTTTTCGACTTCTTCCATAGTCATTTTTGTGTTTTCATCAATGCCTTTTGTAAAGCCGAATCCACACGTCCAAACTCCTACGCTATCTTGATAACTATAACAAACACCATCTTTCTGTGGGCACCCTTCAAATTTTTTGATGAGTGCCTTTCCCTCTTCGGATATTTTCATTTCATACTCCCCATGTTCCGTCCGATCTAATCTTAGCGACTTTTTTACCGCCGTGATATTCAACAGCCAACTGTTCATCAATAAGAATAGCGCAGATATCCCGACCATCTTCACTGTACGGAATACCCAAGATACGTCCGTATTTACCTTTGCCAAGCGATTTAACTTTGAATTTACCACTACATAACTCCTTTAATCGTTCTTTTGCTTTCAATCCTAAGACCTTTTCTTGTGCTCTTTCTGGATATCTTTTTGTGTTGATGCGACTCTCCGGGGTATCGATCCCAGCTAGTCGTATTCTTTGTTTGTGCAATCTGACTGAAAATCCTAGGTCCAGCACACAATCCAAGGTGTCCCCATCTATTATTCTGTCTAGGGTTGCGTTATATACAAAAGCATCTGGCGCATCACTCATTTGTTTCTCCTTCTTTGGTTGTAACCATTCTATAATAGACTACGACATCTTTGAGCTCAGTGATGTATCGTTTGAGCTCTTGCATGTTGTAGGCCATCACTTCGTAATCCGGTACTGTCATTGCTAGAAATACAAGCTCACCTTCTTGTTCTTCGATGATTTTGAATTGTTCTATGTAGTTTTCTGGCGTAACAGTCAACCATCTGAGTTCCTTGAGATCTATTTCTCTAGGCATTACAGGCTGGACAATGGTTCTGTCTATTGGTTTAGATGTAACCTGTATTTCTTTAGTTGGAATTAGACTGCAACTGCAAGCCA
>Ga0114933_10004930_pt1 | contig 12276 bp, 12 predicted proteins | sample 4SBtaG_FD_89691 | JGI IMG/M metagenome (GOLD analysis project Ga0114933, IMG submission 89691) | Deep subsurface microbial communities from Kolumbo volcano to uncover new lineages of life (NeLLi) - 4SBTROV12_W25 metaG | ecosystem: Environmental > Aquatic > Marine > Volcanic | place: Kolumbo...
CTGCAGGCTCTCTTTGGGTCAATTCCGCTCCGACACCAGCTATGGGATCATGGTGGATCGAGGTTGTATCCCGTGTCGAGCATCATCCGCTCAACCGCCATTGGCTCAACCATGGGGCAGCCCCTGCGCACCCCGCTGAATCCACGTGACGATGCTCTCAGCGGCCGCTGTCACGGCTGCGCGCTGGAACTGGATCCAGTCCTGTGCGCCGGTCGAGCCGACGATGTTGCTCACGCCGAGCACCGCGGCGAAAGGGACCTCTGAGGCGCGGCACGCTTGTCCCACGGCGAACGCCTCGAGGTTCTCTGCTTCGCAGCCCGTGTTGGCCTGGATCCCCGCGGCGAAGCCGTCGTCGATCGTGGTCGCGAGCGTGCAGGCCAGCGGCGCCAAGAAGACGCGCCCGGCGCCCGTGACCAGGCCCGCGCCCAGCATCGGATCACACTCCTGCGTGGTCTGCATGGGCCCTGGGAAAGAGCTGCGCCCGGCCGTGACCGCATGACTGATGAGCTGGATGCGGTTCGACACCAAGACGTCGTGGGGACGGTACTGCGGCAGGCCGGGATAGACCCCGCATGAGCCGAGCAGGATCACGGCGCGGGGCTTGACGGCGAGGATGCCGCGCGCCGTCGACGGCCCGGCCGCGGCCATGCCGATGCCAACGGCCTTTCCCCTCACACGAAGCCCTCGGACCTCGCCGATGAGCTGATCTGAGAGATGAGGCCTGAGCCCGGCCATGTCCGGCGCGTGAGCGGCGACGATGAGAAGGTCGCAGTCGCGGTTCGTTTCGGCGTGCATCGCGGGGTCGAGGATACCATCCTCGGACCCGTGACGATGGTCGAGGGCACGTTCGGCGAGAAGCGCCGGGTTTATCGCTGGGATCTCGACAAGACCTACCTGCGCACCGAATTCGACACGGTGCGTGACCTGCTCAAGCTCGCGTTCGAGTCCGCGGCGCAGAAGCGAACCGTGCCCGGGGCCGCCTCGCTGCTCCGAGAGATCCGAGCCACGGAGCCGCTCGGCATCTACATCGTCTCGGGCAGCCCCGAACAGCTGCGTCGCGTGCTCGAGGCCAAGCTGCGCCTCGACGGCATCCGCTGGGATGGTTTCTCGCTCAAGCCTCAGCTCTCCAACATTCTCCGAGGCCGCTTCCGGTTCGTGAAGGGGCAAGTCCACTACAAGCTCGGCGTTCTGCTCGAGAGCCGCGTGCAGCTGGCCGAAGAGATCGACGAATTCATGTTCGGCGACGACGCCGAGGCGGACGCCTTCATCTATTCGCTCTATTCGGACATCTGCGCCGGCCGGGTCGACGCGGCCACGCTTTCCGCGGTGCTCGAGGGCGCGGGCGTGTACGAAGACGAATTGCCTCGCTTGCTGGAGCTCGCGGCGCAGATCCCAACCTACGACGTCGGCCGCCGGATCTTCATCCACCTCGACCGGATCAGCTCGCCTCGCGGGTTCGAGGAGTTCGGTTCCAGGGTCTGTCCCTTCTACAACTATGTGCAGCCCGCCTTCGTGCTGCTCTCGCAAGGTGCGTTGGACCCTCTCGGCGTGCTCCGCGTGGCCGCCGAGCTGGTCATCCACCACGGCTTCACGGCGGACGCGTTGGTCGCCAGCTTCACCGACATCGCCTCACGTGGGCACGTGGGCTCCGCCTCCGCAAAGCGCATCATCGATGCGTTCGGCGACGTGCAGGAGACGCACTTCGCCACCACCTATCCGACGCTCGCGTCTTTTGTCAGGCAGCTCGAGACCGCGGCCGCGGCCTTCGATGAGTTCGGGGCGCCCGAGCCGGTCGAGATCGACTACGTCTCCCTCTTTTCACGCGACAAAGCGCGAGCCCGCCTGGCGAAGAAGCGTCTCAAACGACCCAGCTGATACCCTCCGGGCCTCGGGCGGGCAGAGCTACCTCGACGCCCGCGTGGTTGAAGGCTAACTTTTGCTTTGGATGCGCCACCGCCTTTGCTTCTTCTTTCTCTGCGGCGTGCTCGCTGGCTGCGGGGCGAAGACCGGGCTCGAAGTCCCCGAGGGCGGGCTGCTCTCCCTGCGCGACGCCGGCACGGACGCAGGTCTACCCGAGTACCCGTGCGTCGAGGTGCCGTTGGACGGCGGCGTCGTCGAGCTGCCGCTCGACATCAACGCCGAGCTGCGCCGCGCCGACGTGCTCTTCCTGGTCGACAACACCCGCTCCATGGACGCGGAGATCGGCCGGATCCGGGATCGTCTTCGAGACACGATCGCACCGGGCATCACAGCCACCATCCCCGACTCGATGATCGGCGCGGCGACCTTTGCCGACTTCCCCGTCGGCATGTGTGGCCAGCCGGGCGATGTTCCCTTCGCGCTCGTGCTGCCGGTCACCGATGATCTCAACCGGGCGCAGGCCGCCATCGACTCGATCAGTATGCAGGGCGGCTCGGACCGTCCGGAGTCGCAGGTCGAGGCGCTCTATCACGCGGCCACGGGCGAGGGTCACGGGATGTTCGTCGCGCCGTCGTTTGGCTGTCCGACGGGCGGCGTCGGCTACCCGTGTTTTCGGGCCGACGCGCTCGCGATCATCTTGATGTTCACCGACGCTCCCTTCCACAACGGGCCTGGCGGCTCGGAGCCGTATTCGGCGGCGTGCACCGTTAGCCCCATCCCGCACACCTACGCGCAGGCCGTCACCGCGCTCAACCGGTTGGACGCGCGCGTGATGGGGATCTATTCAGGCGGCGCCGGCGCGCCGGGACGGGGGGATCTCGTCTCGATCGCAGAGGACACCAACGCGGTTCGTTCGGGCGGCGATCCCTTGGTGTTCGACATCGGCGAGCGCGGGGAGAACCTCTCGCAGTCCGTGGTCCAGGCCATCGAGACGCTCGCAAACGTCATCCGATTTGATGTCGACACCGTGCTCGTCGACCCTGACCGAACCGACGGCGTGGACCCCACGCTCTTCGTGGACTCGGTGGTCCCGGTGCGCGCCGAGCCGATGACCAACGTCGAGTCGATCGACGTGGACAACGGCGCCTTCCTCGGCGTGCTCGCGGGCACGCGGGTCTTCTTCGAGCTGAACATCGTCGCCGGGGCGGTCGTGCCAGGCCCTGAGCCACAGCGCTTCTTGCTGGAGATCGTCTTTCGTGGAGACGGCCGCACCCGCTTGGGCAGTCGCACCATCGAGATCGTGATCCCGGGCGCCGACGGCGCCGGCTGCGAAGACGCCCCGTGACGACGCGGCCCTCCAGCGCCCGTTGTCTCCTGCTCGCGGCGCTCCTCCTGGGGCTGCCGGCCTGCGGCTCCAAGACGGGGATCTACGCGCCAGACGTTGACGCTGGAGCGGATGCCGGGGTGGACGCCGGGCCGCCGCCGCCGCCGCCGCGGCCGTGCGTGGAGGCGCCGATCGGTGCTGGCGAGGTGCGCGCGCAGTTCGACATCCCGGCTTCGCTCGCCGTTATCGACCTGATGTTCCTGATCGACTCGACCGGCAGCATGCGTGACGAGATCGACGCGGTGCGCCGCGGACTGCGCGAGCGGGTCGTGCCTGGGATTCGCGCCGCGATCCCCGACGCGGCGTTTGGCGTCGCGCTCTTTGGAGAGTTCCCCGTGTCCCCCCACGGCGGCTCTACCGTGCAGGCCTACGAGCTTCGCTCGCCGATCACCACCGAAGTCACGCTCGTCGAGGCCGCTCTCGACGAGACGCCGACCTGGGGCAACCGCGATGATCCCGAGGCGACGATCGAGGGCCTCTACCAAGTCGCGACCGGCGGCGGATATGGGACCACGGCTACGGCTGGCTACATCCCCGCCTCGTTGGGCTGCCCGGGCGGGGGCTTCGGGGGCGCCTGTTTTCGCGACGACGCGCTACCGATCATCATGCTGATCACCGATGCGCCGATGCACAACGGGCCGCCAGGGGTCGCGCCGGTGGCCCCGTATGAGTTTGTTCCGGCGCCGCACTCGTACGGCGAGACGATCGCCGCCATCACGCGAGCGGACATCCTGATCGTCTCGCTTGGAGCGAGCGATCCCGGTGGCACGCGACCCGCCACCCACCTGCGTCAGCTCGCCTCGGACACGAACTCGCTGGACGCGTCCGGCGAGCCGCTCTTCTTCGACATCGGCGGTCGTGGCGACGGCATCGGTGACGAGATCGTCAACGCCGTTCAGTTCATCGCCTCCGACGTACCGCTCGACGTAGACGCCATCGCCGAGGACATCCCCGGTGATGCCGTGGACGCGGATGTCGTGTTGCGGGGCGTGCGCGCGGTCTCGGCGCGTCCGATGACCAACGTCGAGCGCGTGGAAGGCGACACCTTCTTCGGCGTCGTGCCGGGCACGTCCCTCACGTTTGCGGTGCTCGTCGACGCGAGCGACCTCGAGCCGGCCGTGGAGCGCCGGGTCTTCCCCGCCCGGGTGCTCTTTCGGGCTTCGGGCCGGAGCCGCCTCGAACAGCGTGAGCTCGACATCGTCGTACCCGGCGAGGACGGCATCGGCTGCCTCGACGACGATTGAACCCGAATTCAGCTTGCGCTCTTTTTTTGACCGCTCGATCGCCCTGGAGCCATGGTCGGCTCGATGGCAGATGCCGACCGAAGAGAGCTGGAAGGAGTCGTGCTCGACGACCGATTCCGACTGGGCCGAGTGCTGGGAATCGGTGGCACGAGCGTGGTCTTCGAAGCGCAGGACTTGCGCTCTTCGAGCCCCGTCGTGGTCAAGGTTCTGCGCAACATGTTTGCGTTCAACGTGGAGTTGATCCGGCGCATGCGCCGGGAGGCCGAGGTGGCTCGCCGCGTGGCCCATCCGGGCATCGTGCCCGTCTTCGAAGACGGCATGCTCGATGACGGCTCGCCGTACTTGGTGCTCGAGCGTCTCGACGGGGAATGCTGCGCGCGTCGCCTGCGTCGGCTTGGACCGATGGAGCCGCGGCACGTCGCCGCGATCGCGCTGCGCGCAGCGGCGATCCTCCATGCGGCCCACGGTCGAGGCTACGTGCACCGAGACATGAAGCCCGAGCACATCGTGCTTTCGAGCACGTCGGACGGTCGCCTCGACGTGCGCATCCTCGACTTCGGGGTCTGCGCGTCAGACCGTGCGCCCGAAGCCGAAAAGAAGGCGGAGCGCGGTCGGGTCTACGGAACCCCCGCGTATGTCTCCCCGGAGCAAGCTCGCGGCAAGCCCGATGTCGACGCGCGCGCCGACATCTTCTCGCTCGGTACGACGATGTTCGAGATGATCGCCGGCCGCGTACCCTTCGTGGGCAGCAACGTCGCGAACCTCCTGCGGCGAATCATTCGAGAAGATCCGCCCCGACTCGGGCTCCTCCTGCCCGATCTCGATCTGCGCTACGACGCGGTGGTGGTCCGAGCCATGGCTCGCGCCCCGGAGGAGAGGTTCACGTCCGCCCGGTCCTTCGCGCGAGCGCTTCTGCCGCTCGTCGGTGACCGGCGCGAGACCGAGCGCGAGATCGCTGCCACTGTGCAGCACCGCCCGCAGAGACAGGACCTGATGCCGACCGTGCGTGGTGATCTGACGCGCCTCGCGGTTGCCTGAGTCGATCGTGCCGGTACAGATCCTGATCATGCGCCACGGGGCGGCGGTCGATTCACGCCAAGCGGCGTCGGACGCGCAGCGCCACCTCACCGCTCAGGGGCGCTCGGACGTTGCCCGCGTCGCCGAGGCGCTGCGGGCCGGTGGGCTGGTGCCGACGGCCGTTCACACGAGCCCCTATGTGCGTGCGGTTCAGACCGCGGAGGCGGTCGCTCATACCCTGGGTCTCGAGGGACCCGTGCCCGCCCATCCCGCCCTGGTCCCCGGTGGGTCCAGCGCCGCGCTCGAGGTGCTCGAGAATTATGGTGACGGTGATCGCGTGCTGCTGGTCAGCCACGAGCCCACCGTGCGCGTGCTCAGCGCCGAACTCGGCGGATTCGACTTTCCGCCCTTTCCCACCGGCGGCGTGGCCGTCTTCGAGTTGGACGAGGCGCGGCATTTCCTGGGTCGACTCGACCCGCGCGTCGGCTGGCGCGACGCGAACGACCGCGGCTACTGAGCCCCGGTTCGCCGCTCGCCTTCAGAGAGACCGGCGAATCAAGAGGATGTGCTCTTCGCGTCCTGCGTGCCGTTCTTGCGAGGCCACGCCGGAGAGCTCGAGGTCGTACTGGGGCAAAATTCGTTGCAGCTGCTCCGGCACCCGGATGATCTCCCCACCCGCTCGGCCGTCACCCATGACGAGCACGATCGCGCCGTCAGGGCTGAGCACCGAGGCCATCGCCCTCATCATCTGGTCGACCTCCTCCTCCCAAACGTCCCGCGAGTTCGCGTGGTTCATACGCCGGCGCGCCCCGACCTCGAAGCGACGGAGGTTGCTGTCGTCGAGGTCCAGCCAGGCCATGCGGCGGGCATGGTGGTCTGCGTAGTCATAGGTGCCGCCGTAGGGCGGTGAGGTGAGCACGAGGTCGAAGGTGCGCTTGCCGACGAGGCGCTGCAGGCCGCGCGCGTCGCCCTCCATCAGTCTCGGCGGCGGACCCTTGGCCACCTTCTCGAAGTCGTCCCAACGCCGGGCGAGCTCCTTGGCGCGACGAAGGAAAAGCTCGGTCGACAGACCCTTGCGAATGCGCCGGGACGCCTGCGCGCGGTCCGTCTCCGAGCGCTGCTTGCTCACCTTCGTGAGGATCGAAGAGAAGACCATCGCGAGCGCCCGGCGCTCCTCGAAGCCTTCGACGTTGCCGATCTCCTCGCGCAGCCCTCCGAGCTCCTTGATCACGTGTCCGTCCCACCACTCGAGCACGGGCTTGGGCAGATCGACGTGAATCTTGACGCGACCTCGGACGCGCTCCTCGCTGTTGGCCGCGACGCGCCGAGCGGCCTTGATGAACGCGCCGCGTGCCTCCCGGTTCCGCCGCTGCGTCTTTACGTCCGCGACGCGGATGGCCAACGGGCTCAGATCTACGCCCACGGCTTCGGCGCCCGCGACGCGGGCTTCGACCAGCGTCGTCCCGCCACCGCAGAAGGGGTCGACCATCGTCTTGGCGCCGCTGTGCGAGAGCACGGTGCGCGCGATCGCCGGGTGCATGCGCGCGGGCCAGGTGTGGAAACCGTGCGTCAGGAAGTCGGGATCCTTGGCGCTGGCTCGCTCCCAGGCGCGAGCGAGCACGTCGGCGTCCCCACGCTGCCGGACGGGTCCTTGGATCTGTGAGAGCGCGCGCTTCTTTTTCATCAGGACTTTCCGGGGCGAGGTTTGCCGGGGCTGGCGGGCTCTGCGCGGTTCACCGGCAGGTCGAAGAACTGTCGTAGCTCGAAGGCGGCCTCGGTGCGCCCTCCGTCTTCGTCGCGGGCGACCAGGGGTTCGTGCACGACCAACGCACCCTCGTGGGCGAAGGTCCAGACGGTGAAGAGTGGGCCCTTGCGGCCTGCCCTCGGGACCACGTCCATCTGGCCGACGGCGGCGAGGCCCGCGGCCTCGGCCCCCGCGATCGCGCGCTCCGGCCGCCGCGCGTCACAGCAGGCGACGAGCGCTCCTCCCGGAGCGAGCACGCGGGACGCCGCGGCGACATAGTCTTCGATGCCGCCCCGCATCTCGATGCGCGCGTAGGTGCGCTGGTCATCGGTCGACGGTGATGCGGAGTGGGGCGCGAGGTAGGGCGGCGTCCCGGTGATGAGGTCGAACTCGCCCTCGATCTCGACCTCTCTGAGGTCGCCCTCGATGAGCTCGGCCTTTACGTCGTTGCGGGCGGTGTTCTTGCGCGCGAGGGCCATGCTGATCGCCTGCGCCTCCACGCCGACGATCCGCGCTTCGGGTCCGAGCTTGTAGGCCACCATCAAGAGCACCGAGCCGATGCCGCACCCGAGATCGAGGTAGCGCTTCGCGTCCGGGCGCACCCGCAGCGCTGCCCGCGCCGTCGCGACGTCATCGAGCGAGTATCGATGGCCCCGCCGTCGCTGAAAGAGGCGCCATGATCCGGCGATGGCGTCATCGGTCAGCTCGTCCATCGAGGGAGGGTTGACCAGAAGCGGGGCGTTGGCCAATGGTTGCGCTCCGTGAAAGCCAAGCACATCCGAATCCGCGTCGAGCAATGCCTCTCGTTGGCCAAGGCCAGCAACTGCCCACGCCGCAAGTTCGGCGCGCTGCTCATCGATCCCAGCCGCAACGTCGTGCTCATGGATGGCTACAACGGTGGCCCGAGAGGCGGCGGTGAGCTTTGCGGCGGCGAAACGTGCCTCCGGGACACCCAAGGGGTTCAGAGCGGGACCCGCATGGAGATCGGCTGTCACCACGCCGAGATGAACCTGGTGTGCAACGCGGCGGCGAACGGCGTGCCTTGCCGAGACGCGTGGCTGATCGTCACCGGCGAGCCCTGCATGATGTGCGCGAAGATGATCCACCACGCGGGCATCGTGAAGGTGCTCGTCGTCGAGGGCGGGTACGCAGGCGCCAATGGCGTCGACTACCTGAGGGCGCATGGGGTCGAGGTCGAAGGCGTCGAGGGGCCCCAAGACCCGCGGACCGTCGCGGCGGGAGCGTAGCTCCGGCACGCTCTTCGACGAGGGGCCGGGCGCGCTAGCGGCTCTCCCGCAGAGAACGGGGTTGAATGAACCGGCGCTCTACGAACCGGTCAGGTGTTCCTCGATCGCGTCGGCGATCGCCTTCGCCTCGGGCAGACGGTTCTTCGGGTCGGTCCGCAGCGCCGCGAAACAGATGGCGTCTAGCGAGTCCGGGATGTCGCGCTCGGGTCGACGTCGCTTGGGGCTCGCGCCATCGGTCTTCAGGGACGAGAGCGCCTGCATCGCCGCTGATCCGCGGTGCACGGGCTCCGCGGCGACCAGCTCGAAGAGCATCGCGCCCAGTGAATACACGTCGCACTGGGCAGCTACGAGCTCGACCTGACCCTGCAGCTGCTCGGGCGCCATGTAACCGATGGTGCCGAGCACGGAGCCGTCGGACGTCTGCATCGCGCCCGACGCGTCGTCGATGGGCTCGTAGCGCGGGTTCACCTCGGAGAGCACCTTCGCCAGGCCCCAATCGAGCGCGTAGACCTCACCAAATTCGCCGAGCATGATGTTCGACGGCTTGAGATCGCGATGCACCACGCCTCGGCAGTGGGCGTAGTGGATGGCGAGGCAGAGCTGGGAGATGCGGGCGAGAAGCTGGCGCTCCGTGAACGCTGGCTTCTCGCTCTGGTCCTCTCGCAGCTCCGCGAGCGCGAGGTCGAGCCGCAGGCCACGGACCCACTTCATCGTGAAATAGAGGTCCCCGTCGGGGTCGACGCCGAGATCATAGACCGGCACGACCGCCGGATGGCTCAGCTGGCCCTGTACCCGGGCTTCCCGAAAAAACCGCCAGCGGCTCGACTCGTTCGCCCGGCCGGCCCGCAGGACTTTCATCGCTACTTCGCGCGAGAAGGGCAGGTCTTTGACGAGCCTGACCTCCGCCATCGCGCCAGCAGAGAGCGTGCCGAGGAGCTCGTAGCGCTCTTTGTAGGAGAGCTGCGAACGCTCAAACCGGCTGTCCCTGGAGCTCGGTTGCGTGTCGTCGTCGTCGTCGTTGTCGGTGAGGGTGGAGGCGAGCGGAGCCCAGGCCTCCGTGCTGGGTAGCCTCACACGCGGCTCGCGCTCGAACCGCTCGTCCCGGTCGTCGCTCACCCGCTCAGACTAGTCACCTGTTCAGACGATTCCCACCTGAATCTGCTGCGACTGGATTCCGGTCGCGCTCACTCCAATACGACGCGGGCGTTGTCACGGAGAACAAATCGCGTGGCGCCGCCGCCTTCGGCTCTCTCGAGGAGCTCGGCACCGTGCAGCCCGACCCGGTCGAGGTCCTTGCGGAGCCGGTGAAGCAATACGTGCAGCGTCTTTTTGCCAGAGGGCTGCTTGCCCCAGACCCGGTTCCAGAGCTGCTCGTCGGGGATGTAGTCCCCCGGGTTCATCGGCGGTGGTGGCTGAAGCAGGACGGCGATGAAGTCACAGCGCCGGTCGGTCAGGTAGACCGACTGCTCTTCGCCGCCCGCGTGCACATGCAGTCGTCTTCCCCGGGGGAGGAACTCGAGGCGGACGGCACGCGCGCCCGGAATCTCATCGGCCTCCAGCGCCACCGTGCTTCCAGTGCCAAAGTCGCCGCCGGTGACGATCTTCACCCGGATGTCGTCGATGACGATGATGCTCCCGCGCTTGAGTCGCACGATGGCGCCCTCTTCTACGGCCTCCCCGTCGATCTCGGCTGACACGCCCGACACGACCTCGAGGCCACCGTCGCTGGAGCGAAACGTCAGCGCGTGGTCGGGGAACTGCTCGATCCGTAGATCGTCCGTGTCGGAGCCTCCGACGTGGAACGGCGAGTGCGAAAAGGAGAAGAGACCGCCGTCGGGGCTCTCGAGAACCCAGATCGCGGCGGACGTCTCGGCTTCGCCGCCGGCGCCTTCGTGCACGACTTCGAGTACGAGATCGCCCACTTCGAGCTTCACGCCCTCATCGAGCGCCTCGTCGATCTCGATCTCCGTGCCGTTCACGGTCACCTGACCACGGCCCATCACCGCCACCCGGGGGCCGTTGTCGAGGTACACCAGCGCTTGGCGCCGGCTCGACTTCGGGCTTCGAGTCACCATATCGCAGCTTGGGAACCGCCCGATCAGCAGCCCACCAGGCGTGATTCGCTTGGCGATGCCATCGCTCGTTCGGAGCCACCATGACGATCCTTCGTCGGTCACCGCCGAACTATACAGAAATGCCCGGCCGCCTTGATACCATCCCGACATGACGGCTGCGCAAAGAGCAATGAGCACTTGGATGGGAGCGCTCTCGAAGAGCGGCGTTTTCGAGCTGACAGACGACGTCGGGGCGGGCGATGCGGTGGCCGCCTATGTCGTCGGGCAGGACCGAATGACGGAGCTGCGGGACTTCTTCAAGGGAGCAGATTCCGAGGAATCGACCCGGCAGAGGCGCGCTGCGGTCAGAGCCTGCATCTCGATGGCCCAGTCCGATCGCGACGTCCACCCAGAGGAGAGGCACCTGCTTCGCTCCCTGGTCGCCAACAGCGGGCTCGACGAAGACACCCAGGACGAGCTCGTGATGATGGTGCACGAGCCCAAGGGCCTCGAGGGCATCGAGGACGAGCTCACCCACCCCGTGCTGCGTGAGCTGATGCTCGCGCTCGTATGGGAGCTGGCGCTCGCGGACGGCAAGGTCGACGACTCGGAGTCCGACTTCTACAAGAAGCTCGCTGCCCAGCTCAGCGTGACGGATCAGCGTGCCCAGGAGATCGCAGACGCGGTCGCGGGCCGGCTCGACTGAGTCGATATGTGCGGAATCGCTGGGTTTGTGGGCAAACGCGGCGCGCTCGCGGCCTCGGGTCGCCGGCGCCTCACGCGCGCGGCAGATCTCCTGACCCACCGCGGCCCGGATGAACGCGGGATCTGGCTCGGCGACGGGGTAGGTCTGGCCTGCCGAAGGCTCGCGGTGGTCGACATCGCCGAGGGCCAGCAGCCCATCCGTCACGAACCGAGCGGGACGGTCGTCGCTTTCAACGGGGAGATCTACAGCTACCGTGAGCTCCGCGCCGAGCTCGAACGCGGCGGCTATCGCTTCGAGACGACCGGCGACACGGAGGTCCTGCTGGCTGGTTGGCTGGCTTGGGGTGAGGGGGTCTTCGACCGGGTCGACGGCATGATGGCCTGCGCGATCTGGTTGCCGGCGACCCGTGAGCTCGTCTTGGCGCGAGATCGTTTCGGCAAGAAGCCGCTCTACTACGCCCCACACGACGGCGCCCTCTGGTTCGCCTCGGAGATGAAGTCGTTGCTCGGGCTGCCGGGGTTCGAACGGCGTCTCGACGCCGCCTCAAGTGAGCATTTCCTGCTTTTCGACCACGTTTTCGACCCGATGACGCCGTTCGAGGGGATATCGGCGCTTCCTCCAGCCCACATTCTCCGGATCCGGGACGGCGCGATCGACGAGGCACGCCCGCGGCGTTACTGGAGCGTGCCCATCGGGGCCGAGGCCGGCGCGCCACAGACCATCGAGGAGGCGAGCGAGGAGCTCAGCGGGCTCTTTGGCTCGGCGGTCGCGCGACGCACGACGGGAGACATGCCCGTCGCGGCTCTGCTGAGCGGGGGCGTCGACTCCTCGCTGGTGTGCCACGCCCTCACGAAGGTCGGGGAGATCCCGCGAGAGGTGTTCTCGATCACCTTCGACGACCCGCGCATCGACGAGTCGGCCCAGCAGCGGCTCGTCGCCGAGCACCTCGGTGTCACCAGGCACGCCTTCGACTTCGATGCGCGGCGGCAGGAGGTCGTCGAGTCCTATCCGGAGGCGCTC
>Ga0114933_10004932_pt1 | contig 12268 bp, 7 predicted proteins | sample 4SBtaG_FD_89691 | JGI IMG/M metagenome (GOLD analysis project Ga0114933, IMG submission 89691) | Deep subsurface microbial communities from Kolumbo volcano to uncover new lineages of life (NeLLi) - 4SBTROV12_W25 metaG | ecosystem: Environmental > Aquatic > Marine > Volcanic | place: Kolumbo...
AATTTAATATTAAACAAAAATCTTAAACTAACAAACTAACTCATTTATCATATTTTCTAATTTTTTGGTTAGATCTAAATGGACGTTAATTCCTTCACCTCGCCAATTACCACCAGCGCGATAATGTAACCATCGTGTATCATAAATTTCAGTAAAATATTGCCCTTTTTCGTTTCTACTATCTGTGTTACAGAAATTTAATATTTTTCTACTAATATTTTCAGGCAAACTATCACTATTCCAAGTTAATGATGGCATATGTTTTATTTTATAAATAGTCGAATTTTCTAGATTTAGATTTCTTTGTTTTTCTAATTCTAACCATTTATACATAGCACCACCAACATCTGTATTCTCGCCTTCAAATATACCATTATCCCATTTTAATAAGTTTTTATTATCCATTCTAGTTGTATCGAAATAATAAAGACCATTCCAAAAATAATTTATATGGGCTCGAATTTGTGGAACAATAGCTACATTGTAATTATCAAACTGATTAACATTAAATTCACTGATAAGAAACATATCGCTGTCAATTGATAAATATTTACCAGGATTTTCAAGCATATATTGTAGCATAAAATTATAAGCATCCGCACATCTTTTAGCAGCATCTTTGTTAAACATATGATTTTGGTTTGGTATTTTAATACATTTAATATCTAATTTTTGGCATACTTTACGTATATCACTATACAAGTTGGTATTACCATAATTTGTAAAATCAGCAAATAATTTGGAATCATTGAATACAGTAAATCTAAACTCTCCCTTTACAAATTTTTTTAATGTTTTGTATTGGAGTTCAATAAATTTAGGATTATTAACAACAGCAGTAACTATTTCTAGCATTATTATTTTAAATATTATTTAATTAGTCTTAATATAATCTTAATTTATTGTTAATTTATTATTAATATTTATTAATTTACTTAAGTTTATGTGAATTTATTTATTTATTATCAATACCAAATTAATATAAAACGGAATCAATATATTTAATCATGTTTCTAAGAAATTTAAGAAATTTGATAAATCTAACAAATGTTATAAAACCAACAAATTTTAAAAACACGATTAATTTTAAAAATTCAACATTAATAATACCAACAATATTACCGAGAATAGTCCGACATAATCACTTTTATACAAAAAGTCATGAATTTATACATTTTATAAAAGATGATGTTATAAGAATAGGTCTTTCAAAGTATGCTATTGATAATATGGGCGAAATAGTATATATAGGTGTTGAAGAAATAGGAGAACAATATGATAAAGGTGATAACATAGTAGTTATCGAAAGTATTAAAGCCGCAAGTGAAATATCTGCTCCCGAAGACGGTATTATAATGTCTCATAACAATGATATTATTGATAATATTGGAAATTTTGACGAACTTATGAAAAAAAATGAACTAGATTTATGGTTATTGGAATTTCAAATATCGAATACAATAGATAAAAATTCTTTAATGAAAATTAATGATTATAATAATTTTGTTGATAATACTTTACAATTTTCAACAAATATTATATTTTCCTAATCTTTTCAGCAACAATTTTAGGATTCTCTTCTAAAAGTCTTTTTCGCTCATTCGCTTTGTAATCATAACAACAACTATGTTCATCAGGATAACGATGCTTACTACAAAATAAATCTTCACACCTACATTCAAATCCAAGCATTCCAACCTTCTTATTACATATTTTACACCTATTTTTCTTTTTTATAGGCTTATTTGGACTTGTAATAATGTTTATATCGTTGTTTTGGCGATTGTCTATACCACTATCTTTATTATATATTTTACCTATATCCATTTTAGTCCTATTATTATCCGTTGTAACATTTTCAGTAGAATCCGCATTTTCCATACTCGAAAAATATCTATTGATAATATCAATATCTAAAGAATCGTCGTACATCATTGCGATCAATTCTGGAGGTAGTCCAGATAATGATGAATCCAAATTATTTTGATTATCCATCTTTATATTATATTTATATATTTGTTAAACAATACTAACGATTATTTCAATATATTATATTTGATTTTGTATATTTTAAATCAATTTTTTATCATTAATTAATCTTATTATTTAAAGAAAAATATATTATAAATTTTAAAATGGAATCTATATCATTAATAGTAATTGGTGTTTTTTTATTAATATTCATTGTGTTATATAAGGGATATTGCTATGAAAAATGTATAAATAGTGTTAATAATAGAGTTTATAATTCTGTAATCACACCTTCACAATCGTCTTCTGAAATGATAATGCAACCAGATGACACATTACCTAAGTATGAAGAATGTGTGAATGAATTACCTAATTATAATGATATTTTTAATCATGATAATACGAATAATACGAATAATACGAATAATATAGTAAATAGACAATAAAACTTTTATATTCTATATATTTATATAATGTTAGTAGATAAATCTACTTCTAATAGCGTTACAAATTGTAATGAAACAGATCAGTCTAATAATATAAAATATTATTGTGGTCGAAACGCTATATATAAATTTAATAATTTTAGCAAATTATTCTTTTGTACCGAATTAAGAGAGAAAATTATATCATATTTGCCTAATTATATTTCATTTCCGCAAATAATTAATTCTAAATTTGATTTGTTAGAAAATAAGATCGGACTAATTAAAACTTTAAATGCGGGTGAATTTGCTATATTTGTATCATTGTTGTTTAAGTTCACTCATATATTTATAAGGTATAATAAAATTAAATTAAATATTACACCTAGATTGATAGATATTTTGGCAGAGTTAAACATGAAGGATAATATTTTAACATTATATTTATACTGTATCAAACCAATTATGGACAATTTGTATTATAATCGATTTGTTTTGGCAACAAATTTAAGTTTATTATCGTGCGTCAAACATAATAATATTGATATATACAACTTTTTAAGACATTACTTAAATATTAGATGGGCTGATAATCAGACATATCTCTTAACCGATAAATTGAATGAACGTGTTATACAATCTGCGTTATTATATTGCATAATTTCACATAATACAAGTTTTTATCATTATATTGTAAATGATTCAGATTTGGATTATGAAACATATTTGAAAGAAAATAAATATAAAATAGAAACATTATTGAAAAAATGTATAGTCCATAATAATTTGTATATTTTCAAAGATATATTATTTAATATGAGATTTTATAAACAATCTATAGATAATCGAGAAATAGAATATTTAACAAGTTTAATACCAGAATATGCAATAATTCATACAAAAAAATGTTTTGGTGCAACGAATGTTTATACTATGTTTTTTATAGATGATTATATAGATATTAAAAGACAATTAAAAATTATAGATATAAATAACAAAATAAACTATTATAATCTTGATAAATCATATTGTTCAATAAAAAGTTGTATTAGTCGTTATCATGGTTATATATTACCTAACGTTCATTTTTATAATTTAATTTCCAATATAGAACACGAAGTTATACCATACATTGACAAATGTAAATATATGAATAAAAAGATAAAAATAATTTATAATTTATGTTACACTATGTTATATGAATATAATAATCATTTATCATCTTCATATAAGATTCCAAATCCATCATTTATGTTAACAAATTATATAGAAATGAGACGAAAATTAATAGAATATAATGGCAATACAACTGATGTTTAGATTTTTAATTTTTTTTTTTAATTTAATATGAAAAATATCACTTATTAGGCTATTAGTCCTAGAAATTGTCAAAAATGAGGGAGGGTAGATGGAATTGGTGGATATTGTGTGCGTTGAGTTGTATTTATTGCATTTATAACAAAAGGTAGTTGCTCTAATGTATCTATTACATAATCAGCTCCTGCTTTCTCCAATGTATTTCTAGAATGTATAAGACGTTTTTCTATTTCTTCTTCTGATAAAGAAGCCTCATGCTCAAAACTATCAATATTCATATAATTACTATATCGAGCAACACCCACAGTCCAACACCCTGCATTTTGTCCCTCTCCAATACCACCAACCGTATCATCAACTTTAACAACAGAACGTATTGGATAAACATCCAGTAAATCCAAATTTTTATATATCATAAATGGTTTAGGTCGAGCACCGTTTATGACATCATCTCCCGCTACATCACAATTGGGCACAAATCCCTGTTTAGCAGCATCTTTTAATAGTAAATCTACCATTACGCGTGTAAATCCAGTAGTAACACCAATTTTGAGATCATAGTCATTTCGCAATGTATCAATAGTTTTAACAACGTTAGGTAATAAGGTAGAATATTTGTGTAAGCATTGTAATTGTAAAGGAACAAATTCTTTAAACATAGCATCAATGTCACTTCGTGTAACAGCCCTTCCATATTGTTTTTCCCATCTCTGCGCTATTTCAGGTGATTCTGTTAAAGCCTTGATATGTAGGTCTTTTCGAAGTCCCATAGGTTTTCGTGCTTCTTCCATAGTGATAGGCACTTCAAATCTTTTAAATACTTCTACAAATACTACTGCGGGAGCAATAACATATTTGTCTAAAGTAGTGCCACTCCAATCCAATATGGCTGCTTTTACTGATCCATCGTATTGTTTGGAAATTTGGGTAGCAACTTTTGGTGCAGAAATTACATTAGTTTCCTGTTTAATAATATTTAATTGTTTTCTTTCGATTACTTCTCTCGATAATGCACCATAATTTCTTGATATTATTCGCGATTGTTGATAAATTGGACGTAATATTCTCATAAAGTTCATAGTTAATAATAAATATTTAGGTTGATTTTGTTTTTTAATAAATTATCTTCTTTTTAAATCAATTTTATCCTTTAATTTAAAAATTACCTTTTCAATTTTGAAAAAAAAATATTAAAATAATAGAATGAATTTATCATTCAGAATAAATTATTTTCTAAAACTTCAGTCTTGGAGCAATTGACATTCCTTGTAATTCTTGCATTAGTAATTTACAAGCATAAGGAATATTTATTTTCGCAAAATCTGATGATTGCTCGCAACCACTACATCTATAAATTTCTTTTACCGAATTTACATCGGCAAATAATCCACATCCCTTACAAACATAAATTGTAAACAAATCACTAACATCCATCATTCGCTCTTTCAAAAATCCAAGAGCTCCATGTGCTATCATACAATTATGTGCTACAATACCATTTGTTACGAATGAATGCACATCTTCTACTTCTATATCATATACTTTATGAATACCATCATCTCTACGATCAATTAATGTTAAATTCATTGTGGGTAATGCTTTAATATCTCTGCACACACCATAACTAATTTTATCATTAGATTTTTTACAATCTTTTACATTTTCATTAATAAACCATTCATATGTGCCAATTTTTTTCATAAATTGCTCTGCTGTTGGAAATGATTTAGAATTAAATTTACCAAATGATGTTTTTCTTAGTAAATGTTCATTTATTGAATGTCTTGTCGGAATTGCATATTTATGAATTAGTGGCTCAGTTTTCTCTAATTCAACAACAGCTTGTTCTATTGCTTTCTTTGTTTGAATATTTTTTTTTGGAAATTGTGTTTTTATTTTAACATAATCTGTTAATTCGTTTACACGATTTGTAATCCATTTTCTTTGCCTAATTACTTCATCACGTAATCGTTTATAAGCAACACCAGCTTCTAGGCGTTGTGATTTATGACAACAATATCTAAAACCTATTTTTTCAGAGAATGAAATAAGTTCATCAATATCTAAATGAAGCAATAATTGATAATGTCGTTGGTCTTTATTGACATCTAATTTATTTATTTTCTTTGAGTGTGTCGTTTCTTTACTCTTTTGAATCGTAGTTTTATTAATATCAAACTTTTTTAATAGTTTTTGAATATCCTCCATCATCTTTTGTAATGATTCTTTGTGTTCATACGATTTTGTTTTGGAGAATGAAATAGAAGTTAAAAGATCACGCTTTCCTCTATGCATTCCTAGATAACAAGTATGACCGTCACCACCAAACATTCCTGCCAAAAATTCACGAATAATAGGTTTAGGGCAATTTTCATCTAAAATGAACTCAGGTAATACTGCGGGTTGTATAACTTTTTTACCAAAAGTTAAACCTTTTAATTGAGTTATATTGTAAGTTAAATCTCTTTTAAATCTAACTATATAATGATTTTTAGAAATAAAATTAGTTTGTTCGATTTCTTGAAATAATTCTAAATCATTAATAAATGATTCTACATCTAACATATGACCTAAAGATACTATACAATCTTGTTTAGTAATATGTCCATCTGTAATAAGATAACCAAGAATACGTGCGAAAGCCATTGATTCAAAATATTCTTCCTTACTATTACAAGTTAAAGTAATAGTACCTACATTTAATTTCCAATTTTTACAACTTTTCATTTCTTCTTTAATATCTATAACTGGATAATTAACACCTGCTTTTATTTTATCAACTCCAATTTTAAGGTCTTTAGCCTTAATCCATTTATTTTCACTTGTTAATAAAGGATGTTTGGGAGTACAAGTTGTTGTTCTACCATCTTCAAATGTTAGTTTAACACATTTTCGTTCTCCTTTACACATAAATCCAGTCTGTTTGGCTTTAACCAATCCATCTTCTTCTTTATTCCAACCTAATACTTCATTATTACAGTCTTCCATTTCTCCAATCTTAATACTTAAACCGTTAGACTGCGTAATTGGAGAGGAATATATTTCACAATCACGTTCCATTTCCCCTATCCTTAACCCGCCATCACGACTTCTACCTTCTGCAGGTTGTCGTGTTAGTTGGACTACTGGTCCACTTGCGCGTGAATTGCCCGTCCAACAACATTTATTATTTCTTCGCACATAAAATATTTCGTTAGGAACAGTCAAACAAAATACGTCGCATTTCTCATGGTCAATTTGTTTTATTTCAAATTTATTTATAGAGTTAAAATCAAATTTGTTATTTATATTATTCATAAATGGAATATTATAATAACTATGTTTATTTGTATTTAAATTTTCATATATAGTTTGTGCAGTTTGAAACGTCCATTTATCAATTTCATTATTACAATAGATTCGATGTTTATCTGTCATATATAAATCAATTGAACTATTACAAATATGATACATTTTGCCTTCATAATTTGGATAATAATGTATCTGTATTGGTTTATTATATTCTAAATTATTATTTAATGGATTTAGTGTTGCTATTTTATCATCAATTGTAATATCATTAAAGAATTTCCAACCCTCCATTGTTAATACTTCATGATCCATTTTAAGACAATGCATCTTATCTTCGACCATATGTTTTAGTCGTTGATAATATGTTGGACCCATAAAGATTTGACAATCCATTTGTGTTCCTGTAACTCCATTATACAAAATTTCATTACCACATCGTTCTAATCCATTTAACTCTAACAAATCCCCTATTTTATCTGGATCAATTTCAGTAAAAGATGTGCAATCTGCAAAACCGCCATATATAACAGCAGCTTTGCCAAGAATACATTCTAATAATTGCCCTATAGTCATTCTGCTAGGAATAGCATGTGGATTCATAATCGCATCTGGGCTAATACCATCTTTGTTAAATGGCATTTGTTCTTGTGGAAGTGTAACTCCAACAGTCCCTTTTTGTCCACAACGGCTACTAAATTTATCGCCTATTTGTGGAATTCTTTCTGATCGAATACGGATTTTACCAAATTTGAATCCATCCGCATTTCTATTAGTGTAAACTCTATCTACAAAACCAGTTTCATTAATACGTAGCGAAGTGCTACAATCTCGATGAAGCATATGTCCTAATTCCGACCGACTTTTAAGAGGTAGAACTTTACCAATAATAATATCTCGGCTATCAACATACAAATCTTTCTTTACAAAACCACGATCATCCAATTTATTATAATTGCCCGGTTTCATACCACGCGTATATTTGGAATTTGGTCGGCAAAATTTCTCTTCTTTACCAGATGATTGAATTTTCTTCTCATCATCTTTATATGTACGATAAAAGGTTGCGCGAAATAATCCACGATCGAGAGCGTGTTGATTCAAAATTAGTGAATCCTCCTGATTATATCCTGTATATGATGCAATCGCAATCACTGTATTTAAACCATTTGGCAATGTGTTATAATTTACATATTTACTAAATTTAGTACCAACTATTGGACGTTCGATATTATTCATAACATAACTCAGAGTATCCATCCGTTCTAAAAAGTTCGTAGCACAAATACCCATAGATTGTTTCGACATTGCCGACTGATACGTATTTCGCGGAGATTGGTTATGATCTGGAAATGGAATAATACATCCAATTGCACCCAATATTAATCCTGGATGAATTTCACAGTGAGTAAATTTACAATTATAAGGTTCATATGTTTCTTGTAAAGTTTGGGCTTTTACTGCAATTAAACAATTATCTGCCTCTTCACAATCAATATATTCAACAACTCCTTCTAACGTAGTTGTTTCAAGTTTATCAATCAAATTTGGAAATAATAAATTATTCCATAAATTACTCATATTACTATGCTGAACTATCTCTTTTGTAATTGTGAGTTTATTATTATTCACGACATAAAGGGGGCGTGTAACACGACCAGCATCAGTATAAACGAATATATCATTATTTAAAACATCCCAATTTATTGATGTATAGATGTTAATTTGTGCAGAACGCCTTGCTTTCTTAAAGTTTGCAACTAGTTTTTCAGGTTTATAATGAATACCAATCCAATCTCCATTTATAAAGATTTTACCATTATGGAGAAAATCAACAGTATTTGAATCACTAATTGGTTTAACATCATTACTTAAGAACCATTGTCTTACAGGCTCAGAATTAGTGCTAATAGTTACTTGACAGGTCAATGCCATATTTTTAACAAGTCCAACTGGCGCTCCTTCTGGTGTTTCAGCAGGACATAAATATCCCCATTGTGTAGCATGAATTTTACGAGGTGCAACTATTTTTCCATTATTCTTTTCAGAAGGAGAATTAATGCGCCGTAAATGAGAGATACAACTCTGATTACCCAAGCGATTTAATACTTGTGCCGTGCCAATCTTTGCTTTTTGTTTAGGATTATTATTATTTTTAACACTCCAATTACCCGTTGCTAATGAAAATTTAAGACCACCTTCAATAATAGTCGGTTTTACAATTTTGTAAATATTATTACTATTAATGATTTCAAACACATCTTTACCGCTTTTATTACTTTTTAATTCTTTGGAAATACTCTTTTTAATATCTTTTACAAGACGATTAAAACATTGACGGAAAAGACCCGCCATCAAAACACCTGGAGTATCTACACGTTTGTTTTGATAACTGTCCCTATCATCATATGGAATATAGCCAAGATAGACCTTGAGTAATTTTTGAACCATATAACCTAAGAAATGTGCCTTTTTAATATAATCTACTCCTAAATGAGGGAGTATTTCTACATTAAAGGAACGATACAAATATTCTAATTTTCCTGATGGAGTCATTTTAATTTCCTTATTTATACCTTTAAAATTAGTATATTTTACCAAATATTCTCTTGCACTTTCAACAGTTGTAATATTATTATTAATACAAATTGTATTATAATTTTCCAATGTCTGTTTAAGTAATAATGTAAGCTCATTGATTTTTTCATTTTTAACATCCCAAACTATCATAGAAGTAAGTTTTTTATCAGTAGAAATACCGAGTGCTTTCATAACTAAGAAAATATTAATTGGTGTTCGGAAATTTGGTGTATCAACTTCAATAATACCAGTTTTAAATATATAACGAACTGCATTACTCATAGCAACACTAAATTGCTTATCTGATACGGATTTGATTTCAGCATCAATAGATTTTGTTTGTCGCTGATTATTAAATACAAATACTTTGTTTTCTGCAATTCGCTCTTGAGAAACAACAACTTTTTCATTTCCACCAACAATAAAACAACTACCTTTATCATAACGACATTCGCCTTTATGTGTAACATCAATACCTGTACCTTCATTCAAAACACAATATTTTGACTGGATCATAATAGGGATTTTACCAAAGTTTATTTTATGTAACATTAATTCCTGTGCGTCATCTTTTTCAAGCTGATCTCCAGTTCTTAGAATTCTTTTCATATTAATATTAATACTAAGTGGAGAAGCATATGTTAAATGGCGCAGACGAGCTAATGCTGGTGTCATTGTTTGTGTACTTCCATCATTTTCATAAATGAGTGGTTTCCCTATAGAATAATCTCGGAATTCCATATGGAGTTCAACTCTATGTTTATTAAAATCCTGTACATAATCATGATAGATGATGACTGGATTAAACTGATGAATAATTTGTTTTAATTGTGGGTCAATAAAATGTTGAAATGATTCAAGTTGATGCTTAACAATCTGTTTGTGATTATCTTGGGCGAAATATGAATCAATTACTTTCCAAGTATCAACATCATAATTAAATTCACTTTCATCCTTTATTTTTGTTTTAATATCGGTAAGAGGTTTATTTATTTCTTCTTTAATAGATTTAATTTTTTTAACCTTAGTCTCCTTTTTAGAAGAAGCCCTTTTAGTGGTTGCTTTGGAAGTATTTTTAGTTTTAGCCTTTACTTTAGTACTCATTTTTCTAAAATTAATAACAAAACAATACCTCACTTCTAAATTCAATTTTAATGTATGGACTTTATATTCGTAAAATCTTAAATTATTTTTTATTAAAAAAAATAGATTAGTATATTAATAATAGTATTCAAAAATGCCAAAAACATTAACCAAAAAAAAAAACCAAACTCAAAGCCAAAGAAAAAGCCCACACAATTCTAAAGTAATACAAAGAGGTGGGGCGGATATATATGAAAACATAACACCAGCTATTGAATTATCGTTTAAATTTAATGACAAGGACGTAAAAGTTGTAATAGATCATTGTAAGATACTTACGATAAAATCAATTACCTATTTTAAAGGTATTACTTATTATATAGAATATAAATATCATGATTCCACTCCATCAGAAAGATATCCTCAACAATTAATAAAAAATGTTACACCTAAAGAAAAAATGTATACACCGAATGAAGATAATAAACGTTTTTGTATAGAATATGATCACATGAATTCAATACATAATTTTGGGATAGTTGATATTACAACACCGCCGCCAGTTACACTTACAAATCCAAATGTAAAATATACAATTAATTTACTAGATCTTTTAAACTATAAATCTCCATCACCACCACCACCACCACCACCACCAGATTTATTACAAATTATTCTAAAAAAAATCAATGCTTATACACTATTTAAATTGGCATATACACATAATAATACTGAAATGTATAGAGTAACTGACATAGGTAATGATGATACTAATGTTCTTAAACATTATTTTGGTGACTATAGTACTGATAATAAATTTTATAAATCGGATTTTATTGATTATAATAAGGTTAAAATTACAGCAAATTTATTTCCTACACCACCGACAAAGAGTATGGTAGATTATAAAACATTTTATAACGATCTGAAATCCAAAATTACAAAAGACCTACCTGAAGACATTAAAGTTTTAACTTATAATATAGCCTGGGAAGCAATAAAGAAATATAAACATATTAAAGGAGGACTTGATGGAACAATATGTGCTGATCCTACTGAAACAAAATTTGATAAAAATAAATGTATAAAAAATATAGTTACTTTTTTAACAACAGATTATATTACTGATCCTAATAAACTACATTTTTTGGCAATTCAAGAAGCGCCTAATATGAATTTACTTATTAATGAATCAGGGTTAAATGATTATTTAGAAGGAATTACTCACGTATCTGGTGAAGAAATGAATACATATTGGAACCGTAATATATATGAATTAGATGATGAATATTATGAGTTAAAGGGAGACTTTAATATGCTTCGGGTACCTCCAGCAAAACAAATTGGACGACCAATCCATATATTATTTTTTAAACAAAATATATGTTTTATAAATGTACATCCTGGTCATGACAAAGATGTTAATACATTTGATAAATTTGAAGTTGTTATAAAAAAGATATTAACCAAAGCCGCAACTGTAGACCCAGCATCAAAAATAGTATATAAAAAAAAATTAGAAGATTATAAAATCATTATTGCTGGTGATTTTAATAAAAAAAAGCCGCTAGATAATGTAGATAATTTAGATATATTTAAAAAAA
>Ga0114933_10004935_pt1 | contig 12265 bp, 8 predicted proteins | sample 4SBtaG_FD_89691 | JGI IMG/M metagenome (GOLD analysis project Ga0114933, IMG submission 89691) | Deep subsurface microbial communities from Kolumbo volcano to uncover new lineages of life (NeLLi) - 4SBTROV12_W25 metaG | ecosystem: Environmental > Aquatic > Marine > Volcanic | place: Kolumbo...
ATCGGCGATGGTGATGTTTCGCAATGCCGAGGCAGCACATGACGCGCTCAGCTATGGTGGCGGTTACCTGGCCACACCGAATATCGGATTACTGGGGTCTTCGCCAGCTGTAGCTGTTCCTCTTGCTGCGATGTTGCTGTCTTGGGGGAAAACCGGTCTAGCGCAAAGAATTGAATCCGACATGGGTAAGGCGGACCAACTGGCTGAGCTGATCAGATCGGACTCAAGATTTCGATTGTGGGGGCCCAATCAGACTGGCGTTGTGGTGTGGCGGCCAATCGATAGCGAACCCAACGCTGTCCGCAGTCGTCTGCAGAATGGTTGGGTTTCACTAACGGAGGTTGAAGGAGAAACATGGTTTCGATCCGTTGCGGCAAATCCCAGTGCCGATCCAGCCTATCTGTTTAATCAGGTAAAGGCCGCACTGTGACCCAGTCATTTACTTCTATCGGATAGCGTCGTTATGACAATAAGCAGTCGTGGCAATTACGAACCCGATCATTGCCGACTACGTACATTTTACGATGTCGTTGCAAAGTTCTGGGACGGCAGTGACACGCCTACGGCTTATCTTGAACGGTGCCTAGAAACAATTGACAAAAAAGAGCCTGAAGTCCGCGCCTGGGTGGTATTAGATATCGAAAAAGCTCGCATCGCGGCCAATGAATCTACAGCACGGTACCAAGCCGGTCAGCCACTCTCAACTATCGACGGAATGCCAATTGGCATCAAGGATGTAATACAAACTAAAGACATGCCGACAGCACTAGGCAGCCCCATTTATGAGGGTAGGCAAACACATATGGATTCTGCGTCTGTTAATGCTCTTCGACTAGCCGGCGCCATTATATTGGGGAAGACCGTCACCACTGAATTTGCATTTGTTTCCCCTGGCCCAACGACAAACCCTTTCCATGCGCAGCATACGCCTGGTGGATCATCCAGTGGTTCAGCCGCCGCTGTTGGTGCCGGTATGATTCCAGCGGCATTGGGCAATCAGGTGGTGGGCTCAGTAATTCGACCGGCGGCTTACTGTGGTAATTTTGCGATTAAACCTACGCTGGGTGCTCTCCACTGTGGTGAAGGTCTCAGTTTGAGCCAATTACACTTAGGCGTCCATGCGGGCTCTTTAGTCGATATGTGGTCGGTCGCCTATGAGATTGCCCAACGCGCGGGGGCGGATCCTGGCTATCCGGGACTCTTTGGTCCGCTTGAGTTGGCAAAACCCACTCAACCACATACTCTTATCGTGCTGGAAACTGAGGGCTGGTCTCAATGTGACGCCACGACCAGCGCAGCATTTGAATCAATTCTCGACCAACTTACAGCTTTAGGGGTGGAGTTGGTTACACGCCGAGACTATCCTGAGATCGAACAATTTGAACAGAACATCGAAGGCAGCATGGTCCTGTGCCGAAAACTTTGCAGCTATGAAATGCGATGGGCGCTTCGCCATTATCAAAGCACCGGGCTGCTAAGCGACGACCTTAATTTGTGGTTAGAGATGGCTGAGAGTATGACCCTAAACGACTATCGCGAGGCCCTTGAGCAACGAGAACTGATGAGAACCAGCCTCGGGTCTCTTAAAGACCTGGCATCAGCGATGATTACCCTATCGGCCCCAGGCCCTGCGCCTCCACTGGGGGAACTGACACCATCAGGAGAATCAGCTTACGCATTTAAAACGGGCAGTCCTGCATTCAATGCAGTAACGTCTGCCCTTGGCTCACCTGCCCTAACCCTCCCGCTCGCAGCTATCGGTGGGTTACCACTTGGCATTCAACTTATCAGCCAGCCGCACACGGATTGGGATTTGACCGGTTATGGAAACTGGCTACAGCAATCAATCCAGACGGTATCGACATAATTAGACATGATCAGAATCCCGTCAACGATGTGTAAAGTGTGACTAACAAGTCTCTCGATCAACGACACATAATAAGGTTATCATTGTCGCCAGCCGTCTCACACCAATTAAAGTACAAGAGAAACCTGTATGGATTCATTTGAAACAGTTATTCGCGGTGGCACAGTCGTTACCGCTGTAGACAGCACAATGTGCGATGTCGGTATACGTGATGGTCGGATTGTGGCGCTCGGACTGGACCTCCCTAAATCTCCACACGAGATCGATGCAACCGACATGCTGGTATTACCTGGAGGCGTTGAAGGCCACTGCCACATTGAACAAGCATCGTCCGTTGGTAACGTGATGAGTGCTGACGACTTTTATACCGGCACGCGATCTGCGGTCTTTGGTGGAACTACAACAACGCTATCTTTCGCAGCTCAGATGAAAGGCCAGTCCTTAAGACAAGTCGTTGATGACTATCATGCATGTGCGTCGTCCAAGGCGGTGATTGATTATGGGTTTCATCTGATCGTATCTGATCCAACTGAACAGGCAATGCAAGAACACCTCCCTGCACTGATTCATGAAGGAATGACCTCCTTCAAAGTTTACATGACCTATGACTCACTGAAGCTTGATGACCATCAGATGCTCAACGTGCTAGCCACCGCTAAGCAACACGGCGCTATGGTGATGGTCCATGCCGAAAATCACGACATGATCCGTTGGCTCAAAGAGCGCTTACTCCAGGGCGGTTACGTTGCGCCAAAATATCACGCTATCAGCCATGTTGAGCTAGCTGAAGACGAAGCGACCCATCGCGCAATTCGTCTTTCCGAATTAATTGATGTTCCGATCCTAATTGTTCATGTATCGGCTAGCGAAGCGATGGCTGAGATCCGTCGTGCCCAGACTGCCGGGCTCAAAGTGTACGGTGAGACCTGCCCACAGTACTTGTTTTTAACAGCCTCAGATCTGGATCGAAATGGTGCGGAGGGTGCAAAGTTCTGTTGCAGCCCACCACCCCGCGATTCTGCCCATCACGAAGTTATTTGGAGGGGGCTCGCTAATGGCACCTTCCAAGTATTTTCTTCTGACCATGCACCGTATCGTTTTGACGAAACCGGCAAGCTGGCTGCCGGTCCTAATCCGACTTTTCCGCAGATCGCAAACGGCGTGCCCGGTATAGAACTTCGCCTACCTTTGTTGTTTTCCGAAGGTGTTGGCAAAGGTCGCATTAGCATTCATCAATTTGTTGCACTAACCTCCACTAATGCCGCACAAATTTATGGCTTATCACCGCGTAAAGGCACCATCGCGATTGGCTCAGATGCTGATATTGCAATCTGGGATCCCAAAAAAGAAATCGAAATCACCTGGGATCTACTGCACGACAATGTCGGTTATACGCCTTACGAAGGCAGAAAAATAACTGGCTGGCCGGTGACAGTATTAAGCCGTGGAAGAATAGCGGTAGAAAACGGCGAGTTAAAGGTCGAACGTGGTAGTGGAGAGTTTTTACCACGATTTCTATCCGACGCTGCACGTCCGCTTGGTCGAATGGTCAAGGAGATGGATATCAACAAGAACTTCGGTGCAGACATTAACGTACCAGACCAATGAGTTTCTTCCCCAACGGAGATTGAATTGAGTATTAAGGTTCTTATTCGAGTGTTGCTAAAGCTACCGGCTTAATCCTATGACCCGAACGTTACCCCTTGCTGTAGCCCAACTGGGTCCGATTGCTCGTGATGAATCTCGAGCATCAGCTGTTGATCGGATGATCAGTTTGTTGAACAAAGCGGACGGGGCTGGGTCAAAACTTGTCGTATTTCCGGAACTGGCATTGACTACTTTTTTTCCACGTTGGTATTTCGAGGATCAGGTAGATGTCGATAAGTTTTTTGAAACGAGTATGCCGAATGCCGAAACAGAACCCTTGTTTAACGCAGCTGCTCGCGCTGGCATTGCTTTTTGTCTCGGCTACGCCGAACTTTGTGTCGAAAACGGTCTGACGAGGCGATTCAACACCTCAATTCTTGTCGATGAATTGGGTGCAATTGTCGGAAAGTATCGCAAAATCCATCTTCCAGGTCACCGTGAGCATGAACCCAACTTTCCTTTCCAACATCTTGAAAAACGCTATTTTGAAACTGGTGACTTAGGATTTCCGGTTTTTAAGGCTTTAAATTCTACTCTCGGCATGTGCATCTGCAACGACCGTCGATGGCCCGAAACGTTTAGGATGTTAGGTTTACAGGGTGTTGAATTAGTAATGTTGGGTTACAACACACCGGTCCATTATCCTCGCGCGCCTGAACACGATCACCTACAAGACTTTCATAATCATCTTTCAGTTCAAGCGGGTGCCTACCAGAACGGTACCTGGGTTGCCGCTACAGCGAAGGCTGGTTGCGAAGAGAACTGCGACATGATTGGTGGCAGCTGTATTGTTTCTCCCACCGGAGAAATTGTTGCCCAGTGTGAAACACTGGACGACGAATTAATTACCTGGAATTGCGATCTCGATTTGTGCCAAACAATCCAGAAAAATATCTTCAATTTCGAACTACATCGCGAACCAGAAAATTATGGGCTCATCGCGAAATCCACAAAAGGCAGCTGACTAAAATTCGAACCAATAACATCACGATCTTGACGTCACGTGATTTGCCACAGTAAGGTGACAGTACCATTACCGAGGACCTACCCAGTTGGGGTAAGATTGATGGGTAATCTCAACTACCAAACCCAAAGCTAATAAACTTCCATGCTCAGATGAATCTAGTTCGTCAGAGCCAGGGTATATAACGAAGGAGACGATGTATGAAGCTCGTCGGAGTCGATGTCGGTGGTACCTTTACAGATGTCATATTTGCCGACACAGAGTCCGGCCGTACTGAAATACATAAAGTTCCAACCACCCCAGATGACCCCTCAGATGGTGTCAGCACCGCAATAAGTGGCCTGTGTGAGAGACACAACATCGCACCAACAGAAATTAATCATTTGCTCCACGGCACCACCATCGCAACCAACGCTATCTTGCAACATGATGGTGCAAAGACCGGGATGATCACCACAAGAAACTACCGTGACATTCTTCACATTGGTCGTCACCAACGGCCTGAGCACTACTCAATTATGCAAGAAGTACCGTGGCAGGATCGCGTTCTTGTGCGCCGCCAGCACAGACTAACCGCATCCGAAAGGATTGCACCACCAACCGGCCAAGTCCTAACAGAACTGGATGAAGACGAAGTTCGAACCGCGATACAGGAACTAAAAAAAGCCGATGTCGAATCAATAGCCGTGTGCTTTCTTTTTTCTTACCTTAATCCAGTGCATGAAAACCGTGCACGCGAGCTTATCGAGGAAGAATATCCTGAGTGCTTTGTCACAACCTCGTCCTCAGTGTCTCCCCAGTTCCGCGAATTCGAGCGCTTCACGACGGCAACAATGAATGCATTCATTGGACCCAAAGTTAGAGATTATGTCAATCACCTAGCCACTCGAATCGGTGATGACGGTATAAGAGCAGACCTCCATGTCATGAGTTCAAATGGCGGAGTTGCGACCGCCAAAATGGTATCCGATCGTCCAGTGATGACCCTACTTTCGGGACCTGCGGCAGGTGTCCTTGGCGGTGCTTGGACCGGTGAACTTTCGAACCGAACAAAATTAATTACATTTGATATGGGTGGCACTTCTGCCGATATCGGTATCGTCAGTGACGGTACCTTTGCCCAGGCCTCTGCGCGTGACACCTGGATCGCGGGTTATCCCCTATTGGTATCAATGATTGATATCCATACAATCGGTGCAGGCGGTGGCTCTATTGCTTATGCCGATCCGGGTGGTGGTTTTAGGGTCGGCCCCCGAAGCGCCGGTGCAATCCCTGGCCCCGCAGCCTACGGTCGCGGAGGCAAACAACCCACCGTAACAGACGCCAACGTTGTGCTTGGTAGGCTCGACAAAGATTATTTTCTTGGTGGAGAAATGTCCCTGGATGACACTGCCGCTCAACAAGCAATTACAGGCTTAGCAACAGAACTTGGCTTAGGCGTGCCAGATACGGCAGACGGGATTTTAACTCTGGTTACCGCCAACATGGCGAATGCCATTCGGTCTCGAACAGTACAAAAAGGCATCGACCCTAGAGAATTTGCTCTGATTGCGTTCGGTGGCGCGGGCCCACTGCATGCAGTTGATGTCGCACGCGAGCTTGGCATGTCCGAAGTGATCATACCTCCATACCCCGGAATTACTTCCGCAGTAGGGTTACTCACGACAGACCTTAAATACGACACAATCCGTACAGAGTTTCAAGTCAGTGGTGAAATAGATCTTCAACGACTCAACAGTGACCTAGAAGAAATGGAACGGGAACTCACCGATCAGTTCCTCAATGATGGTCTAGCTGAATCGGCTATCAGCTTTCAGCGTTCAGGTGATCTACGTTATGTTGGCCAAGGCTACGAACTCCGAATCACCTTTTCGGATGTATCGCTCGATGATGACAGTCTCCAGGAAATATTCAACCAATTCCATATTCAACATAGAGCCGAATACGGTCACGACTTTCCAGGCAGCGCAATTGAGATCGTGAATGCGCGGGTTACGGGTATTGGACAGATGCCGAAAATTAGTCAGCCTGAAGACATCAATTCAGGTACTCAAGAATCCGCATTGATGAAATCCGGCGGCTGTATGTTCCGAGTCGATAATCGCCTTGAAGAATTTGAGACGATGTTCTATCAGAGGGACAAACTCCCTCTAGAACACTCAATCGCGGGCCCCGCCATCATAATCCAGCAGGATTCCACCACTGTTGTGCCTCCCAATAATCAATTTGTTTCAGACACGGCCGGCAATATGATCATCAGTATCGGAGAAAACACATGAACGACACAGTCGAAACAACACGACCGCAAGATATCGATCCGGTGACTGCTAGCGTCATCCAAGGTGCCCTAGAAAATATTGCTGTTGAAATGGGCTACAAACTGATGCGCATGTCGTATTCATCGATCATACGGGAATCAGAAGACTTCGGGGCAGGACTTGTTGATGCTCAGGGTCGAGGGCTCGCTGAATCGACGCAGTCAACACCCCTGCAATCTGGCCCTATTCCTGGTTATGTGCAAGGGATGCTTAAGACTCTTCAAGACCGGGGTGACACAATTCGACCTGGTGATGTCATCATGCACAACGATGCCTATGGTGGCGCCAGCCACGGTCCCGATGTTGGGTTTATTGTGCCGGTATTCGACGACGACAATCTAATTGGATACTCAGTTACTACGGCACATCATCTGGATATTGGAGCCTTGTCTCCAGGTAGCTGCGGTATCGTGGATGCAATTGATGCCTATGCTGAGGGACTTCAGTTCAAAGCAATAAAAGTTTACGACGAAGGTCGTAAAGTGGAAGCAGTTTGGCACATGCTGCGTGACAACATCCGAGCATCAGACCTCGTAGTTGGTGACATGGAAGCGCAGGTTGCCGCGTCCCAGATCGGCGCCCAGCGTTTGTTAGCGCTTGTTCAACGCTACGGTGCGAACACGCTTGAACGCGCGTGCGATCAAGTCATGGACCATGCAGAACGTCTGATGCGTTCAGCAATCTCCAAGGTGCCCGACGGGACTTACACAGCAAAAACCCATATTGATGGATTCTTGGACAGCGACGACACGAACAAGAAAGACCTCCCAATCGTTGTCACAATTACCGTAAACAATGACGCAATGACGGTCGATCTTACAGGCACTGCAGACCAGGTATCCGATCGTCCAATCAATATGCCGTTTGTTGGAACCGTAGACATTGCAATCTGGCTGACGATCCGGTCGGTACTTTTAGATACTGCGGTCCACGGACATATTCCAGTCAATGATGGACTGTGCCGGCCCATAAAAATTATTGCACCGAAGGGCTGCCTAGCGAACCCGATATTTCCGGCCCCAACCATTGCTCGTTTCTGCCCTGGCAACCAACTCGCAGATACGGTGATGAAAGCGCTGGGTCAAGCAGTCCCAACTCAAGTTTCTGCCGGTATTGGAAACTTAAGAGTCATTGCGTTTTCGGGGTTGGACGGTGATGACTATTGGGTCCATATGGAGATTTGTGAGGGTAGTTATGGTGGCCGCAAAGGTATGGACGGGATGGATGCCGTTGATACGCTGTACGCGAATACCCGCAACAACCCGATTGAAGATATTGAATCTCATCTTCCGCTGAGGGTTTCCCGTTATGAACTTCGTGAAGACGTTTGCGGCCCAGGCAAATGGCGAGGTGGATTAGGCTCGATTAGAGAATTTACATACCTCAAAGACGGCGGAGGATCGATTGAAGGAGAAGGTCACAAATACCGCCCATGGGGGTTCCAGGGTGGCGGAGATGGCCACACCGCGGGGCTAACCTTGAGGCGTGCGTCAGGGAAGTCTGAAACCTTACCTTCAAAAATGCCACATACTTCGGCTAAGGCCGGAGACAGTTTTATCTGCGTTGGACCTGCCGGTGGCGGTTATGGCGATCCCTTGGAAAGAGACATGCACCAGGTGCTTGAGGATGTACAAGACGGCCTAATCTCAATCAATACGGCTAAAAATGATTACGGTGTGATTATCACTGATGCCCTGCAACTTGATGAAGCAGCAACTGCCCACTGCCGGTCCAGTGCGGTCTAATTCCCTTGATAATCCACAGACATAGGCAGACAACAAGTTAGAGAGAGTTCAAACTCAACGAATCTCGACAATCATCTCAATTTCGACAGGGATATTCATCGGCAACGAACTCATCCCTACAGCGGAACGGGCGGCTCGTCCTGCATCACCGAACACCTCTACCATGAGATCGGAGAAACCATTGATGATACTGGGATGGTTCTCGAATCCTGGCTCAGCGTTAACCATACCCAAAACCTTAATTATTCGCTGTACCCGATCAAGGTCTCCAATATGGTTTTTCAAAGTCGCCAGTAGGTTCAGACCCACTAAGCGGGCCGCCTGATAGGCCTCTTCCTCAGAACATACCGTCGGTACCTTACCGACTACGAAAGATCCATCGGGTCTATTGGTACCATGGCCCGAGAGGTAAACCAAATTACCAACCGTATGGGCACCGACATAATTGCCCAGGGGGGCCGGGGGATCCGGTAGTTCAATTGAGAGTTCTACCAGACGGTTATCTATTGCAGACATGCGCTCTCCTTATCTGACTCGACAGTAATTTCTATTACAGACATTTGCGGACCATAAGTATATGCCCATCTGAGAAAACAGATTTGCTCACACACATCGCCCACCGTCAACCTCGAGGGCTACACCAGTCAGAAACTCTGCGTCATCTGACGAAAGGAAAAGCATCGTCTGTGCAATATCATTAGGTGTGGAGAAACGACCCAATGGAATCGTCGCCTCGAATTTCTTTCGATTTTCCGGTGTATCAGGCACACCCATGAATGTTTCGAGCATACCGGTTTCACCAATCACAGGACAAATCGCGTTTACCCTGACCTTGTCCGGGGCCAACTCGACAGCTAGCGCCTTAGTTAGGTTACTGACTGCACCCTTTGAACTGCAATAAACGGCTAGTCCTGGGCGTGGCCGCAACGCTGCAGTAGAAGAGGTATTAATAATACAGCCACCCCCATTTCGACGAAAAACTGGTAAGGCTTCCTGTACCGCAATAAAGACTGCTTTGACATTAACATCATAGACGCGATCAAACTCTTGATCAGTAACCGTTGAAAACTCTTTATTCGAGTGTGAATAACCGGCGTTGTTGATGAGAATGTCGAGCCTACCCCCCAGTTTCTCAGCAGCGTCAATCATATTCCGCGTATCTTGCCTTGAAGTTACATCAGCATGGACATACACGGCCTTACCACCAGACGTATTGATCGAGTCAACTATTGATTCACCTGTCTCGTCACTGATATCCGCAACGACTACTGCTGCACCTTCAGCTGCAAAAAGGCGTGCGGTTCCCGCACCGAATCCAGACGCTGCACCCGTAATAATGGCTACTTTGTTCTCCAAACGCATCAGACTACCCCCTTCGTTAAATGCATAATTTGCCTGTTCGTGGCCTGTATAGGCACAATCATAGGCCAACACCAGGACTGACTCCAATTTTTAAGATTTGCGACCTAAATTCTTACCTCCCAAATTATTTGAGGTGGTTGGTCATTCTTGATCTTTATCCCCACGTTTCACCTGCATGGAGAGCCCAGCCCGTTTGACGATCTTTTGCCCAGCCCTGGTCAGAGTGCCCTGCCCATAGCGATCTTCGATACTATCAATCGCCTGATTAAGGTTCTTTCTGCGCTGTGTGGCTCCCTCCGAAAACAATTGCACTTGACTACCACCGGTGGCTTCAAGGTTGGTGCAGGCAACACCGATCAGACGGATCGGTACTGTAGGGCCAGAATGGTGCAATAAGCGACAAGCAGCCAAAGAAATGGCCTGACCGTCATCAACTGGATCAGGTAATGTCACGCGTCGACTGCGAACTGGGTACCCGCGGGGGCCCGGTGCGATCCTTTGACCTTCCTTCCATTTCAAGACGACTGTTCGTGCGCAAATACTGTCACGCCTTAAGCGGCGAGCAACCGACTCGGCATGTGTACGGATCATCGACTCGAGCAATTCCCGATCGGTAATGTCCTCCGCAAACGTATGCTCCTCACCGTAAGAAACAGCATCTCGATAGGGTTCCACATCGCGAACGTCCTCTCCCCGAGCAAGTTGTGCAATCTCAATACCCCAATCGCCCAACTGGCTGCGCAAAACTGAATTAGTGGTGCGAGCAAGATCTCCCAAAGTGTGAAATCCTGCCGCGTCCAGACGACCAGTTGAAACCGGACCGACGCCCCATATTCGACTTACCGGTAACGGATCGAGAAAGGATCTAACTTCACCCTCTTTAACCCATTTCAAACCATCGGGTTTAGCAACCTGACTTGCAATTTTAGCCACCATCTTAACCGGGCCAATTCCAACAGATACAGGCAAACCCAACTCCGAATGGATTCGATCGCGGAGGCCCTCGCCGGCCGTTGCAGGATTACCCAACAATCGTTCAGTCCCCGTGAGATCAATGAAAGCTTCATCCAGGGATAGTCGTTCAACCAATGGTGAAAATTCCTTAAATATTTCAAATACCCGCCGGGACTCACGGGTATACAACGGCATATTTCCTTTCACGAATACTAGGTCTGGACACTTGCGACGTGCTTCAAAAGACGGCATTGCTGAATGTACGCCGAACTGTCGTGCCTCATAGCTCGCGGCGGCGACCACGCCACGAGCACTACTGCCTCCTACTGCGAGCGGTCTACCGCGGAGCTCTGGATGATCGCGCTGTTCGACAGATGCATAGAAAGCATCCATGTCAGCGTGCATGATCACAGTGTTCGAAGTCGGCACGGAATTCTCAATATTCAATCAACTTGTAAACGCCAGCATTGTCCATTTACTTTCCCACTTATGATAAAACTAACCTCTACACAAACTATTTGAAATTAAGAATCAAAACTACTGCAAAGATCATGATTTTGGATAACGTGTGGGTGCCCCGTGCGCATCTAAAAGACGGTCACGGAAGCTATCCGGCCAGTGTTCAACATGGCGACGAGCTGCCTGTCCCAGTTCACGATACCACTGGGGAAGCGGCGAGTCACCACATTCCTGGGCCAAACAGTCATAGTAGTCGTACTGTTCATCGTCAAGCGCGTGATAATTTCGCTGAAGAACGCCAACTGACCGTAGTCGTTCAACTCGTGTCTCCATCGCTTGGCGCATCGAAGAAACCGTCGGTAATTCAAAATCGGCATTCAAAATCCGGGCAAACCATCTCGCCTGGATCTGAAATATTGGGAACGGTATGATCTTAAATGGGAGTCCAATCAGTGCGAGTGTGGGTTGTGTGATACACAGCAAATCCTGATACAGTGGTGTAACCCAGTTGTCTCTGACGTCTATTAGATCGTCAGATAGAAACGGAAAACGATAGTGGTAACCCGTTGCATATACGAAACTATCAACCGGCCCAACAAGAGTCTGATCTTCAAGTTCAATTCGACCGTCGTCAATTAGTCGTTTAATCTGGCCGCAAGAAGTCACATTATTCAGATGTTTTATCCTCTTTGAGCTGGCTGCTTTGTCGTTGCTACACCAATAAACCCGATCCGCGGTACACGCAATTTCTTCAGTCAGATCGGCACCAGATGACGCACTCCCCACAATTACCACCTGCTTATCCAAAAATTCATCTGGCGATCGATAGTTATGACTATGAACAGAGTGAACCGGGAAATTATCTGATCCCGGAATATCAGGGAGCCGCGGTTCCGTATAGTGCCCATTACAGACTGCCAGCGCATCGAATACCTCAGTGACTGAACCG
>Ga0114933_10004937_pt1 | contig 12256 bp, 8 predicted proteins | sample 4SBtaG_FD_89691 | JGI IMG/M metagenome (GOLD analysis project Ga0114933, IMG submission 89691) | Deep subsurface microbial communities from Kolumbo volcano to uncover new lineages of life (NeLLi) - 4SBTROV12_W25 metaG | ecosystem: Environmental > Aquatic > Marine > Volcanic | place: Kolumbo...
GCATCTTGCCGACGCGCGTGTCTCCGACGGCTTTGTCGAGCTTGGTCAGGCCGAGCAAGCGCACCACGATCGCGCGAGCCACCAACGCGACGACCCAGAGCCCGACGAGCAGGGCGATCGAGGTCAGCACCCGCGGTGCGTGGCTCACCACTTCTCGCCAGAGAGCCTCGGCTCCGGCGATGGCACGCGCGGAGTCGAGAGAAGACGGCTCGGCTGCGGGGCTAGGAATCTGCATCGTCTCCCTCATCCGTCGGTTCTCTCTCCGCGCGCGGGGAGCGAACGGCCTCCGAGACGACGCTCGCCGGAGCCAGCCCGAAGAGTCTGGCGAGTTCCGTCGCGGTCTCGATCAGGGCGAGCCGGTTGACCACACGGTCTGCGATGTCCACGGAGGGCGCCTGATCGAGCGCGACGCTGAGCAGCGCATGCACGTCGAAGTCGTCCACGGGCACCGGCGGGTCGGGGGGAGGATCCGTGGACATGCCGCCGGAGGATACAACATGTGTGCCATCGGCCCATCGCGGTTCGACTCATCTCGGCGCGCGCCCAGGCGGACTGCTACCGTCGACCGATGACGGACATCTCCGACGCCGAGCGGGCCCAACGTGTCGAGCTCGCGGGCCTCTATCGAATCTTCGATCACCTCGGGTGGGCGGAGCTGATTTACAACCACATCAGCGCCCATGTCGCGGGGACCGACCACTTCCTGATCAACCCCTACGGCTTGCACTACCGCGAAGTGACGGCCTCCAACCTCGTGAAGATCGATCTCGACGGCGCAGTCGTCGGAGCGAGTGACTACGGCGTCAATCCGGCCGGCTTCGTGATTCACAGCGCGGTGCATGCCGCTCGCCCGGACGCGGTCTTCGTGGCCCACACCCACACGACCGCAGGAATGGCCGTGGCTTGTCAGGAGGGCGGGCTCCGGGGCGACAACTTCTATTCATGTCTGGCCATGCCGCGCCTCACCTACCACGACTTCGAGGGCATCACCGTTCGCACAGAGGAGCGCGAGCGCTTGGTCCAAAACCTCGGGGACAAGAACCTCATGATTCTGCGCAACCATGGCCTGCTCGCGTGCGGCAAGACGGCGGCGGCGTGTTTCATGAATCTCTGGACGCTGCAGCGTTCGTGCGAGATCCAAATGGCCGCGGACGCCGGTCGAGGCGCGCCGATCAAGATCAGCGACGCGGCACGCGAAGCGTCCGCCCGGGCGATTCCGGTGATGACGGCCCAAGCGGGCTTCGGCGAGCTCGAGCTCGCTGCGCTGATGCGCCGGATGGATGAAATCGACCCTTCTTATCGCGATTGAGCTCGGCAACTCGATACTCTTCGCCCATGCGCGCCTTCTCGCTATTTCCGAACGACCGTCCGGTCCCGCGGCTGCCTTTGCTCGGGCATGCACCGGCGATGCGGCAAGACGCGCTCCGGCTCTTCACCCGATTGGCCAAGGAGCAAGGCGGAATCGCGCGTTTGCAGATCGGGCCGCAGCGCGCGTTTCTCGTCAGCGAGCCCAGCTTGGTCGGAGAGGTCTTCGTCCGCCGAAAGTCGCTCTACTCCCGGACGACCCGGATCTACCACGGCATGAAGGCCTTCCTGGGCGAGAGCATCTTGACCGTCGAGGGCACGGACTGGCGCGTGCATCGACGCATCGTTCAGCCCGCCTTTCACAAGCGCAGGCTGAGCTCGTTCTCCGATGGCATCGTTCGGATCTCGAAGGAGGAGCTGGCCGGGTGGCGTGGTGAGCTCGACGTGAGTGAAGAGATGATGCGAGTGACGCTGCGCATCGTGAGCGAGGTGTTGCTCGGCTCGAAGACCGAGGCCGACTCGATCGCCATCGGCTCCGCGATCGACAACGCGCAGCGATACCTCGAAGACCTGATGGCGTCCGTGGTGCCGAGGCCGTCTTATCTGCCCACTGCAAGCAACCGACGATTGAAGCGCGCGATCGAAGTGCTGGACCGCGTGGCCTACAAGATGATCGACACCCGCATGGCCTCTGGAGAGCGGGGCGACGATGTGGTCTCGATGCTCCTCGATGCGACCTACGAAGACGGCACGCCGCTACCCCGCGAGCGCATCCGCAACGAGCTGATCACGCTGCTCTCCGCGGGTCACGAGACGACCTCCAACGCGCTCAGCTGGACCCTGATGCTCCTCAGCAGACACCCCGATGTCGCGCGCCGCCTCGAGCGTGAGGTGCACGAGGTGCTCGGGGATCGTGACCCTAGCTTCGACGATGTCTCGAAGCTGACGTACACGCGTTGGGTCTTCGATGAGGCGATGCGGCTGCATCCTCCGGTCTGGGTGACCGGTCGGCTCGCTGAGGAGGCTCATGAGCTCGGCGGCCTGAACGTAGCTGAGGGGGACCTCATCTTGCTGAGCCCCCACACCACCCATCGACGCCCCGACCTCTGGGAGAATCCCGAGGGGTTCGATCCTCAGCGGTGGGAGAAGCTCTCGGTGCGGGGCGCCCTCCCTCCCTTCACCTACTATCCGTTCGGTGGTGGCACTCGGAAGTGTGTCGGCGAGGCCTTCGCCTATCTCGAAGCGACGCTCTTGCTAGCGATGATCGCGCAGCGCATGCGGCTCGATCTCGTGCCGGGTCATCCGATCCAAGCGGCGCCTCAGCTGACCCAAGGGCTGGCCGGCGGGCTGCCGATGCGCGTGGTGCCGCGCGCTGCGTCAGCCGAGCTGACCGATCCGTGAGACCAGCTCGGCGCGCTCGATCGGTTTGTCCAGCACGCGTGATTCCTGCTCGGCACGAAACGCGGCGGCTTCCTTGGTGAACGTGCCGCCGGTCATGAAGAGGAACCGAGGTTCCAGCTCGGGCCAGCGCTCCTGCGCCTCTTCGTAGAGGTCCATGCCCGTCCGTTGGGGCATCGACAGATCGGTCAAGACCGCGGTGAAGTCGACGTCGCGCTCGAGAATGGCGATCGCGTCGTCCGCGGACTCCGCCCACTCTACGCTCCATCCGACCCGCTCGAGGGTACGCATGAGGGCTCGGCCGAGCGCGGGCTCGTCATCGACGACCAGCACACGCACGTCGTCGACCGCCGCCTCCGGGTGCTGAGACTCGACCACCGGATCGGGCGCACGGTCCGACCGCGGGAGCACGACGCGGAACGTGCTCCCCTTCCCGGGTTGGGTCTCCACTTCGATGCGCCCACCGAGCTCGTGCACGGTCTCCTGGCTGATGCCGAGACCGAGCCCGGTGCCGCTCACCTTGGTCGTAAAGAAGGGATCGAAGAGGCGAGGGAGCACGCTCTCGTCGATACCGCCGCCCGTGTCGATGATCTCCACCACCGCGTCGGCACCTCGCTGGAAGACGCGGACGTGCACGCTCCGCTCCTCGCCGGCGTGCTCCTCCACGGCGTGCCCCGCGTTGATCAAGAGATTGACGAAGACCTGACCGAGGCGACCCTCGACCACCTCCACGGTCGGCGTCGACTGGACGTCGACGGTCACCGTCGCGCGGTGTCGGAGGTCGTTGTTCGTCAGCGTCAGCGCGCCGCGGACGACCTCTGAGAGATCGGCCGCTACGCGTTCGTCTTCGACCTTGGAGTAGGCGCGCAGGCCATCGACGATGCCCCGGATGCGTTTGGCGCCGTCGAGCGACTCGGCTACGAGTGTCGCGAACTCGGCGGGCGCCTTCTTCTCCCGCAAAGCGCTTTGCATAGACCGCAGGTTGAGGAGCATCCAAGAGAGCGGGTTGTTCACCTCGTGGCCAATGCCAGCGGCCAGCGTGCCCACGGCAGCGAGGCGATCGACGCCCATGAGGTGGGCGGTGAGTCGGTCACGCTCCGTCATGTCAGAGAGCAGCAGAATGGCTCCCCCATAGGTGCTGTCCGGCCCGCGGGGGGAGAGCGTCACCTCGAAGCGACGGGCTCCGTCCTTGGCCTCGAAGTAGAGATCGTCCACCTGACTGAGGTGACCACTCATGGTCGCTTCGAGCGCCGAAGCGAGCGCGTCCGGGGTGAAAGCGCTCGGGAGCACGTCGAAGAGCGGGCGGCCGAGCGCGTCCTCGACGGGCACCGAGGTGAGAGACTCCATGACCGGGTTCCAAAGCTCGATCGTGAGGTCGTCACGCACCGCGACGAACCCGGCGTCGATCGACCCGATGACCTCGGACGAGAGCTTCTCGGCAAGCGCCTGCCCGGTGAGCGCCGTCGCGGCGTTGGCCTCGCTGGCCCGAAGCATCTGCATGAACCGCCCGGTGTCTCTGGCGACCATGGAGAGCGCAAACGCGAAGAAGCCGTACTCCGCGATCGAGAGCGGCGGGTTCCGGTGCACGACGCTGAGGAGAAACGCGATGACCGCGCTCGACATCCAGGCGCCGAGTCCGAGCACGAAGTACCGGGCCTCCTGACGGACCGCGTCCCGGTGGCTCGCCAGCCAGAGGATGGACCCGCCGGCCATGAGGAACCCATAGATCAACAGGACCGTGAGTTGGGGCGTCTGTGGTCTCCGCCAAAAGGGGTGATCCAGAAGGAGCATCTCTTTGGGCTCGACCGTTCCGATCATCCACGGCGACAGAGAGAGGGCCGCGCAAGCGAGGCACGAGACGGCGATCGCCCATCCAGGCACCGGGAGCGGTCGTGAGGCGAGCGTCCCGCAGAGGGCGATCACGGCGTGCACGAGCACCGCCAGCGAGACCGCCTCCGCGCGGGTCAACCAGAGCGCCGTGCCCTCCGCCGCGTCGTAGTGGAAGACCATGAGGGTCGCGAAGGCCGCGGCGGTGAGGCAGATCACCGCCGTGTACGCATGTTCGCGCGCGCGGCCGGCCCGCCCGAAGAGCCACGCCTCGTAGACGAAGAGCAGCGCCGCCACCGCCGCGATGGCTGCATCGCCGAGCGCAATGGCGGACACGGTGCTCATGGGCGGCCCAGAATACGTCAAAGGGCATTGGTTTGCAGGACGGGTGGGTTACGGGCCGAAGCCCGCAACCCCTCACTCACGCGTGGCCATGCGAACGCGTCGCGCCGGTGCCCGGTTCGAAGGGTTTTGGGCGTGCCCGACGAGGTCTCCGCTCGGGGCTCACGATCAGCGCGACCGCGATGAGGATGAGCCCGGCGGCCAGCAACGTGTGTTGATCGACCCGCTCGCCGAGCCACGCCCAGCCGATGACGACGGCGACCATCGGGTTGACGAACGCGTGGGTGGCGACGGCGCTCGGTCGCACCCTTCGGACGAGATACATGTAGGCGCCGAACCCGACCAGAGAACCGAACACCACCAGGTAGCCCACCGCCAGTCCGGTCTCGAAAGAGAGCGACGTAGGCATCGGTTCCCCGAGTGCGCCACTGGTGACCGCGAGCAGCGCACCCCCGCCGAGCATCTGCGTGGCGGAGCTCATCGCCGGAGACGACGACCTCGGCGTACGTCGGTTGTAGAGGGAGCCGAGCGCCCAGGCAGCGCCGGCTAGCAGGACCGCGAGCACCGCCGCGAGATCTTCCGAGACGGTTGGGCCGACGAGCATGATCACTCCGGCGAACCCAGCCACCAGACCCGCCCACGTTCGGAGCGCCGGCCTCCGGGCTCCGAAGAGGCTCCAGTCGAAGAGCACGACGAGCATCGGTGACACCGCCAAGAGCGTCGCTACCGAACCGGAGCTCATCGACTTCTCTGCCCAGCACACGAGCCCGTTTCCTGCGAGGATCAGGAAGGCTCCGCTGAACAAACCACGTTTCCATTCAGCGGCGCTCGGAGGTCGCACGCCCCGCGCTCTCAGGAACGCATAGAGCAAGCCGCCGGCGATCAACCAGCGCACGGCGGCCAGCATGAAAGGGGGGACCTCCGCGATGGCCACGGCGATCGCGCCGAAGGTTGATCCCCAGATGAGGTACACGGCCACAAAGGCCACAAGTACCGCTGCTTTGTCGGTGTGTCGCTTCATGATGCACAAAGCGTGGTTCGGAAATACCGCCCAGCACAGATGCAGAGATGTGCGATTGTGACCGGTACAGTTTAGAATTCACTGCATCTGTGCTGGTCCCCTGACCGACGAACTGTGTCTACCCTCGTGAGGCGACATGAATAAGAAGAGAGACATGCTGAACGCGACGGGCACGAAGCGTCTCTACGTGGAGCTCGCGGAGCGGGTGGAGAGCCTGATCCTCGACGGCACGCTCAACCCGGGAGACCGGATCCCCTCGGTGCGCTCGATGCACCGGCAGTGGTCGGTGAGCGTGTCTACGGTGCTCGAGGCGTATCGCCTGCTCGAAGACCGAGGCCTCGTGCAGGCGAAGCCAAAGTCCGGCTACTACGTCAAGCTGACCCCACGGCTGCTGCCCGACGAGCCCGAGTGGTCCAATCCGCCAAAGCGCGCCCGGCGGATCGAAGGGTCGATGGCCTATCGCTTGATGGCGGAGGTTTCCAAGCCGGACCTCGTGAAGCTGGGCGCGGCGGTGCCCCACCCGGAGCTCCTGCCGCTCAAGGCGCTCAACCGGCTGATGATCACGGTGATGAAGGAGGAGCCAGCCCTGAGTCATGGCTACGCCTCGGACTCCGGTCACGCTCCGCTCCGCAAAGAGATCGCCCGCAGGATGATGGACGCGGGGTGCACCCAGTCGCCGGATGACATCCTCATCACCAGCGGGGCGCAGGAGGCGGTCTACCTGGCCCTCCGAGCGATCACGCGCCCGGGCGACACGGTGGTCGTCCAGTCGCCGGCCTACTACGGGCTGCTCGAGACCCTCGAGGCGCTGGAGCTCAGGGCGCTCGCGATCCGCACCCACCCCCGCGAGGGCATCGACCTCGACGCCCTCGACGAGGCGATGGCCACCAAGAGGATTGCGGCGGTGGCGTTGGTCACGAACTTCTCCAACCCGCTGGGGTCGGTGATGACCGATGCCAAAAAGAAGGAGCTCGTGGAGCTGCTCGACGCCCACGACATCCCCTTGGTGGAGGACGACATCTTCGGTGAGCTTCCGTTCGAGGGCACCCGTCCCACTGCGGTGAAGGCCTTCGACCGACAAGAACGTGTGATTTATTGCAACTCGTTCAGCAAGACCATCTCCGCCGGGGTGCGCATTGGATGGTGTGCGCCCGGGCGCTACCTGGACGCGATGGCTCATCTCAAGCTCGTCGCGAACACCGCCTCACCCTCGGCCCCACAGCTCGCCATCGCGCGGTTCCTCAAGGAGGGCGGCTACGACCGACACCTGCGTCGCCTGCGCGCCACCTACCGCGAGAACGTGCGCCGGATGACCTCGCGCATCGCGCTCACCTTTCCGGAGGGCACCCGCGTGACGCGACCCGCCGGAGGACACCTCCTCTGGGTCCAGATGCCGCGGGCGGTCGACTCCATGCGGCTCTATGAGTCGGCGACACGGCAGAAGATCAGCATCGCTCCCGGCCCGATGTTTTCGGCGAGCGGCCGGTACACGAACTGTATGCGCCTCAACGCGGGGCTGCCGTGGTCGTCGCACATCGATGATGCCGTAGAGACGCTCGGTCGCCTCTCTCGACGTCAGATGAAATGAGACACGGGCGTGCTCTTTTTCGAGAACTTCTTCGATGCACGGGCGTCGCAGGCAGGATGGGTTTGCGATCCTCATGGGTGAGTTGTGTCCTGAGCGTGCTCTCGGGGTGCGCGGCGAGTCCACCTCGCTGGGAGCCTCCAACAGACCTGACCGCCGACCAGGCTGTCGTCGTCCTACTCTCTGAGGGCAGCGCCGAAGAGTGCACGGGCGTGCTGATCGGCGAGCGCACCGCGCTGACCGCCGCCCACTGTGTCGAGGCGGAGGGTGCCCTGCACGTGCGCCTCGGCGATCGACAGATCCCGGTTCGTGCGTGCGTCGTCCACCCGCTCGCCTACGCCGCGTCCCGCGGCTGCAACGAGGGGAGAGGTCGCACCAACGCCGTGCACGACCTCGCCGTTCTCACGCTCGCTGAGACGGTCGAGATCGGTCCCGTGCCGCTGCTCTTCACGGCGCCCGGCCTCGACAGCGCTTGGTGGATCGAGCGACCGGTTCGGCTCGTCGGCTGGGACCGGCGTCCCCGCTTCGTCGGTCCGCTGGAGCGACGATCGGGCACCAACCAGATCACCCGCCTCGGTGGGGGAGGGTTCGTGACGGAGCCTGCGCAGCGCTCGGGATTCAGCACGATCATCGGCGACTCCGGCGGCCCCGCTCTCGTGCGGATCGGTGGGGCTGAGCATCTCGCCGGGGTGCTTTCGGGGGGCACCGCGCCAGGTTCGCGAGCCTCGGTCTACGCGGCAACCTTCGAGCCGCTCAACGCCGCCTGGTTGATCCGGGTGCTGCCGTCGGTCGTCGGCCAGGACCTGGACATGGACGAAGCGGCTCCCTTTGGCGCCGCGTCGCCACTGAGCGTGCGTTCGGCTGTGCGCTGAGCGCTCGGTTGTCTCCGTCGGGGTGTCGTATTCTCCGGCCGAGCCTCGATGAGACTGACCGACAAGCGGCGCAAGAAGATGGCTCCGACCCGCGCCTCCGGAGGAGCACGCTGGCCCACCCCGCGACAGGCGAAGCAGCTGACGCGGGCGTTCAGCGGACGCGAGACGCGCCGCAGGCTGGCGTGCTTGCGAGACGGCCTGACCATCGACGTGGAGCCGGAGCTGACGCCCGCGCGCGAGGCGGCGTTTGCGATCGTGTCATCGCCGACGCTCGAGCGCCTTGCCGCGGCCCCGCTGGACGTCCTCGCGGTGGCGGAGCGCATGTTCTCGAGAGCAGAGCAGGGCGCGACGCTGACGCACGGCCTCGTGCTCGCCCGCGGGTTGGTGGACGCGGTCGACGTCAAGCGGCGCTCGCTTGGCTACGACCTGCGCGCGGAGCCCCACTGGTCGGCAAAGGTGTTCGCGGTCACCGGGCGGGTTCGCAACCCCGAGCGCAGACAGGCCGCCTGGCTAGCCCTGAGGCACGCCGTGTGCGCGGCTCCCGTTTCGGACTACGAGAGCGCGAGGGCTCTGGCGCAGGAGGGCTGGAGCGAGCGCTCGACGGATGAGAACGCGCTCCTGGCTTTTGCGTTTCCCGACGAGCCGTGGGCGGATGCGCTCCTGCGCGGCTCGTCCAACCTACGTCACTGGTTCCTGCTGAGCGCATGCCGTGACCCAGCCATCGCGCTGGCCATGGCGCGCCTCCCCCACGGCGCTCACCAGCTGAGCGTCTATGCGCTGGAGCTGGCGCACGCGCTGCCGAAGCAGCGTGCGTTGGCGCTCTTCGCTGAGATCTTGCCCACGTTGCTGCACAAGCCCAAACACCGGGCGCTCTTCAAGACCCCGCCGCGTGCGATCGTCGAGGCGCTCGCTGCCATCGGTGGACCGGAGGCCGCGGCCACCCTCGCCGGGTACGTGGGCGAGAAGACCGTGGGGGCCGCCGTGATGGCGTTCTTCCAGGACACGCCCGAGGAGCGTGCTGCGCTGCGGGGCAGCGAAGCGAGCCCGGCGGCCTCGGCGCTGGCAGAGCGGCTCGAGGAGCAGTCAGCGCTCGGGCGCCAAGCGCGGCCGGCGGCGGGTCAGCATGTGCCCGAGATTCTCACTCAGCGCGCGTGGCGTCCGTCCGGCCCGGCATCAGAGGAGTACGTCGTCCCGGACGTCGCTCTGCCCCATCCGCTGCCCGAGCGGGTGGAGCCGATGCCCGAGCGCAGGGGACCGGAGCTTCCGCAGGCCAGCCGCGAGCTCCTCCAAGTCTGGCGTGAGGGGGTGGCGAGCGGTCATGGCTCGGTCGACTCCATCTACGACCACGCGGCCCGGGCGCGCTTCGCCGTTCCGGCCGACGAGAGCCTCGCGGCTTGGAGCGGAGGGGGAGGCTACCTGCACGCGGGCCCGGTGGCGTTTCTCGCGGCGCACGGCGTCGCGGCGATCGGTGGGCTCGTCCGGCCAGACCGCCTGAAGGACTACGAGTACGAGGGAGCGACGGATTGGATCGATGCGCTCGGCCGCGTGAAGTCCCCCAGGGCGGCCGCGACCTGGGCCGCGCTGGCCGCCCGAAAGCGCTGGCGGCGCGTCGCCCACGCGTGGCTGGAGGAGAATGTACAGCTCGCGGCCGTCGGGCTCGCGCCTGCGGCCGTCGGTCGCCCCGGCCCGGCGCGGAAGAACGCCGATGCGGCGCTCCGTCACTTGATGCGAGCCGGGCACAGCGAAGCGATTCGCGATGCCGCGGCGGTCTACGAGCCCGCGGTGCGGGAGGCGCTCGAGCGCTTGCTTTGCGCCGACCTGCGGGTGATCCACGTGAGGCCGCCCAAGGCCCCCGCGTTCCTTCGCAAGGACGCTCTGCCGCCGCTGGCGCTCCGCGCAGGCGGGAGCCTGCCGACGGACGCGCGAGACGCGTTGCTCGAGCTGCTCAGCGTCGCGCCGGTCGGGTACGCAGGCTACGTGTCCATCGCCGCGGCCTGCGAGCCGGCCTCACTCGACGCGTTTGTGGCGGCGCTCCTGCAGCAGTGGTCCGACGCCGACGGGCCTGGACGGGGGGACTGGGCGGCCCGCGCCGTGGCGGCGCTTCCCGGCCCGGGCTGCGTGGACCTTCTGTGTCGTCTCGCTCGGCGATGGGCGCGCAGCAAACAGGCCCCCGCGGCGCGCGCTTGCGACGTGCTCGCCGCGCTGGGGTCTGACGAGGCGCTGATGCATCTGGCTCACATCGCCGCGACGACCCGGTTCAAGAACCTGCGCGAGCGCACCGCGCGACGCATCGACGAGGTGGCTAGAGCCCGAGGCTGGAGCCGCGACGAGCTCGAAGACCGAACCGTGCCGGACCTGGGACTCGACGCGAGCGGCTCGCTGGTCTTGCGCTTCTCCGAGACCGAGCTCCGGGTGAGCCTCGACGAGACGCTCCGCGTGACCCTTCGTGATGAGAACCACACGCGCTTGCGCTCCTTTCCCCGCGCGAAGACGACGGACGCCGACGAGCCAGCTCGCCAGGCGGCCAAGGCTCGGTACGACCGACTGAAGAAGGACGCCAAGTCGATCGGAGCGCACCAGCGACGTCGTCTCGAGCGGGCGATGTGTCGGGAGCGGACCTGGCCGCTCGATGAGGCGCGCGCCTACCTCTTCGAGCACGCGCTGAGCCGTCACCTCGCGCGAGGGCTGATCTGGATGAGCGGGGCGGTGCCGTTTCGTGTGGCCGAGGACGGCGGGTACCTGGATCGATCGGATGAGGCCGTGGTCCTGGACGCCCGAGCGCCGGTTCGCATCGCCCACCGACTGGAGCTCGCGGAGCCGGAGGCCTGGGCGCGCGTCTTGGCCGACTACGAGATCCTGCAGCCGTTTGCGCAGTTGGGTCGGTCGGTCTTCTCCGCGACCGATGCGGAGCTCGAGCGGATCGACATCCAGCGCTGCGAAGGTTGGAGGGTCTCGCCGAAGAAGCTCCTGGGCGTGCTCGAAACACGCGGCTGGCGACGCGATCGAGGTGACGTCGCCGCCGGATTCGAACGTGCGGTCGGACAAGACGTCGTGGTGCGCTTGGCGTTCGAGCCCGCCTTCGAGATCGCCTATCTGTCCACCGCGTCCGAGGTGACCCTCGGAACGGTGGCGGTGCTGCGTGACCACGCCGCGGCCGGGGTCCGAGCCCTCGGCGCCATCGGCTTCTCGGAGGTCATGCTCGACCTCGAGGCGCTCCGCTGAACCAACGCCGAGGCGGAGGTCAGATCAGCGCCGGGTCGGTCATCACCTCGACGAGCGCGGGCCCGTCGTGCGCGAGGGCTTCCTCGAGGGCGTCGTCGAGGTCCGCCTCGTCGGTCACGCGAATGCCCTTGGCGCCGCAGAGCTCGGCCAGCGCCGCGAAGCCTGGGTTGTGGAGCGAGGTCTGCCAGACGTCCCAGTCTCCGGCCCGCTGCTCCTTGCTGATCTTGCCCAGCTCGCCGTTGTTCAGGAGCACGTGCGTGATGTTCATGCCGTATTTCACGGCGGTCGTGAGCTCCGCCATGTACTGGCCGAAGCCGCCATCACCGCTGACCGACACCACAGCACATCCTGCGAACCGCACGTCGTCTTCCTGCGTCGCCGCCCAGGCGCCCATGGCGGCGGGGAAGCCAAAACCGATCGAGCCGAGGTAGCCGCTCATCAAGATGCTCTGCCGCTCGCACTCGAAGTACCGCCCGAACGAATAGGTGTTGTTGCCCACGTCGAGCGCGATGATCGCGTCCTCGGGCACCGCGCGTGTCATCGCGGCGAAGAGCGCTGGCGAGCCGATGCCTCGGTCACTGCGCTCCTCGAGTCGGCGCCTCTTCTCGTCCCGCCAGATCGCCCAACGGGCAGCGATCTCCTCGCGCTGGTCGACAGCTTTGGTTTCGCCGAGCTGCTCGTGCA
>Ga0114933_10004938_pt1 | contig 12255 bp, 9 predicted proteins | sample 4SBtaG_FD_89691 | JGI IMG/M metagenome (GOLD analysis project Ga0114933, IMG submission 89691) | Deep subsurface microbial communities from Kolumbo volcano to uncover new lineages of life (NeLLi) - 4SBTROV12_W25 metaG | ecosystem: Environmental > Aquatic > Marine > Volcanic | place: Kolumbo...
CGTCGATCATCAGGATGCCGTCCTCGCCCAGGCCTCGCCGAGCGGCCTCCACCTGATCTCGATCGTGCTCGACGGTGAGCGTACCGTAGTGACCCCAGCCAAACTTGACGGCCCGGTATCCCCGCTCGCGTGAGGTCTGCGCCTTTGCGAATGTTTCTTCCGATGTCTCACCAAAAAGCTGCGAGGCGTACGGTATTTTGGGAAAGGCCTGTTCGAATCCGAGTAACCGATAGACTGGCGATTGGTCCCGTTTGCCGAGCAGGTCCCACAGCGCGATTTCGAGGCCGGAAAACGTGTGATCGGTCTGAGCAATGTCGAGCCCTCCCGCGCGGGCTCGCTGCCCGAGTCTGACGATGTCGCTCGGTTCGTTGATCGTCTCACCGATGACCAGATCGCGAACGGATCGGCAGGCCGAATGCGACATCGGCGTCACCCAGTTGGCGATTGAAACGACCGGCGAGGCTTCACACTCACCCCAGCCCGTCAGCCCATCGGCGCGGACTCGAACCAGCAGAGCATCCTGGCTGCCGTCTCCGATGTTGCGGATTTCCGGCATCGCCAGGTAAATAAAGTCGACGTCTTCGATTCTCATAAACGCGGATTCTCCTTGAGGTGGCTTCATTGTTCGGGAACCCCTTAAAGTCGTCCAGCAAGGCTGTGCGTTGCAGCGGCATTTTCGGAGCCCAAGAATTCGCAGCGGTTTGACAGGGATGCGGCCAACGCAACCTCACACAACGCCGAAGTAACACCTCGGGAACTACAACTCGATACGTAAGCGAGGGATTCGCTTCCACACGAGCCTCGCTGACATTTTGGTTTATGAATCGAAACCATTGTGAATACTCGCACAGACTCCTCTGACGAAACTCCGCAACCAACCGACGAGGAACTTACGCGGACGCTCGCCATCGTCGAGCAGCTCGCCGAAGACCGTGGCCTGCTCATTCATTACACGAAGGATGAACGGCGGCGGCTGATGCAGGCCGTCGAGCGAATTGCCAGCCCGGACCGCAAATCCCGCAGGCGACTGGTGAGGGCATTCAAGCAGCGTGAGCAATCAGAACTTGCGAAAAAGAAAGCCGAGGACGAGCGGCGGCTCGCTCGAACCGGCATCCGCAATCACCTGGGCACTCGACAGTCGAAGAAGCCGTGCCCACCAGCTCCATTCGATCCGGACCTGCCACCGGCTCATGAGCTGCCCGATGAGGCGTTCATCGATCGGCTCAATGTGCCGCGAAGCTGCTACATCTGCAAACGCGAATTTAACCTGGTCCACCACTTTTACGATGCACTCTGTCCAGACTGTGCGGCCCTCAACTGGGAGCGACGTCAACGGACATTCGATCTCTCGGGCCGCTATGCAATCGTGACCGGTGGGCGAGTCAAAATCGGTTACCACGCCGCACTCAAACTGCTTCGCGCCGGCTGCCATGTCATCGTGACAACGCGTTTTCCGCGAGACGCCGCAACTCGATTCACCGCCGAGGAAGACAGCGGCGAGTGGTCATCACGGCTGCAGCTTCACGGCATCGACCTGCGGCACACGCCCAGTGTCGAGGCGTTCGCCGATCATCTTTGCGAGACGCTGCCGCGGCTGGACTTCCTGCTCAACAACGCGTGCCAGACAGTGCGCCGGCCGCCAGGTTTCTATGAGCATCTGATGGAGGACGAGCGAAAGCTTGAAAGCGAACTACCCGAGCATGTTCGCCCGCTGCTCGCTTCGTACGAGAGTCTCCGACAGAAGGGGCTTCCCGATTCCGCGCCGGCATCGAACCTTCCGGCTCAGGTCGACAGCAGCCTGGCCGGGATTCGCAAAGCGGCCGAACTCTCGCAGATCCCACTCGCCCCGGGAGACACGCAGTCGGGCGAGGAGCTGTTTCCAACCGGACAGCTCGACGGCGATCTCCAGCAGGTCGATCTGCGTACGGTCAACAGCTGGCGATTGAAGCTCGCCGACGTGCCGACGGTCGAGCTGCTCGAGGTGCAACTGGTGAACTCGATCGCTCCCTTCATCCTCAACGCCCGCCTTAAACCGCTGATGATGAAAGTCGATTCACCCGACAAACACATCGTCAATGTGTCGGCGATGGAGGGCATCTTCTACCGCGCGTACAAAACGGACCGGCACCCGCACACGAACATGGCGAAGGCGGCTCTCAACATGCTGACGCGGACGTCGGCTCAGGATTACGCCCGCGTCGGAATCCACATGAACAGCGTCGACACCGGCTGGATCACCGACGAGGACCCCGCCGATATCGCTCGCCGCAAAACCGATGAACTGGGCTTCCGCCCGCCTCTCGACCAGATCGACGCCGCCGCCCGCATCTGTGACCCCGTCTTCACCGGCTTCCTGACTGGTGAGCATCAGTGGGGTCAGTTTCTGAAGGACTATCAGATCGCCAACTGGTAGCCACCAAGTTGTATTCCGCGTGGTCGGAAGTACTTTTGCCTGGTTGCCGGCCACTTGTAAAAGGTGGTATATGGCAGGCTGATTGATAACAAACGTACTGCGGCAAGGTTTGTCAGGACTGCGCCATGAGTTACCAGAATCAGCGTATCCTGCGGCGAAATCCCCGCCGCGACTGCTCCTTCTCAATCATGCCGACCACGATTCCAACCTGGGTGGACTCGCTTTAAGCAGCAGACTTGCTGTGATCTGGATGTCGCGGCTGGTTACGAACTGAAGTTCTGCGAGTACGTCTCAAACGTCAGGCTGGCTGGATCTCGAATGTGCGATCGGCAAGGCCACTCCTCATTGTCGTCGGTGAGGCAATCACAATTGTCACGCCGCTTAACTCAGTGAGAGCCACGTGAACGGCCTCGATACCGGCCTCGTCCAGGTCGGCAAACGGTTCGTCAAGCAGCAGCAGCTTTGGTCTCAACACACACGCGCGGGCGAGAGCAACTCGGCGACGTTCTCCGCCAGACAGGTTTTTGACATGGTGCTCTGCCAGATTGGCTATGCCAACTTGATTCAGCCAGGCCAGCGCCTGCTCGTTTCGGGCCGCCTTTGAAACTGAGAGTGCTTTGAGGCCGTATTCGACATTCTGCTGAACCGTGCCGCGAAACAGGAAGGGAGTCTGATGAACGTAAACGACGTCTCGCTGAGAGACCTCGATTTTGAATTTGCCGGACAATTCCGATTCCAGTCCGGCGAGGACTCGCAGCAGCGTCGTCTTGCCGCTTCCATTCGGTCCGACGACGGCAAGCCGCTCGCCTTCCAGAATCGTGAGGTTGCTGACCGAACAGATCGGCTTTTCATTTTTCGAGACGGCCAGGCCGTTGAGTGTCACGATGGTTCGGCCGGTTTCGCACGACGAGTCTGTCATCAGGCGGACGCCTTTTCGTTTCGGCTGACGACGGCCAGGGCCACCGTGACCAGCAGAGCGACCAGCAGCAGGATGAAGCTCATCGCGATGCCACGAGCGAATTCGCCTCGCGAAGTTTCCAGCGCGGTCGCCGTTGTCAGCGTTCGCGTCCGGTCGGGCATGTTTCCTCCGACCATCATCGCGATGCCCAGTTCGGTGAAGCAGCGGGAAAAGGCCGTGAGCACCGCCAGTGCGATCGCCAGCCGGACTTCGCTGAGGTACGTCCGGGTGCGGCGTAGCGGACCGGCTCCCAGGGTGAGGGCGGTTTCGGAAACTCTCGCGTCCAGCCGCGCGATCGCTCCGTGCGACAGCGTGGCCACAATCGGCAGCGCGAGAAAGAACTCGCCAATCGCGATCGCCCCGCTTGTGTAAAGCAAATCGGCTTCGCCCAGGATTCCTCGCCTTGAGAAAACTCCAAAACAAAGAAGCCCGATCAGGACCGTCGGCACAGACATACCGACTCGGAACAGTAAGACGAGCAAACGTTGTCCGGTAAACTTCCTTCGAGCCAGAAACATACCGCAACTGACTCCGACGAACGATGCAGCCGTAACCGCGAGCAAAGAGACCCACAGACTCCGGAGGGCCGCATCGATGACGGCCGCATCGAAGTCTCGAATCAGCTTCGCCGCATCGACGAATCCATCGCGGATCACTCGGAGGGTTCCTGTTCGAGGCGGTCCGGATGAAACAACGGCTGGCCCTGGACCCGGTAGTCCGCAATCTGCTTCTGAGCTTCTGCGGATATCAGAAAGTCGACGAAACGGTTGGCCAGTTGGGAATTAGTCTGGGGGCCGCCTTTTGAGGTCACGACGAGGGCCGCATACTGGTTCCTCAGATTCTTGCCTTCAGTGACGATCGGGATCAGGCTCAGGCTGTCCTTGCGCTTCAGCCAGGTTCCGCCATCGATCAGGACGTAAGCTCCCTTCTCATCGGCCATTGTCAGAGTCGCTCCCATGCCCTGGCCGCTTTCCACGAAACCGTCCCACTCCGGCCTGCCACCCGCCTCCTGCCAGAAAGCCAGCTCGCGCTGGTGAGTTCCGCTGTCGTCACCTCGCGAAAGGTACCGAGCTTTCTTTTCGGCGATCCGTTTCAGAGCGAGTGCCGGGTCCGTGCCGACAACGTCGGCCGGGTCGTCTTTGGGCCCGACAATTAGAAAGAAGTTGTGCATCAGCGGCTCGTGACGAGACCCGTGGCCGGCTTCCATAAAGGCCTCTTCGGCCGACCGGGCATGAACGATCAGAACATCGACGTCGCCAAACTCACCGAGCTTCAGGGCAGCTCCGGTTCCGGTTGCGACGAGGTCGACTCGACAACCGTTGTTTTTTTCAAACGCCGGCAGCAGGACCTCAAGCAGTCCGGAGTCGCGAGTGCTGGTCGTCGAGGCGAGTCGGAGGACCTGCGAATCTTCACAGCCAGGCAGATAACACAGGCTCACCAGCGTGCTGGTAACAGCCAGCCAGCTGGCGAAGGTCTTCACACTTTTTCCTGGGGGTCTCACAGGCAATCTCAATTGGTTGCTCTCGCGGCGGTCTTCTCCCGTGACGGGGTTCCACGATAGCAGTATGGCGACAGATTTTCATTGGCCGCAAAAGACATCCACGCTTGTACCGAATCGGCACGGAGCTCGGAGCGGGCAGACGTGTCTCGCTGGAGACCGTCCGGCATCGCTGATAATCTTCGTTCCTCACCGAGTCGGATGGCTTGGCCATCCCTGCTTTGCCACGCAACCCAGCGCCCGACGTTGCCGCAGTTCGCGGCGGATCCGATCATGCCGTTTGCCCCCGTTGAAGAACAACTTGCCGTCATCCGTCGCGGCGTCGACCAGATTGTGCCGGAAGACGAGCTGGCTCAGAAGCTACAGCAAAGCCGCGACACGGACACGCCGCTGCGGATCAAATACGGCATTGACCCGACCGGCATCGACGTCCATCTGGGCCACACCGTGCCGCTCCGCAAGATGCGGCAGTTCCAGGAACTCGGGCATACGGCGGTGCTTATCATCGGAAACTACACGGCTCTGGTTGGCGACCCGAGCGGTCGTGACGAGGCTCGATCCAGTCGGCTGACGCTTGAGCAGATCGAGGAAAACGCGACCGACTACCTCACCCAGTGCGGCAAGGTCATCGACCTCGACACGGCCGAGGTGTACCGCAATGGAGACTGGTTCTCGACACTGTCGTTTGCCGACGTGCTCAACTTCTGTAACCGGGTGACCGTCGCGCAAATGCTGAACCGGGACGACTTCGCCAACCGGTTCCGCGAAGAAAAACCGATCTACCTTCACGAGTGCCTCTACCCCGTCATGCAGGCACAGGACTCGGTCGAAATCAAAGCCGACGTCGAGCTTGGCGGAACCGAACAGCTCTTCACCTTCATGCTGGCCCGCGATTTTCAGCAGGACGCCGGACTGACACAGCAGGTCGGAGTCATGTCGCCGATCCTGGTCGGTCTGGACGGCAAACGCCGCATGGGCAAAAGCCTGGGCAACTACATCGGCGTCGACGAACCTCCGTACGAGATGATGAAAAAGTTCATGCAGCTGCCCGACGAGGTTATGCGCATGTACTTCGAGCTGCTCACAAACATTCCGCTCGAGGAAATCGAAAAGCTGCTGGCTGGCCACCCGAAGGAAGCCAAAGTGACGCTGGCCCGGACGGTAATCACTCAGTACCACGACGCTGTCGCGGCAGATGAAGCGGCACTGCGCTGGCAGAACGAAATCGGCGGGAGTGTTCTGCCGGCGGACATTCCAGTGGCGCAGATTTCTCGAAGAGACCTGGAAGACGGATCACTGGGAGCCGCGAGGTTGATGGTTCTTGCCGGACTTCAGAAATCGAACGGCGAGGCGCGGCGATTGATTTCGCAGGGCGGCGGGAAGCTCGGCGAGGAGAAAACGAAGATCGAGTCGTTCGATCAGCAGATCAAAGTCGAAGACGGCCTCCTCGTGTGGGCCGGAAAAAAGAAATTCTGTCGGCTGGAGCTGACGGACTGAAAATCAGTGGCGCTGTCTCTGACGCAAAACCGTAGAGACGGCCTCGGCCTGAACAGGACTCTCATCATGGCAATCGGATTTGGGATCGTCGGCTGCGGAATGATTTCGCGGTTTCACGCTAAGGCTGTGGAAGACATTCGCGGAGCAAAAATCGTCGCCTGCTTCGACAACTTTCACTCAGCTGCGGAACGCTATGCCGAGGACATTGGCTGCACGGCTTACGAAAAGCTGGAGGACATGCTGGCCGATCCGAACGTGGACATCGTGACGATCTGCACGCCGAGCGGAGCTCACATGGAGCCCGCTGTCGCGGCCGCGAAGGCAGGCAAACATGTCGTCGTCGAAAAGCCGCTGGAGATCACACTCAAACGCTGCGACAAAATCATCGAAGCGTGTCAGAAGAACAAAGTCAAACTCTGCACAATCTTCCCGTCTCGATTCAGCCCGGCAAACCTCGCCATGAAACAGGCGATCGATGATGGCCGATTCGGACGTTTGACTCTCGGCGACACCTACGTCAAATGGTGGCGGACTCAGGAGTACTACGACAGCGGCGGGTGGCGAGGCACCTTCGGCATGGACGGCGGCGGAGCCTACATGAACCAAGGCATCCACAATGTCGACCTGCTGTACTGGTTCATGGGTGACGTCAGCGAAGTGGCCGCTTTCACCGGCACGCTGGCTCACAAACGGATCGAGGTTGAGGACGTCGGAGCGGCCACCGTCAAATTCGCTAACGGAGCGGTCGGCGTCATTGAGTGCACAACGGCCGCCTTCCCGGGGCTGCTCAAGAAAACGGAGATTCACGGCACGCAGGGCTCGGCGATTGTCGAGCAGGACACGATTCTGCTGTGGGACTTCGCGAAGAAGTCTCCGAAAGACCGTACGGTTCGCAGCAAACTGATGGGAGGGAACTCGGGTAGCGGCGGAGCGGCGGATCCGTCGGCGATTGACCACAGCGGGCACCGCGAGCAACTCAAAGATTTCATCAAAGCAATCCAGACCGGTGGCAAGCCGGCCGTAGCCGGAGAAGACGGCCGCAAAAGTGTCGAACTGATTCTCGCCATCTACAAAGCGGCCTGGACCGGCAAAGTCGTGAAGTTGCCGCTGAAGTCCGACCCGAAACCACCGAAGTCCAATTGACCAGTTTCTGAGAACCACTGAGAATCCGTCCCTTCTCCTGCAGGAGAAGGGACGTGCTTTTTGCGCCGGTGGGAACCGGCTTTGTGGTCAATGGAGTGGCCGATGCAGTGGCTCACGATTCGACGAAAGCTGGAATACATCGTCTTCCGATCGCTCATCGCTGCTGCGTATGTGATGCCGGTCTGGATGCAGCGGGCGATTGGCTGGTCGTTTGCCGTGCTGCTCTGCCGAGCGATCCCTCGCAAACTGACTCGCTACGACGTTGCGTTTGACAACATCCGCCAGGCATTCGGCGATCAATACAGCGATGAGGAAATTGATGGAATCATCTTCCGGATGTGGCAGCACCTCATTCGGCTGGTCGTCGAGGTTGTGCAGTTTTCGCGACACATGAAGCTCGAGAATATTTTCGACATCGTCGAGTTTCAGAACAAAAATGCCGTCGTGAAAGCCCTTTGCTCCGGTCGGCCGGTCATCATGCTCGGCGGGCATTTCGGAAGCTGGGAGACCTCTGTCGCGGCGTTCGGCGAGTTCGGATTTCCGATGGGAGTCGTGGCGAGGGCTCTCGACAATCCTCATCTGGACGATTGGTTCCGGCGATTTCGTGAGCACACGGGCCACGAGATGATCGACAAAAAAGGCGGGGGCCAGGCAATGGTCGAGCGGCTGCAGCAGGGGCAGCATCTGGCTCTTCTGGGAGATCAGGACGCCGGCCGCAAGGGGGTTTTCGTCGAATTCTTCGGCCGCTCGGCCTCGACTTTCAAGTCGATCGCCCTGTTGGCCCTGCAGCACGACGCGATTATCTGCGTCGGCTACGCGATCCGGCTGCCGGATTCCTCGCCAAAGGTTCGCTACGAACTTGGGTGCGAGGCCGTGCTCGACACGCGCGACTTTACTGACGCAAATGCGATCCCCGAGCTGACTCAGCGGTACTCGTCCGCGATTGAGCGAGCGATCCGGAAAGCTCCCGACCAGTACTTCTGGGTGCATCGCCGTTGGAAGAGTCAGCCCGTCTCGAAAGCGGAACGGCAGGAGAGACGGGCAGCGTAGAGTCTTACTGCACGTTTTTTGTGCACAGATGGCAGGCAGAGAAACTGGTTGAAAATTGCAGAAGGCCCCCTGCTCCGGTTGGTCGCTCGCCGGAGTTGCATGATTCTGATTTAATCCGACCCTGCCGGTGAGCACGCTCGCAGTCTGGAAGTTGCTGGCTCTCAACCGGATCGAAACCCAACAGGAGTCGGCATCGTGGACTATCGGAATCTCGGGAAGTGTGGAGTCAAGGTCTCGCCCATCTGCCTCGGGACGATGATGTTTGGGGGCCAGACCAACGAAGCGGACTCGATCCGCATGATTCACCAGGCCGGCGACTTGGGAATCAACTTCATCGATACCGCCGACATGTACAACGCCGGTGAGTCGGAAGTGGTTTGTGGCAAAGCGATTGCCGATCGGAGGCACAGCGTCGTGCTGGCCACGAAGGGTCGCCAGAAGATGGGCGACGGGCCCAACGATCAGGGCGGCAGCCGGAAGCACATGATGCGGGCTCTGGATGACTCACTGCGGCGGCTCAACACCGATTACATCGACGTCTACTATTACCACGCTCCGGATTACGACACGCCGATCGAAGAGACGCTGCGGGCGATGGACGATATGGTCCGCTCCGGAAAAGTCCACTACATCGCCTGCTCGAACTTCCGAGCCTGGCGGCTGGCCGAGGCTTTGTGGACGAGCGATTGTCAGAATCTGGCGTCCTTCCAGTGCCTGCAGCCGCTTTACAACATTGTGAACCGCGACATCGAAGTTGAAGTGCTCCCGCTGTGCCGCGAGTACGGCATCGGCGTGGTGAGCTACTCGCCGCTGGCTCGCGGGATTCTGACCGGCAAGTACAAGCCGGGAGCTGATTTCCCCGATGGTAGTCGAGCCTCGCGCAGCGATCCTCGCATGAAACAGGCCGAGTTGCGGGACGCCAGCATCGAGCTCTCGCAGACGATCGCCGCTCACGCCGATTCGAAAGGCTTTTCAGCCAGCCAGTTTGCACTCGCCTGGGTACTCGCCAATCCAATTCTGACCTCGGTCATTATCGGGCCTCGGACCGTCGAACAGTTCGAGGACAACCTCAAGTGCCTGGACGTTGCGATTACGCCTGAGGATGAGGCCTTCATCGACAATCTGGTGCCGGTCGGCGAACACAGCGGCAAGGGATTCCAGGACACCGCCTACCCGATTGACGGCCGGCCCGTCTGAGCCGATTTCTGCTTGAGGAACCTGCGGATTGACGGCGAACAGTTTCGGAATCTCCGGGTAAACGGGTACCGGTCTCCTTGCGCTCAAGACCTGCCTGGGTGGTCGCTGATCAGCTGTCGCATGCCGGCCGACAACAGGTATTCAAGCAGGTTGCGAAGGCAGAATACGGTCTATATCCTGAGTTCTTTACCTGTCTACTCCTGTTCCGGTTCTTTCCCGAAATGGTTCAGGGGTCTCGAATTGCAGTTCAAACCCCGCGTTGTGCACCGCGAAATCCCCTCAAATTCACTTTTTGAGTTGAGGTCTGGGTTCTGCTGGCGTCAATGACCCAGGCATCTCTGGACGGGGCTGATTGCCGGTGCTGCAGGGCGAGTGACCGGACACGATTCAAGTGGCACTGGTTTTCAGACGGCACGTGATTTGACGGGCTCGAAGGATCGCCCCGGGTGCGAAGGATTTGCACCAGAGTATTTTGAGGAGCGGGCAAACTGACTGTCGGCATCGACGGTTATCAGGAAGAGTTCAGGGAACCGGTTATTCCCTCGTCGGTTTCGTTGCGTCGCGGGTCCTCAACTGTGCGACGGACAAAGCATCGACACAAGGAACTGTCATGATCAGGAACCTCCGTCTGCAGCGTCTGGCTCTGTGGGCCGTTGTGGCTTCAACGGTCTTCGCAACAACCGCTGCCATGGCAGTCGAGCCGTACGTAGAGTTCATCCAGGGACTTCGCAACCGCAAATACTATGAGTACACGCTGCATTATCTGGACTCGCTGAAGGATGACCCAGCTGTCCCTACGGAAGTCAAGCAGTTGATTCCGTTCGAGAAAGCGACGACCTATCTGCTGATGGCTCGTGGCGGAATCGTGAATCCCGAAGTCCAGGGGCGCCACCTGGAGCAAGCCTTGTCTTCTCTGGACGAGTTCACCAAAGCCAGCCCGAATCATCCGAAAGCCGGCGAAGCCAACTCCGAGCGCGCACGCATTCTGCTCGGTCAGGCTCGCGTCGAGGTCTGGCAGTCCCGCTCACCCGGCAACAAAGAGAACCGCGGCGAATTCCAGGAAAAGGCTCGGGCACTCGTACTTCAGGCTCGAGGGATCTTTCAGCAGGCCCACGACCAGCACAAAGCCGCTTGGGAAAAATTCCCGAAGTTCATCAACAAGACCGAAGATCCCAAGCGGTACGCCGCCAGGTCTTCCGCCGAGACAAAGTACATCCTCGTTCAGCTCGACCTAGCCAACTGCACTTACGAGGAGTCGCAGACTTGGGATCGTGACTCGGCTGAGTACGCGGCGAAGCTTCGCGACGCAGCTCAGGAATACGAAGAGACGCACTCCAGGTACCGCAGCATGCTGGGCGGTCTTTACGCCCGAACCTGGCAGGGTAAGTGCTTCGAGGAACAGGACGACATCGACCGAGCCGTCGGCATCTACAAAGAGCTGCTTGGGCATCCGGGAAAGAGTGCTCCGATGCAGCGGCTGCAAAGCCAGGTGCTGCAGTTTTATCTGATCTGTCTGAACCACGATAAAAAAAAGGACTACCAGCTGGTCATCGACAAGGCGTCGGACTGGCTCACCAAAGCTCCGGCCAGACAGCGGTACTCTCCGATCGCTCTGGGAATCAAGTGGGAACAGGCACTCGCGTACGAATCGCTCGGCACCGAGAGGACCGCGACTCCGAAGGAACGCGAAGATCACCTCCGCTTTGCCCTGAATCTGGCCAGAGACGTCAAGCGTTTCCCGGGCCGCTACAAGGACCTCGCCATTTTCAAAGAGCGCGACCTGCTTGTCGCTCTGCGGGGTGAGGGAGCAGCGGATGAGCCGGAAGATTTCGACACAGCCTTCGGGCTCGCCCAGGAGCTGGTTACGAAAAAGACCAAAGAGCTGCAGGCAAAGAACCTGGAAGTCCAGAGTTCTGGCGACCAAGCAGCGATCCGCAAGGCCAGCGAGACCTGGCAGGCTCATCTGGACCGGACGACCGATCTGCTGCAGCTCTGCATGCGGCTGGCCGATGACAGCACGTCAGTGACGGATCGCAACCTGACCCGCTACTACCTAGCGTTCATGCATCTGCTAAAGCGAAACAATTACGAAGCCGCGATTCTCGCTGAGTACATCGCCGTCCACTACGGCAGGGACAATCCTGTTCAGGCTCAGGATGCGGCCTACATGGCTCTTGGCGGTTACGTCCAGGCCTTTAACGACAACGGCAAGGCTCGCCGCAAAGAAGATCAGAAGATCGATGTGCAGCGGATGACGGCGATGGCCGATCTGCTCACCCAGCGTTGGCCAGGCAGCGATCGGGCGACTGACGCCCGCATGCAGCTGGGTAGCGTTTACAGTGAACTGAAGGAGTTCGACACGGCCGCATTCTGGTACAGCCAGGTTCCCGAATCGGCCAGCAAGTACACGGACGCTCAAACACGGGCCGGCCAGTCCTACTGGGCCGGCTACATTGACGCGGCCAATCTGCCCGCCGAGCAGCAGCCAACGCAGGCTCA
>Ga0114933_10004939_pt1 | contig 12253 bp, 11 predicted proteins | sample 4SBtaG_FD_89691 | JGI IMG/M metagenome (GOLD analysis project Ga0114933, IMG submission 89691) | Deep subsurface microbial communities from Kolumbo volcano to uncover new lineages of life (NeLLi) - 4SBTROV12_W25 metaG | ecosystem: Environmental > Aquatic > Marine > Volcanic | place: Kolumbo...
CTGCCCCGACCCTTAATCAGCGTCAGAACACCTACCCAACTCGCCGCATCAAATCCAAAAACAACAACATGCCAGAAGCTATAAACAAAACCCCACCTGATATGAACCCAACAAGTGACCATCCGATTAGTGTTCCATGTTGTTTCGCTTGCATCGAGAGCCACAAAACAAGCCAGAGCGAGCCGACAAACACCACAAAGGAAATCAATCCGATCGTTACAAGATAAGGCGTTGCGATCATGACGACTACCCAAAGGAGATACTTGATCGCGGTACGCCGATCCGGCTCGACGCAGTCCACCTGATCACCCCCTGAGTCGACATTTTTTCCATGGGCAATAGTATTCATTACACTGCTATATGCCCGTAAGGAGGTCCCGGAAAGCATTGGTTTAGACCGACCAAACTACCCTGCTATTCATCACACAGCGAACTGGAACTCTTCAGGTGCCTACGCTGACTACGAACGGCTAACCCGACAGCCAAACCAGCCCCGGTAACTGGCTACTTAGGCAAGGGATGCATTTTGCTTAAATCAAATTTCTTTATTACGCCCTCTAAATCACCTTTCTTGTCCGAAGTTCAGCAATATCTTTCTCAGTAAATTGAAGTTCCTCGCGAAGAATCTCCGCTGTATGTTCTCCCAACTTAGGTGGGTGCCTGTGAACCCCAGCAGGCGTTTGTTCAAAGCGAAACGGAATGCCAGGTATTTTTAAATCTGTCACATCAGGGTGGTTAGCCGATACCACCAGTTCACGCGCTGCCGCTTGATCACTACTCAGCGCTTCTGGGACACTGTTGATTCGGGAACAGGGAATTTCTGCAGCCTCAAGAAGGTTGATCCAATAATCGCACCCCTGCGTTGCCAGTTTCTCGCAAACAAGCTGATCGAGTTCACCACGGTTCTCCACACGATCACGATTACGACGAAAACGTGGGTCGACTGCCCACTCCCCATGCCCAAGCAAGTCGCTAAAACGAATAAATTGATTGTCGTTAGCGACGGTAATCACGAGTTGTCCATCGCGAGTGGGGTAAGCACGATAAGGAACTATATTGGGGTGCCCATTGCCATAACGCTTCGGCATTTGACCATCGACCAGATAGGCAGAGGCAACATAGCTCAGCATCGAAATCCCCGTATCATGCAAACAAATTTCAACGCGCTGACCCACACCCAGGCGATGACGCGCCATCAGCGCCGCGAGGATCGCATTACTCGCATACATCCCGGTACAGATATCAACAATCGCTATGCCCATTTTCATGGGCTCGCCATTGATATCTCCCGTAATACTCATCAGGCCGGTCTCTGCCTGGAGGATAAAATCATAACCCGGCTGTCCGCCCTTAGGGCCAGAAGTACCATAACCACTAATCTGACAATGAACTAATTTTGGGGCGTGTGACTGGCGCCACGATTGATCGATTCCAAGTCGTTCAATCGTTCCCGGCTTGAAGTTATCAATCAATACATCAGCACTAGCAGCAAGTCGTTTCAGAATGGCATTACCCTCAGGCGCCTTCAGATCCAGCGTCATGCTGCGTTTATTACGATTGACGCCTAGGTTATAGGCTGACTCGGAACCAACGAAAGGAGGCCCCCAGGTGCGTGTGTCGTCGCCCTTTCCTGGTTGCTCCACCTTAATTATCGATGCCCCCATATCACCCAACAGCATCGTGCAGTAAGGACCGGCAAGAATACGTGTGAGATCTAACACACGAAGCCCCTCTAACGCGCCAGCCGTCTGCTTCATTCTGTTTGTAGAACGTCCGTGTTAACCAGCAACGATAGCCGTTTTCTAACGCGCTTCAAACAGAATCAAACCCCGCTCCATCATCACCGTTCTATTAACGACGTGCCTGGTTTTCATCTCGATCTAAACCGGCTAGATATTCATCCATGATCCCACGGTTACGTTCCCGAAACTGTTGAAAATCGGGTTTGCGTTTGTCGAGAAACGCCTGCATCCCTTCAATCGACTCCTCAGTGCCCCAGATATTCGCTAGCAGTTCCATTCCCTGCTGCCAAGAAGCGTAAAGCTGATCCGATTCGAAGTTCAACGATTTTTTCGTTGCGCGAATGGTCTGACCACTATAGCCTTTAATTGCTTCACACCATTCCTCGGTTGCTCTCCTCAGCTCCGCTTTTGGAACAACGCGATTAATTAGGCCCACCTCCACAGCTTCGTGCGCCTTAAAGGTCCGACACAGAAAGATCATTTCTCGAGCAAGGCGTTCGCCAATCAAACGGGGAATATACTGAGTCGCCCCAACAGTCGGGCATGCACCGACCCGAGCACCAGTCTGTCCAAATATTGCGTCATCGGCTGCTATGACCAAATCACACCAGAGTGCGAGTTCATGCCCACCACCAACGCAAGGACCGTGCACCATTGCAATAACCGGTATCGGAAGTCCGCGAATGGTCATCGCAAGATTCAGCATCCGATCGTTCCACATGTAAGAGTTGGCTTTGTTTAAGCGCATCATGGCATAGAAGTCACCACCTGCTGAAAAAGCCTTTTCACCAGCCCCAGTAACTACAGCAACTGCGATTGACGGATCTTCGCGGGTCGACTTGAGCGCCTCTGCCAGCTCATCAAGGGTTTGCTCTCTAAAAGCATTTCGACTCTCCGGTCGATTTATCGTGACCCAGGCCGTATTATTTTCAACTTCAAAAATAATTTCCTTGTAACTTCGTTCTTCACATGGGGATGTCATGATTGTCACAACTCCTATCGCGCATTTGGTCAGTTAGACATACTTCGAAAAAATTAACAGCCACGGCTCAACTCCACTTCCATGGACTATATATAGGAATTTTTGTCTTCTTAAGCATCTTCTTAGCCTGGAACTGTACTCGATCCACGACTTCGTCTTCATCTATCGTTAACACTTTGCCTTTCTCAACAACGAAATTTCCATCGATAATCACACTTTCACAACTGTTACCCTGCGCCGAGTAAACAAAGTTCTGTAACTCGTTATACAACGGGACCCAGTCCGGACGTTGCATATCGTAAATCGCGATATCCGCTTTCTTTCCCGCCTCCAATGAGCCAATTTCTTTCTCCATATTCAACGCAATAGCACCGTTAATCGTCGCCATTTCCAACGCTTTCTCAGCGGAACCCGCCGCCGGATCATAGCGATAGTCTTTGGGAGTTACCGCTGCCAGGTAAATTAAACGAACCATATCGTTAAAGTTTGAACAATCTGAAGCATCGGTCCCGATTGCAACGTTAACCCCGGCTTCCGACATTTCAGTAAAACGACCAAACGCAGCCATCCCGTATGAAAGTTTCATCGCCGTGTTCGGGCAATGCACCACATTAGCCTTCGACTTCGCCAACATTCCGATTTCCTTCTGATTCACATGAACCATATGAACCATCACTACGTTTGAACCCAACGCTCCTATGTTGTAGAGATGTTCAACCGGTCGTTCACCATGCAACGCCATCGATTCCTGAATATTTTCCAACATGTTTGCCTGGTGCATATGGAGCACAGTGCCATAATTGTCCGCCATCTCCTTCGATTTGCGGTAAAGCGTATCAGAGCAACGACCCATACCAACAAGAACGATACACGGCTTTACCAAGCCGACACCGTCCTGATAATCCTTCATAAAAGCCTCATTCGTAGACAAGCACTTCCGCGTTGAGTCAACCAACATATCGTGCCCCTGACTGATGTGGTCAAAGGAACGTCTCCCCATCAATCCTCGCATACCAATTTTGGCCACTCCCTCGATCGTTTCGGCCAAGTTATAGGAACCCGCCTCAAGAAAAGTAGTCACACCGGTTTTTAGTGTCTCTAATAATGTGCCGAGACCCCCCCAAATTTCATCCTGAGGGTCGACAACCGTTGCCACTCGCCTATGTACAAAATCAGACCACCCCAAACCATTCAATGTCTCTGGAGACAATCCCCGATGCATGTGATGATAAAAATGAAGATGGGAATTAATTAATCCCGGCGTAATCAGCTTATTTTTTGCATCGTAAACACGCTTAGCTGAATATTTGGCTTTGAGCAATCGAGCCTTACCAACCTCCTTAATTTTGTTTTTCTTGATCGCAACAGCGCCATGCCGGATAACCCGACGGTCTTTATCGATAGTAACAACCGTTCCGTTATCGATAAGCAGATCAATTGATTTTTTTTCAACCATGTTAACGAGCTCCTGCGTGTACCTTGTCTATGCCATATCACTGGCCTGCATCCCAAAACAACAGGCCTCAAAAACTACTACGGCCAAGCGAATGCCTATATCTTAACTGAGCCTGTCCGTTGTCGCGGTTTCTTTGTTCTCCACGGTAATAGAACAAAGGCACCCCTAGCTAGATAGATTTCTGTATTTCTTAAAAACTATACGGTAATTGCTGCCTGGATTTCGAAACTGTTTCGATTGATAAAATACTCAGATGAACCCCATCGCTCTAGACAACAACTGCACATGACACTGGCCGGTATAAGTAGAAACCGTTAGATTGCCCGATCATGCCTACTACACCAAAATAACAGTACAAAATAAATTTCCAAGGAATACTACGATGGATATGGTACGTCTCGACTCCCCACCGGAACTGACAATGCCGATTGGCGAAGCCATGTTTAGTCAACGTGCGACGCGTCGACTCGACCCAGATCGCCCGGTTTCCGATGCGCAGTTGCAAATTATCTTGAACGCGGCCTCTAAAGCCCCGAGCGGTGGTAATACGCAACCCGCTCGCTGTCTCGTCATCCGCGACAGGGATGCTATTCATGAATTTGGCAAACTGTACTTTGAGGCCTGGTGGGCCAAACGCCGTGATGCTTATGGCTGGACCAGTAAGGCCGATATTCCAGAGGACTCGGTCTACCGCTTGCCAGCACTATTGGCCGATGAAATGGTCAATGCACCCACCATTATTCTGGTCTATTCAGAGCCCTCAGGAGTAGCCGCTTCGTCTACCTTTCCAGGAGTTCAAAATCTGCTGCTTGCGGCCCGTGCACTGGGTCTTGGGAGCGTTCTGACCACACTACATCCACAAGTAATGGAACGCGTCAACGCAATGTTCGAAGTGCCCGAAGCAATGGAATTTCACTGTTGCATTCCGATTGGTTATCCGCGCGGCAAGTTTGGACCAACAAGCCGACGGCCCACCAGCGCAACCACCTCGTGGAACCGTTGGGGGCAACCGCCACCCTGGTAATAACCTACAGCGGTCTCACCCGGTTAGGGACAGCGACATCGAGTCGAGCGAGGAAGGCGACTTGCACATTTAAACTCCCATCACGCACTAAAAATTAGGGGCGATTCATTGCCATGGCACAGATTATTCTTCATCACTATCCCGCGTCTCCCGTGTCGGAAAAAGTACGAACAGGCCTTGGTCTTAAGCGGCTTACCTGGTATTCGGTAGAACCAAATCGGCTTCCTGATCGTCCGGAATTATTTGCTATGACGGATGGCTAAAAGGCGAATACGGGTTAACGATCATCGACTGAACCCAAGACATGGCATCAGTCAATTTCAGTCCCATTGGTCCCAGCGCATGACTTCGTCTAGCGACTTTCTGACGACAGTCCCGAACCGCCCCAATGGATAGCCCACTGGAATCAGACAAAATGCGGCCATGGTCGTTGGCAAATTGAGCACCTCAGCAACGGCCTGCCGATCCCGTAACGCCAGAGTGGTCGGTGTTGCACCCAATCCCAATGCCCTCGCTGCCAGTAACAGATTCTGAACACCTGGCCATATGGAGCCACCGCCGCGACTCATCAGGGTGTCATTCACTGGCTCTCCAAAGTCCATACACGCTATAACAATCGCCGGTACCGACGCCATATGCTCCATCTGCCAGATAACCGCATCCAGCATTCTCGAACGCTTTTCTTTTGATTGATGAGGTAACGCATCAGGCCTTGTTTTCTTCGGCCCAATATAACTTTCAACCCCCTTTCTATTTAACGCGGCCAGATCTTTCTTGACATCAGCATCAGTGACCACCAACCAACGCGCCATTTGCATATTGGACCCAGAAGGCGCCTGATTTGCCGCCCCGACCAACTCAACCAACAACTCCGCGGGCACCGGTTTTTCATCGAGGCGCCGCATCGAGCGACAGTTGTAAATTACATCGAATATATCCATCGCGTTATCACCTGAATCAGTAAAAGGTTGTAACCCAAGGGGCCAATGTCTGACTCCTAGATCAGTTTGCATTTGTTAGTCGACTGCGCCGAAATTGTACCGAACAGAGCTTTTGGAAGCCCCATTTCGATTAATTCATGGCCTGTGACCGCCTAACACTCACTAAACGAGGACCGGAGACGAGTACCTGCTACCACGCGTTAGACTGGTTTCGCTGCCAGTCGCTTGCCAGTTGATGGCTGACAGACTCGAGCAGCGGTGTAAATGCTATAAGGATATCAACAGAGTAAAGAAACACCCATGGACAAACCATGATACTCAGCAAGCGATGACAGAGAGTGTTACAGAAATGACTACAAACAACCACTTTGAGAGCCCAGCGTGATCCATCCGTTTCGAATAGACGTTCCTGATAAAACGCTGGAACAGATTCGCACACAAGTCGCCAATTACCCCTGGCACGAAATGCCAGATGACGGTGGCTGGGCTTATGGTACCCACCTTGGTTATATGAAGGAATTGTGTGCTTACTGGCTAAATGAGTTCGACTGGCGAAAACAAGAAGCCGCAATTAATCGCTTCTCCCATTTCATCGCGCCAGTGCAGGGGATCGACCTGCACTTTATTCAGGAGAAAGGAGATGGACCTTCGCCTCTGCCTTTGATCATTAGCCATGGCTGGCCCGGCAGCATCGTTGAATTCCTGGACATCATCCAACCACTGGCTCACCCGCAACGATTTGGTGGAAGTGCTGACGATGCTTTCGATGTCATCGTACCGTCCTTGCCGGGGTTTGGGTTCTCAGGTCGCCCGGCGCGACCGATCGGCCCACGTAAAATGGCCAACCTCTTCAACAGTTTGATGACAGACGTCCTGGGATACCGAAACTATCTAGCGCAAGGAGGCGATTGGGGCGGCGCCATTTCAAGCTGGCTTGGTTTTGAGCACGCACCTACCTGTCAAGCTATCCATATCAATATCTTGACCATGCGTCACCCCGATGGCCCGCATGGCCCTGAAGAGGAAGCCTGGGCAGTTCAATTTGAGCATGATCAACTACTGGAAAACGGCTATCGGACACAACAGGCTACCAAACCGCAGACCTTAAGTTACGCAATGATGGATAGCCCGGTCGGTGTGGCTGCCTGGATTATTGAGAAATTTAACTCGTGGTCAGATACCGAGGGCGACAACATTGAAAGTGCGCATACGAAAGACTCTCTACTAACAAACATCATGGTTTACCTTGTCACTAAAACCTTCAACACCGCCTCCTGGATCTACTATGGAAGACGAGAGGAAGGTGGTCGTCTATTGTCGACGGACAACAGACGCGTCGAAGTGCCCACTGCGGCCGCGCTCTTCCCAGCGGAACTCCTCGCTTGGCCACCGCGATCTTACGTAGAGCGGCTCTACAATATTAGCCACTGGTCGGAAATGCCGCGCGGTGGTCATTTTGCGGCGCTAGAGGAGCCCGAGTTGCTCATCGACGATATCCGCGCTTTCGCTCGCACCTTGCGTTAATGGATGGACAACGTCATCGGGAAATACCTCCCTGGCCATCGCAACCCTTTGCAGCAATATTCCGCCTCAGATCTCCCCTTCCCTGAATTTCAAGTAACCAGCAACACATGTTATGGAGGCCACCATGAATCATTCAGTTAACTGGTATTTTGACTTCATTTCGCCGTTTTCTTATCTTCAATTCAAGACTTTCCAGCGCCTGCCAAACTCTCTTGACATCCGCTTGGTTCCCATCTTGTTCGCTGGCCTACTCAATCACTGGGGACAAAAAGGCCCCGCAGAAATTCCAAGCAAACGAACAGACACGTATCAGTATTGTCACTGGTATGCCAAACGACATGGCATTCCCTTCAGAGCACCCCCGGCTCACCCATTTAACCCACTTAAATCTCTACGTCTTGCCATCGCACTAAACACAACCCACGAGGTAGTGGACCTGGTTTTTAATTACATCTGGGGAGAAGGCAAAGATGCGCATACCGAAGAGGGGTTCCATGGGCTCACCATCGCAGCGAATCTCCCGAACGCTAACGACTTAATTGCTTCTGCCTCTGTCAAAAATGTCCTACGCCAGAATACCGAACAGGCCATCGCCCTCGGCATTTATGGTGTTCCCACATTTGCCGTTGAGCACGCTCTTTTTTGGGGACTCGACAGGACAGACATGATGCTGGACTACCTTGAGAATCCGAGCGTATTTGGAACCAGCGAAATGCGACGACTCTCGACGTTGCCCAAAGCGGTAGAGCGACGGCTGTAAGGGCGATCGATTTGACCTTAGGCAACACCCTCAGACAAGAAGTCAACCGACCTCCTCATTACCTCAGCCAGCAGAGACTGCCACCATATCATCCACTCAAAACGTTATCGTTTTATCTCCCTGATTGTCCGCAACAATAGGCAGTTAAAAACGACGGACTAGTGAATCACTGCCGTAAAGATCTCTGACAAATTGACGCCAGTCCGCTCTATGCCATTTGTCAGCCGCTGACTTCTAATAATCAACACCACCGCATAGACCGGAATCAGCATCGTAGAGGTAACTCTTTCGAATCAGTTCCCGAGTGTTTCTCCACTTGATCGTTGTCTCCTCATTATGTTTTATGCGTACTTCTTATGTCATTTCCTGCGATAACTGAAACGTAATCACCTCGACTAACATGGGGCTCCTCCTTCCGTACGTTCATTCTCTTCAGTGTTAATGCACACCATTACTGCCGAGGGTGAGCACGAACCCCTTGCGATCACTATACGGGCCACGCCATCGATCTTATTCAGACCTCTCGAACCAACAACAGGGTGTCACCCTGATAGCGCATTAATCGATGCTTTGGGGCGGGATGGCGCGCGACCTCGGTGTATCCCAAGCGCCTGTAAAACCCCACCGCTGGGGTATTGTCAGCAAAAACAGCCAGGCATGTCCTGGAAAAACGGTTAATCCGAGTATCGTTATGTGCCTGTGCCATGAGCGCCTCACCGACACCCGAGCCACGAAATTTGGAATAAACAGCTACTGCCCTCACGTAATAACCCGCTTCACAACCGGCATCGTTGAAAAGGGCTCTAAATGGCGTCACAAGACCTTGGCGATCCTCTCGCAGCCAAGGGTTGGGCGGTTCCGCATCAAATAACGCTAGCGAAAAAGCGTTTAATCCACCCACTACTTGTCCTTCACATTCGGCAACCCAGCAATTGGCTAGCGCCGTTGAAGCCGCAGCCCGAGAGAACAACCGTTCGATAACCTGCTTGGCCCCCTGCCCCGGTATAAGCTCATGATAAAGCGCCTCCATCACACCCCCAGAGGCCGACATCAGCACATACGCGAGGTCGGAAATATCGCATTCAGTCGCCGCTCTAACCCTAACACCCGCAGTCATCTCGTCATGGCCCTGATGACCCTGATAAACACCCACCAAAGCGGTCACAGAAGATATCTGATACCCATAATATTTTCATTTGAGCCGTCACTGGCTTGAATTTCTATACAGTCGAATACGCATAAAGCCACCTTAAACCTGGCATACATCAAGACCCCGCGTTCAGAGCAGCTCTCAGCGTAACGGTAACTGACATAGATTACCCCGCCTGGTCTCACCGTCTGGAAGGTTGATATCAACTGCCTGACCGAATGTCCAATGATCTTTTGTGACCATCCCCAAAGCGATATTCTTCCTGAACGCAGGTGACCAGATTGCCGTCGTTACTTGCCCAACAACCTTGTTATCGATCGTTATCGGCCATGGCGCAGCACAGGGAGGGCAAGGTCGACCCTCGAAAACGATACCTCGAATTCTTTGACTAGGACCCGATTCGGCAATTTTCTGCAGGGCGACCCGGCCTACATAGTCCACCTTTCCATCCAACCGACAGAATCGATCTAGATTGATCTCGAACGGGTTATTCTCGCGGGTCATCTCGTTACCGTAAGAGAGTAGACCACCTTCCACCCTTTCAATCAGATTGGGACAGCCCGGGGCCACATCGAACACGCCACCTGATTCCCACAACGTATCCCACAACAGCCCCCCCAATGCACTGTCATCGAGATATATCTCAAATCCTCCCTGTTTGCTGTATCCAGAACGCGCCACCACAAGACAACGGTCAGCAAACGGCAATTCACGAAACTGAAAATAACGAAGCGACCTGACTTCCTCCCCAAACACAAGGGCGACAAGATCTTCGGCCCGAGGTCCTTGAACCGCAAGCGGTGATACGTCAGGTTCAGTGACTTCAACATCCAGATCCATGCCCAGTGCAAGACCCTTCGCCCACAGTAAAATATCAGCATCCGCAATAGAGAACCAAAACCAATTCGGTGCCCGCATCAATATGACGGGATCGTTTAACAGTCCCGCCGCCTCATCGACAAGCGGTGCATAAAAGCACTGACCAACCTTCATGTGTGATAGATCCCGCGGTGTCATCCATTGCGCCAAACGCCCTGCATCCGGACCACGCAACTCCACCTGCCGCTGACAGGAAACATCCCAGAGTTGCACCTGCGTCTTAAGATGCCAATAGTCTTCTTCAACGCTACGATTGAAGGATTTTGGTAGCAACATATGGTTAACGATGGAGTAATCCTGAACACCACATGCTTCAACCCGATCGGTATATGGTGTGCGACGATTACGCCGGGAAACAACAAGACTTGAAGACAACGTGCGAATCCCCGCTTAACGCGACCACCAAAGAGTGTGGTTATGCGGCGCTATCAGGACCGGCACATGAAAACGCTCGCTAGCCTGGGCTAAATCGATTCGCACGACCACCTCAGTGATGGCCGACTGGGCAACCATTGACCCTTGTGTGCCAGCAAAGTAATCCCCACTATAGAAAATCAGTTCGTAGCGGGCATCTGCCGAGTCATCGCCCCGATCAATGTCAATTGAAATTCTGCCGCTCTCATCCGCTTTCGTATCAAACACAGGTTGCGCCTGACCGGAAGCGGATAACCGATGACAAATAACACGAATACCACCTGCATCGCACCCAGTCGTCGAGTCAAGAATATGAGAAGAAATCGTTGTCATCACGGCCCTTCGAGACAATGCGTCAATCAAGTAAGCAAGTAATCAGTTATTCAACCATTCTATTCTATTGACGCCTTATCCCTTCTACTGGTCACTGCAGCGACAATCGGGCTGATCACGCCGCGGGTGCGCACGTTCACACAGGCCGTCAGCCCGCTGCTTAAAGCCCTGCGCACAGCCGGCACGATCTCGTCCGGATCTTCGACCAACTCGCCATAACCCCCGAGACCCTCACACATCGTGTGAAAAGGTATGTCGCGAAAGTCCGTCGCAACGTGACGATCATGTCCAAACAGCCGCTCTTGCTGTTGTGAGATGGTCGTTAAACCCCCGTTGTTATCAATGACTACCACAATCGGAGCCTTCTCCTGAAACGCTGCCTCAATACCGAGGCCACCAGAAAGGAAAGCACCGTCTCCGCTGATCACCACGGTGTTTGCCGTCGGGTGATTTAATTTTGCGGCCAGTGCGAAGGACACACCGACCCCTAACATGCTAAAAGCTCCGGGGTGCAAGATCCCCGCCAACTGCTGCCCACCCCAGCCGGCAATATTAATAGCGATCTCAGACCAAAAATGTGTATTACCCCCGTCAATCACCAACCAATCTTCCGGCTCCATCGCGTTCTGCACAGCGAGCGCTAGTTGCAGCGGGTGCACCGCGCTCTTTCCTTCGTTCTCCTTGTGCATCGCTGCAAGCGTTTCCTCGACCCACTCACCTCGCCGTACACGCTGCGCGTCAAACCAGCCTGAACCAAGGTTCCACCGTTTTTCCACTTTCAGCTGTGCCAGTGCATCAAGAAACGCACCCGGATCACTCAACAGTGTCTTATCCGCCGCACGATTGAGGTCTAATTCTTCCGCTGAACCGTTCACACAAATAAGTTGGGTGGTGGTTGGAAAAAGTGGTGGATTACCGAAATTCATCTGGTTATCCAGGCGACCACCAATCATCATCACCACATCGGATTCTGCTAACGCCATTTGTGAGGGAGGGTATTGATGGACATCCGCGAGCCCCATATAGACCTCGCTAGTCTCTGATAACA
>Ga0114933_10004941_pt1 | contig 12251 bp, 10 predicted proteins | sample 4SBtaG_FD_89691 | JGI IMG/M metagenome (GOLD analysis project Ga0114933, IMG submission 89691) | Deep subsurface microbial communities from Kolumbo volcano to uncover new lineages of life (NeLLi) - 4SBTROV12_W25 metaG | ecosystem: Environmental > Aquatic > Marine > Volcanic | place: Kolumbo...
CCATCGCGCTTGGCGGCCGCAGCGGCGAGACCGGCGGCGATCGTGGTCTTGCCGACCCCGCCCTTGCCGGTGACCAGAACGATCGGCGAGAGCGGCGGAAAACCGCCCGCCGCGTGGGTACCGTCAGTCATGCAGGCCGCATCATTAGCAGAATTTGTCGCGCATGGCCGGAAGCGGGTTAACTGCCCTCAAATGAGGCCCATCGAACTGCTCCATGATGAAGGCGGTCTGGTGGTCGTCGACAAGCCGGCCGGCCTCGAAGCGACCGGCCGGACGCGCGACGATCCTGGGGGCGTCGAACACCACCTGAGCCGGCTCCTGAGGCAGCGCGTCTGGGCGGTTCACCAGCTGGATCGGGAGACGACCGGAGCCCTCATCTTCGTGCGCCGCAAGCCGCTGGTGGCGGTCTGGACGGAGCGCCTGAGAAGTGCTCGGAAGCGCTACTTGGCGATCGTGCACGGCTCCCCTCAGGCCCAGACGGTCGACGCGGCTCTCGCCTATGATTCGGATCTGCGCCGTTGGGTGGTCTCGGACGACGGAAAGCCCGCCAAGACGGCGTTTCAGACCCTGAGCTCGGGGGCGGAGGCGGCGCTCGTCGAGGGGCGCCCCACCACCGGCCGCACGCATCAGATCCGCGTGCATCTCGCTTCGATCGGCCACCCGCTCTTCGGTGAGTCCCGTCACGTGCAGCCGGCCTGCAAGAGGCACCCGCGACACGCGCTACACCTCGAGCGGATCGAGGTGATGGGACAGGTCTTCCGATCGCCGATCCCCTCCGACCTCGTCGCGCTCGCCTCCGAGCTTGGCCTCGCCTTGCCCGAAGAGTGCGCTCAGGCGCCACACACCCGCTGAACCCGACGCGCCCAGGCGCGTCTCGATGTGGGATCCCGAGGATAAGCCCGGTAGAGCGCCCCGAGGGCGGCCATGCGCGCGCCGAGCCGGGCCAGCCCGGGAAGGAGGGGGCCGAGCCGGCCGAGCGCGGGCCCCATCTCGAGCGCTCGCAGCGGGCTCACCCTCGGAAAACGCTGCCCCAGCGCCGCCGCCGCTGACTCGGGATCGATCAGCCCCGCGCCCATGAGCTTACGAAGCGACGAGAGGTCGAGCCCCTGTGAGAACCGCCGGAACAGGTCGTAGCCGGCGAAGAGGGCCCCGCGACGGCGCATCCAGTCCGCCGCGTAGTCGTTCGGGGACCGGCCGGCCGCGATCGTCTGCGCCAGCAGGTGCCCCGCCTCCATACCAGCGCCGATGCCCGAACCGTGGGCCGAGAACACTTGGCGCGCCGCGTCCCCGATGGCAGCGATGCGTCCGCGGGCCAGCACGTCGTGCGGTCGTCCCAAGGGGATCGCGCGCCGCCCTCCACTGACGAGCCGCCCGATCCACGCCTCGTCTCGCACGAAGCGCTCGATCATCGGCCGCCCTGCCAAGTGCCCATCCGCCGGGATGCTGCCCGTCAGAATGGCCACCTGTCCGTGGTGCACCCGCACGTTTAGGATCGAATAGCCCCCAGAAACACCCGTGAAACAGAGCGGCTCACCCTCAGCTGCGCCGTGCCGCTCCAGAAACGCCGACGCGCCCGCAGCGTCATCGACCTCGTAGACCGCCTGGGCCGCAGCGCAGAGATCACGCGCCGGCGTGCGAGGCTGCCCGAGGAGCCGGGCCCCCGTGAGCCCAGAAGCGTCGACGATCACGTCGGCCCGCACCGTGCCGCGAGACGTGAGCACGCGATCTCCGTCGATCCCGCGGACCTCCACGACACCCTCCAGCGTCGCCCCCGCGTCTCTCGCGCGCGCTTGGAGCCTCTGAACCAGCAAGCGCATGTCGACATCGAGCACGCCGTGGTCGCGCACCAGCAGCCGCTCCGGCCCATAGCCCGCGATCATGTGAAACGCCGAGTCGCTGCCCCGGAGTTCGTCGCCCTCCGGAAGCGCCACATCCGCTCGAGCAAAGGCCTCGCGGCTGACGCCGTTCAGCCAGAACGCACCGGACGAGTCCAACAACGCTCGATCGACGCAAAGCACACGGAGCCCGAGGGCCGCCGCGCTCCCCGCCGCAGCGGCGCCCGCCGTACCCGCACCGGCGATGAACACATCGACCCGCTCGGGCAGGGGGCGGGGGCCAGAGATCGCTGAGACGCTCATTGCCGGCGGACTCTACGTTCGGACCGGGCTCGTGTCTCATCAAGAAGTCGCTCGAGGCCTTCCCGTGACTCGAGTGCCGCTCTTCGCTGGAGGCTCGCCCTCGCCCGGGTCGAGGCGACGATGGCGCCTCGTCGCTCCCATCGGCGCGCCCTTCCCCACGCGCTCACATCGGGAGGAATTCGCGCCGCCGAACCTCGACCCCCGACTTGCGAAACCCTTCGATCATGGCGTTCACCTCGAAGAGGGTCTTCGTGTTTCGGATGGAGGGTAGATAGAGGTTTCGGCGGGCGACCGCGCCGAGTTCGAATGAGAAGTACATGCTCATCAAGGGGTTGATGTAGAGCGAGCCCCCCGCGGTGCGGTCGGTGCGGTGCACGTCCCCGTACGCGCCTTCCACTGCGCTCGCCACGCTCCCGTTCACGATGCTGTGCCGATGCCTAGCGTGGGCGTAGTCGACCAACGACAGGTAGGCGGCGGCCTCCGGCATCTGCGCCAGGAGAGAGACCGCACCAAGGAAGGCCTCTTCACGGGCCAAGGCGGCCACGGCCTCGAGAAAGTGGGCGTGGCAGACCCCATGAAAGGTGTCGACCCCGAAGCCGATGCAGGTGAGCAGCTTCGTACGAGGAGCCTCCAGTGCATGCACCGCCGCGAGACTGGTCGCGTCCTCGGCGGGTGTACCCAGCCCAGCTTCGTCGCCTCGCATCAGCGAGTCCGTCCCCCCGTCCACCAAGACGAGCGCGTCGGCCTCGAAGTCGGTCACCATCGCCCGGTAGCCGTCGATGAGCGGCGAGACGCCGATGCCGGAGAACGCGTGCACGCTCACCTCGAGCGCGCGCTCCTCTCGAAACCAACGGCAGAGTTCGCGCTCAGGAAGATAGGTTGCGTCCGGCCCGGCGTCCGCCGTCACCTCGACGACATCCCGGGTGAGTCGCCGCCCCGCCAGCGCCTTCGTGTTGCTGAAGGAGTAGTTCGCGAGCTGCACGGCCTTGCCCTGCCGCTGCAGGGCGAGCATCAGCGGGACGGCGCAGTACACGTCGAAGCCGCCTCCGGCTCCGGCGAGGATCACTCGCTCGCAGTCCGCTAGCGCATCGAACAAGGGCACGCGGGCGAGCTCGGTCCGGCTCTCTGTCTCCATGCCGAAGCGTGAAGCGAAGCACCCACCCGAGCTACCCGCCCGACGGCTTGGGGTTTCCCTTCACACGCTCGTGATCAGCGCGGCAGCTGCCTCGCGATCCTGGCAAAGACGGGCGCGGCGGCCTCGCCTCCCCACGCCTCACCCGGCAACTCCGCCCTCACCACGATGACGTACCTCCGTTCGTCCCGTGAGGTCACGCCGGCGAAGAGCACCGCGTCCGCGACCGTGCCCGTCTTGCCCGCGACCCGACGGCCCGGCACCCGGGCGCGGCGCCCTGTGCCTCCGTCGGCCACGGCGGCCTCGAGCATGTCGAGCACCGCGCTGGCCGTCGCCGCTTGCATGAGGGTCACCCGCGCGCCGGCGCCATCGCTGGTGGGCTCGATCAGCTCACCTCCGTTGGCGAAGCTCCCGTAGATCGACGCCAGCCGGACGAGGTTGGTCTCGACCCCAATGCCGGTCCCCCGCACGGTCCACGACGCGCTCGGCGCGCCGTCGGCGCCCGCGTCGACGGCGCCGGCTCGATCGAGGAGCCCGGCTCGACGGAAGATCTCGGCCACCGGAGCATCGCCGATCTCCCTCACGATCTGAGCCGCCCCGACGTTCGATGAGCGAACGATCACGTCCGTCGCGTCGAGGCGCTCGCTCGGCCGCACGTCGCGCAGGACCACCTCCCCGGCAACGAGCCGTCCCGCCTCCCCCGAGAACTCACGGCTCGGGTCGAGCCCAGCTTCGAGCGCCGCCGCCACGGTCAGCGGCTTGATGGTCGAGCCCACGGTCACTTCGCGCCTCGCCTCCGCGTGGCCATCCGGGCCGCGCCCGCGCGCCGCGAGGATCCGACCGTCTCGCGCATCGAGCACGACGATCGCAGCGCGGACCGCGGCGCGATCCTCCACCAGACGGTTCAGCTCTTCATCCACGATCGGTGTCACCTCATTCGCGTCGAGCGCCACTTCCCCTCGCCGCTCGGTGGGCGCCGCCGTACCCGTCACGCAGCCGGCGAGGCTCAGCGCGCCCACCCAACTCAGCATCCATGTCTTGCTCATGGCGGCACCGACGCGCGGGCCAGGGGCCTCTATTCCTGCCGACGGCGCTCCCCGCGAGGGTGAGCTCGCCCTTCGCCTGTCGTCGCCTCCTCCCGTGCCGTAGGCTCTCGCGCATGCCGCGCCGATGGACCATTGAAGACATGCAAGAGGTCGCGCGCGACAAAGGCGGGCTGTGCCTGTCCAAGCGCTTCGTCAACGTGGACACCAAGTTGCGCTGGCAATGCGCCAAGAAGCATCGATGGAGCGCGATCCCCTACTCCGTTCAGAAGATGGGCACTTGGTGCCCCGAGTGCGCGGGCCGACTCCCCAAAGCAAAGATGCTTGCGCTCATGCGCAAGACCGCGAAAGAGCGCGGCGGGCGCTGTCTGGCCAAGAGCTTCGGGCGTACGACAAACAGCTACGAGTGGCAGTGCAAGAAGGGGCACCGCTGGCACCGAACCTGGGACGTGCTCAAGAAAGGCGGCTGGTGCCCCCAATGCGCGGGCCGTCTTCCACCCGCCGAGATCCTCGAAGAACTGAAACAGATCGCCAAGGAGCACGGTGGACGCGTGGTCTCCCGACGCTACGTAGACTCGAAGACGGGGGTGGAGGTTCGCTGCAAGAAGCGCCACCAATGGAGGGTCAGCGCCTCGGACCTACGGCGCGGCAAATGGTGTGGAATCTGCGCTGGGAACACACCGCACACCATCGAAAGCTTGCGGGCGATCGCCGTCGAGCGCGGAGGCAAGCTGCTCTCCAAGACTTGCGAGCCGGGCGTCAAGGCGCGTTGGCGTTGCGGCAAGGGTCACAGCTGGTCCGCCATGGGCACAGCGGTCAAGAACGGCACGTGGTGTCCCACGTGCGCGAGGGCTCCCCGCTACACGCTGCAGGACATGCAGGCCGCGGCCGCGCGCATGGGCGGGGAGTGTCTATCCAAGCGCTTCCGGAGCGTGAGTCACCATTTGCGGTGGCGTTGCGCTGAGGGCCACGAATGGAAGGCAACCGGCTCGCAGGTCGCCAACGGTGGGACCTGGTGTACCGCGTGCGCCGGCCTGGCCCGCGGCACCATCAAGGAGATGCGAGAGATCGCGCGTGAGCGCGGTGGTCGCTGTACGTCAAAGCGCTACGTCAACTCGGTTACCCCACTCGCGTGGAAGTGCGGGCACGGCCACCAATGGGAGGCCGCCCCCGTCGGGATCAAGCGCGGAGCCTGGTGCCCCTTCTGTCAGCGCCGCGGGATCAAGGGGATCGAGAACTTCCTCTACGCGGATCTGGTGCGCATGGCGGAGGAGCGCGGCGGCGCGTGTCTCTCAGACCACTACGTCGACGCGCTCACACCGATGACGTTCCAGTGCCAGGTCGGACACGTCTGGGAGGCGAGCGCCGGCAGCCTTGCGCTCGGCAGCTGGTGCCCCGACTGTGCCCACACCAAGAAGCCGCCGCTGGCTCTCTTTCAGGACCTCGCGCGCGAGCGAGAGGGGCGCTGCCTCTCGGAAACCTACGTCAACGGAAGCACGCCGCTGGAGTTCGAGTGCCGGCTTGGGCACCGGTGGCGCACGAGGGGCGCGATCGTGCGCAACGGCAGCTGGTGCCCGACATGCGCGCGGGCCGAGCCCAAAGAGCGCGAGGTCTTCGACCTCTCCGACTTCGTCGCGATCGCCGCTGATCAGGGCGGCGAATGCCTGTCGACCAGCTATGGCGGACTCCGGCACAAGCTCGAGTTTCGGTGTCGGCGCGCACACACGTGGCACATGACCGCCGCGTCCATTCGGAAGGGCGCGTGGTGCCCGACGTGCCTGGGCCGCACCCCGTTGACCATCGAGGACATGCAAAGCTCGGCGCGAAACCGCGGCGGCGTCTGCCTCTCGGGCGCCTACGCCGGGAACCGCAAGCCGCTCGAGTGGCAGTGCGGCAAGGGACACATCTGGGAGGCCACGCCGCAGGTCGTGCGCGGTGGCTCGTGGTGCCCGACCTGCATGGAGCCCACCCCTGACGCGGGCATCGCTCGGGTGAGCACGATGGCTCGAGGCCTCGGCGGCCTCTGCCTCTCAGGCCAGTACCACGACCCCAACAAGCGCCTGCGGTGGCGGTGCGGAGAGGGACACGAGTGGTGGGCCACGGAGGCGACCATCCTCACCGAGGGGTGGTGCCCGCTCTGTGAGTGAGGTTCGACGATCGCAAAAAGAGTTACGGGCAGGGCAAACGGACGCGGGAGAGGGCGACCTCGTCCAGATAGAGCGCGACCGGGCCTTGCGCGGGATCGCTCCAGGGGATGCCCGCCGAGAACCTCGAGTGGCCGCCCCCCGGCACGGTGTTCAGGCCCGTCGCTGAGGCGCGACGTGTGCCGTCCAGGTAGATCTCGATCGCCCCGGCGGAGGGGTCCACGACGAGGTGGAGTTCCAGGCAGACCCAGGTGTCCCGCGGGATCAACAGCCCATCGAAGTCGGAGACGTAGGTGGCCGAGATCGTAGAATACGCGCCCGCACGGCCATCACTGCCAAAGCCGAGGGAGGCGCCGAAGTAGGGCTCGACGCTCTCCCCGATGTTGAGGAAGGTGAAGTCCTGCAGCGCCGCCGCGCCGGGGAGGTAGAGGGACGTGCGCAGCCAGAGGTCGCCGTCCGTGAATGGACCGACCGCGTGCGTGCGAGCCGCCATGCCGCCCAGCGCCGTGGTCTCGGGGTGCAGGGAGAAGGCCCCAAGGAACGACCGCGTCATGCTCCGCGACGCCGTCCCCAAGCGCGCCGAGGTTCCCGTCCAGGGGCCCGGTTCGGACTCGAATCCATCACAGACGAGCGCGCCCGCGAGCGCCCCGGTGCACTCCGTCGCTCCCCCCGCGTCCACCGCCGAACCCGCGTCGGCGGCCCCCGCGTCGAATCCGCCATCGACCCCGCTGTCCATGGTTCCGGCGTCCATCGATCCGCCGTCCACCCGTCCCGCGTCGGTCACGCCCGCGTCCGACGTCCCGGCGTCGCTCGAGCCCGCGTCCTGCCGGCCGGCGTCGGCGGTCCCCGCTTCGACGTTCGCCTCCGCGTCGGGCACGCATCGATCCGACACGCACGTCCAGCCCTCACCGCACGGGCACGCGCGATCGCGCAGATTCACCTCCGGCGGGATGCAACCCACGACCGCGAGGAGCGACGCAACGACCCAGATCCAGGCCGCGCGCGTCATGGCACCTCCACGACCAGAGAGAGCGACCGTGGCCCGATCTCGATCCTGGCCGACGGCTCCGAGGCGTCCGTATTGAGGATCACCAGGCCCCAGATCAGCCCCAGGCTCGCGATGAGTGAACCGACGCCGAACATTGCGTTGGCCGCGACCGCCAACGCCTCCGCGTCGGCCACCGCTCCGGCGGCCTCCGCGTGCGTCGCGGCGTTGGTCGCCGCGTCCGACCGGTCGAGCATGGCGCCTCCCAATGCGGCGCCGCCGATCAAGAGCAGTCCCCCAGCGCCCGCGATGATCCACGGCGTGGCGTCCACTTCGGCGGCAGGCGTGGGCGACTGCGGGGCGATCTCCATCCCTTGCTGAGCCGCGGTGCGCACCCGCGCCTCGAGCTCTTCGCGGTCCGAGATGCGGCGCCTCAGCACTTCTAGCCGTGAGCGCGCCGCCGCGGCGTCGGCCTCGTCCTCGGTCGAGAGGTAGAGCTCGTAGGCCTCGACCGCCTCCACATCAAGACCCGCGCCTTCGAGCGCGCGCGCGAGGTTGTACTGCAGCACGGGCTCAGGCTCGAGCTCGTACGCCTCTCGCAGCAGCTCGGACGCGCGTTCGAAACGACCGGCCCGGTAGTGCGCGACGCTCTCGTCGAAGAGCGCCAGGGCGCGGGCGCGGTCGCTGGTCTGAGCTGCGGCGCCAACCGGCACGAGCCCACACACGACGATGAGGGCCGCGACGCTGACGCCCCACGGACGACCAAGAATGCGCATCCGACCTCATCTTAGCTCAATCGAAGCGAAAGAAGTCGGACGGCGGTGTCTCGTCCGGGCTCGCGGTGTTTGCTGGAGGCCGCCTACGGGCGCGTCGACGGGCCCGCGTGAGTGACACGCGAACGCGCTGATGGACATCCGGGACGAGCGTCTCGACGTGTTCATCGTAGCCGCTGAGGCTGACCCGCAGGGTGCGCGGCACATCGCCGGCCGGGACCTCGAACGTGCAGGGGGTGACGCCGAGCGCAGCACCCGCTTCATCGGACACGGCCGCGCCGGGGGGCACCGTCTCGAGCTGAACGGTCACGGTGGGCGCAGCTGCCTCGGGTACCTGCGCTGGGGCTGGCACTCTGGACGGCGCGGCCGGCGCCGCCGTCGCGGGGTCCCCGGACGACACCGCCCGGTCGACGAGAGGCTCACCCGACGACACCGCCATCGCGACCGGCTCGACCTGGGCCGGCGCGACCGCGCCATCCGCGGCCCAGAGCAGACCCAACCCGGACGCCGCCAGGAGCGCGATGAGCAACGAGCCCAACATCCACGTCGGCCTCTTCGGGAGGACCGACGGCGGCGTCGTACCCTGAAGCGTGGGCCGTATGGCCTCGCGCGTGGCCGTCACCGTGCGAGCCGAGGGCCCATCCACATCCACCTCGGCCGAGGGCACGGAAGTCACCTCGGCCCCCGACCGTACACGCCGCAGGAGCTCCCGCTTTTGTTCGATGCGATCCTCGAACACTCGCTCCATGATGGAAACGAGCCGTCCCCTTGCTTTCTCCTGAGGGTCGACGCGACGCAAGATCGATTGCAGCGCTCTACGTAGATCCTCGGCGCTGGCGGGTCGGTCGACGACTTTCTTTTCGAGCGCGGTCATCACCAGCGGCTCGAGCCCCTCGGGGAGCGGGTGCGAACCCCACGGCTCCAGGGGACGGGTGGCGTCTTCGACGATCGCTTTCCAGCAGAGCAGCTCGTTGGCACGCTTGAAGAGCCGCGCTCCCGTGAGCAGCTCCCAGAGCACGATCCCTGCGGAGAAGACATCAGAGCGGCGGTCGACCGGCTCATCGAGACACTGCTCTGGGGACATGTAGGCGAACTTGCCCTTGAGGTGGCCGGTGCTCGTGTTGACCGAGCGGTCGTGGAACTTCGCGATGCCAAAGTCGAGCAGCTTCACCCGGCCGTCGTACGCGACGAAGAGGTTGTGGGGCGACACGTCGCGGTGCACGAGGGCCAGCGTGCGGCCCCCCTCGTCACTGACCTCGTGAGCCGCGTGCAGCCCCGCGAGCGCCTCACACGCGATGAAGAGCGCGACTTCGACGGGCAGCTGCTCCTCCCTGGTGATCAGCCGCCGCAGAAGCCCGGCGACGCTCTCCCCGGCCAGGTACTCCATGACCATGAAGAGGTCGTCGTCCTCCTCGCCGAGCTCCGTCACATGCACCACGTTCGGGTGCCGAATCCGGGACACGACGCGCGCCTCGTCCAAGAACATGTCTCTGAACTCTCGCTGCCGAGCCAGATGCGGCAGGGCGCGCTTGATCACCACCGCCCGCTCGAAACCGCCCGGCCCGAGCAATTTCCCGAGCAGGATCTCCGCCATGCCGCCCGTCGCTAGGAGGCCGAGGATATGGTAGCGCCCGATCCGCTCCGGGAACTTCACCGATCCAAGCTAGCAGGAATGTGGCCGCAACGGGCGACGGGGCGGTTTCTCGCGAGGGCGCGGTCGGGCTGAATGCCGTGCGCGGCTCTCGTGGAACAACCCGCGCATCACCGCGGTTCGACGGCAATGGCGGGCCGTCGACGGAGCGGGGGAAAGGGCATCGTGATCGTGAGCTTCGCCACGATGATCTGCGCTCGGGCCGTCGCGCTGCGCCTCGGGATGCTCGTGCGTGGCGAGTTCGCGTTCTCCGCTGCGAGCGTGTTCCACCTCCTGCTCCTGAGTCTGGTGCCCATCGGGTTCATCGCGCTGGCTTGTTTTGGACTCTGGCGGTGGCCCGAGCGACGCATGACGTACGGCCTTCTGCTCGTGTGCTGCGGGGCCGCCACGGTCGCCGGCGCCCTGACGAACTAGGCGCCGATCGAGGCCCGGGAGAATCCGAGGTCGCGATCGTCGAAGAGTGAACCTAGAGCGTCTCTGCAGTCATGAAGACCACCTCACTCATCCTCTCTTCTCTCCTCACCGTGGCTTGCGGAGCCTCGTTCGAGGAACGACTCGTCTACGGCACCACCGAGAGCCCTTCGATGCAGGGACGCGAGATGAACTACACCGTGTTCACTCCGCCAGACCTTCGTCCGGAAGAACGACTCCCGCTCGTCGTGTTCCTTCACGGAGGCGGCGATGACCACGCCTCGTTCGACCGCCATGGGCTGACCGAGCGTCTCCGCGCCGCGACCGCGGACGGGAGCGTCCCGCGCGTCATCATGGTGATGCCGGAGGGGAACCTCGGTTTCTGGGCCAACTGGTATGACGGCTCATCGCGGTACGAAGACTGGGTCGTCGAGGAGCTCGTTCCGCGGGTAGCGTATGAATACCGAACGCTGCCATGCCCCGACTACTGCCACGTGATGGGCGTGTCGATGGGTGGCTCGGGCACGATTCGCTTTGCTCTGCACCACCGATGGGCGAGCGCCACGATGATCAGCGCGCCGGTGCTCGACACCGACGCGATGATCAACCTCGCGCAGAACCCGCTCCTGGTCCCGATCATCCCGATGGATCGCATCTTTGGCCCGACCCGAGCCGCAGCCACACGGCGCCGAGTGGAAGGCGAAGACCCGTTCCTGCGTTGGCGGACGCCAGAGGACCTCGGGGGCATGCGGCTGATGGTGGCCTGGGGAAGCGAAGACCGCGGACAGATCATCGACTCGAGTCGTCTGCTCACGGAGCACCTCGGAGAGCTGGGCATCCCCCACGAGTCGCTGGAGTTCGACGGGAACCACTCCTGGGTCAGCTGGAACCCCGTGATCGAAGAGGCGTTGCGCCGCATGGTCGTCGGCTGGGGCGAGGCGCCGACGCCGACCTTGCGCGCTCCGCGCACTCTCGCGGTGGCCTCGTCGCTGGTGCGCTGATGACCCGGTCAGTCGCACGGCCGGACGCCACGCGCCCCAAACCCTCTCCTCGAGAGAACGTGGCGCGCGTGGTGTCATGGGCCCGCCACTCGACGATTGGGTCAGGCTGATGCAGTGGGCCCACGCACGCTTCGGCGTGGGGCTCTCGCGGCTCGAGACCATCGAGGCGCCCGTCTCCTGGCGACGGGCGCTGCTCCAGCCGCCACCGACGACCCCGGAGGTCAGGCCCGGCATGGTCGTCGACGGTCGCTACCACGTGGTTCGGCGGATCGGCTCCGGCGGACACGGCGTGGTTTACGAAGCTCAGGACACGACGCTGAAGCGGCACGTCGCGCTGAAGGTGCTCCGCCCCGAGGGCATGTCCTGTGAGCTAGAGCGAGAGCGCCTCCGCCGAGAGGCGCTCGTCCTGGGCGCGCTGGACCACGAGTGTTTCGTGCAGATCGTCGACTTCGGCGAGACCGCCGGCGGCCTCATCTACTTGGTCCTCGAGTTCCTCGACGGCGAGAGCCTCAAAGAGCTCATCGAAGACGGACCGGTCCCGGTGGTGGAGGCGCTGGCGATCGCGCGGGACATCCTTCGGGGGCTCGAGCACCTCCACCTTCGAGACGCGGTGCACCTCGACATCAAACCGACCAACGTCATCCTGACGAGCTCACCCGAGGGCACGCGTCTGCCGAAGATCCTCGATCTCGGGATCGCGAAGTTCCTGAGCCAGAGCGCTGGGGGTGAGCCGTCCGATCCAACGCTCACGCACGAATCTTCGCTCCTGGGCACGCCCAAGTACATGTCCCCGGTTCAGTCCGCCGGAGGCGAGGTGGACGGTCGCGCCGACCTCTACGCGCTCACCGTCGTGCTCTTCGAGATGCTCACGTCGAACGTGCCCTTCGAGTCGAGGCACATCTCGACCCTGCTCACGATGCACATCAGCAAGGCTCCCCCGACCCTAAAGAGCATGGGCATGCCCGACCCGGAG
>Ga0114933_10004943_pt1 | contig 12249 bp, 8 predicted proteins | sample 4SBtaG_FD_89691 | JGI IMG/M metagenome (GOLD analysis project Ga0114933, IMG submission 89691) | Deep subsurface microbial communities from Kolumbo volcano to uncover new lineages of life (NeLLi) - 4SBTROV12_W25 metaG | ecosystem: Environmental > Aquatic > Marine > Volcanic | place: Kolumbo...
CAGCGGCCTGCATGCGTCGCTCGGTCTCTGCCCGCCGCTCCAGGATCGAAGAGACTGCGTCGGCGCGTTCCTCCACCGCGTCGTCGATGGCGGACACGAGCTCGGCGCGGCTCGCGTAGGCTTCCTCGAGCAGCGCGACCCGGGCTCGGACCAGCTCCCAGACCAGGGCTTCGCGACCGCTCTCGGGAGCCTCGTCGAGTGCTTCCGCGAGGGTGTCGGCGTCGCTCTCTGGCGCGTCGAAGAGCTGGCTGATCGAGGACGCCATGCCGATCTCCAAGAGGACGGCCTCCGGGCGCAGCTCGACCTCAGGGGCGGCCTGACGTGGGCTCGCTGCCGCACCGCACCCCGAGAGGCCGAAAAAAATCAGCCAGAGCACCAGGGGAGCGGAGAGCGTGCCGAACCGGAAACTCACGACGCCGCAGTCTACAACGCGGCGCCAAGCTCGCTACAGGCCCGACTCAGCTCCCGGTCAGTTGCTCGACGGTCTGGTGCGCGGAGGGGTGCGAGGCCATCTCAGCGGCGATCTCCCGCGCTCGTGCGTCGACCCTCGAGTCGCCCAGAAGTGAGACGATCTCCGCGCGCAGGCGACTCGCGCTCTGCTCCGGCACGTCGAGCGTCGCCCCCGCCCCGGCGCGCGCCACCGCCCCCGCCGTCGCCCATTGATCGAGCGAGAAAAGCGGCAGCGCCAGCGTCGGCACGCCAACCGCCAGTGTGCCGATCGTCGTCCCGTACCCGCCGTGGCAGATGGCCAGCGAAGCGTCAGCCAACGCCTCCGAGAGGATCGCGTAGTCGGTCACCTCGACGTTCTCGGGGATAGCGCCGAGCTTGGCGTGATCGACGCCGCGGCCGGTCGCGAAGAGGCAGCGCACGTCGAGCCCTGCCACCGCTTCGGTGACGGCCTGCCCGACGCGCTCGAGCATGCCGGGGATCTGGCCCGCTACGGTTCCGAAGCAGACAAAGATCTTGGGCACCCCACCCCGCGGGGCCCGCGCTGGTGAAGGCGGGTCCGGGGCCAGGCGTCGCAGCTGCGCCGGCACCACGAGGTCTGCCTCGAGGCTCGCTGGCGTCGCGCTCACGATCTGCTGCGCGTCCTGGTCCGCGCCCGCGCCCAACTCGACTCCATGTTCGAGGGCGAGGGTCTCGATGCCCGAACGCAGCAGCCGACCCACGAGCGGCATCGGATGCCAGGTGCAGCAGGGGACCATGACGCTCGGGACCCCCTTGGCTCGAGCGGCGATCCAGCTCGCCGGCTCAAACGGCTCCCGGACCACGAGCTGTGGATCGAACGCGGAAAAGATGTCGAGGAGGCCCGGCAGCGCAGACTCGGCGTTGAGTCGGCCAAAGAGCTCCTCGACCATCAGGCGGTTCCGCTCTTCGGGACCGGCTCCCCGGAGCCCTCGGTCAAACTCGGCGCGCGCGCCGGCGTCGAGGTCGCTGAAGGTCAACGGCTGAAGTCCTGCCGCCGCGGCTGACTCACGGGCTCGCTCTGGACAAGCGATGCGTACCTCGTGGCCCGCGCTCACGCAGGCGCGGGCGAGCGGCAAGAGCGGGCCCATGTGGCCGGCCCCAGCGGTGGTCGAGAAGAGGATGCGCATGGGTCCGAGTACCACACGGCGCCGGTGGGGGATCAGCGCTCCATGGGCTCGCCGCTCAGCGGATCGAGGCCGACCTGGTCCTCGAGGGCCCGCGTCCGCTGGTGAGGGCGTTCCCCTCTTGGCTGGCGCTCAGTGTGTTCTCGGGCGTCGAGCGTCAGGCGGATCTGGCCTGAACTTCTCGGGACTTGCCTCCACCATGTAAGCTCTCCCGTTATGGGTGACAACGGGACCATCGTGGAGATCGAGCCGGAGGACGGCCTCGGTTGGATCGAGATGGAAGACAAGAGCCGTGTGCGCTTCGGCGGTACGGCCTGCAAGGGCTTCGTTCCTGCGATCGGCATGGTCGTCAAGGTGCTCGGGACCAGGCCGGGATACCGGGGGATCCTGAAGGCGACCGGGCTGGAGCGCGTCGCCGACGCGCCGCGCGCGGCCTTCGCGGTGGAGGCCGGAGCAGCCGAGCCAGCGCCTCCCCGAACGGCGCTTCAGACGATGCAGACGGCCGCCGTGCCCATGGACGCGCTCCTCCAAGCGGTGCTGGGGCATGCGGACGGAGACGATGCTTTTTACGCGGACCTGATCGCCGCGGGGTTCGAGGTCCAGACGCTCCCCGGGCCTCAGATCGGCTGCCCGAACCCATGGTTCTACGGGGTCGGCAAGGACGCCGGCGGGGGCGCCTTTGGGCTCTACGCGCATCCGATGTTCCAGGAGTACCCGGCGCCTCCCTGGGTGTTCTGGGACGCGGTCGCTCGCACCCTGCGCCTGATCGCTGGCGACTCGGACGCGCTCTTCCCCACCATCCTCGCCAACGCCACGAGCACCGGCGCGGACGCGGCTACGATCGCGCGTCTGCGCGCCTCCCTCGTTCAGCTGGGCATGTCCAACGTCGAGGGACACCCAATGGGGGAGGGGGAGAAGGTCGCGTGGCTCCCGCCCGATGAGGTGGAGACGAGGCCCCTCGACGATTACCTCGCGGAGACCGACGGTGGCGAGATGGAGCGTGGCCTCCTGGCTCACGCGTATCAGCGCCGTGATGCCAGCGCTGGAGAAGCGTTGCGGTCGATCTACGAGCAGTGGGGCTGGAGCCTGCCCGCCTGGGCTGGCTGACGGCGCCGTCGCTCTGAGCACGCCCCGACGTTTCGTCACGATCGGCCGTTAGTCGAGTTACGTCGCGCCGTGCGCGCCGCCCCAACCGGTCTCGGCATGGAGCCTGCACGTCAGTCTCGCATGCATAGACAGAGGAACTTGTTGCTCGGGTTCGTGCTTCTGGTGGCGTGCACGCCTGAAGGCGCGCCAGGGCTGGACGCTGGCCCCGCGATCACGGTCGATGCGGCGGGTCCCTGGGCGCCCACCGAGGTGCCCGTCGCGCGGGTGTGCGAGGTGCTCATGGATCTCGACGGCGACGCCACCATCGAAGCCGGTTTTCGTCGCAGCTTCGCCGCCGATGGTCGTGAACTCTCGTACGAGCAACTCACCTTCGGCGCAGAGGTCCACTATCGATTCGACGCCACCCTCTGGAACGAGGCCGGCCAGGTGCTCCGCGCCGAGTCGGTCGATGCCTCCGGCGCGCTTCGAGAGATCCGCGAGGCCACCTGGCGCACCGATGGCCGGCCCCTCATGGATCGCTACCTCCGCGCGGACGGACGGACCCGCACGGAGCGTCGCTACGCCTATGACGCGGCCCAGCACCTGAGCCGGATCGACGTGGACGACGCTCGCACGGAGTTCGTGCACTCCTCGGGGGGCCGCGGCGCCACGCGCACACACACCGCGGGCGTGCCGCCGGTTCGAACCGAGTACCAGCTCCGCTACGACGCAGCGGGGCTCGTCGAGTCGACCGAAGAGCTCCTTGCGTCCGGGGAACGAGCTTGCGCCGAGTACACGTACGCGACCGATCGGATCGTTCAGACCTACCTGGACTGCGCCGACCGCTCGACCCTCGGCTCACGGACGTTCGAGTGGGATCCCGAACGCCGGGAGCGAACGACCACGGTGAATGACCCATCCGGTAGCTACGTGAGCGAGCGATGGACGGCGCCGTCAGCGGACCGCCTCGAGCACGTGGCCTACGCGGATCGGGGAAGCCGCGTGGCACAACGCACGAGCTTCGAGGGCTGTGCACAGCCGCTTGGGCCCCTGGACTCGGTCGCCCGCTTCTACGGCGAGTTCGTCTCGGCGGGGGTGCCACTCCGTCGGCCCGGCGCCCCTTGAGTAACGGCCGTGAAGTGGACGCGGCCGCGCGCGAGCCGCTAAGTTGGTCCAGGGGGCGTGAGCTACGGCGATTCAGACTTGGATCCCTTTGGACCGTTCTCGGGCCCGGGACCGGAGCTCGAGCTCGATCTGCCGACCCCGGCTCCGAAGGTTCCCGACCGCAAGCCACCTCCGGCCGGCGGTCAGCCCGCTCGTGAGCCCTCCGGCAAACAACGGCGCCCGCCGCCGGACGTCGACGATGGCGCCATTCCTCGTCGTGCCCTCGAGCTCGCCGAACATGGCGACGCGCCCGCCCTGTGGTCGGAGATCACCTACGCGGTCGGCGTGGTTCTGCGCATGCGCGCGCTCCGCCGGAAGCTGCCGCTTTTGGAGCGGGTCCGGGACGCGAGCAAGGTGGACCTCGACAAGTCCACGCTCGATCTCGGGCGCGCGTTGCACGGGGAGCGGGCGCATCCACGGGCCCAAGAGCTCGGTACGCCACTTCGCGTGGCCAACGCCCGCTACCGGCTCGCCGGACAGGGGCAGGCGGAGCTCGACCAAGCGCGTGCGGAGGCCGAGGCGACGACGAGAGAGCAAGAGCGTTTGATCAAACAGAACGCTGAGAGCGCTCGGCCGGCGGGGCTCAGGGCCCGAGAGCTGAGCGCGCAGATCGTCGTCTTTCAGCAAGACTTCGAGGCGGCGTCAGAGGCGATTCAGAGCGCGACGACCGAGCTCGCCGCGCTCGAGAAATCGAAGACGCCGGACCCGAACCGGCGCATCGAGCTGCAAGCCATGTGCACGAACCGGAGGGTCGAGGCGGACGCGGCGGTCTCCGAGATCGACGCGCGCACGCCCGAACTCAAGGAAGCCGAGGCACGGGTCCTTCAGCTGGAGAAAGCTTCGGAGGAAGCCGAGGCGACGATCGCCGAGGCGCGGGCTTTGGTCGCCGAGATCAAATCACGAATCGATGGAGACGGCGCGGAGGCGCAGGCCGCGTTTGAGCGCGCGCTCGTGGACCTGGCGGACGAGGCCGTGCGCCTTCGCCTCGACTACGCCATCACGCCCACGGCTGCCCGCCGAGCGAGGCTGCACTTCGACACGTACGTTGCCCATCAGCGCGAGCTCGAGATGCACGAACTCGCGCTGACCCTCTCACACCGCGGGGCGGTCTCACGCGGCCTCATCATGCTCGTGCTGCTCAGCGCGCTCTTCTTCGCCGGCTTTGTCTACACGCTCGTCGGCTGAGCAAGCACGACAGCCATCGACCCCGATCTGAATCCGGCGCGCCTCTTCTGCGTCAACTCTCACATAACCCGCAGCGACCCGCGGGCCCCTGATTCAGAAACGAGGCCGTCCCCATGCTGGAGTCCAAGTGCCACCGTTGCGGCGCGCACGCGCCGAGCGGCCCCTTCCGTCGAACCATCTGCGTCCGGTGCGCCGTCGAAGGCGAGCGAGAGAGCGTGCCCGATCTGGACACGCTGATCCGCCGTGGCGCGCCCAGCCGAGATGATCGGATCAGCCTGGCGTCGTTGGAGGGCGTGGATCGGCGACTCGCGGCACCGAGCTTGCCCCCCAAGCGACGCTCACCGCCTTGGTCGATGCTCGCGGGGGTGCTCCTGCTCGGCGCGTTGATCGGGGCTTCAGGCACGGCCGCTGTAGACCACGCGCTCGCCGGAGATGCGAAGCCGGGGGTGCAGCTCGTGTTGCACGCCAAGATGAAGACGGGCCACGCGACACGAGCGGCTCAGCCAGTCGACGCGCCGCCGGCAGAGCAAGAGAGCGCGCCCGGCGAACCCGAGAGCGTTGCGCCCGCGGATGCCGGAGCCGTAGAAGCGCCCCAGGTCGAAGCGACGCCGACGCGGTCTCACACACGGACGAGAACTCGGACACGGGCGCGTCCGAGTCCGCCTCCGGCGAGCACAGAGCTCCCCGAGGCCTCGCCTCCCGCGCCTGACCCCGGGACGGAGCCCGCGCAAACGCTGCCGGCTCTGCCGCATCGACGCGACGTCAGCGCGGCGTTTCAGAGCGTGCACGATCAGGTTCAAGGCTGCGGCGACATCGAGCTGATCGGCACGACGGTCGTCGCCCGCGTGGTCTTCGACGGTGCGTCGGGACGTGCGCGGCACGTGCTCGTCAACGAGAGCAGCGTGCCGCCAGAGGTGCGCTCGTGCGTGGCTCGGGTCGCGCGTGCGGCTCGCGTGGCGCCGTTCTCCAACGAAGAGCTCATCGTCAGGTACCCCTTCCGGCTCTGAGTTCGCTGGTCCGGGTGGCGCGGTCGGGTGGAACGTTCCCGGCATCCGGACCACATTGCGCGCCATGATGGCCCGCCGCCTCGCTCTGCTCACGATCCTGGTCGTCGCCGGATGTGACGCGGCGGTGTGCGGAGATGGCGTCATCGAGGGAACGGAGTCTTGTGACGACGGCAACCTCGACGACGGAGACGGCTGCTCGAGCACGTGTGGCTCAGAGACGTGCGACGCCGACGGTGGCTGCGGAGACGGGACCTGCGGCGACGGTGTCCTGGACCCGGGCGAAGAGTGCGACGACGGCAACCTCCTCGACTGGGATCGCTGCACGCCTGACTGCCGAGAGCCGCGGTGCGGCGACGGCGTCCTCAGCGCGGGCGAGCGCTGCGACGATGGCAACGTGGTCGACGGTGACGGCTGCGACAGCAACTGCAGCATCCCTGTCTGCGGCGACGGAGTCATCGAAGGCACCGAGCAGTGCGACGACGGGAACACCGAGACCAACGACGCGTGCCCGGCGCGTTGCCGATTGGCGCGATGCGGCGACGGCTTCGTCCAGCGTGGCGTGGAGCCCTGTGATGACGGCAACGGGGTCAACGCCGACGAGTGCACCAACGCGTGCGAGTTGCCGGTCTGCGGCGACCGAATCCTGCATCGAGACGAGCAGTGTGATGACGGCAATCTCATCGACGACGATGACTGCACCAACACTTGTCAGCTCGGCTCGTGTGGTGATGGGATCTTGCAGTGGGGCGAGGAGTGTGACGACGGCAACCTGGCCCAGAAAGACGAGTGCACCAACGCGTGCACTCTGCCGACCTGTGGCGACGGAGTGCACTCGATCTCGGAGGCTTGCGACGACAGCAACACCGTGACGAGCGATGCGTGCATCTCGTGCGTGCCCGCGCGCTGTGGTGACGGACACGTGTGGCGAGAGAACGAAGAGTGCGATGACGGCAACGACATCGACGACGACGGCTGCTCGAACAGCTGCGCCTCGCGTCCCTGAGGGGCGAGTGCCGTCCAGCCTGACGGCGGATCCATGCACGTGACGAGCATCAGCGCAGCGGAGCCGGGCCAAAAGGTTTGCGTCACGGGCGTGGTGCGCGCGGCGGGCGAAGTGCTGCGTTCGCCCTTGATGGGGCGTGAGTGTGTCTATTGGGATGTGAGACGCGGGCTGCGTCACGAGCCCGAGCGGCGCGGGGCGGTCGCGTTCTGGGTCGACGATGGTTCGGGACGGATCCTCGTGCGCACCGACGCCCTGAGCGTCGACGTCGCGGCCCAACGCGCCCGCGAGACCATCCGGGCGGCGGACGCGGACACGAAGGCCGTCGGCGCGCGGCTGCGCCGCATCAAGCGTCAGCGGAAGGAGGCCGAGGGAGACACAGCGAAGCAGCTCCAGGTGGAGCACGCCAGGCTCGCCAAGCTCGTCACGTTCATTCACGTGGTGCGCGCCCACGCGCGCGGCAAGGTTCACCTCGGCGGCAAGACGTTTGCAGAACAGACCGCCTGGATCGAAGCGAACGCGCCGCAGGCGAACGCCGAGGCCGAGGCAACGGTTGCCATCGCCGTCGACCGCTTCGAGGTCGTCATCGCGCCCGGCGACCACGTGAGCGCCGAGGGCCGGGTCGCCGCCGAACCGGCGCCAGCGGGGGCCTCCGCGAGCTACCGTGAGTCGCCGCGCTGTTTGGCCCTTCGTCCGGACGGCGCGACGCGCGTGAGGGTCAGCGGCAGCCGCGGTCACCGCACAAAGCCAGAACCGCTCGTTCAGCCGCAGACGCCTCCCCCCGATCGGTTCCTGCTGGTCTTTGTCGTCGTCGTGGCGGTGATCACCTTGCTCGCCTGGCTGCACTCGTCATGACCGGTTCGGAATGCGCGCGGGGGTGCACTATGGTGGGCCGGTGCGCACCTCGAGCTTCATGATCCGAGTCACCCTGGCCTGCGCCCTCATGACGGTCTGTGCCCTGGGATGCGGCGCCTCCGACGTGAACGACGCGTCGGTGTCTCCCGACGCCGGGGCGGACGGTGGCGGATCCGACGGCGGCCTCCCGAGCGACGCGGGGGACCTGGATGGCGGGGCGCTCGACGGTGGCTCGGACAGTGGCGTCTCGGACGGTGGCGTCTCGGACAGTGGCGTCTCGGACGGTGGCGTCTCGGACGGTGGTGGCTCGGACGGTGGTGTCTCGGACGGTGGTGCTTCCGACGCCGGCGGCATGGACGCTGGTACTGACGCGGGCCCGCCGGACGCGGGCCACGACGCGGGCCCGCCGGACGCGGGCCACGACGCGGGCCCCCCGAGGGTGGACGCAGGACCGCCCCTCGGCGGATGCATCTCCGGCGCCGCAGGCACCCACGTCGTGCGCTTTCAGTGGGCGGGCACGACCTCCGGCTCGACCGCCTACGTTCGGTACGAGGCCAACACGTTGCCCGACACCTCACGGTGGCGGGTGAGCGCCGCCTCTTCGTCGATCGGCTACCGACCGGTCTTCGGTGATCCGTTCCTCGGCGAAGGCGGCCTCGAGCTCTCGGGGACTGTGTTCATCGACGTGGAGCTCAGCACCGACATGCTCAGCCGTGTGTCCAACGCGACGATCGCTATCTACGGGCGGAGCTACAACACCACATCGAGCGGCAGCTTCACCTGGCAGACCGTCTCGGGCACCGGCGCCTCGCCCCGTGGCGGCGTGTCCAACGTCGCGCCCTACCGGTGGTACGGCGCAGACGCGACCGCCGCCCTGCCGGCGGGCGACAGCGGCACGCTCTTGAGGATACGCGCAGGCGGCCCGTCGAACGCGCTGGTCGTGAATCGCGTAGAGATCTGCTTCGACGCCCGCTGAGCTCAGGCCCAGCTGCGCGCCAGCTCGATCGTCCTGGCGTTCTCCGGGATGCGCTCGAGGAAGCTCTTCCGATAGGCCTCATCGTGGATCTTCGCAGCGCGTGAACGCAGGCGCTGCTCCGCCACCGCAATGGCGCGGCGCGCGGCGTCCACCTGGCCGTTGGCGTGCAACGACTCAGCCTCGATCAGTCGGACGAGCGACTCGCCCGCCTCGATCGCGCCGTCGCTCTCCAACGAGGCTCGTGATGCGTCCAGGGCTTCTGCCCACTCACCGCGCGCCAGGTGGATGGCGGCGAGGACGGCATGGGCGAGGGGCCGCAGTGGCGGCGCGACGGTCTTCAGCTGTTCGACGGCGACCCGGGCCTCCTCGAGCGCTCCGTCGAGATCTCCCGCCATCTGGAGGATTCGAGCGAGGTAGATCCTCGAGCCCGCCTCCAGCCGAACGTGGCCACCGTCGCGAAACTCCTCGACCGCCTTCTGCTCCGCGTCTCGCCCCTCTTCGGGGCGGCCGAGCATCGCGAGCACCATGCCCAGGTTGTGACGTGCAAACGCTGCGACGCGCGAGTTGCCGCTCTCGGTCGCGTGAGCGAGCGCGCTCGTGAGCTCGATCTCAGCCTCCTCGAACCGGCCGAGCTCGAGCAACGCGTAGCCAAAGTTGGATTGCTGGTTGAGGGTGCGGCGCAGGTCGCCGGCGGACTCGAAGAGCGCCCGCGCGGCCGCGTTCTGTTGCGCGTAAGCGCCCGTGTCGCCGCGAAACGCGGCCTCCCGTGCGCCGAGCAGCGCGAGCTTGCCCAGGACCGACGCGTTCCCGGAGCACTGCATGGCGACTTGACGCGCGGCAGCGCTGGTTTCGGCGGCGCCGGCCGCGTCGCCCGAGTAGAGGAGGTGACTCGCCGCCGTGGCCAGCGCGATCGCGGCTGCGCCCGGCGCGACATCCCGGGGCGCGGAGCGCAGGGATACGACGAACTGCACCGCGTCATCGTGACGCCCCATCGCCTTGGTGCACGCGACCGCCACGGTCGCCGCCTCGAAGAACGCGGCGCTGCCGGGAATGAGCAGCGGCAGAGCGCGCCGAGCGGCCTCCACGGCGGGTTCGTAGTCGAGCTGCCAGCTGGCCGCCTCACACTTCGCCAGGTGCGCGCGACCGAGCAGCTCGCCCTCGGCGCCTCCGGCGATGGCCCGCTCGGCACAAGTCCGCGCCGAGTCCAGGTCTTGCCCCTCGAGCGCTTGCTCGGCGGCCTTGATCCAGTGCTCGTGAGCGCGCGTCGGCTGGCCGCCCTTGTCGAAGTGTCCGGCGACGGCCGCAGGATCGTTCGCGCCGATGGCTTCGAGCCATCCGCCGGCGAGGGAGTGGGCGGTTGCGCGGTCGGCTTCGGTCAGGCTCAGGTAGGCCGCCTCCCGAACCACATCCTGCCGAAAGGCGAACTCGGCCTCACCAGCGAAGCGTCCGGACCTGGGCTCGAGCAGCTCGGCTCGCGTGAGCGTCTCGATCCAAGCGTCGAGCTGCGGGGTGTCGCGCGAGCCGCCGAGGATGGAGAGCACACAGCTGGGCCAGAAGGTCAGCCCGGTGACACTCGCCGCGCGCAGGATGCGACGGGCGGCAGGCTCGAGCGCCTCGAGCCGCGCTTGCGCGACGGCCACGAGCGTCGGAGGGAGCTCCCCGCCGCGTCCCTCGGCTTCGGCCCGGAGCAGTTCCTCGAGGAAAAACGCATTGCCCTCCGCCCGCTCGATGATCCGGTCGAGCACCTCATCTCCGACGCCGTCGTCGAGCACGTGACGAGCGAGGCGGCCGGCCGCCCGTCGCGAGAGCGGGGCGATCTGGAACTGTTCGCCCTGGTCTCGCCAGAGCGACGCGAGGCGGTCGTCGACCTCCGGGCGGGCGGTGGCGAGCAGCATGAACGGCTGCTCCGCGAGCCGCGAGAGCGCCGTCTCGAGCAGGGAGACGCTCGGCAGGTCTGCCCATTGGAGGTCTTCGAGCACCAGCAGGAGCGGATGAGCCGCGGCCTCAGCGGCCAAGAAGTCCAGCACGGCTCGGCGCAGCTGGTCACCCATCAACTGGAGGTCTGCCCGCGCTGCCCGCAGCTGCACCGACGCTCGGTCGTCGAAGAGGGCGCCGAAGAGCTCGCCGAGGAACTCGGTGACGCGCTGCCGATCGGCCTCGGGCACATGCCTCGAGACGCGGTCCCGGAGCCTCTCGCGCCGCACCTCGACCGGATCGCCCTCGCGGATCTTCAGCACTGAGGAGAGCGCCCGCGTCAACGCACCGAACGATGACCCTGGCGTGACGGGATCGCCTCGCCAGAGCCAGACCTCGACCTCTGGCGTCGACTCGATGAGCTCGTTCACGAGCTCTTGCCTCAAGCGGGTCTTGCCGCAGCCGGCCGGTCCGATGAGCAAGGCGGCTTGTGCCTCGTGCTCGTCGAGGGCCTCGTCGACGACGGCCCGCAACATGCGGAGCTCCTTCTTGCGCCCGACGAAGGGCGTGGGCTGACCGAGCAGCGTCCGGACGACTTCATCCCCGGCCCGCTCCTCGATCAAGACGACCTCGTCGTCGACGCGGCGGAGCACGAAGCCGCCTGGGAGCAGCCCGGCGCTGACGTCGTCGAGCCGAATGCCGTCGACAGGGGCGAGTGAAGCGAGCCGGGCCGCGCGATCGACGACGTCTCCCGTCGGTACGTGTTCGTCGAGCCGCGCGCGACCGGTGGCGAGCGCTACCCGGTAGCCCGGGCCCACGCGGCGCCGCAGAGAGAGCGCTGACCGAGCCGCCCTCATGGCGAGATCGGTGGCGTGCCCCGCGTCTCGAATGACGACCATCGATGAGCCGTCGAGGAGCCTGTGCACGTCCGGGAGAGAGTCCATCGCGGAGCTGGGCTGGGGCGAGCTGGGCGCCTCGATCAGTGTCGCGGCTCCGCTCATGTCGGACATCGCGAGCACGACCGCCACGAGCTCCTGCTCTGCCCCGGTGATGGCCATCGGGGTGGAGCTCCGCGGGGGCGGGCGCGGCGATGAAGCCCCCGTGTCGAGCTCGAGGTCAAAGAGGGCGGCGGCGACGGCGCTGGCGTCGGCGGGGCGTTCCGCCGGGTCTCGGCGCAGCATGCGCATGACCAGGTCTTCGAGCGCGCGAGGAATGCCGTGGGCGAGTTCACCGAGCGGCGGCGGGTCATCGACGATGACCTTCATCAGCACGGCGACCGGGAGGTCAGCGATGAAGGGAGGTCGGCCGGCGAGGCACTCGAAGAGCAGCGCGCCGAGCGACCAGACGTCGGCGGCCGCTCCGACGTCCGCGCTTCCGCGGGCCTGCTCGGGCGCCATGTACGCGGGCGTGCCGAAGATCTGGCCGGGCTGGGTCAGCGCGCGCGAGGCAAAGTTCGCCCGGGCGATCCCG
>Ga0114933_10004945_pt1 | contig 12249 bp, 11 predicted proteins | sample 4SBtaG_FD_89691 | JGI IMG/M metagenome (GOLD analysis project Ga0114933, IMG submission 89691) | Deep subsurface microbial communities from Kolumbo volcano to uncover new lineages of life (NeLLi) - 4SBTROV12_W25 metaG | ecosystem: Environmental > Aquatic > Marine > Volcanic | place: Kolumbo...
AAACGGGCAATGGAAAGTTTAGGGATTGACTATACCTATAACCCTGGCGAAGGCGCATTCTATGGACCAAAAATTGAGTTTGTATTACGCGATGCTATTGGCCGTGACTGGCAGTGTGGAACACTTCAGGTTGATTTAAATCTACCCGGTAGATTAGGAGCTACCTATGTTGGAGAAGATGGAAACCGCCATACTCCTGTTCTCCTCCATAGAGCAATATTTGGTTCTCTAGAACGTTTTATCGGCATCATGCTTGAACACTATGCAGGAAATCTGCCTTTTTGGTTAGCTCCCAAACAAGTTGTTATAGCTACAATTACTTCAGATGCTGACAAATATGCTGAAGAAGTAACCCAACAGATGGAGAATGCTGGCTTACGCACTGAAATGGATCTCAGAAATGAAAAAATTAACTACAAGGTTCGTGAGCATAGCCTAATGAAAACACCCGTTTTAATTGCATTAGGCAAACGTGAGGTAGAGGAAGGGACTGTCTCCATTCGCCGACTGGGACAGAAAGGCCAAAAAGTTGTATCGCTAGCCGAAGCAATTCGTGCCCTTTCTGAGGAATCTCGTTCACATACTTTGTCTACCTAATTACTCTATCTTAAGGAAGTTAAATGCGTGCCATCAGCTTTGAACACAAGGGCAAACCAAGCTTTGGATTGCTAAATGAAAGTGGCGTTATAGATGCCGGCGCTAGACTTTCAGGACAGTTTTCTGATCTCCGCAGTATTTTAATCGCTGGGGCTCTGGGAAAGCTTCATGATTTACATTGCGTTGATGCGGACTTTTCTGAAGCAGATATTAACTACCTGCCCGTTATTCCAAATGCTTCTAAAATCCTATGCGTAGGGATTAATTATCTTGGTCATATAAAAGAAACTGGCCGAGACATACCTAAATACCCGGTTTTATTCACTCGTTTCTCAGATTCCATTGTTGGACATAATGTTCCACTGATTCGGCCCAAGGTATCAACAGATTTTGATTATGAAGGAGAGCTGGCTGTCATTATTGGAAAACGAGCAAGGCATGTTCCACAAGCTGAAGCAATGGACTATGTAGCTGGCTACAGTTGTTTTAATGAGGGCAGCATTCGTGACTTTCAAAGGCACACAATTCAGTTCACAGCAGGAAAAAACTTTTACAAAAGCGGTAGTTTTGGCCCACATATGATTACAAGCGATGAGCAACCTGATCCAAATGCGTTTCACCTGCAAACAAGACTGAATGGGCAGGTTCTTCAGGATTCTCCTGTAAGTGATCTTTGTTTTAATATCCCTGAACTCATTGAATACTGTTCTTCCTGGACCCCTCTAGAACCTGGCGATGTCATAGTAACTGGAACACCTGGTGGCGTAGGCCGAGTACGAAAACCGCCAATCTGGATGAAACCGGGAGACACTGTTGAAATTGATATAAAAGGCGTAGGGTTGCTCAGCAATACTATTATTGACGAGAAAGCAGATTAGCCAGAAAAGTACCTCTAAGGAGACTCTGCCGTCTTAGAAGCTAATGATTTAAAATCAAATAGCTCATAATCTGCCAAATGAGAAAGGCTAATATTTTGGAGGCTCTTGAATAAACGTTCTGTACGACCAGGGTCTTCTTTTTCCCAACCGCTCAACATAGCTTTAATTTTTTTTCTTTGGAGGTTTTCCTGGGATCCGCATAGATTACAGGGAATAATAGGAAACTGGCGATTCTGGGCATATTCTGAAATATGCGACTCTCGGCAGTAAGCCAGCGGCCGAATCACTACATGCTCTCCGTCGTCACTCAAAAGCTTGGGCGGCATAGCTTTAAGACGGGCTCCAAAGAACATATTTAGAAAAAGTGTTTCAACCATATCGTCCTGATGATGGCCTAATGCAATTTTTGTTACCCCTAGTTCATCTGCAGCCCGGTAAAGTACCGCACGCCGTAATCGTGAACACAAACCACACATGGTTTTGCCTTTTTTAACGACACGTTTCACAACAGAATAGGTATCTTCTTCAATAACTCGGAAATCAATATTTCTGGACTCGAAGTAGCTCGGTAGAACGTCTGCCGGAAAACCTGGCTGTTTCTGATCTAAATTAACGGCAATAACTTCAAAACTAATAGGTGCTCGCTTCTTTAGCTCAAGCAAGACATCCATTAAAGTGAAGGAGTCTTTGCCGCCTGATATGCAGACCATAATACGGTCTCCATCTTGGATCATGGCGTAATCTGCAATAGCTTTTCCTGCCAACGATCTCAAACGAGTCATCATTTTATTTGATGGATTTCGAATTAAGTGATTTGATTGGATTGGTTGAGAAGTCACTATCATTAGTTTTAAGTCGACGTTATGTCATTCATCAGCTACGGTTCAGACTACCTATAGATGATATCACCCTGCTTAGTATTAAAGGATAAAGGAATTGGGATTACACAGAAGAACTTTTTACACTCTCTCGCAGTCAAACTGACTCGGAAAAACTTGTACAACTAAGTTAGAACAAAGGTAGCAAATGCTAAAACAAAACTCTCTTTTCATAGGGCTCCTTCTTAGCCTCATTTGCTCATCAATCTCGGGAAGAACACTGCAACAAACTCTTAATTATGGAACTTTACGAGTTGGCGTAGCTTTACATATGCCCTGGGCAATGCAAAAGCGCTCTGGTGAACTTATGGGCTTTGAAATCGATATTGCTAACAAACTTGCTGAGGATATGAAGGTTAATTTGGAATTTCGCGTTTATGAATCGGAACGTCTGATTCCAGCGCTTGAATCTGGAGACATTGACCTGATCATAGCGAGGCTTGCTATTTCTCCTTCAAGAGCACTTCACGTTAATTTTAGTCAACCATATATGACAGATGAAATAACTCTTGCTACAAACCTGCTTAGCACCACTCTTGCAGAAACTTTAGAGGACCTTAACCACCCAGACTACACAATTGCAGCTGTAAGTGGTCACAGCACTGAGGAGCTTATTACCCACATTTTTCCCAGAAGCCAACACCAATTATATGAGAACCCTGACTTAGCAAGTAACGCACTCATTGATGGAGCAGTTGACGCCTATCTGGAAGAGGAGCCGATACCAACCTTATTGTCACTCGAAAACCCCACTCAAGTGGGTGCCCCGATTATTGATCCATTAGTACAAACCAGCATCGCTTTTGCTGTAAACAAAGGAGATCCTGATTTTATTGTTTTTCTTAATGCGTGGATTATCGCGCACCAATCAGATACCTGGTTAAATACTGTTCGCGACTATTGGTTTGAATCAATAAGATGGAAAGAACAGCTTGATGACATTAACCAAGCCCCACAGATTAATTAAAAAATACTTTCTGATATTGAGTCAGGGCCCTATATTCCATTGCATGGTTTCAGGATTAAACTCATACACAAGATAAATTACTGAAAGCAAAAAAAACAACCATGCAAAAATCTCGCCAGCTCGATGTTTTGGAACTTCACGCATAAAAGTTCGGGTTTTATGTGCACCATATCCGCGGATGTCCAGCGCCATTGCCTGAGTCTGTCCATTTCGCAACCCCATAACTAACATTGCAAAAGTCAGATGTTTGACGCGTATTAATTTTCTTTTTAACCAATTTGTATCCTGGCCAAGATCCCGAATTCGCTGTGTTATTGAAATTTCTCGCCCTAATTCTAAAAATGCAGGAAAAAGCACCAAACCAAGTACTGGCGCATGAACCAAACGGTAGTCCCAACCACGCCCGGAAAGATTCTGTACCATATCGGTTGGATGAGTTGTGAAAGCAAAAGATAGCCCTACCAAAGCAAGGGACATAAATCGTAATGCAAGAAGCATTCCAAAACCCAGTGCCGCCCATGTTAAATCCTTGAATGGAGTTGTTATCGCGACAATATCTGATCCGGTTGTCGCCTGGCCACCATAAAAAAATGGGAAAACAACGGCCAATATTAGAATAAAAGGCAGGATTATTCTTCCCAGAACCCAGTATTTTTTTAGTGGTACACCAGTACAAAATGAGGCGACAAAAAAACACAGAAGAAACAAGCCAACACCCACATAAATATTAGTATTAAAAATGGCCACAAAAGAAATGCTTAATATAAACAGTAGTTTCGAAAATGGAGTCATCTGATGAAAAAGAGAGTCCCCTCTTTCAAATGAAAGGTTAGCTCTTGCCATTAATTTTCTCCTTGATCATTTGAACCAGAGGTGCAGTGCTGAGCACTGGCTCTTCAAATAAGCGAGCCGAAAACTCATATACAGGAGGGGGCTTTAATCGAGCTTGTTCCAGTATTTTTTGATCAGAAAACAGACTAGATGGCTGCCCATCAAAAATTATTTTTCCATTGCACAATACTGCTGAACGGTCTGCATATTCTGCCACCAGCCGCATATCATGGGTAATAAAGATAACAGCCGTCCCACCATCGGCTAACTGACGTAAAAGCTGCATTAAATTTCTTGCCTGATGAAAGTCCTGGCCAAAAGTAGGCTCATCCAGAACCACTACTTCGGGCTGTCCTACCACCATAGCTGCTACAGACAAGCGTCTTTTTTGTCCATGACTTAATACATAAGGGCTTGCATCTTTTCTATCTAAAAGGCGCACCATCTCTAAATATTCTATTGTTTTTTTGTCCACCTCGGTTTTCGTCAACCCTAAGGCTCGCAAACCATGAGCAATTTCATCGTAGACGGTATTACATACAAACTGTTTCTCCGGCACCTGGAAAATATATGAAACCCGTTTTGCAAGTAGAGCAAAATCATATTTCGTGGTTGGAATTCCATCGACCAGTACGACCCCTGAACTGGGTTGCTGTATCCCATTAAATAAAGAAGCCAGGGTAGACTTGCCAGATCCATTCTGACCAACTATAGCCAGCATTTCATGAGGTCGCGCAGAAAAGGTAACATTATTCAAAACTTGAGTATCATCATAGCTAAAGGAAACATCCTGAAGCTCAATGACCGGAGACAATTGCTTCGGTTTAATTTCTATAGATTCATCCACTAACTGATGCTTTATATGAATTGAAACTGGCAGATCAGGAACAAGGTCTTCAACGGCTTTAACTAACTCATCCCCGTTAAGGGGAACAGATCCTATATTTAGGTTCATTTCTCGTAGCTCAAGTGCAACCTCAGATGCCTGAGGAATCCACAACCCCATACTGTCTCTCACATACAAACCATGTTCCTCGATAAACTGGCGTGGAGAAAATGGGCCCAGCACTTTTTGATCTTCTACCAGCAAAACGCTGTCTACCCGATCAAATACTTCATCCATTTCATGTTCTACCATCAAAACAGTCAATCCAAGATCACGTCTGATGCGATCAATGACTGCTAATACATCAGCTGTACCTGCAGGGTCTAGGTTAGAGGTGGGTTCATCGAGCAAGAGCACGGAAGGCTCTAATGCAAGCATAGCAGCCAACGCGACTCTTTGTTTTTCTCCACCAGAGAGCTGAAGCATCTGACGTCTACGAAATTCAACTAGCCCTACAAGTTCAAGAGCCCAGTCTATACGACGGTGAATTTCTTCAGGTTCAATCAGGTAATTTTCTAGTGCGAAACCGACTTCTTCCTCGACCGTCAATGTAACGATCTGGTCTTCGGGATTCTGAAAAAGCATATTTACCTGACGGAATCTATCAGCAGCCGCTAACTCCCGACGATTTATAAGACCCTTGTTCTTGTCATTTACAAAGACCTTTCCTCGATTACGACCTCCAAAAAAGTCCGGGTAAATGCCCACAAGGTTTAACGCAAGTGTACTTTTCCCTGATCCACTGCGACCCAGAATCAGAACAAAAGCACCCGCCTCAATCTCGAATGAGACATCCAATAGAGCGGGCGGTCCTTCCGGTTGACCAGCCGGTGGCTTGAACCAGAAATTGTAATCTTCCAGAACGAGTGCAGAATAACTTGATTTCACGCGTGATTGATTTGGCCACCGCTAATAGCAGGTGGCTTATCTAGTGAAGGAACGCCTGCATGCTCGAGGGCTTTACCCAGATACCATGCCGCTAGTCCCCACAACAATCCCCATATGGCGGCAAATAAATGTGTGAAGATTGCCCACATGAATGATTCCATAATCTGGAACCCTCCTATCAACAATAAAGCCGAAAACTGATTTGCAGCTGCAGTAATGGCAGCAGCTAAAGCAAATAAAAGTTTTCCACCCTGCCAACGCATCATAACAATAACCATCACACCAAATGTGGCTGGGAAAAGAGCATGAAAAAGCAAAATCGGTCCATCAGGATCTCCGGCAAACCAGCGCACCAGAGCTGTAACTCCAACTGCCAGCATTACTATGCATGCACGTTTGCGAAGATAAACTCCCGCATAGAAAAGAATCCAGGTCATTCCATTGTAGGCAGCATAAAATAAAAACCCGTAGGGGCCCATGGCCCAGAAGGTTCGCTCCAAAAAGCCCAACATGGCAAAAACCTCAATAGCTGCCTGAATCACTCCTAAGAGGACAGCTACAACAATATCCATTGTATCGAGTTTAAAATCCTGCCTTATCTGGTAAGAACTGCTCGAAAACATGTTTGAGCCTGCCACTATTTTTCTCCGGTTTATTTTTGTGGACGTTCTTTTCTCAACGCGTAAATCTAGCCTTGAATATCAGCTTTACTGACGGATAACTAGCTGAAGCCAAGTGTACTGCACAGGCGTTGTATTGCCTAAGGTTTGAATCTATCAAATTCGTATGGCAACAAATCCAGAATGGTGCCGGCACACGGATTCGAACCGCGGACCTGCTGATTACAAATCAGCTGCTCTACCAGCTGAGCTATACCGGCACGTTTTTATCAAATAAATTATTCTGGCTTTCTGGCACGTAACAACATTCGGTCTGTATTGTAACGAATTGCTGGATCCCTGATTCCCAGAGAGTGATCATCAGATGTATTTTCTAGAATATCTGATACCCCGTCTATAACAAACCCAGCCGAAGTCAAAAGTTGTTGCGCCTTCAATTCGCTCATACGGTGCAAATCTGTATTGTTTTGCCCTAAAGCACCGACATGATCAATAACACCTAAAATTCCCCCAGGGGCTAATGCATCATAGATACCTGTAAGGAAATCTAGTCCCGTCTCGTCCCCACGATTAGCATAATCATGAAGATTAAGCGCAGTAAATGCTGCATCTGCCTGCATTGGTAATTCAATGTTAAGGCGTGGATCAAACATCTCTGTTCCAAGCGTGTAGATGACCTCTACATTACCAAGGCGAGCTGCTCTGAGTTCTGGTGCCTCACCAAGTCTCTCTCTGAACCCTTCAGGGTTCTGAGCATAGACCATCCCATCAGACCCAACAGCCGCCGACAACAGTTCGGTATACCACCCCCCACCTGCAAATATTTCCAACACCGTCATACCAGCTTCAATACCCATAAACTCCATAACCTGAGCTGGTTTTCTGGAAACATCTCGCTCTTTCTCTTCAGCCGAACGGTTAGGTGAGGCAAGCGCTTCAGTGAATCCTTCTGCAAATTCGCCAAGCACTGTTGTCGAAAAACCTGTGGCTAAAACAAACCCTGTTAGCAAGCATCCCGCTCTATTAGAAACCGTCATGCTTTTTACCCCTTTTTAAATAAATTAAAACAAAAAATCTCATATCAATTTTCTGCAACAATAAAAGTAAGCCCCTCAAGCACCAGGTTTGGACGGTACTGTGCACGCGTTTCCAACCAACTGCTCAGAATTAATGCGTTACCACCTGTTATATAAACGGTAGGAGATTCCCTAATCTCAGCAGAGACTGTCAATAGGGCTCGATCTACTGCACTAGCTATGCTCAACATCGTACCATTAGCTACTGCCATTTTTGTATTACTACCCAATATCTCAAGCCCTGAAGATGCATCAGGTGTCAGATTGATCTTGCCAATATTACCTGTCGCATTATTAAGGGCAGAATACACAAGATCTGGACCGGCCATAATTAATCCACCGAGATGCTGGCCTTTAGCGTTAACCATATCCAAAGTCACGGTTGTACCAGCATCAATTACAGCAGAAGCCCCTTTTTCTAATCTATGAGCAGCGATTAGAGCAACCCAACGATCAGCACCTAGTCTTGAAGGGTCTGAATACACAGTGGAAATACCATGCCCTTGCTTATCAGGATTCACAAACTCAGGACTAATACTCCATCGCTCAACACAAACTGATGCCAAAGCAAGCTCATGGCTTTTGCCAGCCACATTTGTTGCTATGACCCGAGAAATATCAGAAGGCAGTGCTTCACCTATGACATGGAAAGCATCTATAGAGGTTTGACAGTGAACGGTTTCGCCAACAGCATCAAGACTAGGTTCATCCAAACATACCCACTTGATTCTCGAATTCCCAATGTCAACTACCAATATCATGATGATCTCAAACTAACCTCACCGGTAACAACACGACGAACGCCTGAGCCAGTCTTCAAGACAAGCGCTCCATCCAAATCTACTGTAACAACAGTTCCAGACAATTCTGAGCTACCATTCGATAAAACAACCTCACGGCCATTCAGATAATGTGCAGAAATAAATTCTTCATGATGTAAGCCAAACCCAAACGAACCGTAGGTCTTAAGAGTTTCAAAAAAACCCTCGATAAGACGACTGGCTAACTCATTTTTACTAAACTGTCCTTTCACTATTGAATTCATATCAATTGCGCCTTCCGGCCAATCACATATTTTTTTTAAATAGGTTGGGTCAATTGATACATTGATACCAATACCAACAACTACATGCAAAGCATTTTCATTTTCACCAGAAGTTTCAATCAGAATGCCCCCTAGCTTTTGATCTTCCCAAACCAGGTCATTTGGCCACTTTACTAACGGATAACAGCCTGTAAGTTCACCAATAACTCGTCTTGCTACCACTGCCACCGAAAGACTAAGTGCAGAAATTTTCTGGGGTAGCTTATTGAATAACCAACCTACAGATAAGCACAACCCACCACCAAATGGAACGTCCCATTTTTTTCCATACCTGCCACGACCGGCTGACTGATGCTCAGCCAAACATACTGTCATTTGACCTAAGTCTGGTTTAGGCGCATTAAGAAGATATGTATTTGTAGAATCAAGCTCGGGAAAAACCTCAAGCCTATGAATTCTATCTGCTGTAGAAACTTTTAGATTATTAGAAATTTTTTGTACATCAAGAAAATCAATCGGGCAACATAACTGATAATATTGATGACTACTGGATTCAACTTTAATTCCTAACTGCCGAAGCTTGTGAATGTATTTTGATAACGTCGGGGCCGGCAGACCAAGGCTTTTAATAAGTTCCTGTTCAGAATGGGCTTTACCATCCGCAAGTAACTTTAAGGTTTCTAGTTGCAGCATTTGCTCATCGATATCTTCGTTATTTTCCGAAACGAACCATCTCCAAACGAGTCTCAGTACCTTGAAGCATCCGTTTTATATTTTCTCTATGTGTATAGATAATTAATGCTGCAACTATCAGAGAAAAAATAAACAACTCAATCTGAGCAGGAAATCTTGTCAGTCCTATATAGACAGATACACCAATAGAAACACTCATAGTTGACAGTCCAACATAGCGTGTTAACAAAATGACAGACAACCAAATGGCTAATGCTGGAAGTGCAATTACTGGTTCAAGCACACAAATGACACCCGCTGCTGTTGCGCCCCCCTTACCACCTCGGAATTCATACCATATCGGATAAACATGCCCTAAAATCGCCCCGAATCCTACCGCAACAAGTAAAAGTTCATGACTAAGATGGGGATCTAATCCTATAACTGGTATCTCAAACACAGGCAACAACAACACACAAATAATGCCCTTACCAACATCAATCAACATAACCCAAAAAGCAAATGCTTTGCCTTGGGTTCGCAAGGCATTTGTTCCGCCTGCATTCTCACTACCCAACTTACGAATATCGACCCCACCTCGAACCTGGCCTACAACGAGGCTGCCTAGAACAGATCCAAGCAAATAAGCAATAGTGAACTTCAAACCGAGTTCAATCATTTTTATGGAATACTCTTTGAGTTAAACCGGATTCTATCACCGGCTATTGACTGTCAGGCGGCTTTCCCTAAGAACATTAAGTAGAAATCTATTAAAGCATTAATTACCAATCCAGGATTTTCGACGATCAACTGCCTCATCACCTGATTCATTGTTAAAGCGAAGAATACAAGTATGCTTAATTCCCTCAACTAAAGTAACGTCAAATTCTTTCAATTCATCATCTCTGAAGACCGCAACTGAAACTGTTTCACCTGCATTAAAACGCTCAAGTCGCCTAGAGATGCCAGACTGATCAATGCGAAGTCCGCCTAATGCAATTAAAACGTCTCCTGGGTTCAAACCGGCTTGATCAGCTGGTCCATCATGTATTACTTCCGTGATCTCTAGGCCGTTCATGCTTGGCTTAGCACACACACCAAGGTCCAGTTTTTGATGGTTTTCTTTACGTGGCAAATCAGTCGCATCGCCATCACTTTCATGTCGAAGCTGAAAATCGATAGCAAACTCTTTCATTAATGCTTGCAGAGGTATGTCTTTTGTCCCACGGATACTAGTATCAAAAAAATCACTGAGATTAAGACTGCTGATTTCCTGGCTGAGGCTTTCAAACTCATCTTCTGCAAGGCCTACCTCATTCTGCCCAAAACGCTCCCATAAAACCTGCATGATTTGATCAAGAGTAGAAGAGGATTCCTTACGGAGGGTTAAATCCAGTGCCAACGCTACTAAGGCGCCTTTGCTGTAATAACTTATAGTTGCATTCCTTGAATTTACATCTGGCTTATACAACTTGTCCCAAGCATCAAAACTTGCATCGGCAAGACTCTGAGTAAACCGACCAGGTGACCGATAAACACGCGTGAGTAGCTGTCCCAGTCGAGCTAGATATTCCTCTGTGTTAATTAACTTACTACGCAATAACATCAAATCTTGATAGTAGGACGTAATACCCTCAAATACCCACATTAGTCGCGTGTGCCTTCGCTGATCAAGGCGATAGGGAATAAAAGCTTTGGGCTTAATGCGTTTCACATTCCAAGCGTGAAAATATTCATGGCTACACAGACTCAAGAAGCGTTGATAGTCTTTTGATATCCCGACCTGATCATTTTTTGGCAAATCATCTCTGCAAAATATCAAGCTAGAAGAAGCACGATGCTCCAAACCCCCATATCCATTTCCCACCGCTAGGCCCAGAAACAGGTAGTTTTTGAAAGGAGGTGGCGCCCCAAAAAAATCAATATGCGCCTCACAAAGAAGTTTAAGATCTTCAGCAAGACGCTTTTTATCAGCACGGTGAAGTCCCGCAATGACTAGTCGATGCGGTATATCAGCAGCCTCAAAAGCGATTTCTGAGTGCTCGCTGAGCTCCATAGGGTGGTCAATTAATTCATCATAATTAGTAGCTTCATATGTACCAAAACCTGCATCATTAATTTTGACTGGGCGCATAGCTGTAGCGACCCGCCAATTTTTGCAGCGAACATCTTTAGGTTTTATAAGTCGTACCTTAGAAGGGGTCTGTTCTCTACCGCTCACACTAAGAAACAGGCAGGTGCCGTTAAAAAATCCTCTGCTTGCATCTAAAAAAGCACCTCGCACAGAAGCATCAAAAGCAAAGACCTCCATAGTTACGGTCAACTTTCTCCCAGAATTTCGACAAATCCATGTATTTTTAGAGAGTTTTTCCAACTCCACCGAGCCATCCTCATCCTCCGCATAAATAGTAGTGACATGGCGAGCAAATTCTCTGAGCAGATAGCTACCAGGAATCCACGAAGGCATAGATAAAAACTGTTCTTGATCTGGATTGGGCACATGACACTGCACCTCAAAGAGATGGCGATTAAGATCAATAAGTCGCACATCGTACTCAATCATCTTGCATGCCTCTCCAGTCAACCATCAATAGCTTTAATGGCTGGGCGCGCAGCAATACTTACAGCCCAAGATGCAAGGTGCTCTCTATCCTGAAATAAATCCTTCCCTATCACACGTTGTGCAAATTCCAAATATACATAGGTAACAATGTCAGCATAGGTATAACGTTCTATTGCCAGATAAGTGTTATTGCTCAAACGTTTATCAACCTTATCAAAAAATGCAGTGGCTCTTTTCTCACCACGCTCTACCAGAGCAGGTATTTGTTCAATGGGTATTGGCCCTGGAAGAGCTCGCCCTTCCCCAAATTCAGGCGAATTTCTAAGATATTCTTGTATACCAAGATAG
>Ga0114933_10004949_pt1 | contig 12242 bp, 10 predicted proteins | sample 4SBtaG_FD_89691 | JGI IMG/M metagenome (GOLD analysis project Ga0114933, IMG submission 89691) | Deep subsurface microbial communities from Kolumbo volcano to uncover new lineages of life (NeLLi) - 4SBTROV12_W25 metaG | ecosystem: Environmental > Aquatic > Marine > Volcanic | place: Kolumbo...
AACCTTTTAAAGAGTATGGGGTAATACTGAAGTAATGGTATTACTCTAGGTTGTAGGGTGGCAATTATTATTTAAAGCCCATTAGATTGAATTTAGACTTTACAGGTGAGGAGAACAAAATGACTAAATTGGAAGATACTAAATCCAAAAATATAAGCCGTAGGAGTGTTCTTAAAGGAACAGCTGCTGCAGCTGCAGGTATAGGTGCTGCGTCAGCCATTGGAGGTTTTCCAACGGTTTGGGCTCAGGATTTAAAAGATATAACTATTCGTCAGCTTGGTTTAGCTGTGTCAAATATGGATCCATTTGCTAAAATGGCTACTGATGCACTTGGCTTTACTGTTGAGCAGACAGCTACTGACTTAGGAACTGTTGGTAACAGGGGTATTACTCAGCCAAAATCCTTTGATTTACTCGAGCCAGCTTATATGCAATTTAAGTTTGTTTGGCCTACAGGTAACTTCCAGCCAGTTGATATAAATAGACTAACACATTGGGATAAGGTATCTGGAATTTATAAAGAGTCAGGTAAAGGCTGGGATGATGCTTGGCTTGGTGATGGTCAACGGCCTCACAGCGTAATGTATGTAGATGGTTCTGGATCTGACTTCAAGGCTCCAGGATCTACAGATCATGTTGCTGCAATGCCAATTCTTCATAACGCTGATACAATTGGAATACGTCCAGATGAAATTGGTCGCCCTATTAGTTCATGGGGAGAACTTCTAAATGACGAATTTAATGGCAAAACAGCATTAGTTGGGTTTCCAGCTATTGGTGGCATGGATGCAGCTATGGCTCTTGAAGCTTTGGGTAAAGTCTCTTATCAAGATAAGGGTAATATGACACAGGGCGAAATAGATGAAACATTTAAACATCTAATTGAATATAAAAAGAAGGGTCATTTCAGAGCACTTTGGACTACATTTAATGAATCTGTAAACCTAATGTTATCAGGTGAGGTTGTTATTCAGTCTATGTGGTCACCAGCTGTTACAGCTGTTCGTGCAAAAGGTATTCCTTGTGTTTATCAAGATTGTAAGGAGGGTTATCGCTCTTGGTCCTTGGCACTAATGATACCTAATCATGTAGAAGGTAAAAAACTGGATGCAACATATGATTATCTAAATTGGTATCTATCTGGTCCAGCAGGGGCATTTTTTGCCCGTCAAGGTTACTATGTTGTAACGCCAGACAATACCAAGAAGGAACTTCCCGCAGCAGAGTGGGATTTCTGGTATGAAGGTAAGGAAGCTACAATAGAAATTAGAGATCCATTTGACAATCTAATGGAATCACCAGGCGCTGTAAGGGACGGTGGTAGTTACAAAAACCGTATGGGCCGTGTAGCAGTTTGGAACTCTGTAATGGCTGAAAATGAGTACCTTACTGAGAAATGGAACGAATTCGTTGCATCCTAATAAGTAAATTAGATAATTGTGCGGGACGCAATAAGCGCGTCCCGCACAATTATATTAAGTTTAAAATGATTATAAATGTTCTATTGTCGGGATTGCCTGGCAACTAAATTGAAGCGGAATTGATGTATGACCCAAATAGCTGAGCGATTGCAGCGGTATAGCACAGCCCTGCAAATGACCCCTTTGGGCATCGCGCTTCTTCTCTTTCTTATTGGTCCTATTGTAGTAATTCTTATTACAAGTTTTTATAAGTTTAATGGTTTTTTAACAATTCCAGATATTACAGTAAAAAATTATGTAAAATTATTTACGTCTGGTCTGACATTAGATAATTACCTAGAAACTATTAGGATTGCTGCAATAGTTTGGATTGTAACTGCTGTACTTGGTTTTATTATTGCCTATTACCTAGTATTTGATGTCATTTCTCTCAGAGCAAAAATGCTTTTATTTTTACTCTGTGTTGTACCTTTTTGGACATCTGGTGTAATCCGAATGATTGCATGGATACCCTTTCTTGGAAAAGAAGGTGTAATAAATCGTGTCTTAATGAGTATAGGGATTACAGATGAACCCCTTGAGTTTCTTCTGTTTTCTGAATTTGCAGTAATATTATCATATGTGCATGTATTTACGTTGTTCATGGTGGCGCCTTTATTTAACACAATGGCTAGAATCGACCCTGCCTTAATTGAAGCTGCAAGAGACAATGGGGCTAAAGGGTGGCAAATTTTATTACATGTAATTATCCCATTGTGTAAGCCAGGTATAGCAATAGGAACGATATTTGTACTTAGTTTAACTTTATCAGACTTTACTGCTGTTCGATTACTTTCTGGAGCAAATGTTGGAACGGTTGCGCTGTCTATATCTAATCAAATTGGTAGTTATAACTTTGCTTATTCTTCTGCCAATTCTCTATTCCTTCTAATAGTTCTTCTCTTGATTGTTGGGGGAATAATGAGACTTGTTGATGTGAGAAAACAGCTATGAGTGGGGTAAATAAAATTAGACGGAGTAATTGGTATTATTTCCGTAGTATTGTTTTCTATTCATTCCTATTATTTCTCTATGGTCCAATAGCTGTAATGACAGTTTTATCTTTCCAAGGTGAGACTGGTGGTCTGACTTTTCCAATGCGTGGAGCATCTATCCATTGGTTTGCAGATGTTTTTGATCCAAGCTACATAGGAGATTTCCGCTGGCCATTTGGACGTTCAGTTTTTCTAGCTCTTATAATCATGGTTTTAACAATGGTTATATCGTTTCTTGCCGGACTAGCATTTCGTAAAGGATTCCGGGGAAATGTGATCTTTTTTTACTTGGTTGTGGCAAGTTTGATAGCACCTTCAATTTTAATTTCACTGGGCATAGGAAGAATGTTTACCAGTCTTGATATGCAAAGTGCTTGGTGGTCAGGAGCTCTTGGGGCGCATCTAACTTGGACTTTACCGTTTGGTGTTCTTATTATGTTGGCTATATTCAGCAGATTTGATCCAAGGACAGAAGAAGCTGCACGAGACCTTGGTGCAACTACATGGCAAACACTAAAATCTGTAATAATACCTATTACTTTACCAGGTTTAGTTGGAGTAGCTTTATTTGGTTTTACTCTCAGCTATGATGAGTTCGCCAGAACATCTCAAGTTTCAGGAGAACATAATACCTTACCTTTAGAATTAGTTTCAGTAACTGGGACAGCATCTACACCTGCTTTATATGCAATAGGGACTATGACAACAATATTTTCTTTACTAGTAATTGGTTTAAGCTTCTTTATTTTGTATATAATACAACGACGCAGGGCAGGATCTGTAAAGGAAATTAATAAATAAAAACAGTTATCTATGCGAATATATTAAGGTTAGAACATAGCTTATATTTCGAAGTCATTATAGAATTTTATTATAATATTTGAATTTTATGTATTACTTGGACAGACCGAGAGGTTAGAGGAGAGAGAAAATGCCGTATCGTTTGGGTGTAGACGTGGGAGGCACGTTTACAGATCTTTTGCTTATAGATGAAAGCTCTGGAAAAACATTCCGCGCGAAAGTACCATCCACTCCATCCGACTCTTCTATCGGAGTTTTAAATGGAATAGAGAGAGTTTGTAGTGATGCTGGTGTTGATTCAAGTAATATTACGCATGTAATGCATGGTACAACGGTTGCAACTAACACAGTTCTTGAGGGTAAGGGTGCAAAAGTTGGTCTTGTAACAACTGAGGGGTATAGGCAAGTTCTCCAAATTGCGCGTTCATTTGTTCCGGGTCTTCTTGCTGGTTGGATTATTTGGCCAAAGCCTGAACCTCTGGCACCTCTGGAATTAACTGTTGAAGCAAAAGAACGTATGAGTGCCCGTGGGGAAGTAGTAAGAGATTTAGATGAGGATGATCTCCGGAAGCAAATAGAATATCTGAATTCCCGAGGAATTGAAGCTTTGACTGTGTCCTTATTTAATGCATACACCAACGGCATTACAGAAGAGCGTGTTAGAACTATAGCATCTGAGATAATGCCTGATGTTCCAGTTTCAATTTCTTCAGAAGTTTTGCCTGAAATGTATGAGTATGAAAGAGCAATTACAACTGTTGCAAATTCTTATATAGCTCCAAAAGTTCGACTTTATGTTGCAAACTTGGACAATGAGCTAAGGAAACGTGGAATTGAAGCTGATCTACACATTCTCCGTTCAGATGGTGGTCTTACATCTGTAGAGGGGGCTAGAAACTCACCTGTAAATGTGCTTATGAGCGGACCTGCCGGCGGTGTTGCAGGAGCCTTATGGGTAGCTAAAAGCGCAGGTTATAAAAATCTTTTAACCCTTGATATGGGCGGAACCTCTACAGACGTAGCCCTTATTCAAGAAGGTGTGGCTAGGAGGCGAAGAGAAACTACAGTAGGGGACGTAACAGTTAGAGCGTCATCCCTTGATGTTAGAACAGTTGGTGCAGGAGGAGGTTCTATAGCCCACGTTCCAGAATTAACCAAAGCATTAAGGGTAGGACCCCAAAGCGCAGGAGCTGATCCTGGGCCGGCTGCTTATGGTAAAGGTGGTGAACAGCCAACTGTAACTGATGCAAACGTAGCACTTGGATTTTTACCTGAAAGTTTGGTCGGTGGTGACATGAAAATGGATGTCGCTGCAGCAAAGAGAGCAGTTCAAACAGTAGCGGATGGACTAGGTTTAGGCTTAAAAGAAGCCGCAGCTGGTATCATTGATATCGTTAACGAAAATATGTTTGGAGCATTACGGTTAGTGTCAGTAGAACAGGGCTTTGACCCTAGGGATTTTGCTCTAATTGCTTTTGGTGGTGCGGGTCCATTGCATGGAAACGCCCTAGGGAAACTGATGGGCTCTTGGCCAGTTATAATTCCTCCTTCACCCGGAGTTTTATGTGCCTATGGTGATGCCACCACACGTTTAACTGATGAGGCAGCACGTAGTCTTGTCAGAAAGTACTCAGAAACTAATGATGATGAAGTTCTTTCTATGATGGATGAGCTAACAGCTGCAGCTAGAACTGCAATAGATGAAGCAGGTATATCAACGAAAGATCAAACGGTACACTACGAAATTGATTTGAGGTATCATGGTCAAGGCTTAGTTCTTCCAATTGTTTATTCAGCAGAAGACTTTAAAAAAGGTGGTTTAGCAGATATTTCTAAACGCTTTGATGAAGAGCATACACAATTGTTTACATTTGCACTGGATGTGGAACATGAGATTGTGACACTCCGTGCAATTGTTCAGGGTCCAGAAACACTTGTTGAGGCAGGGATTGTTGAAAATGGAGATGATGATCCTTCTGCAGCGCTAATTAAGAAAAATACAATATTTGTTGATGGAAGCGATCAGGATGCTGGATTATATGATAGAGCAAAGCTTAAGGCAGGTAACAAAGTAAAAGGTCCTGCAGTAGTTACAGAGATGGATTCTACGACAGTTATACTACCAGGTCATGTTGGGGAAGTTGACCAATATGGTAACATTATTATCCGGCCATCCGGTGCATAAGGGAGGAGTCAGTAAATGCCAGCAAAAGTAATTCAAACAGATGTGACACCGTTTAAGAAGGTCGATCTGGATCCTATAACACTGGATATAATTGAAAGTGCATTAAAAAATGCTCGTTATGAGATGGATGCCGTTTTGTACAGGACGGCTATGTCACCGGGCATTAGAGAGCAACACGACGAATTCCCTATGATAGCCAATCCTGATGGGGATATGGTTGTAGGACAATTTGGCTCTTTTATGCATGGTTTTAAACGAGAATATGATGGTACTATTGAAGAGGGGGATTTATTTCTCACTTCTGACCCATACAGTTGTGCCGGTGCTATAAGTCATGCCAATGATTGGCTAGTTCTCAGACCAATGTACTATGAGGGAAGATTGATTGGGTATGCCTCCATGTTTGGTCATATGTCAGATGTGGGTGGCAAGACGCCAGGAAGTTTGCCGACTGACGCAAACCAAATTTATGAGGAAGGCGTAGTTATTCCAGTCATAAAAATTTACAAGAATGAAGAACTGCAAGAAGATGTTTTAAACGTAATTCTTCATCAGTGCAGAATGCCCCATTGGAATCGTAGTGACTTTAACGCTTTAATAGCTGGTGTAAGGCTAGCTGAAAAGCGTGTAGTTGAGTTATGTGATCGGTTTGGGGTTGATTCGGTAATTACGGCAATGGATGAATTGTTAGACAGAAACCGTAAGGCAATGCTCCATCTCATCCGAGAGTCTGTTGGTGAAGATGAAAAAGTATATTTTGAAGATTACATATGTGATGATGGGGTGGGTAACGGTCCTTACACAATGGCATGTAGTATGTGGCGTGAGGGTGATAAACTTATCTTTGATTTTGAAAAAACAGACCCACAATCTGTAAGTTCAATTAATTTTCTATTAAATGAAGAAATGTTCAAAATGTTTGTCGGTGTATATATGATAAATATTTTTGATCCTCAGATTATGTTTAATGATGGTTTCTACGAATATATCGATGTACGTATACCACCTGGTTGCATGCTAAAACCATTAAAGCCAGCTGCTTTATCTTCACGAACCCATGCCCTAGCAAGAACCTTTGATGTACTTGGCGGTTTGCTTGGTCAAAGAGCGCCTGATTTTATGGTAGCTGCAGGCTTCTCTGATAGTCCGCATTTCTTTTATTCAGGTTATGACCGTAAGGGCGAATGGTATCAATTATATCAAATTGGTTTCGGTGGTATACCAGGGCGACCAATCGGAGACGGACCTGATGGACATTCTCTGTGGCCCTCATTTACAAACGTTCCTAATGAGTTTCTAGAGGCATATTTTCCACTTCGAATTGAGAACTATGAGACAATACCAGATTCTGGTGGTCCAGGACTTCATAGAGGTGGTAATGGTGTGAAGATTTCATATCGTGCTCTGGAACCAGGGGAGATGTCTCTTCATGATGATCGTTGGCTAACCTATCCATGGGGTGTTAATGGAGGACTACCAGGAGCTCGTAGTACAAAAATTTTAGAGCGTACTGATGGATCTACAGAAATAATGCCATCAAAATGTGACCATGTTCAGGTAGAAGAAGGGGATATTCTTCATTTCTGCACATGGGGAGGTGGCGGATGGGGTGACCCATATGAAAGAGACCCTGCCTTGCTAGCCTTAGAAGTTGATCGGGGTTTAGTAACTATAGAGGGTGCTAAACGATATGGAGTGATACTTAGAGAAGATTTATCTGTTGATGAAGAATCAACAGATAAATTAAGAGAAGAATTGCGCTCACTAAGAAAAGAAATTCCTCTCTTTGATAGAGGTGGTGAAATAGAAGAGCTAAGAGAGCGGTGCAAACAAGAAACAGGTTTGGAAGCTCCTAAAGCCCCTGAGTTTAAAAAGCATGTTATAAAAATGCTAAGAGAGCGTCAGGAAAGAGAAAAAGGTATCGCCGCTGGAAATTAGTTAGAAATAATAGAAAAAAGGGATAGTTTTACTATGAAACTACCCCTTTTTAGTTTTGAAATGATAATTAGTTATTATCCCGAGCATAGCGTTTTTCAAATTCCCAAACATCTTCAAAGCCCATTAACTTGTGCATCTCAGGCAGTGTAAGTCTTGGAACGTCTACATGATCAGAGGTACCATCATTTAATAATGTTTTGTATGCTGAGTCTAATGCCCCAGCCGCAGTTAAAAAGCTAAGACCTGGAAAAATTGATATTGCAAAACCAATTTCTTTAAGTTTATCTGCATTAAGTATAGGTGTTTTACCAAAATCTGACATGTTAGCAAGAAGTGGTATATTTGGGAATGCATCACCAATTTCTCTTATTTCATTTTCTGATTCTGGTGCCTCGATGAAAACAATATCAGCTCCTGCTTTATGAAATGCCTTGCCTCTTTTTATGGCTTCATTCATCCCAAGTTCTGCTCTTGAATCAGTCCTAGCAATAATTAAAAAATTACTGTCACGTCTGCTATCTACTGCAACTCGTATTTTTTCTACCATATCCTCTATTGGAACCACACGACGACCAGGAGTATGACCACATTTTTTTGGTATTTCTTGATCTTCAATTTGTATGGCACTACAACCAGCTTCTTCAAATCCTTCTATAGTATGTTTAACATTTAATAAACCACCAAAACCTGTATCAGCATCACAGATTAAAGGGGTTGAGGTTCCATGTGCAATTTTACGAACCCTATCTACAACATCACCGTAAGATGCTAAACCAGCATCTGGCAACCCTAAATGAGAAGCTGCTATTCCATATCCTGTCATGTAAAGAGCTCTAAAGTTTAATCTATCTGCTACTTTTGCTGAAATAAGATCATATACACCCGGAGCAAGAACAAATTCTTTTTTGTGTATATGCTCTGCCAGTTTTTCTCTTTTTGCAGTCGCATCCATTAATATATCCCTCCTTTATAAAACACTTTATTCTGGAATTTCCTGATTCCAATTTGTCTCACTTTCGTACGCGTGTGCTAAACGATATAATAAACCTTCAGAGAATGGACGACCTGTAAGTTGAAAGCCGGTTGGTAGACCATTATCAGTAAAACCACATGGTACGGATAATGCTGGTACACCTAAGTAATTTGTAGGACGAGTACACCAACTTATTGCTGCGATAGTTTCTGCCATTTTAGGGCTAGCTGCTACGTTTGTATCTTCTATTTTTGGTATAGCAAATGGAATTCCAGGTAAGATTAGTGCATGAATATTATCTAGTCCCTTATTTACATACTCTCTTAATAAATGAGGACGCATATCTAGTGCCCGAATGTATTTGTTTGCTGGAATGTGGAGCCCGGGTTCGTAACGAGTACGTACCTGTGGTTGATAATCATCTCTTCTGTTTTTTAACCAACTTGCATGAATTGCACATGCTTCAGAAGGAAAGACAATATTTGATAAATGCGTAATTTCGTGCATATCAGGAAGTGTTACTTCTACTACCTCTACACCTAATCCTTCAAATAATTTAACAACATTATTAATTTTTTGTCTTATTTCATCGGATACAATTTCAAAGTAATAATTTGTAGGTATACCTATGCGCATCCCTTTCACCTCAAGGCCACACTGAGTCTCAAGGTTTCCAATATCATGTTTAGTTGTTGTTATATCTTTTGAATCATGACCGCTAATGATTGATGTTATTCGAGCATTGTCTCTGACTGTTCTAGTTAATGGACCAACGGTATCCATAGAATAACTTAATGGCATAATTCCAAACCTGCTTATTAAACTATGTGTTGGCTTAAGACCAACAACACCACAGGCTGTTGCAGGTAACCTCACTGATCCACCTGTATCTGATCCTAATGATGCAAAGACAGAGCGGGAACCAACTGCAGAGCCGCTACCACTAGATGAACCACCTGTAATATGGTCTGAATTCCAAGGGTTTCTACAGTGTCCCCAATGTTCATTATGACCAGTAGCCCCAGTTGCAAATTCAGCCATGTTAAGTGTACCCATATTAATAGAACCAGCTTCTTTTAGTTTATCTAAAACTGTTGCTGTTCTATCAGCCACCCAATCTTTTCTTATCTTAGACCCACATGTCGAGACTTTACCTTTTCGGTAATACATATCTTTATGTGCTAGAGGTATTCCGGCTAGAGGTCCTATCTGATTACCTTCAGATATTTTTTTATCAATTTCTTCTGCTTGAGTTAAAGCACTTTCTGATTCTAAGGAAATAAAACAATTTAATAAAGATTGAGATCTTTCAGCTTGTGATATACATGCATTCGTCACCTCTATTGCAGAAACTTCCCTAGATTTAATTAAATTATTTATTGCAACTATATCAGCTCTAATAATGGTCTCTTTGTTCATTTGCTAATCTCCTCCGATAACTCTTCAAGAACAGAGGTGAAATCAGCTGGCTCAGATTCAAGAGGTAATTCTTTTGACCTATTATCTATAGCATCTAAAAGAATACTGAGTGATTCCGCTACAGCAATGTCTTGACCGGATTCTAATGGTTTTCCCACGAAATCCATAGAAGTAGCGGTTACTGTTTCAGGTTTTACCCTTGGCATAATTTATTCCCCAATTTAGTTATTACTTAGATTGAATTCTGTATACAGATGGTTACACAATATGCAATATTGTTAATATAATGTCCGGACAAATTATGGCGCTCTATTGGCTTTGACGCAATGGTAACTACAACAAACAATAAAACGGGCATAGACCTATCATTAGAATTTGCAAACGAACTGGATGCAATAAACTATAATACGCTTTCACAAGAAGATATTACACAAATTGAATGCTTAGTGTTAGATCATCTTGGAGTTTGTATTAGAGGAAGTACACTTCCTTGGCTTGAGGCACTAAAGTCGTGGGGTAAAAAGGCTAATGGCTCTGGAAAATCACATATTTTTGGTTCTAACTACAAAGTTTCCCCATCAATAGCTTCACTTATAAACGCAACGGCTGCTCATGGGATGGAACTTGATGACACACATGACGCTTCTGTATCACATCCTGGAGCAGTAGTAATATCCACTGCTATGGCCATAGGCAGCAGTATCAATTCAAGTAGTTCAGATGTGACTGCTGCCATTGTTTCTGGCTATGAAACTATGGGTAGGATAGGACGTGCTACTGGCGCAGCTGAGATAATAGAACATGGTTTTCATCCTACTGCTTTATTTGGGGGGTTTGGCGCTGTTTCTACAGCAGGTAAATTACTTCAACTTTCACCTGAAAGACTCTCTCGTGCTTGGGGTCTAATGTTATCTATGGCAGGAGGATCTATGCAGTTTTCTCAAGATCCGCTGGGAACTACTGTTAAACGACTACATGCTGGATATGGTGCACACAACGGTATAATGGCTGCAGAATTTTCAAAATTAGGGCTGGATGGTCCTACCCAGGCATTTGATGGGCGTTACGGACTTTGCAATATTTTTGGAATTAAACCTCACGTTGAGTCTTTAAAACATATTAATGATAAGCTAGAAATTCATGAAATCAGTATAAAACCTTATCCTTGCTGTCGTCTTTTCCATTCAACAATTGATGCCCTTCAAGAGGCCACAGAAAACTTTAATATACCTTTAAATGATATTGTTAAAATTAATGTTGGTGGTCCAGGAATTCTTGTAGATCAGCACATGATGCGCCGCCCAACATCTATAATGGCAGCACAATATAGTTTGCCTTTTACTTTAGGAGCCAGCCTTGTTTCTGGTCCTAGTAAATATGAATCTTTTGAAGAACATAATCTTAATAACAATAAAATTTTATCTGTTGCTGATAAAGTATCTGCTATGCCCGATAAGGAACTAGACGTAGCTTTTCCTAAACATTTTGGTAGCTGGGTTGAAGTTTTGACAGTTAATGGTCCAAAAAAACGCATCAAAATTCTAGACAGTTATGGTACTCCAGCTAAACCAATGGATATTAATAACGTCTTGGAAAAAATTGAATCTCTAATTCAGCAAGTTCCAAATTTTCCAGATTCAAATCATATAAAAGAAAATGTAGAGGCTTTTTTTAGTAACCCTTCTGCTTCTGTTCTAGAGTTTATTGAAAAAGTTATAAAAGTTTAAGAACCAATGAGGATATTAAAATAATGGATAGGTCTAGAGTAGTAAAAGATTCAAGTGAGATTTTAGATGTTATATCTGATGGTGGTGTAGGGATTATTCCATTGGACGTTGCGTATGCAATAGTTGGAAATTCTGAAAAGGCTATAAAGACTATTTTTAAAGCAAAAAATAGATCATTTGATAAACCAAGTGGAATGTTTAGTAATTGGGAACTTTTTAATGAAATACAAATTGTAGGTCAAAAAGAAAGGGATATTATCCAGTGTGTTACTATAGATAATGATTTACCAATGTCTAGCGTAGCTCCATTCCATGAAGATCATCCATTTTTTAAAAATGTAAATCCTTTTGTATTACAAAATTCTTCAAAAGCCGGAACTCTTGATATGCTCATGAATGCTGGAATGTTACACAATGAAATGGCAAAGCAAAGCCTTGATCGAGGTATTCCAGTTTTTGGTTCATCAGCTAATACTTCCTTGCAGGGAAGTAAATACAGGCTGGGGGATATTGAGACTCCAGTATTGGATGCGGCTGATATAAAAATTGATTATGGTGTCTCTAAATATGAAAATAAATCAGGATATTCAAGTACAATAATAGACTTAAGAGACTTTAAGACTATCAGGGTGGGCGTGTGTTATGACTTGATATGTAACCTCTTAATGGAAAATTTTTCAATAGATCTTAAATCAATTGGTACTGCAAATGAAAGAGCAGCTCTTGTATAAATAGATTTTTGAA
>Ga0114933_10004950_pt1 | contig 12242 bp, 9 predicted proteins | sample 4SBtaG_FD_89691 | JGI IMG/M metagenome (GOLD analysis project Ga0114933, IMG submission 89691) | Deep subsurface microbial communities from Kolumbo volcano to uncover new lineages of life (NeLLi) - 4SBTROV12_W25 metaG | ecosystem: Environmental > Aquatic > Marine > Volcanic | place: Kolumbo...
CCTGGAAGGTGGCGAACTTGTTGCTCCAGTACTTCCAGGTGTGCTGCTCGAGCGAGGAGGTGCCCGTGATGGGTGGGTGGCCCACGGCGGCCAGGACGGCCTCCCGGCTCATGGTGTGCTCGATCTTGCCGTCGACGATGGCGGCCTGCTCGTCGGCGGTGAAACGCGAGAGGTCGACGGGCTCTGCTCCCAGCAACCTGTCGAAGCCCTGCTCCATGGTCTGTCCCGTGTGACGTGACATGTTGTTCACCAGCAGCTCCTGGCCGTTCTCCAGGGTCAGCTTCAGTCGGCGACTGTTGGAGGCCACGAAGGTCACCGGTGAGTTGATCGGCAGCAGCGCGCCTCGCTGGTAGTTGGTGGTCTGGTAGGCACCTCTCTCGTAGCGGATGGAGTGCTGGGTGTAGTACTTCTGGCCGATGGGCCGGCCCGCGTATCCCCCTCTGGCACAGGCCAGGGGCAGGCAGGAAAGGGCGATCAGGACCCAGCAGTTGAGCAAGCGATTCACAGCGATCTCCTCGAGTTCTGAGCGCGAGGCGCCGCGCTCCCGAGCAGAGTCTGGCCCTCACCGGAGATGGGATCAAGAGGCCGGCGGGCTTGGCGAGTAGAGGCCTCGGCGACTTACGCTCCTGCTTACTCTTCAGCCAGCTCTTCGTCGGCGAACTGGGCCAATGCGGGTAGCACGAACTCGCGGGTCAAGATGACCAGGGACGCCGTGAGTGGGATGGCGATGAGCAGGCCGAACACGCCGAGCGCCGCGCCTCCGGCGAAGACGGCGACCATGACCACGATGGGGTGCAGGCCGAGACTGTTGCCCAGGATCTTGGGGATCAGCACGTAGCCCTCGATGCCCTCGGCGATGCCGAAGACCACGCAGGTGCGGACCAACGTGCCCAGAAACCCTGCACCCTCCGGCAGCAGGCCCATGGAGAAGGCCGCGCCGAAACCGAGCACCGGCCCCACGAAGGGCACCAGCGAAAGAAAGCCGCTGGTCATGCCCAGGAGCAGCGCGTAGGGGATACCGGCGATCCATAGTCCGACCGTGAGCAGCGCACCTTTGATGAAGCAGATGAGCATGCGCCCGCGGAAGAAGTTGGCCAGCACTTCGCCGATCTGGGTGGCTACCCGCGACACGCGAAGGCGCTCCTGAACGGGCAGGTAGCGCCGGAAGAAGCGACGAATGCGGCCGAGTTCAAAGAGCAGAAAATACGTGTAGATGGGCAGCAGCAGGACCAGGGTGAAGAACCCGAGCACCGAGCCGAACCAGTGCTGCAGGAAACTCCAGGCCGTACCCGCTCCCTTCAGAGCCATCTCGCCCGCGCCCAGCTGTTCGTGGGTCAGCGCCTCTGTGGCGCCTCGGAGCAGCTCCGAGAAGGCACCGGGTTCGTGGCCCACGCTGTCAGGGCCGCCAGGGACGGTCTCGTCGTCTGGGAGCAGAGGCTGAAACCACTGGCGGTGCTCTTCCACGAACTCATCGAACGAGCGCTCGACGCGCCCGATGAGATCGATCTTCTTGTCGAACACGTCGCGCACCATCATGCGCCCCTGGGAGTAGAGTCCCAAGGCGACCGAGATGAGCAACACGCTGAAGCCGACGAAGATCAGGTTCACTGCGGTGCGGCGTTTCCAGCCGCGCTTCTCCATGCGGCCCACCATGGGATGCAGGGAGGCCGCGAAGATGTAGCCGAGCAACAGGGGGTTCAGCACCGACCGGACGGTCCATGAGAACCAGATGACCAGGACGGCCACGGCCCCGAGGGCGATGTTGCGCCTCGTCTTGGAAAGCTTCTCGATCACGTGGGCCCCTCCCGGGCTGCGGGCCGAAAGAAGGCGCCGCCTGCGCCCATCGTATAGACCCCACGCCGGAGAACCGACCGCTGACTCGTGCCTCCCTGGAGGGCCGGTGGTGCAAGGCTCTTGGGAGGTTGCTCGCAGCGGCCTGGGGCCGGCCACAGGGTCGTGGTCAGCGGAGCGTCGATCGTAGAGCGGCCGACCCATGCACCGGGATCATCCGCCACCAGGACAGTCTGTGGCGCAACATCTCACCGCGCTGCAAAATCGCGACCCAGTGGGCCAGGGCCCAGAGGTCTGGATCGCTCTCAGGACCCAGCCGATACGACGGCATGGGCGTGCCCGCCATGCCGGTCGCCAGGGTGCGGGCAACGTCGGCGACTGTTGCGCCGCCCTTGTAGATCCAGGTCTCCGAGGTGAGGTCCAGGGCGGGGATGGAACCTCCCCGGGCGTTGGTCAGCGTGGGTGCAGCGGGGCCGTCGCCCCGTCCTGCTTCGCCGTGACAACGGACGCACCCCCAGCTTTGGAACAGCTCCTGTCCCCGTGCTCTCAGCGCGGGAGTGAGCGTCGGCGTCGGGCCCAGGGCGACGGGCATGCCAGGGTCGTAGAGTTCAGCCAACGACTCCGCGAGATCCTTTTCGACCCAGACCAGGGCCTCGTCTTCGGCGGTGGCTCGGACATCACTGGGCCATTCGTGCCCGACGGTTCCGTCGAGCCAGACCTCGACCTCGGTGGCCTCGAAGACCGGAATGTGCGGCAGGTCGAGCTCGACCGTGTAGTCGTCCAGCCCGTCTCGGACGAAGCCTGCACGTCCCAGGCGCAGGACCTCAGCCACGAGCATCCACCGCTCATCGGAGCTGAGATGGGCCATGGCGGGCATGCCCGCTGCGACCACGCCGGCGCTGATGGTGCGGTACAGATCGGCGCCGCTGGGAAACCCGGTACGGCTGCGCAGCTTGTACAGTCCGTCGGCGAAGTCTCTCGGCGGGGAGCCCATGAACTTCGCGGCCGGACCATCGCCGCGAACCTCCACACCGTGACAACTGGTGCAGCGACCCAGGAAGAGCAGGCGTCCCGTGGCGGGGTCATCTGTACCCGGTGGTGGCAAGTCGATGGACGCCCAGCTCAGCTCTCGGCTGCTTGCGGGAGCGAGAGACGGGGTGCTCACGGCACCCGTGTCATCGTCTTCGGTGGCCGTGCACGCTGAGAACAAGAGCGCGGTCAGAGCGAGCAGCCAGGGGGGTGCACTGCGCTGTGCCCTGGAGTCGGCAAGGCCTCCAGGCGAGGGCAGGTCGACGACAAGTGTCATGGTGGAGAACCCAGCGAGACGGGCTCAGGAACAAGCCACGCCACAGGGGGACCCCGCGTCGAGAGCGGCTCATCATGAGGACGTCACCAGGCCGGATTGTCGGCTTTCCCGCAGCCAGGTCCAGCACGGTGCTCCCAGAGCGGCTGGGGGGGGGCGGTGCCCACGATGCGGGAGCCGGTGCCGTCGAAGAAGAGACCTAGACCACCCTCACTCCCGAAGGGCGCGTTGAGGATATCGACCTCACCACCCTCCCGGACTGCCGAGGCAACCCAAACCGGCGCTGTCCGTAGACGGTGATGATGCCGGTGATGTGGACTGGCAGGAGCCAACAGGTCGGCGTTGGCTGCGGCTGGAGTTCACGGAACCATGATGGCTCTCTTTCACCGCACATCTGCGTATTGCGCGATCCGCTCATACCCATATCCTTGGGAACCTGACGTGACGCACAGAACGTCCCCCCCCCCTCGCCCCAATGGATGCAGGGTAGTCCCGTCTTTGCCTCTTGGCTGGTTGCTCCCGATACGGCGACCACAAGAGCACTCTCGGTTCCTCCCTCTCATCGCAAGGGTCGCGCGCCCGTCTTGGGTCGCGTCGGCGGCACGCCTGTCATGACACGATCCCCCGACGCTTCCGACCCAGGCCCGAACGGGGCCAAGAGCAAGCAGGAATCAGCTCCGACCGGGGCACGTCCGATCGTTTTTGATCTCAACGCCAAGAACGTGGCGCCGAGATGGAACCAGGACGGCTCCTACCCCTTCCCCAAGAAGATGAAGGTGCTCGACTACGAGCAGCAGAAGCACGAGCTGCAGATCGAGCTGCTCAAGGTGCAGAAGTGGGTGCGTGAGACCAATCAGCGCGTGGTGCTCCTGTTCGAAGGGCGGGATGCAGCAGGCAAGGGCGGGACCATCAAGCGTTTCATGGAGCACCTCAATCCTCGTGGCGCCCAGGTGGTGGCGCTTGAGAAACCCACCGATCGCGAACGAAACCAGTGGTACTTCCAGCGCTACATCGAACACTTGCCCTCGAAGGGCGAAATGGTCCTGTTCGACAGGTCCTGGTACAACCGCGCCGGGGTCGAGAAGGTGATGGGCTTCTGCTCTGACCAGGAACACCTCGAGTATCTGCGCCAAGCTCCCCAGCTGGAGCGCATGCTCGTCAACAGCGGCATCATCCTGGTCAAGTACTGGTTCTCGGTGAGCCGGATCGAACAGTTCCGGCGCTTCCAGTCACGGAAGAAAGACCCGCTCAAGCAATGGAAGCTGAGCCCGGTGGACATGGCCTCGCTGGCTCGTTGGGATGACTACACGGCGGCCAAGGAAGCGATGTTCTTCCACACCGACACGCGCGACGCGCCCTGGACGATCATTCGCTCCGATGACAAGAAGCGCGGGCGTATCAACTGCATGCGCCATTTCTTGTCCTCGCTCGACTACGACGGCGCCAACAGACAGCTGGTGGGTGAGCCCGACCCCCTGATTGTTGGCTCGGTCAGCGGCTTCACCAATCCTTCCACACACTCGCAAATCGACTGAACCCGTTCACTGGATGACCTGGCCATGAAGCCCAAGAAGAAACTGAAAGAGCTGGAGCTGATGCTGCAGGCGTCCCGCGAACAGCTGAGCAGCGCCGCTGCCCATGCTCGCACGGCGATGAAGAGAGCAGAAGAAGCGCAGAAGGCCGCGAACAAGGCCCATGACGACCTGAAGCAGATCGAGAAGCTGCTGAAGAAGGAGCAAACGAAGCTCGCCGCGGCCAAGCGGGTGGCCAAGAAAGCGGCGATCAAGAAGGTGCGCAAGGGCAAGTAGCTCGGCGAGCCGCCAAGACTGGGCGCTTGGTCAAATGCTGGCTCTTTGCGTTACTCGAGCTCGATGCTCTCCAACCGGAAGCTCACACAACGGCGCAGGTCGTCGCCCTCGTAGACATAGTCGTCAGCGACAAAGCGCACGGTGAGCCACGGCCGGCCGTTCACCGCCCAGGGCACCTTGACAGTGCGCTCCACGGACCTGCCTGCCGATAGTCTGATCTTGCCCACGGGGACCTCGTCGAGGGAGACGGTGATCGTCTTGCCGTTGAGCTCGGGGCGGTCGAGGCAGGCCCCCTTGATGGTCAGGGTTCTTGCCTTGCGGCTGCGCAGCATGATCGAGGCGTAGGGTGAGAGGGTGCCGTCTGCGGCGACGCCAGCGTGGGCCTGGCTGGCCGTGGTCGGCGTGAGCTCGCCGATGGTGAACGCTGAGCGGCCTTCAACCTCGGGCAGGCCGTCGGGGGCCAGCGCGGTCGCCCGCCCTCGTGCGACCATCTGCTCCGCCCAGTCGTCGACCTCAGGCCAGGCATCGAGCGCCAGTGTGGGCAAGAGCCCCCGCTCACGGATCACGGAGAAGAGCAGGCGAGCCACCTGCTCATGTCCGACCGGGTTCCAGTGTTCGTCCACGTCGCTCTGGCGCCAGGCGGGGTTGGCCGCGAAGACGGATGGCAGGTAGAGCGCCTGCAGAAATGTGAGGCCCCTGGTCAGACGTTGAGCGGCCACGGGGTTGAGTGTCCCCCAGTGGAACACGTGAAGATACTGGCCGCCCAGAGCTGTCACGGTCTGCGCCAGCCTGGCGATCTCAGTGGCCGATTCGGAGAAGCGGACCCTGCTCTCGTGGTCCACGCCCAGGGGCAAGGTGGAGTAGCCCCGCTTGTCGAGGGACCAGCGGGCGAAGCCCGAACGGACGGCGCCGTCCGCGGAATCGGGTCGGCGTGCCGAGAAGGTCCCCATGGATCCGAAGCCTCGGGCGCTCAAGGTGTCGGCCAGGTCGTTGCGCACCGAGAGATGAAGGACGAGGTCAGGCAGCAGCAGGGCCAGTTGGCGCCTGAGGAATGCACACTCGGAGACGAGGCTCCAGCTTGAGAGGCCGAAGTGAAGCACTTCGATCTGCCGGATGTCTGCTGGCTCGTGGTCGCCCTCGCCCTCGCCCCTGCGTTCCTCCAGGAAGCGCTCCAGATGCACGCCCATGCGCTGGTCAGCCTCTACACCCAGGCCGTAGACGAAGCTGTCGCCCAGGAGCACCACACGCAGGGTGCCCTCCGGCTTGGGCATGACGACTTCCCGTTCGCGCATGCCCTGCAGATTGCTGTGAATCACCCGTCCCGCCACCACCATGTCGTCGATGCGGGGTTGCATGACCCGGCCGACGTCAGCATCGGGGTGGTTGTCCCAGAGGGCGCCGCTGGAGAGGGCCGTCACCATGGCCTGGACCTGGGCCGCCGAGCGCTCGTCATCGCGCATGCCTGTGCCAGAAAGACTGTCGTTCTGTCGCACGACAGCCCGGCCGGTCTGCAGCTGATGGACGAGCAGGATCGCGAGCACTGCCGAGAGCGTGGCGAGGATCACGATCGTTGCGTAGGGCCGGTCGCTTGCTCGCATGGCCGGGAGAATACCAACTGGCTTGCCCCGAACCTCGGGTAGGCCCGGTTTGCACGAGGGTCGGCTCACGGTGATGAGCCATGGGCTGCTCTCACCCCGGCGCCAGCGCCTCGATCAACTCATCGACGAGTTGGGGGACGACCGTGGCGGCTCTCCCCGGCATGAATCGGTCACGAGGGTCAATGTTCGAGGGTTCGTCCAGGCTGTTGACGATCGTCTGCGCGCCGTACTGGCGAGCTGCGTCGAGAAAACCCGCTGCGGGATAGACCTGACCGCTGGTACCGATAGAAACGAAGTGCGTGGCGACGGTCAGGCAGTCTTGAATCGTGTCCAGGTGAAAGGGCATCTCGCCAAACCAGACGATGTCCGGGCGCAGGGCGACGGCGGGCGGCGCGCAGAGCTCGCAGTGGAGAAACGTCTCGGGGTCGGTGCGCTCAAGGTCTCGTATCCGTTCGTGGCAGCGCTCGCAGCGCAACTGCGCCAGCTCGCCGTGCATGTGCAGGGGACTGGAGCCCGCGCGCTCGTGCAAGTTGTCCACGTTCTGGGTGATCAGGGTGAAGGGAAGACCGCGCTCGGTGAGGGTCTGCTCAAGGCGGGCCAGAGCGAAGTGCGCCGGGTTGGGCTCAACGTCTGAAAGGGCACGGCGCCGCAGCTGATAGAAGCGCCAGACCAGCTCTTTGTTCGCGCGCCAGGCCGCAGGTGTCGCCACTTCTTCGACCCGGTGCCCCTCCCACAGACCGCCCGCGTCGCGAAAAGTCGCCAGACCTGAGTCTGCTGAGATTCCAGCCCCGGTGAGGACGACGACGGCGGGCTGGGGGGCGGTGGGCATGTGAGGGCCGATGATACTCTTCGTCCCGCGGACGGTGCGACTCGTCACGTGCGGGCTGGTTCTCGCCCCGGCATGAGTCCGGCGGGGCCGATGATCGCGACCGGAACATTGGGGACGGCTTGCGGTTCTGAGCTCTCCGCTTCTCCGAAAGGGCCCGCCCATGGTCGTGACACTCGCTTCTCTGCTGCTCTTCGTGACTGCGCTTCAAGCTCCAGCCATCCAAGAAGCGATCGCCGTGGAAGCTTCAGCGGTCTGTGGCGCCGCCGACCTGGGTAGCCTGGCAGCGCAAGAACTGATCGAGTTGCACTCCATGCTGGAGATCTGGAGTGAGTTGCCTGGCTGGCCGCACCTGGGGACCGCTCAGGCTTCTTCAGCCCTCTCTTCTGTGCTCGTGGGTGACCCCTGCCCCGAGATCTCCGTTCGCCTGGCTGGCTTCGCGCAGAGGTTCGGCCAGCCCTACGCTGAGTGCCCCGAATGGTCGGAGCTGGTCGCCCTGGCTGTTCGAGTGCATGGGCGATTGACGGTTGAGTATCCAGCGCCAGAGAGTGACGATCTGCCAGCGATTTCTGCCTGGACCTCGCCTGGATGGCTGGGCGCGCGGGCCCTTCTGCTCGAGTTGTCCGGTCGGGCGGCTGCAGCCAGAGAGCTGCTGTTTGGAGATGGCCAGCGCAGCTGGAGCGGTTGCTGTCTGCCTTGTCTGTCCGAGGATCTCTTCTACCTCTGCCGCAGCCGCGCCGAGTTCCTGGATCGGGCGGGTGAGTCTGAAGCGGCGTCACTCTGGTACCTGGAGGCACTGCATTGGTGTGTGTCTGACGATCTGGCCACCATGTTTGGCCGGCCTCGCCTCGGTGCCGACCTGGCGATGGTCCGGCTGATGGACTTGTTGACCAAACAGGGGGATCTCGAAGCTGCATGCGCGGTGTGGCGCACGCTGGCGAGGGCTGATGCCAAGGCAGCGGAGACATCGCAAGAGCAGCGATTGGCCCCTGCCGGAGTCGGAGCTCTGCAGCTGGACTCGGGCCCTACTCTCTTTGCCATCCCCCTCTCTTTGGAAGACGATTCATTTCCCGAACGCACCGCGTTGGTGATCGGCGACGTGGCCTACCCGCTCGGCTGGAGGGTCCTCGGGGCCAGGGTGCCGCTGTCTGCGTCTCCCGTTCTGGGTCGGCGCCTTTCACCTCGCTGCGACGTTGACTTTGAGCTGCTTGCGCCAGGGGATACTCGAGTGGCCCCGCTCGTCATGGACATGCTCACACGCAACCGCGGCGCGGTTGCAGCCAGCGATGGAGCAGCGGCCAGTTCGCCTCCCGCGTCTCGATGGACTCGCGGCGACCTGCCCCCAGCGCTGCCAGGTTTCCGCTTCTTGCGCGTCAACGATCAGGGCTGCCCTGAGTATGAACGTCAGTTGACCGACGACGTCTCCATGGTCTTCGTGCTGGTGCCCGCAGGTGAGTACGAAGTCGGCGGTTCCCGCGAGGACTTTCATGGCCGCTACGGCTGCACGCCGCTGCGCCAGGTGACGCTGGACGCCTTTCTCTTGGCCAAGACCGAGTGCACACAGCGGCAGTGGCAGGCGGTGATGGAACACAACCCCTCTCGGTTCAATGAGTCCGGCGCCGAGGCGCCCGTGGATTCGGTGTCCTGGCATGACATCCAGGCCTTCTCCCGCAAGACTCGGCTGCTCCTGCCGAGCAGCACCCAATGGGAGGTGGCCGCCCGGGCGGGTGGTGCCGCCCCCGGAAGCCTGGGGCTGAGTGAGGAGGCTTGGTTCCGGGGAAACTCCGGCGGACGCACTCACGGCGTTCGGCTCAAGGCGCCCAACGGCTTCGGCCTGTTCGACATGATCGGCAACGTGCGCGAGTGGTGTGAGGACAGCGCATTCGATGCTGATTCGGGGGACCCTCCCACAGATGGATCGCCCTGGATTGTGCCCGGCTCTCTGCTGCGTTCACTGCGCGGAGGTGGGTGGTTCAGCCCTGCCTATGCGTGCGATGTCCGCATCCGCGATGCCTTCGTGGCCTGGGCCTGGAATCCCAATGTGGGCTTTCGCCCGATGTCCCCGCTGCGCTGATGACGTCTGGGCCCGGTGAGGGACAGTCCACGATCGCTCGGCTCAACGGAAGGACACCCTCGCCGGACGGGCTCCCACCGTGACAGATCGCCTCACGCCTGGGCGAGCTGGGCATGAGACGGCGTAGGCACCGTGGGCGAGGCCGAAGAGACGGCAGCGGCCGAACTCATCGCTGCTGAAGTACATGGGTTGATTTCCTGGGGCGGACGTACTGCTGGCATCAACCGGCTCCACAAGAAAGTCGACGGCCTCCATGGTCCCCAGGTGGATCTCCAGGAGGGAGGCCGCCAGGTCGATCACCACCGGAGCTGCTGAGCCGGCTTCGGGAATCGACCCGGTCGCGCTGGCCAGTGACTCGAGGCCCGGCTCGTCGGGCAGCGTCGTCGCATAAACAGTGATGGGGCCCGTGGGTAGATCGTACACGGTGAGCGTGTCCGCCATGGTCAATCCTTCGTACTCGCCGATGGGCTGCCCTTCTTCATTGACGACGTGGATCCAGAGGAGTTCGTCGGCCAGTTCGGGAGGGCGCCGCAGCTCGATCACGACCTTGGGCCGGGACAGCAGGGCGTCCAGGTCGAAGGTGACGTCGATGGTGAGCTCGGTGGTCTGCCCGGCGTGGATCTCAACGGAGTTGCTTGGCGAAGGAAAACCAGGCAAGGCAGGCGTCGTCCACAGCTCGACTTCGAGGATCTCTTCGGGGAGACCGTCAATGGTGAAGTTGCCCAGTCGGTCGACGGGGCTGCTCTTGTAGACCGAGGAGGATCCATCGGATCGCCATTCCGTGGAGGCGGAGACTCTTGCCCAACCATCCTCGTTCGGCATGCCCTCCCAGAGCACCTTGCCGACCAGGCGGCCACCGCGGAAAAGCCGCGCGTTCACGGTGATCGCGGCACCACCTGCGGGGAGATGCAAGGGCTCGGATTGCCAGGGGAGGTAGTCGCTGTGGCTGACCCTGAGACGCACCAGGCGTCCTCGCTCGAGCGAAATGTCGAAGTGCCCGACATCGTCAGTCCTGTCGAAACCAAGGTGCTCGGGGATCGATCGCAGCTCGCTGGCTTCGCTTTCGCTGGTCGCGACGACCCTGACGATGGCGTCGGGAAGCACCCGGCCCTCTGCGCTTACGACTCCTGTGATCCGGGCGGGGTGCGCGAGCACCAGCATCATGTCGTGGACCTCTGAGGTCTCCGCCATGTCGTACCAGGGCGAGGTGGCAGTAGAGCCGTCGGTCGTGTGCACTGCGACCCGCCACACCCCTTCGTACGGCAACTCTTCTTGTGGCACACAGAAGTGCCCGCCGTCCGAGCGAGCGGAGTTTCCCGATCCTCGTTGGGGAACACCCATGTCCTCGCTGCCGGTCTCGATGCGCCAGATGAACGCCTGCACAGGGTCTCCCTCCTCGTCGACCACGGTGCCAGCAACGGCAGAGGTGTTGGGAGCCACCATGGTGACGTCGCTGTGGACACCTGGCTCGAGCTGCACCCTTTGGCTGACCAGGTCGATGCCCTCGTCTGGAACCACGGTGACCCGATACTCGCCGGGCGGCAAGTCGGTCCAGGTCAGAGGTGAGCCCTCGTACCAGAGCTGCGAGCTGCCCGAACTCTCTGTGGGTTCCAAGCTGACGAACACTTGCTTGGGAGCGTTGCAGACGATGACCACGTCGACCGTGAGGCTGGCGGGAACCTGCTTGCGCGCGGTGGTGGCTGTTAGCTCAACGCCTGACCCCTCGCCATCGAGCGCGGGCGCGGGCGCAAGTGCGGTCTTGGGTGCCAGAGGGACTGAGATGTTCACCCCGTCGCCGACCTTGGCACCGTGCGCATCAAGGGATGTGTTGCGTGCAGAGTCTGCTGCGACACCCGACCTGGCGCCCCCTTGCTCAGTCTCGTCAAGAAGGCCACCCGCCAGCGCGAGCGCCGCCACAGAAGCCAGCAGGAGGCCTGCCCAGAGAAACGGTCTGGAACTCATGGCCCCATCCTACGCTGACCTCGTACCTGACGTTCTGTCTCTCAGCCCTTCTTGAGCTTGAACAGCTTGCTGGAGCCGATGCGCGGGACCATGACCTTGATGGACTTCAACGGTCAGCAGCCTGCTCGGCTGTTGCAAGGCAGCGACGGGGTGGGCAGCCCGATACCGAAGGCCTTGGGCCTTTTGAGTCAGTCAAAGCGAACCACGACCGGTTGGGAGCCTAGCGCCACGGATCGGGTGACGCCCGGACGTTCCAAACAGGAGACGAAGTAGACTCCAGGCGGGAGGCCAAAGACACGGCAGCGGCCGGACTCGTCACTGGAGACCTGCACGAGAGACGTCCATGGATCGGCGTCACTGTCTCCACCCGCCGACTGGACAGTGAAGTCGACTTCATACGCCGCATCCACTTGCAGCTCCAGGCGGGATGCTGTCATGTCGATCGTTACGGGGGCGGCGCGCCCTCCGCTGGGTATGCGCCCAGGCGCGCTAGCGAAGGCGTGCAGACCAGGTTCGAAGAAGATCATCGCACGGACTGTGAAGGGGCCCTCGGGCATGTCGCTCACCAAGAGTGCGTCCATCGTGGTCACCACATCGTGCTGGCCGATGGGTTGCCCTTCGGCATTCAAGACAATGACGATCATGCCCTCGTCGGCTAGTTCCGGTGGGCGTCTCAGCTTGATCTCGACCGTGGGGCGTTCCAGGAGCGCGTCCATGTCGATGGTGAGTTCGGTGGTTTGGCCCAGTGCGACATCGACTGAGTAGGTCAGCGGTGGGAGGCCCTTAAGGACTGGTGTGCTCTTGAAGCTCACCATGAGTTCCTCGCCTGGCAGACCGTCCAACTGGAACGCTCCTTGACGATCGACGGAGGTAGACCAAG
>Ga0114933_10004951_pt1 | contig 12241 bp, 12 predicted proteins | sample 4SBtaG_FD_89691 | JGI IMG/M metagenome (GOLD analysis project Ga0114933, IMG submission 89691) | Deep subsurface microbial communities from Kolumbo volcano to uncover new lineages of life (NeLLi) - 4SBTROV12_W25 metaG | ecosystem: Environmental > Aquatic > Marine > Volcanic | place: Kolumbo...
AGAGCGGCGCTAGGAATGGTAGGACTTTGCCCAAGGTTTTCAATACGCATCAGTATCAAAGGGACAATTATGCCGAGGACAATAAAAGAAGAGAAAACGGCTATACCTGCAGAAAGCCCAAAGTGAGTTACCGCTTCTATTCCTGAAGGCACATTTGATAAAAATGCTATCCCATCGCTGGCCATTGCAAGTGCGAGTGCACTGAGCACACCTGCGAATCCGATACGCAGTGCCATGCGCGGAGCGTACCCGTTTAGGCGCTCTTCTCGATAACGCCTGACTGCATGCACGGCGAAATCCACTCCCAGGGAAACCATTGCAATGGGTACGATAAATTCAATGATTAACCCACCCTTGATGCCGAGTAGAGTACTCAGCCCCTTGAGCCAAATCATTAAAAACCCAATACCCATAGCTACTAAGGCCGTTGCCCAGTATGTTCGAAGAGAGATACCCACAACACCCAGGGCGGCAATAACAGTCAGAGTTATAAAAACCCCCGCTGTAGAGCCCTCATCTTGAGCTTCTAAGTTTTGGTCTATCGCCAAACCCCAGACTTGGTAGTGTGTTTGGTCTACCCGCAAGATTGATTGGATATTCCGGGCAAAATGCTCCTTGGTTAGCGTGGTTTCGTCACTGGAAAGGGAACCTGCACTGCGGGTGTTCTCGCCTCCAAGTAACTTGTTATCTGCAACTACCACAAAATTGATTGCAGGTGAAACCCACCAATCAATGTTTTCCCCTAAGACGCTACGGGTTTCTTTGGTTGCTTTTGTTGAAAGCTGGCTTTGAAGCGAAGATGTTAAAGGGCTGGCAAGGAGGAAATGGATAGCAAACTTAACCTGCTCCTCAGACGCCATTTCTAGGGTTGTACCCAAAAGAGGATGGGTTTGAAGGACCTGGTTAGCCATATCTGCGATGGTGCTCACGCCATAATATTCAGAATTCGATTGAACACTAAAAGACTTAATTAAGTAGGAGCTATTCGGCAGTCCATTAACTGCGAGTAGACCTTCCGCATCCTTTTCCCTCAATGTTTCCTCAGCGCGAAATAGTGCTAATAAAGAATCTTTGGTAAGGACATCACCGCTTTGGGATTCAGCAATATAGGCAATAGGGAATATAGGCGAGGTTAGCTTCGATGCAATGTCATCCCGGAGATCAAACGCTTCTCCGCCCGGTTCTGTAGAGGCAGAGTCTGGAGAATCTTGCATAACAACAGGTATAGATAGAAATAAGGTTGCTGTAAAAAAAGCAGCAATAAGGAGACCTGAACGCCGTTCAATAAAATTTGCAAATATCTGCTTCAAACTTGCCTCTTAATAGTGATAGGACTAAATCCTGCGAGTGCTCCCATGGATCTTGCTTTCATAGTCAGGTGGATCAGTGGGCTTGTAGTCCTCTTCTTTTCTGAAGCGGCCGTACTCACGAATATCAAGTTGAGTACGGTCATCCTCAACAGGTTTCGTGTCTTTTGGTATACGCGGTGATTTTTTGGACATATTTATAGGATACTAATTGGCATGTACTATGTCATGAATATTGGCAAAATTTATTCGTAAATCATCAGTAAGTAAGAGAATATATATATGACTAAATCTGAACCGAGAGAAATAAAATTTGGAACATCATGGTCCACTCAATTCCGCTTTACACAGGCCATTGGTAGGGGGTTGAGTGAATTTATGGATATAAAAGCTTCTGCACATGTTTTAGGACCAGGGGGTTACAGTGCGCTTTCGCAAGGTGCAGTAGATGTGATTTTTTCAAAATGGGTAGTGAATGAACATCGGTTTTCTGGAAAAGGGTTATACGCAGGCGCATCTCCGGATGAATGGTTACGCACAATCGCCTGGCTTCCTCAAGAGGATAGATTTCTGTTTTCCATGGCTCCCTGGACAGGAATAACATCATTTGCGCAGATTGCTGAAAAAAAGCCAGCATTACATATTGCTGGAAGCGGTGGCGAAGCTGTGCTAAATGAATATGGCTTTTCCTATGCAGACATTGAAAAGTGGGGCGGCTCGGTGCGCCGGATTGAACATACAGCAGCAGAAGCAAAAAAACGCTTTGAAGCAAATCAATTGGATGGGCTCTGGGGTGATGGAAGCGCTTACGATTTTTCAGCATGGCCATGGGTGGGTTCACGCGGATACAAGTTTCTGGGAATAGATGAAACCGTAATGCAGCGTCTGGAGTCAAAAGGATTAAGGCGTCAAATTACTCCTTCTGGATTCGTGGCAAGCATTGAAAGTAATTTACTTGCGCTTGACGACTCCCATATTGTCGTCACATGCCGTGCAGATTTGGATTCTGAAATCGCATATTACTTGGCAAAAGCAATAGATAAAAAAAAGCGCGATATTGAGCTTACGTCAATTCAGCTGGACTACGACAACGGTGAAGCTGGCGGATTACCAGTGACGACGACCAAATACTGGTCCTCTTTGACCGGGCCTATTGAGAAACAATGGAACGAATCTTTTACTGGCGCTCCGATCCATGAGGGTGCGCAAGATTATTATAAGGAATGCGGGTATATCGTTTAGTGACTAATTTGTAAGAGACTGGTAATTTAACGACATGGCAAGTAATTTTCGAATTTGGACGATTGGTCTATTAGTACTAGTAATAATTTCCCTGGGAATTTCCACTTTCGCGGTAGTATTTGCTATGCAATCGAAGGACGAGCAGAACTCCTCAAATGCGCCTCTAGTACGTAGAGATCGCATAGATGCTCAGCAAAGCCCAAGCGCTTCCCCGAAAATGGAAAGACCTTTGAGAAACAGGGCTCAGAGAAATAATAGAGCTGCTCAAATCACTGTTAACAAGTTTAAGGATGAGCCAAAAGGTAAAAAGGAAAAGGCAGATAGGAAGAAAATAGGTAAATCCAAGGGAAAAATAACACCTAATAAATCTAAGAAAACCTACGCTAAAAAAATAAACATCCAAAAAAAGAAAACCCAGAGCTTAAGCGATCTGGTAACGGCAGGAAAGCTTACGCAGATTCAGGCAGACGAGAAGCTTGCTTTGCTTACTAAAAAATACAAATCAATGGTTGATGCAGGGAAACTAACTCGAGAGCAGGCTGATAAGAAGTTAGCCTTACACAAGTAATTTATTGAATAAAAAAAATACAAACAATCAGCCCCGGTTTTACTACGGCTGGGTGATTATCATTGTGACTGCTTTGGGTATGTTTACTCAGAGCACAGAGACATTCAATGTGTTGAGTGTTTTCCTTGCGCCAATGAATGCGGAATTTGGTTGGACACGAACTCAGTTTGCAGGGGCAATGTCTCTCGGTTCCTTACTTGGGGGAGCAATAGCTCTTTTCGTAGGTCCATTGATTGATAGATTTGGTCCAAGAGTTGCTCTTGGAATTGCATTTGGTTTAGTGGGCGCAGCGTTTGTCCTGATGAACTGGATCACAACGCTATGGGAATTTTATGCTCTACAGACCATCGCACGCATGATGTCGAATGGAGTAACGGGAGTAGCCTTAGGAATAATCATCCCCAAATGGTTCATTGAAAAAAGAGGGCGCGCAGTTGCGTTTGGGAGCATTGGTTCTCAAGCAGGATCCACCATTACCCCTCTTTATGTGCAGCTATTGGTAAACCTTTACGGCTGGCGCGTTGCCGCAGTGGTTGCAGGTATAGTCATATGGATCCTGTCATTTTTCCCAGCAATTATATTCATGAGAAGGCAGCCCGAGGATCTGGGATTGCTCCCTGATGGAGTAATTCCAAAGGTGCAAGAGGGTAATTCGGTGCCTGCAGCAGACCTCAGAGAACCTCAGATTTCCTTGGGTTTTCATGAGGCTAAGCGAATACCTTCTTATTATCTGCTTATTGCTTCTATTTGCACGACCTGGTTGATCAGGACGGGAGTCACATTGCATATGATCCCTTTCTTTATGGATCATGGCTTTTCATCATCATTAGCAGTGCTTGTACTTGCGTGCTATGCATCAAGCGGAGTTTTGGGCGCAGTAATCTGGGGCTATGCTGCGGATCGATTCGGTGCACGCCGTAGCCTTACATTGGATACAGCCTTAATAGGCGTGGGTGCTTTTGCTCTTTTGGGCGCAGCTAATGCGATTTGGCTTGCATTTGCTTGGGCAGTATTTTGGGGAGTCGTTCTAACTGGGCAAATGACATTACAGAAGATTATTTTTGCTGATTATTTTGGTCGCGGTAGATTAGGTAGTATAAGCGGAGTAGTTACTGCATTTCAGACAATTGCACAGGCTTTAGGACCTGTAGTTGCGGCTGTTGCTTATGACACTTTTGAAAGTTATTTTTTCGCGCTTGTTGGATTTTCCTTAGTTTCGTTTCTAGGTAGCGCTTGCGTATTTTTTTCCCGGCCACCAGACAGGGCTAATGGTTAAATTTGGGATGGTTACGAATGGGAGTATCGTAATCTACACCATGTGACCGGAACCATATATGGACTCCTTCCCAAAATTTCTCAGGATCCATATCTATAATTTCCCCAGATTGTTCACGAGACAGCACAAGAGCTCCCCAAGGTTCTGGGTTGCGTTTTGTTCCTTCAATTGGCAAATCTCCAGCAACTGAAAAGGTGCTATCCATTTGAGTAAGGAAATCATGCAGATTACTCACATCAACTGTTAGGGCTTCTTTTACTTCACCTGAAGCTCTGAGAATTAACAAAACATCAAATTCCCCGAAAATTCGCCACTCAGCAGATAAAGGCATTAGAAAAAAGTTGTGATGGCCTTTGACAAAAGGACATTCTGATCTAGGAGAATAAGACGCTTCGCGATTTTCCATCCTGTCTGATCGTCTTTTCTTAAAATATCCTGCCTAGTTCCGACGAATACATTGACCTCTGTTTGCAGACGATTGGTCCAAACAAAGAAATTACTTCTCACTGGGACTTCATTTCCAGACAGCTCACCTACTACGATGTTACTGATGATGTGACGGACCCTTGAAAAAGGTTCCTCTGCCCAATGCAACCCAGTATTAATTTGACGCACACGACCTGCCAATGTTCTTTTACCTTCATCAAACCATGAAATCTCTGATTTCGAGTCTGAATTTTCACGATGCTGCTCTCCAAATTTGACGTTCCGACGAACGGGCATGTGGTAGTGGATATCGTCTGCTATTAGTTCAATCCATTCATTAAATCTTCGATCATCTAAGAGCTCAGCTTCATAGTAAAGAAATTTTTCGATTTCTCTTTCAAATAGCAATCGTTCAATTGAAGTATCAGTAGCATAATTACTCATTTTCCCTACTTCCTAATCCACCAGGCCGACAACATCGGCCGCGAATGCCATATCTTCAGTGCCAACTAGTGAAGGATCGTCTGGTGACTCAATGAACTTTATAAATATCCACCCGCCGTCTCTCGGATTGGCTGTAACTTCCGCCACGGACCCATCTCGCAATTTAACTTTTTGACCTTCAGGCAAATTAGTAAGAATGACAGTGTTGTTTACATTAATCAAATCATCAGCATTAGGTTTCTCATTGTTGCTTGTCATTTATTTTCGTTCCGTGTTTTTTTTAGGATTTACTGGGAATATCTCATCCCAGCTTGGCGCTTCCATGAATTCAATCCAGCGCCTTAGGCGAGCTCTTTGATTTTCTTCAGCGATACGATAATTGAATGTCATACCTTCCATTCGCTCGTCAGTATGTGCATGCCCCAAACCCATTTGAAAATTATATGGAAGTCTTTGTGCAATAGTCCCTAAACTTGCGGGGAATGCATAATTCCAGTTTTCCATGTCGTCAGATTCAGTAAGGCCTGTAGGACCTCCATACCTCATCATGTACCGTCGCTGAGCGTCTTTTACAACTTGGGGGGCATCCCTATCAACCGGGTACTGTCGCCAGCTTTCAGTAACTCCGACCCCATGAGGATGCCAGATTAAAATTCGATGAGGCTGTATATTCACATTTGGCCAGACCAGCGCAGTTCCGCCATTTCCTGCGTGTAGGTAAGTGCCTTTGTATTTTGCCTGCTTTTTCTCTCGCTGAGCCTTGTAATATTCATCAACTTCTGGAGGTTCAGTTTGCCAGGTGTTCGCGTACTCAGGAGTACCAGGCAGTTCGTACATGTGGTTATGTCCACCATGGCCGAGTTCGGGGAGCATCATTTCAAATGGCTCTTTAGGAAAAGGCGCTTGAATTCCGCCTCTTCCTCCTCCATCTAGCTCACCTTGAGGACCGATAGCTGCAACGTTGACTGAGCGATGCGTCATTGCTCCATGTGCGCTGTCTCCGTCGAAACTGAACCCAGGGAATTTCCAATTGGTAGGGATATGCCATTTAGTTGCAGGTGTGAATAGTTCGACACCATTATCTTCACCACCACTACTTTCGAAACACCAACGTACGGTTGGAGCATAAACTCCTAAATAATCTTCAAAAGACGGTGCTTTTTTGTCCCATGTTGCCCAAAGAGACCCATAATAGTTTGATAATTGTGCAACTTCATGCAGTCCCCATTGCGATTTATCTAACTCATCATGATATGCCGCTTTGTAGTACGGAACACCAACTAATCGCCCATCAGTATCATAGCTCCATCCATGGAAAGGGCATGTGAATACAAGAGTATTTCCTTCGTCATATCGACAAACTTTCATTCCCCGATGCCTGCAAGTATTAAGAAATGCGTGTATCTGATTTTTGCGATCCCTTACAACTATTATCTCTTCCTCACCCATGCGGGATATGACAAAATCTCCTGGATTAGGAATTTGGCTTTCATGTCCAATGAACAGCCAGGCACGGGCAAATATTTGCTCTAATTCCTGCTGATATATTGCTTCATTTACGTAAATTTCTCTTGCGATTAACCCTTCATCTAGATTTACTAAATCACGCAATGATCTATCGCCACGAGAATGTATTATTGAAACCATATTGCCCCCTCATCGGACTTTAGCAGTTATCTGAATCACTCATATTAATACTATTGCGCTAATATTACCGAATTAATAGAAATTGCGCCTCTTTACCTACTAGCTAAAAATAACCATACTTGCGCAGAAGTGAGGATTATATGGACTCTATGGATCTATCCGGCCGCGTAGCAATTGTTACAGGTGGAAGCCAAGGTATTGGCCGTTCAATTGCACTTACATTGGCTAAAGCAGGAGCAGATGTTGTAATCATTGCAAGGCTTCCAGAATCGGTGAGCCTTGGAACTGAAAGAATACATAAACCCGTAGATCCCGTTGTTGATGAGATTCGGAGTATGGACCGACGTGGACTGGGCATTATTGCCGATGTCAGGGATCCTGAGCAAATGCATGCTATGGCGAAAGAGGTTATTCATGAAATGGGTCAGATCGATATTTTAGTTAATAACGCGGGTGCGACTTGGGGGGAAACTTTTCGTATGGGCCCCTTACTAGAAATGACTTCAGGAGATTTGGACGAATGCCTGAACCTTAATTTAAAGAGCTTTTTCCACGCCAGTTCCGCAGTTGCTCCTTACATGCTCAGTCAGGGTAAAGGAACTATTCTTAACATGGCTTCTGCTTCAGGGCAGGGGGCTAGTCCAGGGAATGGGCTGTATGGTGCTGCAAAAGCAGGTGTAATCAGCTTTACGTTAACTATGGCTCAGGAATGGGCGCCCAAGATTAGAGTGAACGCTATTGCGCCAGGTACTATTGCACATGCCGACCGTGCGGCTGTACATCCGTACGCACCTCCGGGTAGCCGAGGACCTAACAACATCCCCTTAGGTCGGACTGGAGATGCAGATGATATTTCGGGCGCTGCATTATATTTAGTGTCTGATGCAGCGTCATATACTACTGGAGCAGTTATTGATATAAATGGCGGTCGTCAATAGGGAGGAAACTATGGTCACTGAAATCGTGACTAAAGTAATAGATGCAGACGCGCATGTTGTAGAAACGACTCGTACTTGGGATTACATTGAACCTTCGGATCAAAAATTCCGCCCCGTTCTGTATCAGGCAAATGATGGGACTATTGCCTGGAAAGTTGGTGACTTAATTAGACCAACTAGTTTTAACTTGAATAAGCAACAGTTATCAGAGCTTTCGAAAAAGCAAGGATTTGATTTAAATCTTTCCCCGGAAGGAAGAGATTTAGATGATGTAGGAGCACGCCTTAAAGATATGGACAGGATGGGTGTAGATACCCAAATAATATTTAACAGCTTTTGGATCACAAAATTTACTGATGATCCTCGCGCAGAGATAGCAATTTGTAGAGGTTGGAACAGATGGATGGCAGATGCCTATAAGCAGTCACATGATCGACTGCCTTGGACCTGTGTCGTACCAGTCATGTCAATTCCAGAGGCTCTTGAAGAATTACGTTATGCTCGTGCCAACGGCTCTGTAGGTGTGATGATGAGATCTATTGAAGGAGAGCACTCATTGGTAGATCCTCACTTTTACCCCTTATACGAGGAAGCCCAGAAATTAGACATGTGTATTGCAGTACACGTTTCCAATGGTAATCCATTGGTAGTTAGTGGAATGAAATCTGCACACGATCGCGCATCTAGCTTTTATTCGCTTCGAGTACCTACTGTAGGTTCGTCGCTGGTTGTGATGATGAGCGACATACCAGAGTATTTCCCTAAACTAAGGTGGGGTTTTATAGAAGTTTCTTCGCAATGGGTCCCTTGGGTTGTTAAAGAAGTGAGGAGAAGAGAACGAAAACTAAATCGAACTATGCCTGAAGACCTACTGAAAGGGTTAAATGTTTTTGTTTCCTGTGAGTCCGACGATGATCTACCGTATGTACTTTCTTATGCTGGAGAAGACAATATTGTTATTGGGACTGATTACGGGCACACGGATATCTCTGGTGAAAACGACGCCATCAATACTTTTAGGCAACGAGATGATGTAAGTGAAGAAGTCAAAAGAAAAATCCTTTTTGATAATCCTAAACGACTGTACGGGCTATAAAAAAGAGAGAATCTAGGAGTAAACATGTCTGAATTAGAAGGAAAAATAATCGCGATTACTGGTGCTGCAAGAGGAATGGGAAGAGCATTTACTCGTTCTTTTCTTGAAAGAGGAGCAAAAGTCGTTGCTATGGATATTTCCTGGGAGCCTACAGGATTTTCTGGAGATAGCGACAAGGAATTCCTCAGCGAATTAGAGTCACAACCTGATGATGTGATAGTAGCAACTGTGGACGTGACAAACGATGGGCAAATAGATGATGCATATGCAAGGACCATAGAGAAATGGGGAACATGCGATGCGTTGATGAATGATGCTGCAATGCGCCAGCGAATTTTATTTCCTCCGACCGGTAGAACAACTACTCTTGAAACCAGTGATGAGGATTGGGAACGAATGTTTGCAGTCAACGTTTTTGGAGCGTTGAAAGTGACACGTAGATTCGTACAGCCCATGCTAGAAAAACAGAGCGGAAGCATCATGTCTGTAATTAGCAGCGGAGCACTCCACCATTCTTATGGAGGGGCCTACCACGCCCTGCGTCCTAATAGCAGGGAAATGCCTTATCAATCTACCAAAGCTGCACTTTTGACAATGATGCTTTATATGGCAGACGAGATTAGAGATCAAAATGTTGCTGTAAACCTGCTTGTTCCTGGCCACACGAGAACCACGGGATTTGATGAACAGAACATCGCTCGTCGTGAGATGGGTATGGCAAACCGCAATGCGCCACCTCCAATGAGGCCTGAACATATTGTGCCTTTGGCTCTATTTCTGGCATCTCAAGATGCTAAAAGTGGGGTCACAGGTAAATGCTTTGATACTCTTACATGGAATATTGAGCATGGATTAGGTGGGCCTAGCGAATGGGAAGACTTGGAAGGATTTGCCGTATCAGAAAATCCTTCTTTAGCTAGATAGAAGCTGCTTAAAAGCTGAAGTTGATTTCCGCATCAGCTTCAAAATCAACTTCAGCTACCGCATCACTTTCACCAGAGAATATCTGCTGAAAATAATCACTAAGTATTGCCCATGACCGCTCAGATGTATCGTGTTGGTATTCGTCTGGTCTGGTTTCATTCATCCAGCCATGAGGAGTATTGGCAAATACTTTTAAAGTAGCTTGCTTGTTTAGAGTATTTAATGAATCGCGAAGCTTTTTTATATTCTCCAAAGGAACGAGCCTGTCATTTTCTCCGAAACATGCAAGTAAAGGGCAATCAAGCCGTGTTAGCACAGTCCCAATCCCTTCTTGTCCCTCGAAAGTCGGCTCGTAATCACGGGGATAGACGCCACCATGGAAAATAGCTACTGCAGATACTTTGCGCCCTGCAGCTGAGTACACTAGCGGTGTTCTACCGCTTTGACAGAACCCAACTATCCCAATTTTTGTATTATCTACAAATGAATTTTGCTTCATGAAGTCAATTGTTTCGTCAATGTCAGTGATTGTTTGAATATCGGTAGGGTCGTAGCGAGCCTCAGAACGTTCAAGCGGTCCTCTTTCACCTTGATATCTGTGGAATAAATCAGCAAAGCAAGCGACATAGCCATAGGACGCCATTCGCTTGATTACATTGAAGCTATGCTCTACAGGCCCATATCGTTCATGGAGCATTACCATCAAAGGAGCTGAAAGCTCCGATTCAGGAAGTGCATACCAGATTCGCATTCCAGAAGCAGATATTTTTTCAACGATTTCCATTTACTAATTCCATCTTTGTATACGCAGACTGTTAACTTATTTTCGTATAAGAGTATGATTGTGCCAGTGCTTTTATACAAGCTAGGTGCGGAGGTATAAATGCTTTCTTCTGAAGATACAGATTTGCTTTGTCGTGTTGGTGCAGATACTCCCATGGGGAAAATGATGAGGCAGTATTGGTTGCCTTTTGGCTATTCCTGGGAGTATGAGGAAAACGATCAGCCTCAACGTATACGACTACTTGGAGAAGATCTCATTGTTTGGAGATCCTCTGAAGGCGAGTTGGCTGTCACTCAACCTAATTGCCCCCATCGAGGAGTGAATTTCTTTTACGGGCGTAATGAAGAATCAGGTATACGCTGTGCATATCATGGCTGGAAATTTGATATATCAGGGCAATGTATTGAGATGCCTAATGAACCGGCTGAAAGTAATTTTAAGTACAAAGTAAAAATTAAGTCGTATAGATGTGCTGATTTTGGTGGCGTAGCTTGGGTATATATGGGCGCTGACCAACTGCACTTGCCACAAATTCCACAATTTGAATGGGGCTTGCTCCCTGAAGAAAACGTCAATCATGCTCAGAAAATTGTTTATGAATGCAATTGGATGCAGGCTTTGGAAGGTGAACTAGATTCTACTCACGTCTATTTTTTACATAGGCGTTTAGATCCATCTGATTCGCCTCGCTTTGGTTTATACCACAATGACATGAGTGCTAAATTCCATATCGTTGATAAAGAATACGGCTTTACTTACGGTGCAGAACGTACGGAACTTGACGGAAACACATACTGGCGTACTACGCAATTCCTTTTTCCATTCTATGGAATGTTCCCTGCTCAGGATGGTGTCGTTCCTCTATCAATTTATGTGCCAATTGATGATTATCACACCCTACACATGGGAATTTGGTGGAAGCCATCAGGCCGTATGGATGGTACTCGTAGACCATCGGCATTACTTGCAGACGAAATTGGGGCTTTATCTCCCGGGGTGGGTCCAATGAAGGACGAGCAACATGGAAAATTTTTTTCTCACTGGTGGCCTAAAGCAGCACTAGATTCAGATTTTCTTGTCAATGCCCGAGCAAAGAAAACTAAGAATATGACAGGCATACCTACGGTACGTTTACAAGATTCTGCCGTTATTCATAGTATGGGCCCTATTATGGATCGTACAAAAGAGCATTTAGGGACCACGGATGCAAGCATTATTAGAGCACGTAGAAGCTTGATCCGTGCTGCGGTTGCTTTTGAAAAGGAAGGCAAAATGCCGCCAGGTTCTGAAAATCCCGAAATGTACTTTGTGCGTTCATGTGCAACAATTCTTGAGCCTAATTTAAAATGGGAAGATGCTCTTGAGAATTGGCACAATTGCAAGACTAACGAATTTCCCAGATTGCTTTCAGAATCTAACAGGGCTTTTCAAGAAAGAATCTTACCTAGCCAGTAAAATTTATATGACAGGTGCATGGAGAAAAAGATGCTGACACAAGAAGCAAACGATCGATATACGCGAGTTGGACCGGGCACACCAATGGGAGAGTTGATGCGTCGGTACTGGCATCCCGTTGCTGCGGTATCACA
>Ga0114933_10004957_pt1 | contig 12235 bp, 9 predicted proteins | sample 4SBtaG_FD_89691 | JGI IMG/M metagenome (GOLD analysis project Ga0114933, IMG submission 89691) | Deep subsurface microbial communities from Kolumbo volcano to uncover new lineages of life (NeLLi) - 4SBTROV12_W25 metaG | ecosystem: Environmental > Aquatic > Marine > Volcanic | place: Kolumbo...
ATCCCTTAAGTCGGGCACTAAATAATGCGAACTGACCGGGTTTGGATTAGGCGTGCTGAGTAGTCTCAAAGACTCCTGAAATTGCCCAGACGTCGCGTGAATGACTAAATAATCAACCCGGCTATTCTGGTTTGTAGAGAGGATCTCAACATATTTTGGGGCGGAGCAAGCAACAACGCTGAGTCCCATTATCGTTATCAGTTTGACCTTTTGAGCAAGTACATTCATTTTTATGCACACTTCAGTGGATTTCACTACATAATAAAACTCACAACTTCCCTAAAGCTAGATAAATAGTGTTTTCTGTAAATCGTTTAAGTCGAGAAGTTGCCAGCTTCAGCGATCTTTGGATCTTGACCCAAGATAGTTGAATTGGGAGAATCTCGGGTCTGAAGACAAAATTTTACGATAAGCATAGAAAGGGTTCTCGAATGGTTAATCTGTTTCAGCTCATAAAAACACTGCCAACTTTGGGTTTGTCCCTCATTATAGGTACAGGGTCGCTGGTTGCTCAGGAAATAGGTGACTATGAACCTCGAGAGGCTTGGGATGGCAATCCAGACATAAATGGAATTTGGCAGGCGATAGGCACAGCGCATTGGGATCTGGAGGATCATGAAGCAAGCGCGGGATTGCCAGAAATGGGCGCTATTGGATCGGTCCCGCCTGGTCCAGGGGTAGTGGTAGGAGGGGAAATACCCTACCAAGATTGGGCGCTAGAGAAGAAACAGGAGAACTGGGCCGGTCGGCCGACAGCCGATCCAGAAACCAAATGCTATCTACCCGGTGTGCCAAGGGCCACCTACCTACCTTATCCGTTTCAAATTCTCCAAGGTACGGATAAGATCATGGTTGTTTACGGGTTTGCAGAGGCAAACCGCACCATTCACATGAATGTTGAAAACCCGGAATCACCGCCTTTGGATACCTGGATGGGGCGCTCTTACGGGAATTGGGATGGCAACACTTTGGTCGTAGAAGCACAAGGTTTCCTCGGGGAGGCTTGGTTTGATCGAGCGGGAAATTTTGCTAGTAATGCTCTGAGAGTGACTGAACGGTACACACCCATTAGCCCTGATGCTTTGCTGTATGAAGCTACAATCGAAGATCCCACGGTATTTACGCGCCCTTGGCAAATTAGAATGCCCCTCTATCGGCGACTTGAACCTAATGCTAGAGTGGTCGAATACAAATGTGTCGAATTCTCAGAGGAAATTTTGTACGGCCATTTAATGAAGAAAGAAGACGAATAAATGATTTGTAAAATGAATATCGATATTAATGCGAAAGCATAATTAAAATAATTATTAGGAGGTTCGCGCCATGAAGTGTCGTACCAAAATTAAAGAGATTTGTCCTACGGTTGCAAAATTTTTCAGTTCAATTCTATCTTTTTTAGTCTGCGCGATCCCGCTTATGGCTAATGCTGCTGCACCTCATCATATAACTATAGCGCTGTCGAATATCAGCGAGGCCATAAGTTGGTATGAGGAGCATTTGGATTGCGAGGTCATAGCAGGCAGAGATGATACGGTGGCTTGTGGAAATGCAGAGATAGAGTTCTTCTTGGGTCGAACAGTGGGCGGGAGCCAAGGCACTGGGGTAGACCGCATTGGATTTTCCGTTCCAAATCTTGATGCGAAAATGGCAGAGTTGGAATCTGTTGGCGTTCGTGGCTCTGGTGTTCGATTGGTTCGCTTCGATGACGGTTCTTTGGTGCGTGAGATTCCTGGACTATACAAAACTGCCTTCATCACCGACCCCTGGGGTACTAAAATCGAATTAGTTCAAGATGAAGATTTGTTTGGGTTTCACCATATCCAACTAAATTCAGTCGATCCTGGCGAAGCGCTTAATTGGTATGCGCAAGTGTTCGGAGGCGAGCGTGCGAGCTTGAAAGGCGTCTTAGACGGGGTGGTCTTTGATGGGGTTTGGTTACTAGCCTCTGAGTATACCGATGGTCGGCCTGGCATCACGCAAGGTCGGACGATAGATCACATTGGTTTTGAGGTAGACAGCTTTGAGGAAACTTCGACGCAGATGAGCAGTGTAGGCGCAGAGTTTCGCGGAGAGCCAGCTGTGCCAGATAATGGGCGCTCGTCAACCAGGCAAGCTTTTATCCTTGGGCCAGACGGGGTGACGATTTCGGTGGTTGAGCCTGGCTGGGAAGGAATTGAGGTGGAGCTTGTTGCAGCTGCGTCTGAGTCTACAGAGCTCTACGTGGTCCCAAAAACACCGTGGGGCGAGCCAGATCTTCAGGGCATTTGGACTGCCGACGCAGCACATGGTATTCCCCTTCAACGCGGGATTGACGTGGCAGGAACTGATGAGCTTACCCCCGAAGAGGCGGCTGCTCGTCGGGAACGCGGGACCCTTAACAGCATTTGGGGTTACGATCGTGAGTGGCGTGACACAACATTAGGTTATGTCACCTCAGCGCCCTCTACCCAAGTGGCTATGGTCGTTGATCCTCCTAATGGTCAGTTGCCAGAGACGACCGCGGCATACAAAGAATTAGTTGCCAACGCGGCTCCACGTATCCCGCCGCAGAGAGCTAGAACACCAGTAGATCTTGGGACATACGTGAGATGCATTACGCGGGGGCCTGTCGGTATGATGATGCCAAGCATCTACAACAATGGATTGCAGATTCTCCAAAGCCCAGGCAATGTAGCAATTCAAAAAGAGATGATTCATGAAACCAGGGTGATTTCTACCGAGTATCGAGAAGGATTCGGAGAAGGATTAAAGACGTGGTTAGGTGATTCACATGGGCGCTGGGAAGGAGATACGCTCGTAGTGGAAGTGAGGAATCTCAATGGGAGAACATCCTATCTAGGGTCCAGTGAAGATATGAAATTAACCCAACGTTTCACTCGCACAGGGCCAGACACACTACAATATGAATTTACAGTGGAAGATCCCGCTGTTTGGACAGAGCCTTGGACTGGTATGTTCAACTTTATTAAAGATGATAACCAGATAGAGCTTGTTGAATATGCGTGTCATGAGGGGAATTACGGAATGACTAATACTTTGAGCGCCGCCCGCACTATAGATGCGCGTGAAGCTGAGGAAACTGAATATCAAGAATAGCCGACGGCGAGGCTAACCTAATAACACTAAGATTTGGGAGGTAAAGCAAATGCGTTTACTAATAAGTTTAATAGGTGTCTTTGGCATGTTCGTTTTTGCTCTTTCAGGCACTCAGGCTCACCACGCCTTTTCAGGAGAGTTTGATTCAACAAAACCAATTAATTTGCGTGGCAAAGTTGTTCGAATGGAGTGGATAAATCCTCACGCTTGGCTGCATTTAGCAGTCATCAGCGAAAGTGGAGCCGAGGAGGTTTGGATGATTGAAGCTGGACCACCTGGCGCCTTAGTGCGCAGAGGATGGAGGAAAGACTCAGTTTTGCCTGGCATTGAGTTAGTCGTTCAAGGATATCACGCAATAGATGGTACTAATAAAGCTAATGGGAGGGAGGTTACTTTCCCTGATGGGCGCCGACTTTTTGCAGGTTCGTCTGGCACTGGTGCTCCGGAAGATGGTACTGATCCAACCGAACAGTAGTAACAGCCAACGACTGAGCTGTGGTTATTTCTGCAATGATTAGCGCTAAGAATGTGCTGTCAGCAAAAGACTTAGCCTCTATTTTGGAGGCTCGCTGACTAAGGCGGTAAATAGTTCGCGCACGGCCTCTTTTTTTGTATCGTCGGCGGTTAAATAGAAGTGCGTTCCTTTCGGATTGGCGCTAAATGTAGTTTCGCCATCATCTAATACTGTGACTGATCCAGCTTCCGAAACTCCAAAATATCCGCGAGACTGTCTGACCGCCCATAGAACGCTGGTTAAATCCCAAGTGGGTCTTTCATGAGGGGTAGGAACGTACGCCTGATATGACTCTGGGATCGGGTGTCTATCGACGTAACGAAAATCTTGCTCGATACTGATGGCCGGGTAACGAATCGCGAGACCAATTTCAAAGCCACTCCAGTAAACGGGTGTCGGCCACTCTTCCGCTAGTTTTTGAGCTGAGCGGATGTCCTGCACTATGTTGTATTCCAAGTGTGTCTCATTATTTATCGGAGTAAACGTCCCAGCCATAATTGAAATATGTTTTACCTTCCTTGATATCAATTCAACTCCCTCAAGATCAGAGTGTTCATCAGCTCGGGTATCCAATAGTTGAGCAAGGTTGGTCGAAAAACCCACCTGAACGATGACGACCGATTGGTCTGGTTGATTTGCGAGAATTTCCCTTAATAAAGGCACCGCATTCGGTGCAGGGTCTCCCAACTGAAGATCATGCGGGTAGATGTATTGGCCACCATCTGTTTCTAATGTAACACCAGTAAAGCGGCTCTTTTCTGGAGTGACGCCACTGTTTGTTATCCCAATAGGAATTTCACCGCGACCGTAAAACGTATTGATTGCATCGACATAAGGAGCTACCTCAGCATTGTCCTTGGTCAAGGTGATTGCTAGCAGCTCACTCTCTCCTCTTGACTCTAATGAGTGCAACATCGCAAGCGCAAGAGCATCATCTACGTCGTTACCCATGTCAGTGTCAAAAATCAATTTAACGGGTTCGGCATCGATCGATGCAGAAAAAATTATTAGGAAGGAGATATAGAGATTTGTAATTTGATTTTTCATTTTTCTGTTATCTTTCTAATTAAGTAAAGTGGGTTCGGCACCATAGACTATAACTGTATCTAGTAAAACGCTTGCCTCATCCGAGGGGTTAGTCAATCTAATTTCTACTTCATGGTCTCCGTCACTTAGCGAGTACTTCCAGAACAAATAAAAACGCCGCGTGACGAAGGCAGTGGGCCAGGTTGCTGTTTCTATTAATTCACCGTCGACATGAAGTTCTGCTTCAAATACGTAATCCTCGGCTCCGTCTTCAGATCTCGCTGATCCCATCAAAGCGAAGCCGATGCCATTGAAGTCGAAATTAAAGGAGTCAGTCAGCTCGATTAACTCTCTATTGGAACCGCCACCCGATCCAAGTTGGCGGCGTTCCTTTGCGAAGTGATTTTCAAAAGAGTCTTCGAACGCTACCTTTTGTGGTTCCTGTACAGGAATCGTGACACTGCTGTCGCTTACCATGCCACCCTGTCTGCGTATCATCTGCAAAGCGTGTTGATACGACATTTCGTAAGCTTCATTGAGCGAAATCGTGGTGTACGCAAAATCCAGATCCTCAACATCACCAAGACCCTGCGTCCAATAATCTGGAATCGCGTCGTAGCCGTAAATAGTTCCCAGTATGCCCATGGCCGATGCAGGGTTACAGTCGGCATCATCGCCAGCTCGTGTCGCGATCTCAACTGTTTTAGAAAAATCCCCGTCTCCGTAGAGCAACCCGAGCACCACCCAGGCAGCATTGATTTTTGCATCGATATTAAATGGGGACATCATTCCTCTGGGACCGAGGTCGGTGGCTGCCCATTCGCGGTTTATCCCATTCCAACCAAACTTCCAGTCTTCAGGATTTTCTGCATGCAATGCAATAACCTGATCGATTATCTTATGGAAATCGCTCTCCTCCGGTATGATGTCTATAGCAGTTTGTACTATTGTCTCGATATCATTTTCTATGAAAGCGAGAGAGTACATGGCGGCGATAAAAACACCTCCATACCAACCGTCACCATAGTTCATTATGTGGCCAACTTTGTCGCTAACCTCTACCGCAGAATTAACCATGCCGGGGGTCATCATGCCGGCAAAATCTGCCTCAATCTGAAAATCGATATCATCTGCGGCCGGGTTATTCAGCCAGTGACCCGATTCTGGGGGCGTCAAGCCGTTGAGAATATTGTATCTCGCAACTTGATTCGCGAACCAAAGGCTGTATTCAGCATTTGCAAATGATTCTGCTAGAGATTCGACCGCCGCATCAAGACCTTCATCTTCAAAAACTTGCACAAAGGAGAGATCCATATAGATGTCGTCGTAGGCTCCCGGCCTTTCAGTGAAAGTTTCATATAAAAGCCCGTCGTACCATTTCAGCTCATGGTCGTCGGGTACCCTTTCGCTGTTGAAACGAAATTCAACGGGAAAGCCATAGGTAACACCGATGGTTTGCGCGGCCCACCCCCCTTTAATTTTGTCTCGCAGCACGTCAGTTGATAAAGTCACAGTCTCTTGAGAAAGAGCGGCACCTGAAAATAAAAGAAATGTAAGGTGAATTAATAGGGATAGGCGGTTTTTTACTCGAAAGAATCGGACCACTGAATACTCCTTTCTGCTTGAGCTTTTTTTATCTCAGTACATAATGAATAAAGTACATGAATATTAATTGGATGTTGTCAATGAATACAAGCACCAAAGAACAGATCATTGTGGTTGGAAGTATAAATACAGACATGGTCATCGGGGCCAATACGCTTCCCAAACCGGGAGAAACTTTAATGGGTCATAAGTTTTTCATGAATCCCGGGGGCAAGGGAGGAAATCAAGCTGTCGCAGCAGCAAGAATGGGCGGTGAAGTATCCATGGTTGCCAATCTGGGGGTAGATGTTTTTGGTGATTCAGCCATCGCCAAATTAAAGGATGAGGGTGTAAACTGCGAGGGTATTACTCGAGATAACGACAGTCCCTCCGGCGTAGCTATTATCAATGTAGATGAAAAAGGAGAAAATCAAATAGTGGTTGCACCAGGGGCAAACGCTAACTTAAACACTGATCTTGTTAACACCGCTCTTGAGCGGATTTTACCAGGCTCAATTGTACTGATGCAGTTAGAAATACCGATTGAATCAGTGACGAGGGCGGTTGAGGTTTGCCAACAAAAGGCCTGTAGGATTATTTTAGACCCAGCCCCGGCTCATTCATTGCCAGAATCCGTTTACAAGGGGACCTATTTACTCACCCCCAATAAAAATGAAGCCGAATTACTGTCTGGCATTTCAATTTCTGATAGAGACTCGGCAACATGTGCGGCGGAGAAACTTTTGATGTTTGGTGTCGCTAATGTGGCAATAACTCTTGGATCGCAAGGAGTCCTTTTAGCTAATGGGAAAAAAAAGCAGTTTTTAGAAGCAACGTCCGTAAATGCAGTTGATACCACTGCAGCAGGTGATTGTTTCAGCGGGGCGGTGGCAGCAAAGCTATCGCAGGGGTTTTCTTTAGTTGAAGGAATTAGATCTGGTATACTGGCTTCTTCAATATGTGTGACCCGGCACGGAGCTCAAGAGGCAATGCCTTATATTAATGAAGTAAACTCCCTATAAAACTGCATCTAGAATCTATAAATCTAAAAAATATGTCGTAGAAAAGAGAATCAACATGAGATCAAGAAAGGCAACATTACTTATATTACTGTTTATATTTTTGCTTAGCTGTGATTCGCAGGAGTCAGTGCGTTCACCTGCAGATGCGCGTGATGATGAGGGCCCCATTATCGCATTAGTGATGAAATCCCTTGCTAACGAATTCTTTGTAAATATGGCGAGCGGTGCAGAAAGACATCAGGCTGAAAGGGCAAATTACGAGCTAATCATCAACGGGATAAGAAACGAGAGTGATCTTGCACAGCAGGTAACACTTGTAGATCAGATGATTAGTCGAGGTGTCGATGCAATCGTTATCGCGCCGGCAGACTCTCAGGCTTTAGTGCCAGCCCTCGCTCGCGCCTCGGCTGCTGGGATTGTAATAATCAATATAGACAATCGACTCGAACCTGAAGTCCTGGAGGAGTATGACTTGTCGATTCCCTTTATAGGTCCGAGCAACAGAGCCGGGGCCAAAATGGTTGGAGACTTCGCTCTGCAGAGCGTGGCGACAGGGAGTAAAGTCGCGATATTGGAGGGAATCACTTCAGCTGTGAACTCAATAGAGCGAAGGACAGGGTTTGAAGAGGCAATTACTGATGCTGGTATGGATCTGGTCACAGTACAAAGTGCCGAATGGGATCAGACAAAGGCTGCCCAAGTTATGGCGGGAATTTTATCGCAATATCCCGATCTCGATGTCATTCTAGCAGCAAACGATAACATGGCTTTAGGGGCTGCATCTGCTGTGAGTATGGCGCGTCGGGAGAAGGAGATAGTTATAGCAGGTTTCGATAATATTTCGGCCATCCACCCTCTTATCGAAGCCGGGACTGTTACCGCTACAGTTGATCAATTTGGAGATCAACTCGCGGTCTTTGGTATTGAATACGCTATAGAGGCATTGGAGAGTGGTGCCGAGCTTGAGGGTCGAGAAACGCTCTTGGAACTTGTTACCGCTGAAACTTTGTAGCGCCGGCCAGAGAGAGTAACTATGTCGTCATGTTTAGAAGTCGCTGGGCTAAAAAAGAGCTTCGCCGGACCCATTCTGCGGGGTTTAAAGCTGCAAATAAAGGCTAAAACCATACATGGATTGGTCGGAGAGAATGGAGCCGGTAAATCCACATTTATTAATATAGTCAGCGGATTGCTTGATCCTGATGGCGGCTCCGTCAAGCTGAATGGACGAAGTTTCAAACCGAGAAGCAGGAGGGAATCACTTAACCAGGGCGTTGCTTTGGCGTCTCAAGAACTCAGCTTAATTGATAATCTTTCAGTCGCAGAGAATATATTCTTGAGTGCTCTGCCGACAAAAAACTGCAGGATTGATATTGCAGAACTTCGGTATAACGCAAAAGAACTACTGAATATGGTTGGATTAGAAGAACGTCTGCTAGAGGCCCCAGTCGTTAATTTGTCGCTTGCTGAAAAGCAGTTAGTGGAGTTGGCAAAGGCTCTATCTTTGCCTATCGACCAGACTAGTTTACTAATCTTGGATGAGCCGACAGCAGCGTTAAGTTCTTTTCAAGCCGAGCGCCTTCATAACATACTGCTTGATTGGGCACACCAAGGGGTGAGCATTCTTTATGTATCGCACCGGTTGGAGGATGTTCTGTCTGTATGTGATGAGGTGTCTGTCCTCCATGATGGCGAGATCAAGTTGACTACTGCTGCCAGTCAATTGACCAGTAACAGATTAATAAAAGTCATGACCGGTAAAGAGCCACAGCGGCAAGGTCAGGATATGCCGAGAGCATATGGTGACACTAGATTGAGAGTTGAAGATCTCTCAAGCAGAGATTTACCGCAATCAGTCTCGCTGGAGTGTCACAGTGGAGAGATATTGGGAGTTGCGGGTCTGTCAGGGTCAGGTCGATCTGAGCTTCTTCATGCTATTTATGGCTTTGGTCTCGAGAGGAAAGGTAGTGTAATACTATGCGGTGTCGGACAGGGAGCTAAGTCGCAGGTTGAGATCAATTCTCCCAGCGAGGCAGTAAAGAACGGAATTGGTTTAATTGCGGAAGATAGAAAATCTCAGGGCATTTTTGCGAGTCAAACGTTGTCGATGAATGTGACTGTAGCCGGCTTGGGTAAGCTTGGGAAAGGATTGAATGCACTGTTGCCTGATCGAGAAAAGCAGAGGACTATGCATCTGATATCTTCGCTGAAAATCAAATGTCTTGGGCCCTCTCAGGACATTGACCGGCTCAGTGGAGGAAACCAACAAAAAGCACTCCTTGCTAGGTGGCTAGAAGTAGGGGCGAGTGTCTGGCTTTTAGATGAGCCGACCCGTGGAGTTGATGCAGAGTCGAAGTTGGCAATTTATAGACTGCTTCGAGAACTCCGCGATAGGGGTGTTGCTTTAATCATTGTTTCAAGTGAAATGGACGAGTTGACCGACGTGTGCGATCGAATACTTGTGATGTCAAACAAGAAGCATGTCGATACCTTTACTCGTGGCCATTGGAGTAAAACGCTATTACTAGAGGCGGCTTTCAGTGAATACAAGACTAAAGAGTTGGCCTAATTGGTTTATATCAATATTTTTGGGATTTAATGTGCATGCAACCTGCCACTAAATTATTGAAATCAGCAAGAGAACTGTCGCTATCTTTTGATGAGCTTTTTATCTTACTTGCTCTGGTTATCCTCACTTTGTTTTTTGGCTTAACAGCAGAAAACTTTTTTTCTATGAGCACATTATTCTCGATTTTAGCTCAGTTGCCGACGTTGACCGTAATTACGATAGGTATGACTCTAGTATTAATCAGCGGTGGTATCGACTTATCTGTAGGTTCGGTTGTCGCGCTATCGAGCGCCATTATAGGTATCAGTTTTTCGGTGCTTGAATTACCTTTCTTTCTTGCAGCAGTTTTGGGTATTTTTGCTGGCGGTTGTGTTGGGTTGGTAAACGGTATTCTTGGTAGCTACTTTCGTTTGCCTATTTTTATTGTCACTCTTGGAATGTTAGAAATTTCGAGGGGTATGACCTATATGATTACAACTTCCCAGACCGTCTATATTGGCCCCACTATCCAATGGCTTTCTCTACCAATACCAGGCCTTGGAATATCTGTCTCCTTCGTTATTGCCCTCATAGTAGTTGTGGTCGCTCAACTTCTTTTAACAAGAACGGTGTTTGGGCGTTACCTTATAGCCATAGGGACTAATGAAACAGCTGCAAAAATTTCGGGTATTCGCACGGAGCCTTATCTGGCATCAGTATTGGTTGTTTCTGGAATGCTTGCGGGTATAGGTGGACTGATGAGCGCATCATACCTCGGAGCCTCTGACCCAAATGCGGCAATTGGGCTAGAACTTTCAGCCATTGCGGCGGCTGTCATTGGTGGTACAAGCTTAATGGGAGGAAGAGGTTCCGTTATAGGCGCTTTTATAGGGGTTTTAATTATTTCGGTTTTGCAAAATGGGTTGGCACAGCTTGGAGTCTCAGAGCCGTCCAAACGGCTGATCACAGGCATGGTAATAATTTTAGCGGTTTTGATTGACCGCTGGAGACACCGTTGATGAGGTTGAATAACAGAAATGGATATTACCGGGCTTACAAAAAAGAAAATGCACTTCTATAGTCGTTAGTACGTTTCTGACCAACACATATTCTGTTAGAGTAAATTAGAAGGTTTTTTCTCCGATTGTTGGTTTTGAGCTATTAAGAGGTCGATGCTGGATCTTTCGGCATAATTCGCTTATCAATAAGAGAAAAAAGTAATAAAAACAAGGGACTAGAAGAATGTTAAAGATTTTTGGGATTAAACTCTGTAAAGCAGTCTTTGGGCACATGTCCTTGAATTGGTTAAAATTTTCGGTAGTCATCTGCTTTGCTATGTCTATCTCTGCGAACGGTATAGCTCAGCAGAGACTTAATTCAGGTTTCATTTCTGGGAGCGTTTCGAGCGGGCATGGTGCGGAGGAAGGGGTCTGGGTCATAGCTGAAACGGATGACTTGACTACTCACTTCACCAAAATTGTGGTGACAGATGATCAGGGCCGCTTTGTTTTGCCGGAGTTGCCAGATGCTCTTTTTAAAGTCTGGGTTCGAGGTTACGGGTTGGTGGATTCGGAACCTGTGCAGTTGAGAACAGGTGCCGAGGAAGTCAAGCTGCGCGCTTTTATAGCCTCTGATCCCGCACTTGCAGCGCAAGTTTACCCAGCGAATTACTGGTATTCACTTCTGGAGGTTCCCGCAGAAAACGAATTCCCGGGCACCGGTAGCGGTGGAAACGGTATTGGTGAAATGATGTTTAGCCAAGATAGATGGCTAGATATGACTAAGCAGGGTTGCCAGTTATGTCATCAGCTAGGAAATAAGGCCACCCGAACTCTAGATCATTTAAATCATCTTAACTTTGAGTCTAGTGAAGAAGCGTGGCAGTACAGGACCGCGATGGGCATCCGAGGCGCGTTCATGGCTGGATACGCAAATCGGTTCGGTCCGAGGGGCATGCAAATGTATGCCGACTGGACAGACCGTATCGCATCGGGCGAGCTCCCTCCGGTGCCCGAACGTCCGAGCGGGGTTGAACGCAATGTGGTAATCACGCAATGGGACTGGGGTAGTGAGTCTTCTTATATCCACGACGAGATTACAACAGATAAGCGTAATGCTCTTTTGAATGCCGGAGGGAAAGTATATGCAGTTGATGGTGGGCATGGTGCTTTGCTAGAACTTGATCCCAACACTCACGAATGGGAAGAAATAGTTATTGCGGTCAAGAATAACCCAGATAATCCCGCAGTTACGCGATTCGCCCAGGATTTTCCGGTGCCCTCAGCCTATTATGGGGATGAAGCTTTGTGGAAGCGGCCAGCGGATCCCCATAACCCGATGCTCGATGAACTCGGACGCGTCTGGATGACCACTAAGGTGAGGGGGAATGATCTGCCCGAATGGTGTCAGCCTGGCTCGGAGAATAAATTTGTTCAGTATTATCCGACG
>Ga0114933_10004958_pt1 | contig 12235 bp, 17 predicted proteins | sample 4SBtaG_FD_89691 | JGI IMG/M metagenome (GOLD analysis project Ga0114933, IMG submission 89691) | Deep subsurface microbial communities from Kolumbo volcano to uncover new lineages of life (NeLLi) - 4SBTROV12_W25 metaG | ecosystem: Environmental > Aquatic > Marine > Volcanic | place: Kolumbo...
AAAAACCATTGTTTGAAACTGCAAAAGAGATAGGAATCAAAAAAATTGTAGATGAATTAAACAAATTGGCTGATGAACATGGGGAATTTTACAGACCAGACCCGCTGTTAATTTCTATGCAGTAGTAAGTTTAGTTTGACCTAGTTATTGTGCCTAGAATTATAGAGTTTGAATCCAGGAGAGGATTTAGCAGTACGGTAAAAAATATTGTTTTTTAATTTTGTTAATATTCAGAGGATATGGATTCAGATGGAATCATTTGTTTTTTTAAGATTGTAACTAAACATGTTTTCTTTAATTTCCATGTTTTCTAATCCATAACCCAAACTCTCAAAGGTTTTTCTCAGCATGAGACCAGTAATTTTTGAGTATGAAAAACCCCAATCATGATGTATAACATGTTTCATATGATTATTATCAAACACAGTAAAACGTTGATTTGTGTTGTTGACCCAAAATTCTAGAGATTTAACATAATCTTCAATGGTAGGATTCTCATTAGTGCTTTTCATCATACTGTGCCAATAGTCTGAGATGAAATTGGCAATTGTTTCATGATCTGTTTCTTTTGTGAAATTATAGAACATTTTGATTAATGGTATTGGGAAAATGATGTTGTCACTATCCAACAGTGGTTTGTGAATATGTGTCCAATCAGTCAGGATTTTGTTTGCATATGTAGATGTAGCCATTCCAGACTTTTGAGCATCATTTTCAAGTTGGATTCTAGTTTTTTCATCCAGTCTTACGCCTATAGGATCAGTCATCAGAAGAGATTACGATTCTAGTTATTTATTCATAGAGGGGTTACTCAGTTCATACAATAATCTAGTGTTAACAAAAAACAACAACGTTAACGCCAACACTAAATAGATTTTAGATTAGCCAAAATATGTCAAAAAGAGTTACAATTAGCATAGATCTAGATTTAGATAAAAAAATCAGACTTATTCAAGGAAAAAGAATTGAGAAATTATCAAAGAATGTCAGTTATTCAGAAGTTATCAATAGTGAACTTCGAAAATACCTAAAAATGAGAAAAAATTGATGGTTGAATTACCAATTTGTACAAGATGTAGAAAGAATAGGACCTCAAATCCATCACTAATTTGTCATGACTGCATAAAGGAAATACAAGTAAAATAGAATTTTTTATTCATTTCAAGCAACACATGTTGAATTTTGAGATTCTATTTTGTACGACTCAATGCTAATTTACGTTTTAATTTTTTAGCTCGAGGTTTTGATCTCAACAAACGTCCACAGCAAGGACACCACAAGCCTTCCCATTTAATGAACACTTCACATTGTGGGCATCGTTTTTGACCTTGTTCATATCTACCACCTTCCTGACTGTTACTTTTAGCCACATATTCTTTACAAGAACCATCACAATGCACATAATTTTTACAAAATGTGTGAACATAAGAGTATTGAATCTTAGATTTATTGTGTTTAACATTACCAATTATCTTTGAGAGTTTTATCCATATGACAATCACGGCATAAACCTTGACAATTACTTAATGAATTATCTCCTCTTCCTCTCTTATGATCAAATTCCCAATGTTTTGGAATTTTGTGACAATGAGCACACCGTCCATCTTGTCTTTCCATGACTGTTTCTTTTGTTTCTGCAGAAAAGGCCCTTCTCTTAACATCTCGGTAATCAGTTGAACCAGAGGATGGTTTTTTCTTTGTTGCAAAAGCGATTGCTGCAATCATGATAATGAAAATAATAATTCCAATTCCAATCATAGAAGATTGTTCATCATCAAGAATTATCTGGCCAGTTTGAGAATCAGTTGTTATTCCAGTATTAGGATCAACAATTTGATTTGATTTAATGTCACGACATGCAGGATTACCTTGGTTATCTAATCCATGATATGTGCCATCAGGACATGTTTTTTGTGCACTACTAATCTGTACACATTCAATATTCATGCCATTTACTACAGGTTTTGTTCCAATAGGACAATTTCCTTCTTGACTAGAAGACTGGGCATGTGCTGTGATTGGCAAAAGTAAAACTAGAGCAAATAAAACAAAAATCTGAAATTTCACACAAGTATCAGAAATAGTATGAACTTAAGCGTATTGTTGATATGCTAGAGATAGAAAAAAGATATGACAAAAAATTGATTGATAAGGCATGTAAAATATGCAGAAATAAAAAATGTGATTGTAATGAAGAACATCCAGAATATGAATCTGAAGAATTAGGTTGGGAAAATTATACAAAATTTGAAGACATAGTACCTAATGGAAATTCAACTCATATCATCAGATTAAGAGATCATGAAATAGTTGAAAAAGAAATTAACAAAATAAGACAAGATTTTGAAAATAAAGAATTTCAAACAGAATATTTCACAGCAAAATATGAGTGGGATTTTTTGAAAATATTTTCAGATAAAAAAGAAATCGCCATAGTTTTTAGATTAGAAAATTGTCTTTCTGTAAAATTGTATAAAACAAAATTTGAGAAGCAATTAGAAGAATATTTTTTTGAAAACTATGGAGAAGAAGCAGAGTTTTTTGGAGAAGTAAACCACATAGAAGAAACCATCAAGTTAAAAAATTCTAAGATTTCGGCCAAAATAAGAACAGGTAATTTAAAAAAAGATTCATCATGGGAACCAAGTTCATTTTTGAATTTTTACATTAATGGGGACCACATAGGTAAAGCATTGATACGATTTCATGCCTCAGAAATGAATGATTGTGGGCCTACAATCATGATGTTTGAGATATTTCCAGAATTTAGACATCAGGGTTATGGAAGTGAAATAATGTATGGGATTGAATACTATATGTTTTGGAAAAATTTCTCATTGATGCGATTAGACAATACAAAGACAATTCCGTTTTGGGTAAATCTAGGATATGATATAGATATTGATGAAGGAGAAAAATATCTAGATCCTTTTGATTATGAAGATTAGGATTTATGCAGGACTAATTTTAGTGGCCAATCTAGTTTGAATCAACATTATTGTTTCACCCCATAAAACAGGTTCAGCATTTTTGATTATATTCATGAATTTTGAAACAAATTTTTCATTTCTCTTTCTAAGGGAAATAGCCTTTTTTTCAATGGTTTTTGAAAATACATCAGCATTTATGAAGAAATCCATCATGGATCCTAACTCAAACAGCCTCACAATACTTGAAATCATATCATCAAATGATGAATTTTTGACAAGTTCTTTTGCCAATTTTCTATCTGAATCAGATCCTGGATTAAGAATAGGGGTATGATTTTTGAATTTTTCACTTAATTCCAAAAATATTTTCTTAAAATTCTCAGTTGTGTTTTGATATTCATCATATAATGTTAAATATTTTTTTTGTTCTTCAAATTTTGTTAAATTCAAAGAATACATTTTATTATTATCACGCTGAATTAAGCCCTCTTTCTTAAGCAAGGGAAATGCCTTGTACATCGTTATACGGTTAATTTTCTTAGTTCTAGTCTGGATTTGATTTGCATTTAATGAACCATGTTTATGTAAAGTTTCCAATACATACCATGCAGTTTCATAAACATCAATTTTCATAATGTGTATAGTTACTATACACTATGTTATAAGCACTATGTTACTAAATAGTTCAATGAAACCTGTGTTAAAGGAAGAGACAGTATTAAGAGTCCAAGAAACAGTTGATGCCCCAATCAGTAGAGGAATGGATAATGCAATCAACAAATGTTTGGATGAACTTGATGCACTCAAAGCAGAAAAAGCTAAGAGTGGAAAACAAGATAGTCTATGTTGGATGGAATCAAACTGCTCTGAACAAGATGAAGAGGTAGAAACCTAATGAAAAAACGTTCATGTATCAGAATGGATGATTTGAATACCGAACAACGTAAGGAACTTAATTCAAGAATTAAAACAACTGTTCAAAAGTACAACAAAGAGATCCAAGATGATCCCCAACAAAATCAAGAGGAATCTGAAAAATGATTCCAATTTTCTCTAATCAAATGTTAGATAGTGTAACACCAATTCAATTAAATAATAAATTCATCATTCCAGTCAATGCAGATATTAAAAAATTATTTGGAAAAAATACAGAATTTCAAATCTACATTAAAGAAAATAAAATAATAATTGAAAGCCCAAAAATCTTGGCAGATGTGGACTCTCATGATAACACCCATTCCCTGGAGGCTCTCAATGTCAGTTAAACAAGTTAATTCGTTTAAAGAGTACCCAAATATCAGGCACAATACTACGAAAATATACCTAAAATGCCCTGAATGTTTGAAATATTCAAAAAATCCTCAAAGGGTCAAAACTCACAAGAATCTATCAAGTTTGGATTCACATCTATCAACAGAACATAAGGGTGAATTTTGGGTAAACGATGTTCGTATTCTCATTAGACAATTTTCGGAGATTATGGCATAATGAGTGAAATTGTAACTTATACTGATTCTGCACTCGTAGATGAAATTACAAATGAATGGTCTCACTATGTAGATAGAAGTCAGGAATTTCCAAAAGACGGTGTCGGTATGTTCTATCTTGATACTTTCAAAGATTCTATTTTTTACAAAACAAGTTTGAAAATTTATTTGAAACATTTTAGTCCCGAATTATTATTTCAGTTTCAGCAATTAGCAAAAGAAAACCCATTGAAACTTCAAAGTATCATCAAACGAGCAATAAAGAAATTTTTACAAAAATATGAATTTTCTAGATACGACAATATCGAACATGAAGGCCTTTTGTGTTGGGAATTATTGTAATGACCCTAGAAGAATTGAAAGGAAGGATCTTTGATGCACAAGATATAGACGATTCAAAACTTGAAAAATTTAGAAAAGAAGATTTTGAAGGGGATTCAAAAATCAATAATGTAGTTATTCAATTACAAAGAAATCATAATTTTATCACATTAAGAAAGACAGATGAAATATTGTTGTATAATGAAAAAATTTATGATAAATTACAAGCAGAGTCAATAATTAAAGAAAAAACAGAAAAATTGATTCCTATCTGTACAACAAGAGATAGAAATGAAGTAATCAATAAAATAAAGGCTCAGACATATTCAGATTTAGAAAAATTTGATGTTGATCTAAATTTAATCACAGTTGAAAATGGAATATTAAATCTTGAAACTTGTATGACTGAACCACATACACCAAAACACCTAAGCCGAGTTTTATTGCCAGTTGAATATCATACACCGAAATATGAAATCAGAGATGAAACTATTTTTGAAGACATTGAAAAAAATCTCAAAGGAACCGTGTTTTGGAAATTTCTAAAAAGATCTTTTACGATTAATGGTAAATTTAGAAAAGAAGATTTTGAGACAGTTTTAGAGATTATTGCTAGTACGACAATCAAACGGCATGTAGATGAAAAGGCATTCATGTTCTTAGGCACAGGGGAGAACGGGAAATCTGTATGCCTAGGCTATATTCAGTCAATCATAGGCAAGAACAACGTCTCAAGTATCACACTTCAAGATATTGCTGAAGATAGTTTCATGAGAGCAAATTTAGACGGAATGTCAGCAAACATCTTTTCAGATTTAGAACAAAATGAGTTAAGAAAAACTGGGAAAATCAAGGCCATTACATCTGGAGAAGGAATTGAAGTGCAGAAGAAATATGGACAGCCATTTACACTTTATCCATCTTGTAAATTATTATTTTCTTGTAATCGTTTTCCTAAAGTTTATGATCAAACTCAAGGATTCTTTAGAAGATGGGTCATAGTAAAATGGGAAAGGGATTTTGAAAATGATCCTGAAAGAATAGAATATCTTAGAGAACAATTAGAAGAGAATCAAGATGAAAAAAATCAAGTATTTTCATGTCTTGTTAGAATTGCCAATAAACTAAACAGAATTGGAAAATTCACTCATTCAAAAGACTGGAAAACAATTCAAAAAGAATGGAATGAAAATGCAGACCCATTAAATGACTTTGTTGAAAATTATATTGTTGAAAGTGATGAAAATAAAGGAGTCAGAGAAACATATCAATTCTATAAAGAAGCTATGTTATCCAAACAAGAAAGACCATTAGGAATTGGTCAATTTGGTAGAGTTTTCAAAGAATATTTTGATCAAGAAGTAATCAAAGAAGAAGGCAAAGCCAAACGAGTATGGTTAAACATTGATTTTAAAAGACCAAAACAAATAACATTGAAAGAAATAGATGATAATTAACGAGTTACACTTTACTAATAATACTCTCCACGCATAGAATCTATATACAGAGAGTTTTCAACTAAAAGTGTAACCTTTCATCTAATTTTGATACCCTTTATCTCAAATGACTACAAAGTACATTGTAACTACAATGACTACACATACTAAAACTACTGAAAACAGGCACGAATTAGGCCGTATTACGTATTACAATTTGACTACACCTAACTACAATATTCAGGAGAATGCAGAATGAAAAAGAAATCAAAACCAACATCAGTAAGACTAGATACTGAATTATTAAATGAATTAGATCAAAGATGTACCTCTATAGGTTGTAAAAGAAATAATTTTATCAAAAAGGCTATTGAAAAGGAATTGAATGGTTCTCAATCAGAGCCTATTCCTAAAAATTGTATGACTTGTGACGAATCAAGTCATGAGCATATGAGAAAGATAATTTCTATACTTCATGACAGCGAAGAAAGCACAACAGAATACGATGATGATGATAGAATAATCTCATTTTCTACTGGCTGGAGATATGATAATTAATCTCTAAAAATTTACCAACACCAGGTAAGAAAACAGGTCTGCGGTTTGCTCTCATCTGCATAGACCTGATTGGTCTTGACATCTTCAATCAATGTTGATACTGCAACTAGGCTCCTACCAATTTCTGTTGGATATAGTTGATGCATCAGATATTGACTATGAGCCTGACCTACATATCCTGATCCTTTGTATAATATGTCATCACCTTTTTTGTAATCTTGTTTTAGTGTGAGTAATTTAGTTTTTGAATCTTTTACTAAATCCCATGCATTGTCAATTTTTTGTTGTTCTAGTTTTGTTTTACCAGTAATTCCTTTCAATGATTCGTATGCTTCATCAACTCCTGACTGTAACTTCTCATGTTCCTGGTACTTTTGCTGTTGAACTAGAATTACTGAGTTTAGATAATCTTGTTTTTCTTTATCTGCTTTCTTTTTAAGATATTCTTGATGTTGTTGTTGAGCCATCTGTTTTTTTTTGTCACGCTCTGACTGGTCTATTTTTGCTTGTAAATCATCTGCTTTCTTTTGTGCATTGATATCTGCCTTTGCTTGGATATTTCTTGCATCATTTACATCCTGGTACATTGAATTGACTTTAGTTAATGCAGATTCTAGGAAGCCATTTGTCATACTCATTCCATCTATTGCCTGCTGACACTTACAATCATTCCACATTTTTTGAAATTTGTATTTATTAGAATCGAGAGAATCTGGATCAACTGATCTTAACTCAAAAAGAACATTATCTATGATTTTTTTTGCTTGAGGATCAGTGAATCCCAATCTCTCGTATGAATATATTTTATCATTAACTCGATTAGACAATTGTTTTTTTAGATCATTGAATTTACTCTGTTCAATCAGAAAATCAGATGTAGATACTCCAGATGATGGGGGAGCATATTTTGGTTCATATTTTGGAGTGGTAGGTGGAACATATTTTGGTACAGGTGTGGGTTCGGGTGCTTTCATAGAATTTACAACTTTATTCAAATATTCCGAACTCATTACAGGGAAATATTTTCCAGATGGCGTCTTGATAGTTTCCCAGAGATAACTACAATGTGTTAATGTTGTATCTGCATCATAACATTTGTTGTATTCGCCTTGGATGTTGTGAACTGAATTTTCTACAATACTCCAAGAATAATCATTCCATGCAACAATAAAATGTGCTAGTTCATGGGATAATGTCCATCCAGTGGTTCGGGATTCTGTGTATAGAGTTAATGCCTGAGATACAATTGTGTGAACTTCCCAATTTGCATAATGTCCTTTACTACTTGTTGTGTGACGGTCTTTGATACTCATTAAAGAGTCAGGGATTATGATAACTAGATCAAATTTCTTGGTGGTTAAATTTACAACTTCTGACATGACATCCTTTGAAATACATTCTGATGCCCATACCTTATGTTTTGTTTTGAATTTGCTTAGATATTGATCTGTTAATGTTGCATAGAAACTCAATGCTTGTTTGTTTCTTGAACTACAGTCATCCTTACTTGTAACAAAAAATATCACCCAATCAATCTGGTCTGGAGTATCTGGAATATTGGTTGGAATAAATGCAGATACATTAGATGGAATAAGTAACAGAATAAAAAATACAGGGATTAAAACAATTACTGTTCTCAACAGAATTTATGATAATAGGATCATAATAAAGAATGGTGTTCATTACTACTTCAGAATCTAAAAAATATTGCCTTAAGTCCTGACAACCCAATATTCAAATTTTGATTTTGGAACCTTTTTGGAAAATAGGCACAGATTTATGGAAAAAAATCATAGTGTATGAATGGGTATTTTGGATAGATTCAAGAAAAACCGACTTTCAAAGGACCAACGCAAAGTGCTTGAAAAAGCTAGGGAAGAATTAAAGAAATCAAAAGAACATCTCAAAAATGCAGAGGATGAAGATAGAAAAAGATTTGATGAATCTAAAAAAATAGAACCTCAATTAAAAAAACAAATAGAAGAAGTCAAAGATAGAATGAAAAATCATCTTAAAGAAGAACAAGAAGATTTTAACAAATTTACTGAAAATGTAAAACAACCAGAAAAAGAAGATATTGAAAAGAATTGTAATTATTGCAAAAAAGAATTAGTTTGGCCTGACATTAATTCATGTTATTATTGTCAAAAAAATTATTGTGGAGAACATCGTTTAGCTGAAAATCATGAATGCCCCAAAGTCATGGCTGCAAAACATATTGAAACAGATTATCTAAGGAAGAAAGGAGTAAACATTACTACTGCAAGATTTGCAGTCATATGCAAAAATTGTGGATTTGAATCAGAGTATGAAGATATTGAAAAAGTCAATCAAATCAGGATAGATCACATTAAACAAAGCCATTGTAAATCAGAAATGGTTAAACTTCGTCAGCATGATGACGATAAAGAAGATGATGAGGAATTTATTCAAAAAACATATCCAACAAATCAAGGAAACACTTGGATGTATGGATGTCTAGAAGAAGCAAAACAAATTATCAAAAATAATCATAATGCCGAAGGAATATCTGAATTTTTTTCTGAAGCAAATTTTTCAATTTTTGTTCAAACAGATATGGAAAATGCATATGGCTACATCAACGGCAATTTTCCTTTCTATAGGATTGGAATCCATCAAGCTTTAGAAGAAAATACGCCTGAATCTTATAAAATGGTCACAGTTGTTCTGATTCATGAAATATTGCATGCACTACATGATGACTGGTCAGAATCTCAGGTTTCTGGTGAAGAAAATAGACTAGCAAATTTGGGACTACATTTTGATGCGATACGTAACTTGGATGTACTATATTTATCAGGAAAAATGAAATTGTGTAAAGAGTAGTTACAAGTTATAATTTCAAAAAAAACTCCAATACGCTTAAGTTCATAAATATTGTAGAAAATTATGGGACTATTAGACAAATTTAAGAAAAAGTCATTTGATAATGTGAAAGATGAAGACATAGCCAAGTTTACCATTCTAATGCAAGGCAATCAGTTTGGAGAAGCATTAGAGTTTCACGAAAAAAATTTCAATAAAAGTAATGAAGGATTTTGGTATACCCGTGGAAACATACTGACTAATCTAAATCGACGTGAAGAATCTATGAAATGTTATCTTAAAGCACTCGAGATAAAAGACACATACATCAAGGCATGGTTTAGATTGGGAACAAGATATTTTGAATTTGGCCATTTTAGGAAAGCTTGTGATGCATTTGTAAAAACATCTACATTAGAAAGGAAAATTGGCGAAAATGAATGGAACACTCTTTCCACATTTTACTATATGATGTCGCTCTACTTGGAATATGAGAACACACAAGATGAAACAATCAAAAATAAAATTCCAAATCAAATAAGGAAATTACGAAAGGTGATTGATGTTGAATCAAATACATCCGATGAACAATTTCTCAAATTTTGTAGTGAAAACTTTCAAAACATTGTTGATGAATTAGAGCCAAAAATAGTTACTGAGTTTAGACACCCAGATTCTAAAAACTAGTATAACAATATGCTTAAGTTCAAAACTATTGAAGTAAATTTAACATGGAAGCAGTTATGCTATCAGAATTTCTTAGAAGTTTGGGTGTTGGTGCAGGTATTCCTATTGCTTTTTTCTTCGCATTTAGACTTCGTAAAGGTGATTATAATGATGATTTTTCTAGTAAAGATTACAACACTGATCGTATTGTAATTGATAAACGAAATCTTGTTGGTTTGATTTTGGGAATACTTGGACTTTTTCCAATATTCCTATAAATCAATATTCATTTTAGAAACATGCCAACGAATCAAACCCACTCATACTAATTTTTGATGGAGTTGTACTTGCTAAAAGTTCATTTTGCTTTTGAAGTTTAGTTTTCCCCTTTACTTCATTTGTAGGATGATTACCTAGATATTCTGTTTTAGAACCATAAACATAGAATCGGTCACCCCATTTATCCTGCCAAATTATGTTAATTCCATACGCAATCGCAAATAAAATAAATCCTTTATCCTTAGTAATTATGACAAGCCCTGCACTGGTAGCTTTTTTCAATAAATTTTCATCAGTACATCCCTTGTATGTGAATTGATTATGAGGTACATACAAACCACTTTTTCTTTCTTCATCATTTATCATCATACACTCATCAAGAAGATATCGAGGTTTCATTTTTTCAATAACGCCTCAAGTTTTGGCTGTTCTAAATTATCTAAAATATCATCAAGAACTTTGTATTTGTCCAATTTTTCTTTAATCTCTTTTAGTTCCTTACTCTCATCAACTATTACAGTTCTAGTTTCATATAGCGACAAGTATGGTTCTGCTTGTCTGAATAATTCAATCTGTCTTTCTTTTGATAGTCGAATGTATTGTTGCAAATACCTAGTATGTCCTGTATATCCATGAGCATAATCAGGATCTTTTGTAGCTTCTTTGAGTGCAGTAATAGTAAATGAACCAATAGAGTGAATATTTTTCTTTAGATGTCCACTTGATTTTTTGTCAGTAAATCCTAATTTGTTGGCACGGTTTCTCCATAACCTAATCTCATTATTTCGTGCCGAAATATCATAAGAATTATCAGTGAAAACTAAATCTTCATCATTCAAATTTTTCAATAATTGAGTGACTCCAGGAACAGTCTCACGACACAAAAATGCAGTTCTTGTTTTGCTTGTTCGTTTATTTTTCTGAATACTTCTAGGGATTCTTAATTCAGGAGGATTAGTTGTTAAATCAAAATACTTTTTCTTTACTCTCATTGATTCAATAATTCGTAGTCTAGTGTCTTTAATCACCATGAACAGAGTTTTTCTCCTAGGGTCTACAATATTGTCTATAATCAATCTAAGTTCTTCTTTTAGGAATGGTTCAGGCTCTTCATCTTCTGAATCATCAACTGGTACGGTTAACCATTCAGCAAAATCATCATCATCAATTTTAATTCCATGACATAACTTGACATATCGTTTTATGATTCCAGCATAACTTCTAGTCACTTCTGGATTTTTGCTGGGAATAGAACGACCTGTTTTGTCATTTTTGTTGGTATAGAATTTGATTTCAGGATGTGCTTCACCCATCCAATCAATAAAATCCTGAAAGAATCGTAAAACTAAATCAAGATTATGTGTCTTGTCAAGGTCGTCTTTAAGATCTTTGAGTACGGTAATTCTAGATTTTTTGTATTTGTCTTGTGTAAAATATTCTAAATTATTAATTGCTGCACGTGTTTTTTTCTCAGTGCTCAATGATTTTCCTTTTTCATAAACTCTTTTGAGAAATTCTTCATCAGTTAGTTGTCGGTTAATGTAATTGACACTCATAGTAACATAGTAGGTACTTGGTTCGGTAAAAAGGGTATGAAGTTGGCTTTTACCTATGCAGTGATTAATTCTAAAATTTTCTTAACTGCCTCTTGTGCACTATCTGCACCTTCAATTTTTACATTTTCTCGATGATCTAAATATCCATCAATATACTGGGCAACAGGGCCATTTAG